>LBJMC04202__coassemble_843_pt1 | contig 18635 bp, 14 predicted proteins | sample LBJMC04202__metabat2_low_PE_018 | metagenome-assembled genome bin LBJMC04202 | reverse complement strand
TTTTACTTCCTGTACCAATAATTATCTTCCCAAGGCCAGAGTCCTGGCTTCCTCACTGAAGACCTTTCATCCGGACTGGACTTTTTGTCTGCTGCTCGGCGAGGCGGCTCCCGAGGGGTTTGATTTGTCTTCAGAACCATTTGATCGAGTTGAATTTTTTGATCAACTTGGGATCATGAATTATAGATCCTGGCTGTTCCGTCATCGGGTTGTGGAAATATGTACGGCAGCCAAGGGGCCCGCGCTGTATCATTTTCTGGTTGAGGAGAGGCATGAAAGGGTCATGTATCTTGATCCGGATATCATGGTCTGTAACTCCCTGACGCCTCTGGAAGCACAGCTTGATGACAACGATATTTTACTGACGCCGCATTTGCTTACTCCCCAACCCACGAAAATGGCCATTGAGGATAATGAGATTGCAGCATTGCAGCATGGTGTGTTCAATCTCGGCTTTCTTGCCGTAGCGCGGCGCGGACAGGGATTGAGCTTTGCCAGGTGGTGGCGTGATCGTCTGCTTGACTACTGCCATGACGATATTCCCCGGGGATTGTTTACTGATCAACGCTGGTGCGATCTGGCTCCCTCTTTTTTTTCCAGATTATGGATTGTCCGGGATTATGGATGCAATACGGCATCATGGAATCTCACGGAACGTGTTATCACCCGCGATGACGGGGGAATATTCAAAGTTAACGGAGAACCGTTACGGTTTTATCATTTTACCGGATATGATTCAGGTGCCGGCAGATATATGACGGCAAAATATGCTCCGACAAATTCTCCGGTTTTTGACTTATGGAATGAATATGGCCGCAGGCTCGAGGTATCGGGACAGAAGTCGCTGGGCAGTATGGCCTGGTCATACTCATATTTTGAAAACGGTGAACCGATCACGGATCATATGCGTCAGCTTTATCGGCAAAGAGCCGATGTGCAGGCGGCCTTTCCCGATCCTTTTGCCTCTCCGGGCTACCTGGAATGGTATCGCGCGGATCAGTTCCCGGAAGCATCACGAAAAATAAAAAAAGGTATCCGACGCGTGCGCCTGATGATGCGCAAGGCTGTAACCGAACATGGAGGAATACTGCCTCTGGCACGGGATATTGCGGGGAAATATCTGACTTCCGGCCGGCAAAATCATTCCGTGGAAGTCGATAACTCAACACTGCCGCTTCAGGAGTATGCTCTGCCGCAGTTGGAAGATACGTTGAAGTCTCCCCGTGACAGAGAGGTTTTGGGGCGTCTGATCCCCCGTGAGGCAGAACCTGTGCTGCTTGTCGAGCATGACTGGGGAGGAGGCGCAGCCCGATATATTGAGGAAAGAGCAAGCTCCCTGCTGCAGGAAGGACATGCAGTGATGCGTCTGAAATATTCTCTGTCCGAGAAAAGACTTGAACTGCTGTTCATGTATCATGGGAAAAGAGCAAGATATGCGCTTGATCAGATTTTATCCCTTTCCGATGTTCTTTTTTCTTCCCTGTCGGCAGTCGTACTCAGTGAGGTAGCAAGCTGGTTTCCCGATGAAGTTGATTGCGCCTGCGGGGAAGAGACTATGCGCAGGGTATCGGGAGCAATACGTGATATTGCTGCTGTGGCTCAAACACATAACGCAACTCTGGAAGTACTGTTTCATGACTTCTATGCCGTGTGTCCGCGCATAAACTTCGTCCGGGACGATAGGCCCTGCCCAGCTCCGCAGGACTGCTCTCATTGCGATGTCTGTCTGAAGCATGGTGGAACGGTGCAGTGGAGAAGTGCATGGCAAAGTGTTTTGAGTCAGGCCCATACGGTTACATTTTTTTCAGAAAGTTCCCGGCGAATAATCGAACAGTTTTTTGTGTTGCGAAAAGAACAGGTAATGGTTCAGCCGCACAGTCTTTCTTCGTATGCCCTCCGTCCTGTACGGATATCCACCGCAGGACCGATGCGTATTGCCGTGGTAGGCGTCATCGGCAGACACAAGGGCAGTAAAATTATTGTAAAATTGGCAAAATTACTTAAACAGCGTCGACCCGATGCAAGCATAATAGTTTTTGGGACTCTTCAGACCGGAGATACACCTAAAAACATTCGTATCCTTGGAAAATATGCTCGCGAAGAGCTTTCTCTGCTGTTTGAGCGCGAGCAGATATCAGCAGCGGCCTTTACTTCTATCTGTCCGGAAACGTTCAGTTATGTTGCGCATGAAATTGCGGCGATGTGTGTGCCTCTTGCATCATTTAACCTTGGCGCTCAGGGGGAGCTTGTAGCCGGTCTCGGAGAAAAGGGGCGACTGGCCAGGGCGGTAACGGCAGAGGCACTGCTGGAGGCTCTCATCGAGCTGGATGATTTACGAAAGAGAGGTAACGGGGACTCGTAACCACTCCGGATCGTCCGCAGCCTGTGGGGCGTCTCAGGCAGATCATGGCGAAGCGAATAACGGCAGATTGTTTTATGTATGGGGAAGGAGGTTTGTATGACCCTTCATATGGATACATTGGCATATCGGGAACTTGGCGTCGCCACAAACGTATTTCGAGTGCGAGCTCAGGCCTTGAATCTGACGGCTGGCGCTCTGGATGCTTCGTTTGTTGATTTTGTCAGGGAGCTGAACAACATCTCCGGCCGTATCCTGGTGATGGGGAAGGGGGCGAGTGATTGCGCCGCCAGACATACGGCGCATATGCTGGCTTTGCACGGGACTCCTGCTCTGTATATGGCGTTGGATGTTTTCCGCGACAATGCTGCCTGGATATTTACGCCAGGTGATGCCGTATTGGCTTTTGCTGACGGAAAAGACGAACATTTTCTGGAAGAAGTGTCTTTTTCCGTGTCTCTTCGCAGAATTCCTTTGTTCGTGGTTGCCTGCCATGAAGACAGTGTTCCCCCGGAGGCACGCCGAGTTCTGTGTTTACCGGAGGGGACAGGTTCCACCTCTAACGAAAATTTTGCTTTGCCGCTGGTCGCCATGGCTCTGGGTGACGCGCTGGCTTTGGGACTCATGCGCCGCAAGGGTGTAGATGAAAATATCTGCCGGACAACAGAAGTGCTTGGAAGCGGACGCTTCAGGCGCGTCGGGGATATCATGCGCGTGGGAACAGAGTTGCCGCTTCTTCCAGCGGATGCAACACTTGGAGAGGCTCGCCTGCTGCTTCGCAGACATGCTCCCTGTGTTGTGGGCGTTTTGAAAAGACAGCGTCTGTCAGGGGTGATTTCTGATGCCGATTTTCGGCGTATTGGAAAGAAGCTGGAACTCGATGTTCCGGTAACCAGAGTTATGCGTGCGCCTACTGTAACGTTGCGGGAAGATACTTTTGTCGTGGAAGCCCTGCGCATGTTGCGGGAAAGCGGGGCGCCGGCATTATTTGTTTTGCGGGAGCGGCATCCCGTCGGACTGGTTGATCCTTATGATTGTTTGAGAGCCTGACGTGTTGGAGGAAAACGGCGATACCGAATCTGTCGGAAACGATACCGCCCCTTTCCCAAAATCAGGCTTTTTGCGTGCGGGCGGCTGCGATCAGCGCATCCATGAGCGCACGGATATTGGAGGACAGTTTCTTGCCTTCGGGGCTGTCCGCCACATTGCCGTTTTCGTCAAAGGCGGCGGAAAAGGCGTTGGAAAAGACTTCCGGCTTGTTCAGAACCCGCAGATCGAGATAGACGCAGCTCTGGCGCAGATGATACTGGGCTCGGGAAGTTCCCATGCCGCCGCCTGCGCCCATGATGGCCGCATATTTTCCGGCCTGCGGGCTGTCTTCTTCGCGGGAAATCCAGTCCAGAGCGTTTTTCAGGGCAGGAGCCATGGAGTAGTTGTATTCCGGACAGGCCAGTACAAAGGCGTCGGCTCGTCTTGCCTGTTCGATAAGACGCAGCGCGCTTTCCGTCTTTTCCCGATCTTCGGCATAAAAGGGAAGATCGGAAATATCCGCTATGCTGAGCTTCGCCCCGTCGGGCAGAGAGGCGGCCGCGCAGCGCAGCAGCCCCATATTGCGGGAGCTGGCCCGCAAACTTCCGCAGATACCGAGAATGTTGAGCTTGTTCATGGAAAACTCCTTGTATGCTCTTCATATAGGCATGAAGGAAGACAATGGCCAGAGGTGTTTCTTCTTTCTCATCCGCCTATGCTGGTCATGGTGCGTCTGGCGACTTCGTTTCTGCGTTTTGCCAGAATATCCGCTCCGACGGGTTTGCGTGTCACGGCTTTTTCCACAATGCGCCGCACAAGTTCGAGACGTCTTTCTTCAGGAATATCCGTCCGGCGAAGAAGGGGAAGAAGGGCGTATTCTCTGTCGTCGAACAGGCAGGTACGGAGCCGCCCGTCCGAGGTCAGGCGAAGACGGTTGCAGGTTGCGCAGAAGTGACAGGAAAGCGGAGTGATCAGGCCGAAGCGTCCCCGGGTTCCGAGAATGGGATACATGGTGGCCGGGCCGTCCAGGGCGGAATTGTTGACCGCAGGACCCAGTTTGACGAGCTTTCCGGCAGATTCAAGAATTTCCCTGGCGGGCCAGTATGTCGAGTCGCTCCACAGGGTGCCTTCGCCCATGGGCATGAATTCGATGAAGCGCACGTCAAGGCCGCGATCGGCCGCAAGAGCGAGAAAATCCGGAAGTTCGTCGTCATTCACGCCGCGCATGGCCACGGCGTTGATTTTCAGAGGCACGTCATGATGCTGGAGCGCGTCCAGCGCGTCCAGAACTCTGGGCAGAAGATCGCGCCCCGTCACGGAGGCGAAACGTTGCGGCTTCAGACTATCCAGAGAAAGATTGACGCGCACCCCCAGTTCCTTGAGCAGCTGGGCATGAGGGGCAAGCATGACGCCGTTTGTGGTCAGGCGCAGATCCAGTTCCGGGTGAGCCGTGCGCAGGCGGGTCAGAAACTCGGGAAAGCCCTTGCGTACAAAGGGTTCTCCTCCGGTGAGGCGAACCTTGCCCACCCCCAGAGGCACGAGCAGATCGACCAGTTTTTCCATTTCCTCATAGCGCATGACCCGTTCATGCGGAATGAAGCTGTTGTCCACGCGGCAGTAACGGCAGCGCAGATTGCAGCGATCCGTTACGGAGAGGCGCAGGTAATGGATTTCCCGTCCGAAGGAATCGCGCAGAGGCGAAGAAGGGTTGTCCTGCAAAATGCTGTCTCCTGACAAACTGTATATAGGGAAGACCTATTGCCTGAGCGTCACGGGCATACCGTTTTCCGTAAGCGCCGGGAGCTTGATGATCTGGGGCGTAAGTCCCTTCAGGCGGGTCTTGCTGTTGTTGTACAGCAGGAATTTGGTGGTTTCGTAAAAATCATTCATGGCCTGACGCATATTCTGCGCGCGTTCCGTATCTTTTTCCAGAAGATTTTCCAGTACGGGGGCGTCCAGTTTATAAAGTGACTCCGGTGTATTGCGGTAGACATACCCGTCTTTGACAAGCATGTGGAGGGTGTTTTCCGCAATAAAGACCATGGACGTTTCGTCGTTGCCCGGAGCAAGCATGTCCCTCCCCAGGGTGCTGTTTCTGAAGGGGATGCCGGCAAGGGATGCCAGCGTGGGAAAAATATCCAGCTGCGAGTGGGGGGCATCGTCCCGGCCGGGGGGAATCTGACCGCCCGGAGCGTAGAGCAGGAGCGGAGTGTTCCATGCCTGAAGGGAGCAGGCCAGATAGGCGGGAGAGGCGAAGGTCGGCGCGTGATACAGGCCGTGATCCCCGAAAATGGCAAAGATGGTGTTCTTGAACCAGGGCTGTTTTCCCGCCTCTTCAAAGAAACGGCGCAGAGAAAAGTCGGAAAAGCGCAGGGACTGAAACTCTTCCGCACTGTCAAAGCCATAATAGAGGATTTGTTCAGGAGAGGGATCGGGCGGAAGTTCATATCCGTCGCGCTGGCTCGGAATGGTATAGGGGCGGTGGAAGGATGCCGTTTGAATGACAGCTGCAAAGGGTTTGCTGCTTTTGCTGAACATCTGGACGGATTCCTTGAACAGATCAAGGTCGGCCACGCCCCATACGTCCATATTGGGGGCTTCCCACGCGCCTTCTTCCTGAAGCTGTATATCTCCGACGTTATGCTGAATAAGTCCGCGCACATTGGCCCAGCTTGCGCTTCCGCCGATATTGTAGAACTTTTCGTAGCCTTCGAGTTCATTGAACACTATGGCCTGATCCACCATATGCGGATTGCGGGACGAAGTGCCTCCGGCAAAATTGACATCCGGCAGGCCGGTGAGCGTGTTGAATATGCCGCGCGCCGTGGGTCGGGTCGGGGAATAGAAGTTGGGATAATATCTGCTTTTTGCGGCAAGTTCCTTCAGGAAGGGCGTAGGTTCCACGAAATCCTTGCCCGGATAGGCGGGAGCAAGCGAAGTCTTGGGCCATGCCATGGATTCCATGAGAATGATCACAAAATTCGGACGTTTTTCCGGCGGCAGAGGCGTGGTGGGGACATAGAGCCTCGCGTAGGAAATGTCATTACAGTTTGTGATGGGTTCCGGAGTCATGCCCAGCCATGTTGCCATGCGGGGATAGGCCGCCAGAGCCGCCTCGCAGTCCGGGCGGACGGCTTCCGCTCCGCGTCTGGTGTCGTAGAGGTTTTGCGCCGGATGTATGGCCAGCGTCGCAATGGCCTTGTCTTCGCTGAAATAGGCGTTGCTCCAGCGCAGGGGGAAGAGGTTGGAGCTGATCTGACCGTATCCCAGCAGGAACATGCCGACAAAACCCAGCAGAGAAAGCATGGCCCTGCGCTTGCGGGAGATGACGGGCGCGTCCGGAGCGGAGGCGGGCGCGGAACCGACGTAGGCGCTTCTGTGCCTGCACAGCAGGAAGCGGACACCCAGACCGTACAGAACGAGTACGGCGATCAGCAGCAGGGTAAGTATGATGACCGGATAACTTTCCCAGACCATGTTCAGGGCGATGACGGGATCGTCCACATAGGTGGGGGCCGACATGTCGATGCGCTGACGCAGGTAGAAGAAGAAGCCGAAGTCGAGGATATAGAGCAGTGCAAGCAGACTGAACAGGAAGGTTTCGAGGCCGACGAGCAGTTTACGCAGAAGGTTCGGCCCAGGTTTTGCCGCAGCTCGTTCCGCGCAGGGCCACGCCCAGACAAGGGCCAGGGGCAGGGCAAGGAAAACCGCCCAGCGGGCATCGAATTTCAGTCCGATATACAGACCGTGGAGAATATGATCCGTTCTGGCGATATCCGGCAGGAGAAAATACAGCAGAGCCAGACGTGCCGAGAAAAAAATCAGGATGTTGACGAAAAGGAAAAGGCCGAGATCGGGCAGAGGCTGCCAGGTGACGAAACGGGAGCCGCCGCGGTGTGGTCTCTGAGAGGATTGTGGCGTATTCATGCGTTTCTTGTACGGGCTTTTGTCGCGCTGTCAATAAAGCGCAATGCGTGGATATCTGCGGAATCGCTGCGAACGGGAGCGGTTTGTCACATTGTCCGCTCATGCTTTCCGTTCTGGAAGAGCGCTAAAGCCGTGGCTTCGATGTGTGCGGCAGACTGCTGAACGGTCGGCGCGTTGCCGGGATGGAGCAGGCAGGAAGGAGCAAACAGGGAATCGTTCCGCTTGAAAGCGGAAAAACAGGCCTTGCGGCCGCCGCGTTGACGGTTGCGGCAATATGATGGGAGTCGGGCTATTCATGCTTTCGGCCTGTCTTGCACTCTGCGGCAGTCTTGTCGTCGCGGGCAGGGGCGTCTTCTGCCTGGGGAGGGCCGTGGCTCTTGCGCTGGCATTTTCCAAACTGGCAAGTCCTGATTTTGCAGCAGGGGAGGGCATAGGCCATACACGGGTAAAGCCTTAGGGGCTGTCGTCATGAACTGATGTTTTGGCAAATTTTTATAACTTCTTTGTAGGGAGGAGTTATGAATTCGACAATTCATCAGCATGATATTTCAGATCATGTATGGAGTATATGGAGCCTCTCCTTCCCGGGAGAAAAGGAAGCTGGGGAGGAAAGGCCAGGGATAACAGACTGTTCATCAATGCGGTGTTCCGGATTCTTCGTACAGGATCTCCATGATGAGATCTTCCGCCGGAGTACGGCGACTGGAAAAATACTCATCGTCGTTTTTGTCGTTGGCGAGACAAAGGAATATGGGAAGAAATCCTGTCTCATCTGATGGATATGCCTGACTTCAAGTGGCTTCTGATAGATTCCACATATTGCAAGGCTCATCCCCATGCTGCCGGGGCCAAAGGAGGCAAAGAGGCGCTGGGACGCACAAAAGAGGACTCAATAGCACAAGATACATCTGACCGCGGATGCGCATGGTATGCCGGCCAGAATCATTATTACAGAAGGTATCTGTGCAGATATTTGACAGACATACCCTCTTGTTGAAGGACTGAGTCCCAGGGTTGTTATTGCTGACAAGGCATACAGCGCCAAAGCTTTTCGCAATCAACTTGAAGAGGATGATATTCAGGTGGTTATTCCAGAGGGCCAACGAGGTAATAAACCACAAAAACAGTATGATAAATAACTATATAAGGTGTGTCATTTCATTGAAAAAACATTTTTACATTTGAAGCAATGGCGAGCCGTAGCGACAAGATATGCCAGGCGGGCGTCTTCTTTTTTTGCAATCGTCCAGGCTCGCTGCATTGCTTTATATTGTAAATACTTATGACGACATGATATAGGTTCCAGAAGATGACACAGCTCGTACACGACGACGTATTCAAGCAGGTCCTTGTTTTTTTTTTACGAACTCCGTATTGAAGAGGACAAAGCCGCGAAGGGGATCGCATCTTGTTCAGAGTGATGAGTATATTTCCGATTCCTTGACGGCCATGGTTCACTATCAAATAAGTAAAATGAAAAGCAGAGACTGGGTGTATATGTTTTTCATGGCGGGAAGCTCGTACGCGGGGAAGCAATGCTGCTGGACAGCTTTTGAGAAAGGAATTCTGTCTGGTACAGCCGGAATACTGCCTTCTTATGGGAGAAAAACTACTTTCTGTTCTGTACCAGACTAAAAATGGAAAACTGGATGCCGTACTAATTCAGACTTGAGGGTAAGTCGGAAAAAGAACGCTATGAATGAAAAGGCTCAGAAATTTACCATTGGTATCGTGGGAGTCATGAGTGCGGGCAAGTCCACGCTTCTCAATGCGCTCATGGGGCGGGCGCTGCTGCCGGCCCGCAATCTGGCCACCACAGCGGCGGCCATGTACATCTACCACGACAGTGATGCCGCGCAGTTCACGGCCCGCGCGGCCTGCACCAGGGAGGCGCTGGAAGACGTCTGTTTCGAGCTTGCGGACAGGGATCTGCTTGACGCCTGGAACGATGTTTTTCCCTTCATTGAGATAAGGGGGTGCCTTCCCTTTTTGCGGGACGCGGGCATTCATGGCAGCGTTACGCTTGTGGATACGCCCGGGCCGAACAACAGCATGGATGAACGGCATGGTTTGACGACGCGGAGTGTGCTGCAGTTCGGGGACATTTCTCTGCTTTTGCATGTGTGGAATGCTTCGCAGCTGGCCACAAGGGATGACAGGAATTTTTTGCGCGAAGTGGAGGCATGGCGGCAGACATCGCCCGTGCCGGAACTTTTCGTGCTCAACCGCATGGACTGTTTCGACCCGGAAAAGGAGAGCCTGGCGGAAAGCCTTAAAAGTATGCAGCGCTACCTTGCGGAAGAGAATGTTTCGTTTCCGCAGATCACAGGCACAAGCGCTCGTCTGGCGCTGTATTTCCGCATGCGGGAGGCGCTTAGTGCCCGGGAGAGAGAAAGACTGGAAGATTTCGTTGAGGAGTGCGGTCGGTTCAGGGATTTTTACGAAAGAGCGTACGCAAATGTGGATCCCGTGTTAGACGGAGCGTTCACGGAGCTTGTGGGAACGCTGAAGCGGGAGCACAGGATGCAGGAACTTTCGTTTTTAAACACGGGTGTGCCCATGCTTGAGGCAGTCATTCTCGATCATGTCCGCAGACTGTGTCCCAAGATTGTGTCCCAAAAGGAGGAAGACGCATGCATCAGGTTGTCGTGAAGCATAATCCCTATACCAGAATCACGAGCATAAGCGTTGACGGCGAAGATTGGAAAAATTCGCCGCTTCTGCAGCATACCATAGGCAGGGAAAGACTACAGACCTGGATAGATGTTCTGCCGGAGCATCTCAAGCAGGAGCTGAACACGAGCGAGCCTATAATGCTGCGTTTTTACGGCACGCCGCAGGACTGCGAGGATGTGGAGAAATGCTTTGCCGAAGCCGGCGGCTTTAATGTAAATACCAAAAGCTCCCGGGCGGCTGCTCCAGAGACGAAGCGCGAGCAGCTTATGGAACTTTTTGGGGCTCTGCAGAAGGGGCCTTTTGATGACTTCAGGGACGAAAAGTTGGCGGACCGTTTCCGCAGGGAGATGAGCCCGAAGTTTGAAATAGGCGTCATTGCCACCATGAGTTCAGGCAAGTCCACGCTTCTCAACGCCATCATGGGAGAGAACATTCTGCCCGCGCGCAACGAGGCCACTACGGCCGTTATCACACGCATCCGGCACGATCCTTCCGTTCAGAACGGTTTTCAGGCCCGTTCCGCGGCGTCGGAAGAGGAGCTGGAAAAGGCGGAATTCGTTCCGGCGAGTCAGGATCTTCTCAATTCTTGGAACGACGAGCCCGGTCAGCACATGTTTATTGAGCTGAAAGGATGTCTGCCCATGCTCCGGGACTTCAAGAACGTACTGACCTTGGTGTTCACGGACACGCCCGGCCCGAACAGCAGTACCAACGTACAGCATGAGGAATGCACCATGCGTCTGCTGGAAGGGCAAGAGCAGGCCATGATTCTCTATGTGCTGAACGGCCAGCAGCTCGGCATCAGTGACGATGCGAGGCTGCTGGACAATGTGAGAAGGCTGATAGAGAGGGACGGAAGGCAGGGGCACGACCGTTTTCTTTTCGTGCTGAACCAGATGGACAGCATTGATCCCGACAACGGCGAGAGCGTTTCCCGCACTGTGGAAAGTGCCGTGAACTATCTTGCTAGGCACGACATCCGGCATCCAGTGTATGCCTGCGCGAGCGGCGTGGTGGCTAGAACCCTGCGCTGTCCCCACGCCACGAGAAAGGAGCGCCGCCTCATGGATGACTTCTGCGATGAGACGGAGGAGCGTGACGCGTTGCATCTTGAGCGATTTACCAACGCGAGTCTCTGGGTGCGTCGGGAAGTGGAAGGACAGATGGACCGCGTCGAGCATGAGACCGACAGGGCGCTCGTGCATTCCGGTATCCCTACCATTGAGGCCATCGTCCGTGAATACCTCTACAAGCACGCGCTGCCCATGAAGATAGCCGCAGGCTACGATCTCATAAAAGGCCGGTTCAATACACTGGCCGACATTGCTGAGCTTGAAAAGGAAGTCAGTTCCGACAAGGAGAAGCTCGGGAAACTGTCGCAGGAAATAAAGACGATAAAGGAGCGGCAGGAGGACAGAGCGTTCATGGATTCCGTGATACAAGGCTTCCAGAAGACGACCGTGTCGGATTTTGCCTGCTACAGGGACATGAATGCCCGCATAGACCAGCGGTATGCCGATTTTCAAACGGAACTCGGAAAGTATTCCAAAAACGTAGAAATTCGGGAGGAAGCGGAACAGGTAAGAAAGAAAATACTGGACCTGGTGGGGCGGAATTTTGACGGCATGGGACGGGAGCTCCGCAACACGTTTTCCGAAATCAAGCGTGAATGTCAGAATGTCATCATGACGTATTATGAGGAGTACCTGAAGAAGCTCGGCGAGGGCACGAGCTTTTTCAGCAGCTTTCTGAAGGACATGCAGAATGATTTTTCTCTTGATCTTCAGGCCGATGTAAAGGGGATAGACGTCTATTCCAGAAAGGAGACGAAATATCTGGGGACAAGGAAGGAGTGGGACGGAAAATGGTATAATCCTTTTTCATGGTTCAGCCACAAGGAAGTTCCTGTCTATGAAACGATAACGGTCTATGAAACGGCACGGATGATCAACGACGTGAAGGAACTGTGCAGAAAAAAGATGATGGAAGCCAGCCAGGCGTTCAATCAGGCATCGGGAGACATGATGATGGACATCATCAACAATGCCGTAGAAAAGATTAATGCCGCAGACGCCTATATACGCGAGAAGTTTGACAGCCTCGACGCCATGAATCAGGATAAGGAAACGATGCGGCGTCGTATCAATGAGCTGAACGACGAGATACGCTGGCTGAAGAGAATGGATGAGAAACTTTCTACCGTGCTGGAGGTATGATCATGGGGGCAAGCATACGGCCCGAAGTGCAGCGTGAAGCGGACCTCCGTCTCATGGCATGGCAAAGGGGCGATGAAACGGCCCTGAAGACGCTGCTTTTGAGCCTTCTGGACGAAAGCTGTCCGCAGGCGGAGGCGTGCGCCCGGTATCTGGATGAAAAGACGGGCGGGGCGCTGTTCGATCCGGACGACGGCGCAACGCAGCGCCCGGAACTGTCTTCGATCACCATGAGAGATTACCGCTATCTGACGGGGCGCCTTTTGCGGAATTTTTCCCGCGAGACCTTTGAGGCCGCCATTCAGGCGGGCAGCAGGCTCGATGAGGTGCGCGCCGACAGGCTTCCCGCGTTTCTTGCGCCTGAGCCTGGGGCCTTGTGCCAAGATCGGGGGGATCTTCAACGAGAATCACAGGGACAGATCGGGGAAGTCGTTTCTCAGGGGCAGGACCGGCCTCAAGAAGAGCGAGGCCGCCCGCACTCTAGGTTTTTTCTCATCGCAGGAGTCATCCTCGCCATCCTTCTCCTCGTCGGAGCGGCGCTCTGGCGTTGATGAGCAGAGCGCAAGGCAGGTTTCCCTGCCATCGAGAGTGCCGTCCGGGCCGGTCAGATTGACGGAACGGGAAAACTTCCAGAGGCAGGAGTCGTCAGCCCGCAGCAGAAGCGGTGAATGGCGGCAGGATCCCGCCCCTGAAAACGACAGGAGCAGGGAATCTTCACGGGGCGTGAGCCTCGGCGAAGGGGAGAGGCACGGTGTTTTTCCGGGTATGCGGGGCGCAGCCGAGCCTGGCGCAGCGCGCGAAGCGTTGAATACGGCGTGTTCCGGGGACGTGCGCGACATGCTGGATACGTGTCTGGAAGAACTCTGGAATATTAGTCGTCGTCACAGGGCAGGGGAAGGCTGGCGGAACATCGCAATCGATATCCCTGCGACGGACAGAAAACTGCACGGACTTATCGACGCCATGACGCAGACCTTCCCCGGTCATGATGCGGCAAAGGAGATTGTCCGCCTGCTGGAGGAGATCCAGACGAGTCTGCGCTTTATGGTGGGGTCCTCTTCCTATGATTCGGCACGGTTCAACAACGCGTTCGATGCCTTCATGCAGGCCCAAAAAGTATTCCGCACCCGCGTGAAGTAGCTGGATGTGGTCCGGCCTTCACCGGGGAAACGTAGAAAAGGTAAAATCATGAAACAGGAAAGTAATCCTGCAAAAGGACGGTCGATGGAGATGCAGGCCGGGGCTGAACGCGGGCTTCTTCAGGCCGTGTCCAAAGCGTACACTCTGGAACTTCAGTCCTATCTGCCCATGCTCGACGGGCAGCGGGCCGAGCTTCTCTCGTCGAGTGCCGCGCTTCCTGCGGGCAGGGTCAATGCCGTGCGCGTCATTGAAGTGTCGACCATCATGTACGACAAGCGGGAGAGCGCGCTGGACAGCCTGTCCAACATTCTGGCCGCCATGGGCGAGCATTGCGGCGTGGGGCTCATGCTGCGCGGCGGGAGGGAAAAGTGTTCTCTGTATCTCGTCACAAGGGTGTATGCCGAACAGTTTTCGGCTGTCACCGGCCACGGACTGCTCACGCAGGGCATGACGGGACATTTTTCCGGGAGCCGCCTGCACACGCTCAGCAATGAGGAGGCGCAGGGGCTTTTGAACCGCTGCTTCCCCGAAAAGGTCCGCAACTGGGCTGTGTGTTCTTCGTCCTTGGTGCCGAACCTCAAGCACGACGACAACATGACGACCTTCACGCAGTCGCTCGACCGGCTCATCGACGCCATGGCCGGACGGGAATACACGGCGCTCATCCTTGCCGAACCTCTGGGACAGGACAGTCTCGACGTCATGCAGCGGAGCATGGAGAACACAGGCACTTTGCTTTCGCCTCTGCAGAAGCGTTCGTTCACGGTGTCGCAGAGCGAGGGCACCAGCAGCGTGGACACGATCTCCCGCACGATCACGCAGGGCATCAACGAAAGCGTCACGCACAGCCAGAGCCATGCCAGAACGGAATCTTTCAGCAGAAGCCGGGGCACAAGCACGTCCGAGGGAACGTCGGAAAGCACAAGTACCAGCGTGTCCGGCACGCTGAGCCATGCCGCCACCACGGCGGTATCGGCAGGCCTAGGCGCTTTTTTGCCCATCGGGGGCATGGTTAGCGTAAGTCTCGCCAATACGCTCGGGCAGTCGGTCAGTCTGGGGAAATCCAGGCAAAAGGGAACTTCGCACACCGAAACTCAGAGTCAAAGCAATACGGACAGTACGGGCACGACCGAAACGACGGGCCGGTCCAATATGCGGGGAACGAGCAGGAGCACAAGCGTCGGCGGCTCTTCCTCCACCGGCTCCACGCAGGAGCAGGGATCGAGCACCATGGTGGAATTTTCCGACATGGGCATCTGCCGTTTCCATGACCGTCTGGAAGAGAAGCTCGACCGTCTGGACGACGTGCGCGCCTGCGGTGCCTGGTCTGCGGCCGCCTTTTTCGTGGCCGCCGATCACAACGACGCCGCCGTGGCCGCTTCGCTGTATCAGGGCATGATGCGCGGTCAGGAATCCATGAAGAACGCCTCGGCGCTGCTGCACTGGCAGGCGGACGGCGCGCAGTCGGTCATGGCGTGGCTGCGCGAGCTGCTTCTGCCGCGCTTTTGTTTTGAGGATCTCACGGTCACGCCGGGCGTTCCGGTGTCCAGCCGTGAACTTGCGCTCATGATGTGCCTGCCGCGCAGGTCCGTGGGCGGGGTCACCGTGGTGGAGTCCGTGGGCTTCGGCAGGGAGGTGCGCTCCCTTCGCGAACTGCCGGAAAACGCATCCCGGCGTTTTCTGCCTCTCGGCAACGTGTATCACAAGAACAGGCAGGAAAAAGCATCCGTGACGCTCGATGTGGAAAGTCTGTGCCGTCATGTGCTGGTTTCCGGCACCACGGGCACGGGCAAGTCGCGCGCCATGCAGCACATGCTCTGCCGTCTGCATGAAATCGGCGTTCCCTTCCTCGTCATCGAGCCCGCCAAGAGCGAATATCGCGGACTGCGCGGACTGCCGGGCGTGAAGGTGTTGCGCGCGGGCAGCTTCGGCAGCGACGGGCTGCACCTGAATCCCTTTGTCTTTCCCGCGGGTTCCGGCGTGACGCTGAGTTCCCACGTCGATCGCGTGTGCGCGGTGTTCAACGCGGCCTTCCCCATGTATGCCGCCATGCCGCAGGTGCTCGAAAAGGCCGTGTATCTGGCCTATGAGAACTGCGGCTGGGACATTGCTTCATCCCGCTCCGCGTCCGGTTCTTCGTTCCCTACCGTCGCCGACGTGGCAAAACAGGTGAAGGTCGTGGTGGAGGAAGCCGGGTACAGGGGCGAAAGCTACGATACCTACATAGGCGCGCTGAAGGCCAGACTGGATTCCTTTGCCTACGGTTCGCTCGGCCTTGTGCTGTCCTCTTCGCCCGACAAGGAGACCTCTGCCGACGTCCTGTTCAACGGCTCCTGCGTGGTGAACGTGGCGGACATGGGTTCGCCGGAGAAAAAGGCCGTACTCATGGGCGTGCTGCTCATGCGCCTTCAGGAACAGCGCATGGCGGAACGGCGCGATGAGAATGCCCGCGGCAATCTCCTGCACGCCACGGTTATCGAGGAGGCCCACAATCTGCTTCGAGCTGCGGGGCCGCTCGTTTCGCAGGAAGGTTCCAGTTCCCGGCAACAGGCCGTGGAATTCTTTGCCAACGCCATAGGCGAAATGCGCGCCTACGGCGAAGGCTTTTTTGTGGTGGATCAGTCGGCCTCGGCGCTGGACGCCTCGGTGCTGCGCAATACCGGCACCAAGATAGCGTTCAATGCGCCGCTTGAGGAAGACCGGAAGATTCTGGCCGGAGCCATGGCGCTCGACGATCTTCAGCAGGATGCGCTTGCCAGGCTGCCGGTGCAGATTGCCGCGGTCAAGCAGAACGACTGGACCGAGGCCGTGCTGTGCCGCGTGCAGGACTGGTCGGCGCCAGAGCGCAGCGACGAAGCCTTGGAGCCGGAGGAGAGCACCGAAGAAAAGAGGCGCATCCGCGCGCGGCTGATCATGCTTGTGGCGGAAGCTGCGGAGGGCGCAGCCGCGTCTCTGGACAGGGAAGAAAAGGCGGCCCTGCACCTCTGGACGCTGCGGCAGGGCTTCGGCAGCAGGGTGCTCATTGCGCTGAAGAACATCATCGACGGCCGACCGTTTTCCGGGGAGTGCCGGATGCTGTTCAAGGCGCTTCTCGGTATTGACGACAGATTCTTCAGCTGTGCGGTTTCGGCACAGGGTAGGGACAATCGTCTCATGATCCGGCTTTCGGACGTGCTGAACAGTGCTTCGGACGTGAAGCGGATACGCAGGATTCTTGCGGACGGCGCAACAGGGAGTGGCAACGCATGATGGAAAAAGCATTGGGAAAAATGGCGGAGACGTCGGCAGGGGGGAAGGCTCCCGAGAGACTGTCCGGCATGGACGGCATGGAGAATAGACTCTGTGTGGAAGGCAGGCCTCACCCGGAAGGCGTGCCATTCGATTCTGCAGAGTTCGCCAGGCCGGATCGCCTCGATGTGCCCGACTGGAAGGACATCCTGACGGGACAGGAGGGCGGTCCTAAACTGGACGGATTCCTCCCGAGCAGCAACGGATCATGGGAGGGAGAGAAAGGCGACAGCACCTGGAAGCCGGATCCCGACTGCGTTCCTCCGAAGTCGAATCCCGAGGGAAAGACTTGGGTGGAGATCGAAGACAAGTACGGCATGGATGGTGTGAAATTCAAGGACGGAGAGCCGGACTTCAGCGAGATTGCCGAGGCCACCGTGGAGATAGACGACTTTACCGGGAACCGCTTTGAAAACTTTGCTCAGGCGGACAGCAAGCTCGCCGAGAAGTGGAATGCGGAAGGCCGCGACGGAAGAACGGACTGGACGGCCCGCGACGTGGCGGCCTACCGAAAGGAAAACAATCTCACCTGGCACGAGCGCAGAGACATGAAGACCATGGATCTTGTGCCTTCCGAGGTTCACAACAACATTCCCCATGCCGGGGGCATCTCGGCCTGGAAGCAGGGATGAGGAGAGAGGCTATGTACAGTATGAACGATGCCGTTTTCGGCAAGCTGGAATTCACCCATGTGTGGAAGGGAACCTGCAACGTCGAGTTTCTGGGCAAACGCCATGCGCTGACGCTTGCCGTTCAGGGCGAGCCGGACAAGCCCGTGACGGAGGAGCAGCGCCGGGCCTTCGAGGCCGCGCAGAAACGTCTTGCCGACACGTCGTCCTTCCTTGAATCTCTGCTTGCCTATTGCCGTATCGACGGCCCAGAAGACGGCCTGGACGCCGAAAGCCTTCCGTACGTGGTGCATCCCGAAACGTTGCTCATCACCTGGGAAGGCGGCTTCGGACTGCTTTGCGCCTACGATTACGAGCCTGAGCAAGGCGTTGCCGTGTACGCGCGCTCGCCCGAAGCTCCCATGCAGGCTGGGCCGCAGAGCGACGCCATGTAGGCAGTCGCAGCTTCGTATACTATTATCTAGGGCGTGTTAACACATTTAAGAGACTCAACGATTAGGGCAAACATGATGAACCCCAGAAATAAGACATCCATCTTGTCGTAATATGTTGCTATGCGCCTATAGCTCTTCGGGCGTCGAAACAACCTTTCCACCTCATTGCATCTCTTGTATAACTCCTTGTCATAATTCCAAGGATTGCGCCGCAAAGGATTGGGAGGGCCAACAGGTTCATGGCTCAGGCGAAGACTCGGGCGTTGCGTCTCATTGCCTTCATACGCTCTATCCATAAAGAGGCTACAAGGCACAGACGTGGGGCCGGGAGCTTCCAGAAGTTTTCTCCCCTGAGGGGCATCCCCCGCATTCCCGGGGGACAGACACCATATCAGGGGGCATTCAGCGGACGCGGCAACCAGATGAAGTTTGGTTGTCCAGCCTCCTCTGGATTTTCCGATGGATTGGTGGCCTGTTTTTTTTAGCCCCCATTCCATCGGGGTGAACCTTGATGCATGTACTATCGAGAGAAATAACGCTAATTTTAACGGAAATAAGCCGTTCGCGTTGCAATCGTTCAAAAATTTTTGCAAGAGTGCCGTTTTTACTCCATCGGATCATTCGAGTATAGATGGAGTGGCAGTTGCCAAATTCTTTTGAGAGACTCCGCCACTTGCAACCATTTTCTGCGACATAGAGATTGTCCAGAGAAATGTTTCCCCGCTGGCGGGGAAAGCAATCGGCAATGCGTTGATATTGTTCTTTGGCTATGGTCATGGGAACAAGTTTACCCCATGACCGTAAAAATGAATAGTGTTAACACGCCTTAGGCGGCAACATGGGCTATCAGGTCAACATTGGGTACCGAATCGCAAACCTCACCGGCAGGATAGGCAAAGTATCGCGAAGCGGGACGTTTCAGCAAGAAGAAAGTCTCGAA
>LBJMC04202__coassemble_792_pt1 | contig 19465 bp, 16 predicted proteins | sample LBJMC04202__metabat2_low_PE_018 | metagenome-assembled genome bin LBJMC04202 | reverse complement strand
TCAGTTCATGCCGTCCAGCTCCAGACCTGTGCCGGAAATGCAGGAAGAACTGGAGAGTATGATCGAGCGCGAGCTGACGCATCTTCCCTGGAAGAGGTTTGTCCGATCCGTGCTTGAAGAGGATCGGGTACGGCGCGCTCTTCCCGTTGCCCCGGCGGCAAGGAGCGTTCATCATGCCTATGTGGGAGGACTGCTTGAGCATATGCTGTCGGTGGCGGGACTGTGCCTGCGCATAGCGGAGCAGTATCCGGAGCTGGACAGGCAGTTGCTCTGCGCGGCTGCTCTGCTGCATGATATCGGCAAGCTTGAGGAAATGAGCGGGGGGCTGGTCAATGAATATACGGATGCGGGGCGTTTTCTCGGACATATCACGCAGGGGCTGATCATGATGGAGCCCCATCTTGTGGCTTCCGGGCTGGAAAACGCGCAGGCTCTGCATTTCCGTCACCTGATTCTCAGTCATCACGGGGAGCTGGAGTACGGATCGCCGAAGCAGCCCGCCACGGCTGAAGCCTTTGTTCTGCACTATGCGGATAATATTGACGCCAAAATTGCCCAGTGGCGTTCTCTATTCCCCTCTTCAGAAGAGCATGCGTCGGGAGAGGAGATGGGGAAGACGGGCCTTGACGGGCTGCAATGGAGTCCCCGGCAGAATCTTCTGGGGCGCGCGCTGTGCCGTGTGCCGCGCACGCCGGATACCGCGTCTGTACTGGCTCAGGAAACTGATGTTCCCGCAGTGGCCGACGCTATGAACGATTCATCCCCCCGTGAGGAAACTTGCATACCAGGAAGCGGGGATACGGAAGGGGGGAACGGAGATGGCGAAGCCGGAAGCGGACTCAGCGGCGGTTCCGAGGATGCCGCCTTAGTGGAATATGAAGGCGTTTCCGAGGCGTGCATGCAGATGCCCTCTCCCCTGAATCCCTGGACGGAAGAGGACATGCGGCGCGAAGAGGAGCGTATGCAGGCAGAATCCTCCGGAGGGACGCTGCAGGAAGGAAAGGAAGAAGCGTCTTCTTCCGAAGGCGGGCGCAGACGTCGTAAGGGAGCTGGAGGAAAAAAGGAAACAGCCGTTTCCTCCGTAAGTGGCGGAACGGAAGGAAAGACCGATAAGGCAAAGGATCTGATGCAATGTTCCTTACTTTAGAGGGCGTGGAAGGTTCGGGAAAAAGTACGCTGGCGCAGCATCTGGCGGGGCGGCTGGAGCAGCGGGGGAAGACCGTTCTGCATACGCGCGAACCGGGAGGCTGTCTGCTGGGGCGCGATATCCGCGCACTGCTGCTGGACAGCGGACGCGCGGTTGAGCCGCGTGCGGAACTGTATCTGTTTCTCGCAGATCGGGCGCAACATGTGGAAGAGATTATCCGGCCTGCACTGGGGCGCGGCGAATGGGTGATTTGCGATCGCTACGCCGATTCGACCATAGCCTATCAGGGCGCAGGGCGGGGCATGAATTCGGACTGGCTCCAGCGGCTCAACGACGACGCGACGGGAGGCTTGTGGCCTGATATTACGTTTCTGCTTGATCTTCCGGAAGAACTCGGTCTGGAGCGCGCGCTGCGGCGCAATGCGGAAAGCGGCCTCGGGAAGACGGAAGGGCGTTTTGAGGCGGAGACTCTGGCCTTTCATCATCGCGTAAGACAGGGCTTTCTGGCTCGGGCAGAGGCTTTCCCCCGACGCTTTAACATACTGGATGCCTCTCTCCCTCCGGAGAACGTGGCGGAGGCCGCCTGGAACGAACTGATCCGGCACGGCTTTATAGAAGGATAGCCAGGAAAAGTTCCATGAAAAAAGTGAAAATCACCGTGTTGAAAACCACCCTGGACAAAGAACTTGCCGACGAGTACGGGGTGGAAGGACTCGGCCCCTGTCCCATGCTGAAGGAAGGGCAGGTTTTTTATGCCGACTATGCCAGACCGGAGGGGCTGTGCGATGAGGCGTGGAAGGCCATCTATCAATATGTGTTCGCTCTTGCCCATGGATCCGGCGGAGATCTGTTCTACTACGGGGACTGGATCAGAAAGCCCGGCGTGGCAATATGCAGCTGCAACGACGGTCTGCGCCCTGTCATTTTCAAGCTGGAAGCCACAGACAGAGAGGCGCGCCCCGGAGACTGAATCCGCACCCGGCATTCTGCCCTTACAGCCTGCCGGAATGAAAAAGACTTTTTCGTCTTTTGCGGGTGAGTTGCCGCACCTGTCCAACCATAGCTCTTTCATTGTGAAAGAGAACGGTTTGGAAGGCCTCTGCGAAGTGTACTCGTTTTCCGTATTTCTACAGGAAGAGTTCGAGGGCTTTTTCCGCTCTTTTCCGGCGAAAGGGTTTCCTTCATGGGAACGACGAAAGACAGGAACGATGCGTCCTGTTTTCCCGTTTGCCGGCTATGGTTGCGGCGGTGCGGGATACTGAATCAACCTGCCATTTCAAAACGCTTGGCACAGCCTGCACAGCCTTCGGGCGGCTGTTCCGTAAGAATGCGGGCGCGATACCCGGCAAAAGCCGGGTCGTGCCAGATATCCAGTGCATCCCGTTCCCGTACATTTCCGAAAATACAGTGCTTTGGCCCGTTTTCGCCGTTCGGAACGTTGAGATAGACGCAGGGTGACATGTTGCCGTCCGCATCGACATACACGGTGCGCTGCGTGTTTTCCCGACATTGGGGGGCCGGAGCTTTGCCCGGAAGCGCAAAATAAAAATCTCTTCCCTGCGCCCGGACGCGGCGGCGCGTTTCTTCCAGAACGGCGCGCGCCGTTTCGATTTTTTCGGCGTCCTCCCTGGCGAAGGGAGGCGCGAAGGCCAGCGCTTCCATGCCTGGAGCGGGAATGTAGTCCAGCGTACTGATCACCGCGGCATGAAGGTCAAGCTCATCCATGAGGCGGGGCAGGCCGCGCACGGCTTCCACAGAGTCGGCAAGCATGAGATATGCCAGATGAATTTCCAGATGCACGCCGTTTTTTTTCCGGCGTATACGCTGGAGCGTGCGGATGGCTTCCACGACCCGATTAAAATCCACTCCCGCGCGCGGCGCGTTGGAGCGTTCGTCCGTACCGGCAAGAGAGAAGGCCACGACGTCAATACCGCTGTCTACCAGACGAGCGGCAATATCATCGTCCATGCGCAGGCCGCAGGTCGTGGTGGAAACGGCGCAACCGGCCTTTCGGGCGAAAGCTGCAAAATCAAAAAAACGCGGGTTCAGCAGCGGTTCGCCCCAGCCCTGAAGGTGTGCCCGTCCGCTCTGCCGCAGGAGGGGCCAGAGCCGGGCAAAGGTTTCCGCCGCCATGTGTCTGGAGTTCCAGCGTTCTCTGTCCGTTGTGTGCGGGCAGTACAGGCAGCGTCCCGGACAGAACGAACTGACTTCAATCTGAACGCAGTCCAGTTTGCGGGGAGAACCCAGCAGGCTTTCCTTCAGTTCTTTCCAGAAGCCTACGCGACAGGCCGGATTCTGCAGAGGGTCGTATTCTTTCATCGGGCGTCCTTACTGAAAAGGGAGGGCGGAGTGGAGATGGTCGCCGTTTTTCGTGTGGCGACATTCGTTTTTTCAGCCCCCGAAGAGGCGGGACAGTATGCCGCGCCGAATGGGCGAGATGCGCCAGCTCCGTTCATAATAGGGCAGACCGCGCTGCGCCCGCCATTTTTTTTTGAAAAATTCTATGCCGGGCCTGATTCCCAGACCAAGATTCATGCAGCCGTGCCCTCGCCGCACGCCTTCTTCCATGAGAGCGGCGAGCAGCGCGTCGGCACAGCCGGGGGGCGCGTCGGGACGACGGAAGGCAAACATATAGAAGGCCGTGCCCAGAGCTGTGAAGTCGCCAACAGCGCAGGCGGCAAGACTGCCGTCGCTTCGTCTGCGCGCTCCCAGCAGCAGGGCTTCCGAACAGGAGGACAGATATTCTTCCATGCGCCCGTAAATGAAGCGGCTTCCTTCCGTCAGATGTCTGGTACGGCAGTAGAATGCCGCCAGAGAGGCCGCCTCCGGCCCCCAGGGTTCGGGAGCCGTGTCCACTTCCTGCGCGGCCCGGCGCAGCATGTTGCGTACCTTGTCGGAGGGAGGCGTACAGGGCAGGGGAACTGTCCAGTACCAGTCATCGGCTTCAGAACGGAAGGGGGATTCCGGCGTTGCCCGCAATCCGGAAGGCAGGGGAAGCGTTTCCGTCGGCAGAGGAGAAAGCAGCGTCAGGAAACGGGTTTCCTGCGGAATTTCTGCAAGAGCTTTTGCCAGAAGGGAGGAATAGCGTTCCGGCGTCAGGAATTCCTTTTCTCGTTCGAAGCCGGGATAGGCCACAAGAATGGCGCGCTCTCCGGCAAGGTAAAAAACGAACGGTTCGCCGACGGAACAGGGACAGGCTTCGGACATTCCCACGGCCTGCACATAACAGGGCAGCTGCTCGGGAACAACGGCTTCCGCAGCAAGCAGGGAAAGCTGCGAAGATACCTTTGAACAGGGAATCATGCGTCCATTCCTCCGTTGTCGGGAGCAGAGTCTTCCCGGGATTTGCGCTGCGGCCGTCGTTCTTCACCCGGGACCGGCCAGAGATCGGCGTCCGGTTTTTTCCACAGGGCGCGCAGACGGTGCTTCCAGGTGGGCAGGACCCGGCGTATCCTGAAGCCGTCCTCCTTCAGCATCCAGCGCAGATTCAGCATATGGGCCGAACCGACGAACACGGCTACGTTGCCGCGCTCCAGCCAGGGGCGCATACGCTCGCGGAAGCGTTGATCTCTGTTGTCGATGATCTGCTCCGTGCGGGAGGGAAATTCCGTGCTGGTGCCCATCATGCCGCCCAGATCTCCCATAAGATAGGCGGATTCGTTGCGTCGGCGGTAGGCATCCCAGTTGTCGCAATTCCGCAGAAAGCGCACAATGCGGGACATGGGGGCGGATTCCAGCGCACGCATCTGCTCCGGAATGCTTTCCATGCCGAAAACAACCTTATTCATGGAGTGGGCGAGTTCCCAGGCTTCGAGATCCACGGAATTTTCCCAGCCTCGCCGCTCAAGAAAGGCCGTCCAGAGCGAGAAGAAGGCGTACCAGGGTTTTGTTTCCCGCAGGAACCAGAACAGCTTTTCTTCCGGGAGGCAGTGACTTTTTCTGCCGTAATCCCGCCATTCCGGAGCGCAGAGCCGTTTCTTGAGGCGGGCGATATCTTCCTGATTGAGAAAATCAATGACTCTCTCTCCCGGAGGCGGAGGCGTTTCCCCGTATCCGTCCGTTTCCAGAAGACTGTCCACGTCGAGCGGGCCTTCAAAGATGACGGTATCGACTTTGCTGAAGAGTTTTGTCAGAAAGCGGGAGAAGGAACAGCGGCAGAAATGTGCCGAACCGGCAATCCAGGAAGTCCTGCCGTTCTTTTCCAGCTCCCAGAGCATGGCAAGGGGACGCTGCTCCGGCTGGCGGAGCATGAATTCCCACTTTGATATTTTGCCCGGCGTAAGCATGGCCAGCATCAGCTCATCCGCCGTTCCGCCTGTTCTGCGGGATGCCGGACGGGTATGCTGACGCGGGGAACGGGAAGATGCATTTTCACGCGGGAAGCGCCATTCTCCCATGACATAGGGAAGAGTCGGGCGTCCTCCCCATTTGCGCTTGAAGCGCGCGATGCCTTCATTGACGCCCAGGCCGAGCTGAATTTCCTTCTTGCCCTCGGCCCGGGCAGTCTCAAGCATGGCTCTGAACAGCAGATCCGTGGCGTGGGGCGTGTAGTGACTGCGCGAGTGTGCGCCGATGATATAGCTGACGATATGCTCCGGAGCAAAATCCAGCAGCAGAGAGGCGGCGATATTGCCTTCGCCGTCCAGCGCATCGAACAGACGCAGATCCGCGCCGGGGCGATCCCGTGCGGCATCAAGGACAGAAGCCGTGCGGGCATAGAGTTCGCGCACATTGGGTTTGAGGGCCGTGCGTCCCATGAATTCGGCCCACAGGCGGCGGTGGCCGGGGGTGAACTCGCGTCCGGTAACGACGGTCAGCCCCAGCGTGTCCAGAATATTGTGCAGGCGTCTGGGAACGGAGGCCTCGACAGGCAGCGCATAGAACTGATCTTCTTCCAGAGTGACGGCCTTCTGCCTCATTTCCTCCGACAGCGAGGGAGCCATGATGAAACAGTGTTCCGCACCGCAGGCAGACAGAGCCTTGTCCAGTGCGGCGGAAAAATCCCGTTCATTGAGACTCAGGTCGTCGCCGGGCAGAAGCCCCAGACGGTAACCTATGGCCATGAGCCAGTCCGTACCGGGAGCGTCAGGACTGTTTTTTCCCTCGAGAAAGAGAAAATCGTCAACAAGCCGGGGCGTTCCGCCGGACATGATTTGCATGAAGACAGGGGAATGCTCGGGAATGGTGGCGAGCGAGAGGGCGCGCGCAAATTCTGAAGAAGGTGTTTCGGACATGGCGGCGCTCCTGATACGCTTTTCCACGCAGGGCGGCATCGGCGTCCGTGCGCCGCAAGGCGTCAGATTCATGCGGGTCGGAACGCCCTGCCCGCGGATACGCGCTTATTCGTTTTTGTCGGTCTTTACGTCGGAGGAAGCGGCCTGATCGCCGTCTTCCGACGCTTCCTGATCGTCGTCCAGAAGCAGGAACTTGAGAATACGGGCCATTTGCTCCGTATACTTTTCGATGCTCCAGCCCCGGACGAGAACAAGTCTGCGATAGATTCCCGGCGCAAGATACGCCCAGTACAGATCGGTGGCTTCCTCCACGGAAAGCCCCTTCTTGAGCATACCATTGTCCGCCATGTGCTGAATGGATTGCAGACTTTTCTCGTACAGCATCATGTCGTTGTCTTTTTCCAGCTCGGCCAGCTCCGGAGAGATGACGCCCGCACCGCGCATGAGGGCAAAGCCCGATGCGGAATTGTGCTGCATCAGAGAATGAAAGCGGGCCATGGTTTTCACACGCTCTTCGCCCGTTTTCATCTGCGGGATGGAGTCGCGGATTTTATCGTATTTCTGTTCGGCCACGGTACTTTCAAGGATACGGGCAAGGGCTCCTTTTTTAGAGCCGCAAACGGCATAGACCGTCTGTGAGGCGACGCCGGCCTCCTTTGCAATTGAATCCAGAGACATGTTGGCGTAACCTTTTTCATTAAGCTGCCTGATGGCCGCCTGTATGATACGCTCCCTTGTGTGTGTGGCCTGTTCCTGCCGACGTGGGGAGTGATATGCCCGTTTGGGGGTCGTTTTTTCCTGGGCGCTCATGGCTTTTCCATAACTGTGTGGCCTGAATGGCGTTTTAAAGGATTAAAATTTATTTCATAATTACCGATTGAATATAATTTGTCAAATTTAAAAGGAGGACATGAAGAGAATTTTTTCAGAAGCTGAAGATGTTGGGAGGAGCCGCTTGACAGCGGAAATTATTTTCACTAGAAATTTTATTAATCAATAAGCATCGCCTGTTCGTGTGCTTCGGATGCCGTTCCGGCGCACGGAGGGCGTACGCGGCATAGCCGCGAAAAGAGGTCGTCATGCGTATCAGGATCAGAATGATCATGGCATTGATCGCTGGAGCCGCTCTTATGCTTCCCGCCGGGCGGACGGAGGCGCGCGATCTGACCTTCCAGACCCCTTATCAGGGGGATCATGTTCTCAATTCCGCGTTGTTCAAACCCTGGTTCAAGGCCCTTGAAAAAGAAAGCGGCGGCCGTCTGCGTATAGTTTTTCACAATGCTGGGGAGCTTGTTTCCACCCGGAATGTCCTGCCTTCGCTGATGCGCGGGCGGCTGGATATGGCCGGCGTCAATGCGCAGCATCAGGAAAGTCTGTTTCCCCACACCATGGCGTTTACCGCGCCGTATCTTACGCGCGACAGCATTCAGGCCAGTGCCTTGTGTCAGCGGGCGCTGACCACCCTGCCGGAGGTCGCGGCAGAATGGAACAAGGTGGGCAAGGCCCTTTTCGCCTGGGGGAGCGATCGCAGCGGACTCTTTTCCACAAAAGGACCCATTCTTTCACCTTCCGATCTTACGGGCAAGCGGGTTCTTATCTGGGCTCTGAGCCAGATGGATCAGGTGCGAAGCTGGGGCGGGATTCCCGTCCAGATTGCGCCCGGCGATACATACATGGCTCTTGAACGCGGACTGGGCGACGTCTTTTTCGGCCCCCTCCCCACAGGAGTTGCGTATGGGCTGCTGAAGCTGGAACGCGTGAAAGACGTGACCGTTCTGCCGGCAACGACGGTATTCCTTGCCTTTGTCGTGAACCATGATGTGTGGAATTCTCTGTCCGACAAGGATCGCGCCCTGATGGAAAAAAGCGCGGCGGGCAGGAGTGTGGAAGCAGGGCGTCTGCTGTATCAGCGCACGAATGAAGATATGGAGGCCATGCGTAAGGCGGGATGCTCCGTACATGTGCTGGACGCCGTGCAGTTCCAGGCCTTCAAGGCGGCCAACAGCACATTACTGGCCAACTGGTGGGTCAGCAAGCTTGAAAAGCTCGGCGTGTCCGACGCGAAGGCGTTTTTGCGTCTCGCTCAGGATATGGCCGGGGAAACTCCCGGCGCGGAAAAGGCGCAGGGCGGCATATAGGACCCCGGACGGGGCATACTCCTTCGGGAGCAACATTTAGCGCAGCGGCTGTTTCCGCTGCCGGACGACAACATGGAGTGCGGACATGGGACATCCTACAATTTATCCCACCGGCGTCACCGTCTTCAATCCTGAAAAGGCCTGGAACGGCTACACCATCCTTCCCGCCCCGGACAAGGGGGCTCTGCTCATCGGAATGAACGGGCATGAAATCCGCCTGTGGGAGAATGTGCAGGGTTTTCCGAACAAAATGTTCCCCGGCGGCATGCTCATGGGCAGTCGTGGAACCCGTCATCCCAAGTACGGCCTTCAGGATCAGCTGGATCTTATTCAGGTGGACTGGAGCGGCAATGTGGTCTGGGAATTCAACAAGGCCGAATTCATTGAGGACCCGGGGCAGAAACCTCAGTGGATGGCCCGCCAGCATCACGATTTCCAGCGCGAGGGCAGTACCACCGGATATTACGCCCCCGGTATGGAACCGAAAATAGATTCCGGCAATACGCTCATTCTCTGCCACCGCGACGCTCATGTTCCCTACATCAGCGATAAGCCTCTGGTGGACGACGTGATTTACGAAGTCAACTGGGAAGGCGAAATCGTCTGGGAATGGCAGTGTTCCGATCATGTGGAAGAAATGGGCTTCTCCGAAGAAGCGCGCAACGCCATGTGCCGCGACCCCAATTTCCGCGGCGGCAGTCTGATTGAAGAAGCTCCCGGCGTGGGCGACTGGATGCACGTCAATTCCATGTCCGTACTCGGCCCGAACAAGTGGTATGACGCGGGCGATGAACGCTTCCATCCCGACAACATCATCATCGACGGGCGCGAAACCAACATCATTCTGATCATCAGCAAGAAGACCGGCAAAATTGTCTGGCAGGTCGGCCCGGACTACAGCAAGCCTGAATTCAAGGCTCTCGGCTGGATCATCGGCCAGCATCACGCGCATATGATCCCCCGTGGTCTGCCCGGCGAAGGCAATATTCTGGTATACGACAACGGCGGCTGGGGCGGCTACGGCGCGCCCAATCCCGGCGCGCCTCACGGGGTGAAGGTGGCCCAGCGCGACTACTCCCGCATCCTTGAGTTTGACCCCGTCACCCTCAAGATCGTGTGGCAGTACACGCCGCATGAAGCGGGATTCCTCGTTCCTCTGGACGCCAGTCGTTTCTACAGCCCCTTCATCAGCTCCGCGCAGCGTCTGCCCAACGGCAACACGCTGATCACGGAAGGATCGGACGGACGTATCTTTGAAGTGACGGCCGATCATGAAATAGTGTGGGAATACATCTGCCCCTACAAGGGAACCGTGGGCATGCCCATGAACTGGGTGTATCGCGCCTATCGTGTGCCCTATGAATGGGTTCCTCAGGTCAATCATCCCGAACACGTGGAAATAAAGCCCATCAATGTGCATGAATGGCGCGTACCCGGAGCGGCTCCTCTGGGACCGCAGGAAGTGATGAAGGTGGAAGGTACCGTCGGATATTATGCCGAAGCCGGTACCTGCGTCGGCACCACAGACTGATGCGCCTCATAAAACTGTAACGGGAATTTCCCGCATTCAGCCGGGGGAGGGCGGCTCCCCCGGTCTCTTCCCCTTTTCGGGGCAAATTTTCGTTCCGCCCAATCGTCATGAACGGCAGAAACCGTCCCGATGCGGAACACCCTTCCTGTGAGTACAGGACTTCAAGGAACAGCAAGGAATATTCAATGAACATCATTCTGTACAAGGCGCCGAACTGTCTGCGCTGCAACATCGTCAAATCCTATCTGGAAGCCAACGGCATTCCCTACGAAAAATTCGACCTGGCCGACGACAAGGATATCGTCAACAAGTTTTACCGCGACAACCGCGCGCGTCTGTACCGCAACCCCGAAGGAGTGGAATTTCCCATGTTCCACGAAACAGAAGGAGATGTCATCCTTCAGGGTACCGGCGTTGTGCTGGCCTGGCTGCTGGCCGGGAATGCGCTTGACTCCTGCGTGACCCGCAGCGATCTTCTGCATGGCTGGATTTCCGGGCTGTACGTTTCCCAGTGCCCGGATGGACAGGAAGACAAATTCCTGGAACTCATCCGCCTGCTGTCCAGGGGAGGACTCCAGGTCTGCCTCCAGTCCGACGGACGTAAGGCCGATCTGCTGGAAAAGATTCTTTCCGAAGGGCTTGTTTCGCGGGTTATCCTGAATGTGCCCGGCCCGGCGGGGCTGTATCCGCAGGCTGTCGGCGGTTCTGTCGGCCCGGATTTTGCTGCGGAACTGAAAAAATCCGTGGAGCTGGTGAAGGCTCATCCCGATCATGTGATCCGCATCTGGCTGACGCCTCTTAAGGAAGCCGACGGCTCCCTGCGCTGGCCCACTCCCGCAGAAGCCGGAGAAGCGGCAAAAATGGTTGCGGATGCCTGCGGCGACATGATGCTGCCCATAGGTATTCAGGCCTGTGCGGAAGTTCCCGCCGGGATGGAAGCCCTCGACAATCTGCTTCCTTATCGCTCCAAAGTACGCAACGCGCTTCCCAAGGCTGAAATTCTCAAGAACGAGGCATGAAAGAAGGCCCCTTTTCCAAAGCCTGGAAAAGGGGCCTTACTCTCGGGCAAATAGCGGAGAACTGTCAGGAATTGATGGGCGTTTCGCTGAGCATGGACGCGGCAAAGGTTTTGAATACGTCGTCAAGCTCAAGCAGACCCAGGGCGCGACCGGCTTCCGTCACTACGGCGAAGTGACCCATATTGTCGGCAAAGCGACGCAGAATTTCCGGTAGCGGAGTGTGGGGAGCGACTTCCAGAACTCTGGTGTACATATGTTCGCGCACCGTATGTCCTCCCACCATGCGGCAGAGGGCATGAACGGCCCGATCCACGTCGATTTGGCGGCGGGACTCGAAAATTCCCGCTTTTTCAATGGCTCCGCCTATGGCGCGCAGAGCGCGGTGCGTGGAGAGCGTGCCGAGAAAGCGTCCGTTTTCATCCTCCACGATTCCGCAGGGGGAACCCGGATGTGTTTCGGCCCGTTCGAGAAGTTTTCGGACAGCCGAGGCAAGATCTTCATCGGGGTGAAGTCTGAGCAGGTCTTCCTGAGCAAGGTCCCAGGCACGCAAGAGATCCAGCATGGCGGCTCCTTTGGAATGGCTGCGCTTCTCTCCTTCCCCTGCGTTCCTGTATGAGAGGACGAAGCTGGTCGGACGGAGAGTCGTGTTTTCCGGATCAGGCAATGCGTGTCCGGCAGTGAGTAAAAATAGCGGATGGCTTCCGGGCTGTCCAGAGATGTGCCGGGCTGTGCGGTGAAAAAAGGCGCGTGTATTGCGCGCTCTTGTGCCGCATGCTATTTTCGGCGCAAGGTTCAGGTTCGGTTCTGTTTCGGTGCCGATTCTTCGGGGGGATCGGAAATCGTGGACATTCAACCAAACAAGAGGAAATGAAGATGCCTATGCGCATGACCATCATCGGCGCCGGGCCCGGCGGATATACCGCCGCGTTCGAGGCTGCGAAGGCCGGGGTGGAAGTAACCCTGGTGGAATCCACATGGCTGGGCGGCACCTGTCTCAACTGCGGCTGCATTCCAACCAAGACGCTGAAGGCTTCGGCAGAGGCTCTGGAAACCGCACACCGCGCGGCGGAGTTCGGCCTGGCCGGAACCTGTGAACTGAAAGCCGACATGCCCGCCATTGTGGCGCGCAAGCGTCGCGTGAGCGAAACGCTGCGCGGCGGGCTGGAAAAAACCTGTGCAAAACTCAAGGTCAGGGTTGTCATGGGGCGCGGCCAGGTTGTCAGCTCTTCCCTCGTCCGGGTGACCGGAGCGGATGGAAGCGTGGAAGACATCGCCGGGGACAAGGTGATCATCGCCACCGGCTCATCCACGCTGAATCTGCCCTCCCTGCCCGTGGATCATAAGTATATTCTCAACAGCGACGACGCTCTTGAACTCGATCATGTGCCTTCCAGCGTAATCATCGTGGGCGGGGGCGTCATCGGGACGGAGCTTGCCTTCATTTACCGCGCCTTCGGAAGCAAGGTTACGGTTGTGGAAGGTCAGACGCGCATCCTGCCCGTACCCAGCGTGGATAAGGACATGAGCGCGCTGATCCAGCGCGAGATGAAGAAGGCCGGCATTACTGCGGAACTGTGCCGCACAGTCAATTCGACGGAAATCCGTGACGGCAAGGTAATCGCGCATCTCGGGCCTTCCCCCTTCCTGCCGGAAGAAGCCATTCCCGCATCGGCCAGAAAGGAAGCTGCGCTGGAGGCGGAAGCCATTTTTGTTACCGTGGGACGCGTGCCCAATACGGAAGGGCTGGGGCTTGCCGAAGCCGGTATTGCTACGGACAAGCGCGGATACATTACTGTCAATGATGAGCTGGAAACCAGCGTGCCCGGCATATACGCCATCGGGGATATTCTCGGCCCTGCCCGTATCATGCTGGCACATATGGCCGTAGCGGAAGCCTTTGTTGCCGTAAAGAACTGCCTCGGCGCTCATGAAGCGGCAAAATATGACGTCGTTCCTTCCGGTATTTTCGCTTCGCCCGAAGTGGCGGACGTAGGCCTCACGGAAGAGCAGGCAAAGGAAAAGGGCTTTGACGTGGCTGTTTCCTCCTTCCAGTTCCGTGAACTGGGTAAGGCTCAGGCCATGGGGCAGCTCCCCGGCGTCTTCAAGCTGGTGGCGGACAAGGCCAGCGGCAAACTGCTCGGCGCGCATCTGGCCGGAGCCCATGCCACGGATCTCATCGCCGAAGCGACGCTTGCCCTGCAACTTGGGGCCTCCGTTCAGGATATTGCCCACACCATTCACGCCCATCCTACATTGGCGGAAGGCGTGTTTGAAGCCGCCCATATGTTCTAAGATCGTACAGCCTTTCCCGTTCTGCCGGAGCTAATCTCGGTGCGGAGGGGGAAAGGCTCGGGGCTGTGAGCATCCCCGTCCTTTTTATGCAGGAAAACATGCGCTAAACAACTGAACATCTTCCAAGGAGTTTTCCATGAAAGCCCTGTCCGATATCATTCTGCCCACCGATCTGCGTTACACCGACGAACATGTGTGGATTAAGAAAGACGGAGAAGAAGCCGTTGTCGGCATCAGCGATTTTGCTCAGGATCAGCTCGGGGAAGTCGTCTATGTGGATCTTCCCTCCGAAGGAGACAGCTTCTCCGCAGGAGACCCCTTTGGGGAAGTGGAATCCATCAAATCCGTCAACAAGCTGTTCATGCCCGTTACCGGCGAAGTGACCGCCGTGAACGGAGATCTTGACGGTACGCCTACGCTGCTCAACATAGGCTGCTACGATAAGGCCTGGCTGATCCGCATCAAGCCCGCCAATCCCGCCGATATCGACGCGCTGCTTGACGCCGACGCCTATAAGGCCGTTCTGGCGAAGTAAGCAGCAGACAGCTTAAGGCCCGCGACGGGCAATGAATCAGGCCCCGCCCTTCCTAAAGGAAGACGGGGCCTCTTTTCATTCCGCACACGGGGCGCACTGCGTCAGCCCCGGATACGCCTGCGCACGGCTTCGTCTGAAATTTTCGAGTATGCTCCGGGGGTAAGAGAAATGAGGCTGCTCCGTGAGGCCGGATCGCCACAGGGAATCTGTTGCGGTGCAGACACCCGACGGGCGGCTTGCAGGGCCGTGCCTGTAGCCGCGCAAGGATGCAGGCTCCGACGGAGACGTGAACGCTGCAAGCTGGAACATGGGGCCTGGGCGAACAGATATGTTCAAGAGCAAAACGCTTAGACGGGTACAACTGCTCCCGTGCGGACAGTCTGAAAAAGACTTCTTTTAAGGAAGAACGAGTTCAGGTATTCGGAGCTGCTGCACTTCGCAGAATGTCCGGAACGCGGAGCTTCAGGAAAGAAGGGAACGCCGCCTAGCATACGGGACATTATTGCCGCGTCACCGGAGAAAGAGGGCAGGCAAGGCAGCGGCTGTCGATAACGGCTTCCGCACGGTGCAGACAGTCGATGATGAGACGGAGCGTTGTGCCGTCGAGACTGTGCAGTCTGTCTTCCTCGAACAATGAGGCCAGAGCAAAGATAAGCGTCCGCAGATACAGAGCCGCTGCGCGCAGAGGGTACAGTTCCTGAAGGGTATTCAGCCGCAGTTCCAGAGCGCGGGCCGCCAGCGCGGCATCCTCCGTTTTCATGTGGGGCGGCTGAGCTTCCGTCAGGCGTTCGTCCAGTTGTGCAGCAAGATATTGCGCGTCTTCCGGAGGCAGGGAAGCAGCAAGACGGGCAAGAAGATCCGTTATCGGGGCGGAGGATTGCGTGCAGGAAGCGCAGTCATGGGGCGGGGAAAGGGGGGAAGATCCGGTCATATGCAAGCTCCCGTTGTTTGGGCATACCCGGATATGGATATGCCGGGAGCCCAAAACCGCCCCCAAAGCAGACGGCGGGCATATTCCCCGCAGTGCGGGTTTTGTATTAGCCGCACTCCCGGCAGATACGCGCAAAGACGCCAGGCGATGTTCGCTTGGCTTTGCGTATGCTGCCGGGAGAAAAATCCCGGTCTTTGGGGCATACTGTATGTATGCAGTGTTTTGGGCACTACAGCGGGGATCAAACAGGAAAGAGCCGGGGAAGTCAACGGAAAACATGGCCCTGCATGACGCGCACATTTCGGGAGGAACGGGCAGGGGCAAATTTCCGGAATCCGGAGCGGAGCAGGGGGCAGTCTCAGAGCTGACTCCGGCAAAGCTATACCGAAGTTCCGTTCCTGTAAGGTTCATGCTTGTTGGCTGCCGCTTTCGAGCGCAGCCTTTTTCATCTGTGGGAACTTTATTTTTGTATTTTTCAAATCATCAATTAGCATACAGATCCGTCTTTTATTTTTACATTTATGTGGATCGATTTTGGTAAATTTCATCTTTTTGTAAAAAGGGCAAAAAAGCGCGTCCCTTGACAAGATGAAAAATTTCGTGAAGTCAAAAAGAATGGTAGAGTACAAAGACTTAATTAAAAGATTAATTACAAAATGAGAAATGGGAGGATGTTATGGGCAATGTTTGGAAAAAAATGATTTTTATGGCGGGGAGCCTGACTTTCGGCGTTGCTGCTCTTGGTCTGGCGGCTTCTTCCGTCTGGGCCGGGGAAGTTGTGCTGTACTCCTCCAATCAGCCGGAACTGCTGGATGTCATCGCACAGGGCTTTAAGGAAAAGACCGGACATACCCTGACTTCCGTGCGCATGGGAACGGGCGAGGCCATGAAGCGTATTGCTGCGGAACGTGCGAATCCTCTTTGCGACGTGTTCTGGAGCGGAGATCTTTCCGTGCTGGATCATGCCAAGGCGGACTTTGCTTCCTACAAGTCGCCTGAAGCAGCCTCACTTGATGCGGGCATGGTGGAAAAGGATGCGCTGTGGACGGCTTCCAACACGCATCTCATGGTATTTATGGTGAATACCAGCCTCATACCGGAAGCGGAAGCCCCCAAGAGCTGGGCCGAGCTGCTTGATCCCCGCTGGAAGGGCAAGATTGTCATGGCCAACCCGGAAAAGTCCGGTACGGCATATGCTCAGGTGTACGGCGTGTACAAGATGTTCGGCGATGAAGGTCTGGCCAAGCTGGTGAACAACGCCACCATTCTGGACAGTTCCAGTCTGGTGTACAAGGGCACGGCGGAAGGGGAATTTCCTCTCGGCATCACCATGGAATACGCCGCGTTCCGCTATGTCGCGGGCGGCAACAAGGATGTGAAGCTCATCTATCCTTCCGACGGAGTGATTTCCGCACCCGAAGGGGCGGCCATGATCAAGGGCTGCAAGCATCCTGAAGAAGCAAAGCAGCTTATGGACTACCTTCTTTCCAAGGAAGTGGAGGATATGATCTTCAAGGAATACTATCGCCGTCCTGCCCGTCCCGACGCCATGGTCATTGAAGGTCTGCCCGCAACGGCCTCCCTTAATATTCTGAAGTCCTTCGATCCGGCGGAAGCCAGCGCGTTGCAGAAGACCATTCTGCCCAAGTGGAAGAAGCTGGTACTCAACAAGTAATACCTCATACCGGCGTATATCCTGCGGGCGCGGAAAAACCGCGCCCGATCTCATACGACCGCATACTGAAGATCGTCATGTCATCCCGCGTGCCACCGGAGAGAACCCATGCTTGTGGAATTGAAAGGTATTGTTAAGAAATTCGGACGGAATGTCGTCGTCAACCATGTGGATCTGACCATCGGGGACGGGGAGTTCTTCACGCTGCTCGGGCCGAGCGGTTGCGGCAAGACGACGCTGCTGCGCATGATCGCCGGTTTCAACGATCCCGATGAAGGCGATATTCTGTTTGACGGAGAATCCGTGCTGTCGCTTCCGGCACACAAACGGGATACGGGCATGGTATTTCAGAATTATGCTCTGTTTCCGCATCTGAGTGTGGCGGATAACGTGGCCTATGGACTGAAGGCACGGGGAATCAAGGGGCACGAACTGAAGGAACGTGTTGCAACCATTCTGGAGGCCGTGCAGCTCGGCGGTATGGAAGCGCGCTATCCTCGGCAGCTTTCCGGCGGGCAGCAGCAGCGCGTTGCGCTGGCCAGAGCGTTGGTCATCCGGCCGCGCGTGCTGCTCATGGACGAGCCGCTTTCCAACCTTGACGCCAAACTGCGCGTTTCCATGCGGGAAGAAATACGCCGTATTCAGCAGAACCTTGGTATCACCACCGTGTATGTGACCCACGATCAGGAAGAGGCCATGGCCGTTTCCGACAGAATCGCCATATTCTATGCCGGACATTTGCAGCAGGTGGCCAGCCCCGCGGCGATCTATTTTTCGCCTGCCAATCGATTCACGGCGGAATTCATGGGTTCCTGCAATATCCTTGAAACCTCCTGCATTGCCGTCGACGCCGCTTCCGGCATGGTCAGAGCCACGACAGGCGGCCGGGAATTCAGCTTCCTTGCCGAAAGGGCCGAGGCGGGAAAAGCTCTGCACATCATGCTGCGCCCGGACTGGATTGTCCCGGCAGAAGGGGATGCGATCAACCGCTTTGAGGGGACAGTCCGCGAAAGAATGTTTCTCGGCGACAGCATCGTGTATCGAGTTGAGGCGCTCGGGCAGACGCTGCGGGTAGACGTTCCTTCCCGAAACCGGGTGGAAATGCTTGCCCCCGGAGATGTCGTGGAATTGTGCTTTGCCCCAGAAAGCCCTGTGACGGTGCGCTCATGAACAGAATCTGCAGATTTTTTTCCGTATGGAACGTGGTGTTTCTGCTGGCCATAGTCGTGTTGTTTCTGCTGGTGGTGTACCCCATGTACTCCATCTTTCAGGCCAGCTTCATTTCTGCCGATACGGGCGCCTTCACGCTGGACAATTATCAGACTATCTTCACCACCCGCTTTTATCGCCGTTGCCTGTGGAACAGCGTGTTTCTCAGCGGTCTTGCCACGGTGTTCAGCGTGCTTATCGGCGTGCCCTTCGCCTTTTTCACCACTCGTTATCGGCTCCCTCATGCCAGCATCCTGAAAACGCTGGGAACCCTGCCGCTCATTCTGCCCACCTTCATCGGTGCTGAAGCCTGGCTGTTGCTGCTCGGGCGCAACGGTATACTCACCCAGATGTTTCACGCCATAGGACTGAACACCCCCAGTATTTACGGCTGGAAGGGTGTGGTGCTGGTGTACACGCTCCAGTTCTTCCCCTTTGTATTCCTCATGGTATCGGCGGCAATCAATTCCGTAGACCGCTCTCTGGAAGAATCGGCCCGCAATCTCGGCGCCACGCCCTGGCGGGTGTTCCGCACGGTGACGCTGCCCGTCGTTACTCCGGCCATTGCTTCCGGCGCGCTGATCGTTTTCTGCATGTCCGTGGAAAATTTCGGTGTGCCCACCATTATCGGCAATGATTATAAAGTGCTGGCGGAACAGGCCTACAGCGAGTTCGTCAGCGAAATGGGCGGCAATCCGTCCATGGCCGGTGCGCTCAGTACCGTGCTGGTTTTTGTAACCCTGCTGCTGACCGTATTGCAAAAAGTGTGGGTGGAGCGGAAAAATTACGCCATGTCCTCCCTGCGGCCCCCGGAAATTCTGCCGCTTTCCCCCTGGAAGACGCGGCTTGCCTGGCTTTTCTGTGCGGGGGTGGTGTTCATTTCCCTTGCGCCCTTCATGGTGGTGCTTGTGGCGGCGGTAACCAAGACCAACGGCCCGGTGATGTATTACGGGCAGTTCAGTCTGGATAATCTTGCACTTGCGCTTCAGGCGGCTCCGCGTCCCATCATCAACTCTTTCTTCCTGTCCACTACGGCCACGGTCATCGGCATGGTCTTCGGCATGGCGGTAAGTTACATCGTGGTGCGTCGACGCGGGGTCACGGGGTATACGCTGGATCTGGTCATGATGCTGCCGCTGGTCATCGCCGGATCGGTGCTGGGTATCGCTCTTGCCGCCACATACAACGACGGCCCCGTCGTGCTGACGGGAACCTGGGTGATTCTGGTGCTGGCCTATTTCGTGCGCAAGACGCCCTTCTCCATCAAGACCACTTCCGCACTGCTGCATCAGATTGACGCCTCGGTGGAAGAGGCCTCCATCAATCTCGGCGTGCCTCCTCTGCTTTCCTTCATGAAGGTGGTGATCCCCGTGATGCTGCCCGGGATCATTTCCGGCGCGATCATCATGTGGGTAACGACACTGGCCGAACTGAGTTCCACCATCGTGCTGTATTACGGCCCCTGGTCAACGATGACGGTGCAGGTGTTCCAGTATATCGGCAGTGGGGACTTCGGCCCGGCCTCGGCCTACGGAGCCATTCTCATCCTTTCGGTCATTCTGCCCCTTTTCCTGTTGAATAAATTCCTGGGGCGTGATCCCATGCAATCGCTGTAATTGTAACTGTTTCTGTTTTTTGAGGGCTTCGCAGATTGCTCAGGGAGCTTGCGAAGCCCTTTTTATGACCTTTGCTTTTCGGACAATGCTTCGCTGGTTGCGGTAAGCGATGTATTTCTGGGCAACGTCCTTGCGGCT
>LBJMC04202__coassemble_760_pt1 | contig 20238 bp, 16 predicted proteins | sample LBJMC04202__metabat2_low_PE_018 | metagenome-assembled genome bin LBJMC04202 | reverse complement strand
TGATGTTCCTGTTCTTCCCTCTCAGGGAAGAAATGCTCGGGTGTACTTCAGCATTCGTTGCGGCAGGAAGAGCGTTCCCTGCAGTTTTGAAGCAAGGGTTTTGCGCGGACGCAGAGACGAGTCCGGGCAATACCTGTTTTTTGCCCTGCCGGAGTACATGGAACATAATCAGCGTCGTGCGAATGTGCGTGTCGACGTTAACAAGGAAAGCATCCCCGGATTTGCAGTCTGGCACGGAAAGCTCTCTTCCGGAGGCGATGCTTCTTCCCCCAGTCTGCACTGGACAAGAATGGAAGACGCCTCTGTCCGGCTGGCAGACATTTCCGCCGGAGGAATGCGCCTTGAAGTGCTGGAAACCTGTCGTGAGTATCCCGCGCTCCATGCTCGGGAGCTTCTGTTGATAAAAGGGGATTTTTCCGTGCAAGGCAGAAAGCCTGCTCATCTTTCGGTGATGGGGAGCATCATAAGAGTCAATGAGTCCGAGCGGCAGAAGATCAAGGCCCTTGCCGTGCGCTTTCAACGCTGGCTTTGCGAGCGGGAGGATAAAAACGTCTGGCTGAAAGTGGACAAGGAGGGTGGGGTACCCGCCATCGGGCTCTGGATTTTTCAGTATTTGCTGGAACGAAACCGGCTGCTTAAGGAAGAAGCGCGGTGAACGGGCAGAAGTATCGCTGCCTTCAGGTGTCGGAGTTGTATAACAGGCAGTAAAATATTTTGAAAAAATGTCGATTTGTTACGTACCCGCAATGTGGATTGCGGGTTTTTTTTATGAAAAAAAGCTGTATTCAAAAAAAATTTTTTTTAATACAAAAATTTTTTTTATAAATAATATCAGTATATTATTTTATTATATGTGTATAAAAATACACAGTTTTCTGTAGGGATGATAAAAAAATTTTACAAAAAATGCTCCAGACCTCTTGTCAGAAGCATGGGGTGCGGCTATAAGACACTTGCGTATGAACGAATAGGGGTTCGTGAATACGCCCGCAACTGCGGTTCACTCAAATTTTTTTAAGGATGTGGTATCATGAAAAAGCTCGTTACGCTTCTTCTGGCAGCCGGAATGGTGTTTTCCGCCGCCAACGGCGCGTCCGCTGTGGACATGAAGGTGTCCGGCGTGTGGATGACCTCTTTCTCCTTTGCCGATAATCTGTTCAACAACAACTATCTGGTCAAAGATGCCAGCAAGTACGATCCCAATGCCAGCAGCGACGGTTCCTTCAACGCCGCTCAGCGTATCCGTATCAACTTCGACATGGTTGCCAGTGAATATGTGTCCGGCCGCGTGCAGCTTGAAGCCGCCAACGGCGGGAACGCTGATGGAGATAATCCCGGCCAGTATCACACCTGGGGCACCAGCGGCACCGGCGGTACCGGTAAGGCCGTGACCGCCCGTCTGGCCTACCTCGACTGGCTCGTTCCTTCCACTGACGTACTGGTGCGTATGGGCCGTCAGGAAGTAGCCATGCCTTCCTATACCTTCAATTCTCCTGTGTTCGACGGCGCGATCGACGGTGTGCTGGTCAACGCACCTGTCACGGAAATGGTGGATGTGACCTTCGGCTGGCTGCGTCCCAACGCGACCGTGAACAAGTGGGATTGGGCTCACGCTCCTCATAGCAGCGTGGATCTCGCCTACTTGGCTGTTGATGTCGCCGGCGACGGATTCAAGGTTACTCCCTGGGGCCTGCTTGGTCTGCGCGGTAATGCTGCTAAGGGTTCCGACATGGTCGGCGTTGGTACGGATACCGAAGCCCGCAGCACCGTGTACTGGGTCGGCCTGGGCGGCGAACTGACCATGTTCGACCCCTTCAAGTTCACGGCTGACTTCATGTACAGCGGCAACGACGCCGAAGGTGCAGCCGAACGTCAGGGCTGGTATGCCGCTCTGGGCGCGGAAATGAAGATGAGCTTCGCCACCCCCTTCCTGAAGGGCTGGTATGCCTCCGGTGACGACGCCGACAGCAAGGACAGCAACCGCTTCATGTCCATCAACGGCGGCGGTACCTTCAACGCTTCTTCCATCTACTTCGATGCCAACGGCCTCCTGGCCGCCACCATCGATAACTGCAACGCCGCCGGAACCTGGGGCGTGCAGCTTGGTGTGAAGAACGTCTCCTTCGTGGAAGACCTCACCCATGCTCTGTCCGTGACCTACTTCCAGGGTACCAACAACACCAATCGCGTTTACACCGGATATGCTCCGGCACTTGACTTCGGTCCTGCCCGCTACATGACCACCTCCGATTCCGCTTGGTCCATCGACTTCCTGAGCAGCTACAAGCTGTACGAAAACCTGACCGCCAACCTGCTCCTCGCCTACCTCGTCACCGACTATGATGAGAAGGTGTGGGGTGATGTCAAATTCGACAACGCCTTCCGCGGTACGCTGAACTTCACCTACGCGTTCTAATTCTCGCCCCTGAAGGGGCAGATGACGACACGTTCGTGTTGTTAGGATGAAAAAAGGGAGAAAGGCATTTGCCTTTCTCCCTTTTCCGCTTCCCGACAGGTGTCTGGAAACAGCGGATTCCTTTTTCGGCAGGAATTTTTCTCCTTATCCTTTGCCGCAAATCTGTCCCTGTTTGCGTAGAGCCAGCAGCTTCCGATGTGTTTCCTCCCATGCCGGTTCGGCAAAGCCCGTCTGCCGGGACGGCGTGATCTCCACCTCTGCAACAGGGTCGCTTTCTTTGTTGGGAGCGCATTCAGAGATGCGAACGCGTACTGTTTTGCCGTTATCTCCCGCAGTACGGGCCTTTGGGGAATATGAGGCCATAAGCGCCGCGGCCTGTTGAACGATAGGCGCCGGCCAGGGAGCGGAAGCGCGTCCCATGGCCAGGGGTCCGGGGTAGCCCACGAGCTTGAACAGCAGATCTCCGGGGCGGCGCAGGGCAGCATAATGCTCATTATCTGCCTGATTGCGCCCTATGGAAAGCCAGTAATGGTGTTCGCCGTCATGAAGCCAGAGCTGCCTTCCCAGATTGGCAAGCCGGAAGTCAGCGGCTTTCGGCGCGGGAATATGTTCCAGCACGGGCCAGTAACGGCGGGCGTTTTCTTTTTCCGTCAGCATGCAGCCGCCGCCGGGAGTGGGAATTTCTTCGATGCCGAAGCGTTCCGCCAGTTCCAGCTGTTCCTTGCGTCCTCTGCCGGAAATGCCCAGCAGGCGTTCGCGATCTACCAGACCGGAAAGTTCGGGTTCTGTGGGGTCAAGATGCCGAGCGCAGAGCGGCCGCAGGAGGATGTCTCGCGCCTCCGCATCGCGGCGGATGATGTTGAGGGTATCCCGACGCTGAGACATGGGACGCTGCCCCAGTACTTCTCCAGAGATGAGAAATGTTGCTCCATATCGGGAAAGACGTTCGCGCGCGTTGCGCATCATGAGAATTTTGCAGTCCACACAGGGATTCATGACGCTGCCGAACCCATGAGCCGGGCCGGAGGCGAGCATGTCGGCGTACTGATCGCCGATATCAACGATGTCGATATCCAGCCCGTACAGTTTTTCCCAGTGACGCACGCGGGAGGGTTTTCCGAAAAACGGGGAAATAAAGTGCAGGCATTTAACACGCAAGCCCTGATTCTGAATCAGTCGTGCGGCAAGAATGCTGTCAAGTCCTCCGGAAAAGAGAGCAAGGGCATGATAGTCGGACATGAAAAAACCTTTGAAGGGAGAAGAATGTCGCCTTCATACGGCGGAATGGTGGTGGAGCAATAAGGAAAAACAGGGCGATGCCTTTTCCTGAAAATACCTCTGTGGATGAAAAAGGCAGTCGCCTGACATGGAACTGCATGCGCAGAACGCGTGCGGAGGTCAGGGACTGCCTCGTTACTTCATCAACCTTATGGATCGATATTAATCAGCGATGATCTGCCAGATCCTGAAGATAGGCTTCCGGAACGTCGTAGCCCGCTTCAAGAGCCTTGTCCGCACATTCTACGGCCTTGTCAAATTCGCCTTTTTCAAAATATGCAAGCGAGAGATTGTTCCAGGCAGGGCCGAACGCCGGTTGTTTGCGCAGAACAGCATTGCATTGCGCAATGCAGCCGTCGTAATCACCCTTCATGAAGAGGGCAGATGCCAGAGTGGAACGGGCCTGAAGAAACTCGGGATCCCAGCGCAGAGCCTTTTCCAGAGCCTTTACGGCTTCGTCGGCTTCGCCGCGCTGGAGGTGGACAAAGCCGATGTTGCTCCACGGAACGGCGAATTTGGCCCGGCAGTTTGCAGCTTCGTGGTTGTAGCGCATGCAACCTTCAAGGTCGCCGCGCTGCATACAGATGCCGCCGAGCTGAATATACGCTTCAGCCAGATGGGGAGAGTTGCGCACTGCTTCAAGGAAGGCGGATTCCGCTTCGACAAAGTCTCCTTTTGAAAGGAGAGCCACTCCAAGATTGTAATAGTGGGTGGCACACTGGTCGTTCTGGCTGATTTCAGCCTGAAGATCGCGGATGTATTCGTCAATATCGTCGTAGCGTTCTTTCATGTGTTCGCTCCGCGCCGCAGAAAAAGGCGGCTTTTGTTGTATGTGTCTGTCGGAATCGGTGATTCGTAACACAGTACGGCAGGCTCGGCATTCTGAAACTCCCCCGCTGGGGCCGGACGAAGCTCCGATCGATTCAGTTTTCTGTATTTCCAGAAGCGGCCTAGCCTGACTGCTGCTGTGCATTCGGGCTGTGCTGTCCGTCGTCCTGAAAATGACCTTCGCGGGTCAGGAGATCGTGGTACCAGATGGCAAAGTCAAAAATTCCGAGATAGCGATCGTCACGGTTGACGACGCCAATGGCACATTCCAGCGCACCCTGGGAATAGGCGTTGCTGTACTCCGGCCGCTTGCCTTCCGCCGCAGCACGGCTCTGGAGAAATTCGCGGATGAGCTGCTGGGTGGTTCTGTGCGATACGTCGGTGCGTATCTCCATGGGATCGTTGGGCTTGGTGAAGGGATCCCAGTTGTCATAGCCGATGCGATCTATGAATTTACGCCGTCTGGCCGGGATTTTTTCGTACAGGTCGCGTTTGAGTTTTTCTTCGTCTGGAGAAAGCTTCTGCGGTGTGCCGTCACGAAAGGCAGATGCGGGAAGACTGTGTGGGATATTCATGAAAAATCCTTATTGATTCCAGACTATTCCGGAAAAGGCAGAAAATTGCGTACGCTGCGACCGGAATGACTCCGACAGCTCAGTTTTCCCGCGGAGCTTCGCCCACGCCGAGATAGGCGTCGTCATATTTGGTAAGCAGCGCCATGGACAGGGGGACGTAAACCGTATGCAGTTCGCGGAAACGGGAACCGACGGCAAGAGCTATATCCCTGCTCATATCTGCCAGTCTGTCCTGAATGCGGTCGAGCTGGACGGTAGGATAGGCCTTCCCCGGAGTGAAGGCGCATTTGCCGCATACATGACTTTTGCCCTGAATCACCGAGGGAATACCGTAAAGGCGACAGGTGATGGGACGGAATTCATACAGCAGACAGGTATCGTCGGGGCCGAGCAGCGGACAGCGGATGCGATCCCGCCCTGCTTCACGCATGATTTCTTCGTCGCTTACACCCTGTTTTGCACGCTGATAATAGTGCTTTTTGAGTCTGGTAGCCCGGCGGTCAGCTTCGCCAGCGGCTTCCAGAACAGCGGAACGCTCTGCGCCGAAACCGAAACGTTCGTTGAATTTGCGGTTGATATACATGGCTTCGACCAGAGAAAGGTCGAACATGGCATGGCAGCAGTCGCTGCATCCAGCCTTGCACGAAACTTCCGCGGGGAATTGTTCGCGTACCCGTCCGAACAGGGCGTCGGTCTGTGCCACCAGCTTTTCATACGCCTCGAACACGGCGTCCAGTTTGGTATTTTGCATATGCGGATTTTTCATGACGCGTTATGCGTCGTGAAGCGGATTGTTGTTGAGCTGTCACGCAACGCGACAGGGGCGACTCTGTCGGAGAGTACGCATACAGAACATATTCTGTAACGAACTCTTCAGACAACACATGCCGCCGGACATAACGTACGGCGGCATGTTTCCTTCAAACGGTCACGGCCGGGAGAGAACTCCCGCTCCGTGCTTACGCTTCCTCAATGGTGATGGCGCCGTGCTCGCACACTTCCACGCAGGATTCGCAGCCCAGGCATTCTTCGCCATTGACGGGGTTGGACTTGCCGTCCTGAAGTTCATACACTTCAACGGGGCACACGTCGACGCATTCGCCGCAGCCGACGCACTTGTCGGGATCCACAGTAGCATTGTAACCCATGTTGTCCTCCAATGAGTCTTGGTTCTCCGTCCGGAACCTGATGGGAGCCGGACAAATTTTCCTGGAACCTAGGCCGGCGTTTTTGTGCGCCGGCGCGTACAAGGCATGGCATAGCCTGCCGTCTGTTTGCTGTCAAGACGGGAAGGCCGTCCGCATGAAAAGGATGGCCTGTGTCCGTGAGATTAACGACTTTTGAGTCCCGCAGCGCGGGCAAGTTCTCCCGCCGCTTCAGCGGTGAAGGCCGTTTCGTCCAGCATGGCCCGGCGTTCCGGACTGAGCAGCAGACGGGGGGCGCAGACAAGTTCCGGTCTGGCCTTGACGCCGAATTCCGGCGGGAAGGAGTCCTCCATATACATATTCTGGAATCCGGAGAACTTGAGAGCGTGAGCCGTGGCGTCCAGTATGGAAAAGTCGCTCTTGTCGATCAGTCCCAGTTCCCGGGCCCGAAGCAGTCCTGCCAGACATTCCCCGCCCTGCGTACAGGCAATATGTCCGTGGCGGTTGGCGATAATCATGGCGTCCATGATCGCCTGCTCGGTTACCTGCACCATGTTGAAATCGCCTCCTGCGGCCGTATAACGGGCGACGAGTTTTTTTACGCGGGGGAAGGAGACGGGGTTTCCGATCATTGCGGCCTGAGCCACACTGGCCTGTACCTTGACCGGTTCGTAACGGCGTTCGGCTTCCGGACGGCTGTAGTAACGCCAGACGGGATCGGCATGGTGGGACTGCACGCCGAACAGGCGGGGCAGTTTCTCAATGATGCCGAGAGAATGCATTTTCAGAAGGCCGGACATGATCGCCGTGATATTGCCCGCATTCCCCACCGGGACGAACAGACTTTTTCCGGCGAGATCCCAGCCGTACCATTGCGCACATTCATAGGCATAGGATTCCTGCCCGAGAATACGCCAGCTGTTCTTGGAATTGAGCAGGGCCACGCGGTAGTGTTCCGCCAGGTATTCCACCACCTTCATGCAGTCGTCGAATACGCCCGGAATTTCCAGTACCAGCGCGCCGCTGCCGAGAGGCTGTGAAAGCTGCTGCGGCGTTACCTTGCCGTGAGGCAGGAGTACCACGCTTCGTATGCCGCCCCCCACATAAGAGGCATAGAGCGCAGCCGCGGCCGAGGTATCGCCGGTAGACGCGCATATGGTGAGGACTTCATCCCAGCCGTGCATGCGTACCAGAGCCCGCAGATAGCTGAAGGCTCCCGCCATGCCGCGATCCTTGAAGGATGCGCTGGGGTTCTGGCCCTCGTTCTTGAACGCAAAGCGCACGCCCAGAGCGTCGCGCAGTGCGGGAGAAGCTTCGATGATCGGGGTATCTCCTTCGCCGAGATAGACAATGTCTTCCTGTTCCAGCACGGGAGCCATCAGTTCATAGAAGCGGAAGATGCCGCGCAGAGCGGTATTCCGTGTAGCTCGGCGGGCATCGAAAAGTTCGCGCCAGACTGGAGCCGGCGTTTCCTTCATGCTTTCAAAATCGAGGTCTTCCAGCAGGAAGACGCCGCCGCATTCGGGACAGGTATAGAGCAGTTCCTCTACCCCGCGTCTCGCGCCGCACTGCGTACAGACATATTCCATGCGTCCCCGACGGGTCGGAAAGGCATCCGTACTCATGATGTACTCCTTTGGAAAATTTCCTTCTCATGCCCCTTTCGGGGCACGGGAGAGTTCTTTCCGTTCCGGAAAACAGACGGAAGTTTTTCGGAGCGGAGGAACCGGATTAATGTTTCAGCTGAATTTCAACGTGGACATTGTATTTGCTTTCAAGCTCGCTGAGTCGATCCCGTTTCTTGTTCAGCAGATACATGCCCAGTTCAAAATCTGTTTCATAAACGAGGCTGGCGGCCTTGTCGCCGTTTTTTTCGCCTTTCTTTTTGTTTTCCTGTCCAGAAATTTTACCCAGCTTACGCTGAATTTCCCGCAGGGACTGGAGAGCCTGCCATTCCATGTTTCGGCGCAGACCTGTGCCGTGACAGAAGGGACAGGGTTCCGTTGAAATGGATATGGCGGAGGTTCCGGTACGCTGGCGTACAAGCTCAAGCAGGCCGAACGAACTCATGCGGCCTACGTCATGCCGGGCACGGTCGAAGCGCATGGCGTTGCGCAGGGCTTTTTCCACTTCCCGGCAGTGATTGCGATCCCGCATTTCGATGAAATCGATGACCACCTGGCCGCCGATATCGCGCAGGCGCAGATGTCGGGCAATGGCTTCCGCAGCTTCCATATTGGTACGAAAGACCATGGATTCGAAGTTGCTTTTGCCCTGAGTTTTGCCGGAGTTGATGTCTATGGCCATAAGCGCTTCGGTCTGGTCGAACACGAGGCGGCCGCCCGAGGGCAGTACCACTTCGCGGCTGGTCACTTCTTCCAGCTGACGCTGGAGATTGAAGCGTTCCCACAGAGTCTGACGCGGATCCTGATGCAGTTTGACCATTTCGGTACGGCGAGGGAAAAGCAGATTCGTGGTTTCGCGGATAGCGGCCTGCGTGGCTTCGTCATCCACCCATATTTCGTGGATATCTTCGGCCAGATAGTCGCGTACGGCACGAGTAGCCAGATCTGCCTCCTGATAGAGCAGAGAAGGGGCCTTTTCCGTCATGCCCTTTTTCCGGATATCCTTCCACAGCCGTTTGAGGTACTGAAGATCCTTCTGGATGCTGCTTTTGCTTGCTCCTTCGCTGGCTGTCCGGATGATGACTCCCATGTCTTCGCCTGGCTCGATTCCTGCAAGCAGTTCCTTCAGGCGGGCCCGTTCTTCCGGGTCTTCCACCTTGCGCGATACGCCGATTTGCTCCTGCCCCGGAGTGAGGACAAGGTAACGCCCGGCGAGGGATATCCAGGTGGTAAGAAAGGCTCCTTTGGTTCCCGCCGGTTCCTTGACGACCTGAACCAGCACTTCCTGACCGTTTTTCAGCACCTTCTGGATCGGCGGATACTTTGCTCCCTTACTGGGATCGTGATGATTCAGCCAGTATTCCGGATGAACCTCGTCAATCTGGAGAAATCCGTTCTTCCCTCCGCCAAAGTTGACGAAAGCCGCCTGAAGATTGATATCCACATTATTGATGACGCCTTTATAAATATTGCCGCGGATCTTTGCCTGATGGGCCATTTCCACGAAATATTCCGCCACCTGGCCGTTATCGGTGATGACCACTTCCACCTGCTCGTCCGGAACTACGCTGACATACAGCACCCGCTTGGTGCCGGGAGGCAGAGCGGGCATGGAAGACTGCTCTTCCTCTGCCGTTTTGTCTCGTTCGATGGGAGCGTCCATGACTGCCGGAGAAGATGAATCGGCGCGCGTATCCTGCCAGTTGTCATTTCTGGAGTCGCGCCGTCCTTTACGGTCGTTTTTGCGTTCCTGCGGTTTGGAAGGCTTGCGCGGCTGGATTCTGTTACCGTTTACGGCTTCATCCAGAGCGTCGAGATCTTCTTCGTCCTCGGAAGGCGGCAGGGCAAGGGAAGGCTGGCCGGGCAGAGCAGGCTGCGGGCCGTCATCTTCAAGATCTTCGATCAAATCGTCTTTCTGCCCGTTGAGCATTTTCTGAGCCACAGGAAGAATGGCGTCGGGATCTTCGTACTGAGGATCGTAGCCAGGATAGGGAGGCGTAAAGGCCGGCTGCCCGTAAGGATCGTAAGTATTTCCATTCTGTCCGGGACGGCGTTTACGGTTCCTCGGCTGACGCTTGCCGTCCTGCCCCTGTCCATAGCCCGGCAGAACGGACATATCATCATAGCTCATGGGGCCGGGGAGAATCGGAGGGTAATCCTGACCATACGCCGCCTGTCCTTTGGGAGAACGAGGTCTGTTCCGGTTATTGCGACGACGGTCGTTGCCGTAGGAATTCTGGCGGAAATTGCGGTTTCCGTAATGCTGTTCCCGTTCGTCCAGAGCCGGGAGTATGCTCGTGACGACGCCGTCGTCATCATAAGGATAAGGCTGACGTGCTTCCCTTGAGGCGTTGCTATTCTGCCGTTCTCCTTTTCGGGGCTGACGCGCTTCCGGAGCAGAGTCTTCCTGTTTTTCTTCCGGGCCTGCTTCGGGCAGGGAGCTTTTTTCGCTATTTCTGTCCGCAGAGACAGACGAAGTTTCCTGCGTTGTTGCGCTGTTTTCTTCCTGTTCGGACTTTTCCGACCTGTCTGAGGGCGCGCTGCTCTTCCTTCCCGCCGTGTCTGCTTCGGAGGAAGTTTTTTCTTTTGTTGCTTTTTCGGGAGCAGTCTCTTCCGTATGGGCAGATTCTGCTGCGGCAATATCCATCAGGGAGCCTTGATCCGCCGTGCCTGCGGTACGCGAGGAAGAGCTACGCCGTTTGCGGGGAGTCTGTTTTGCGCTCGTGACGCCGGACTCCGCGGATGTTTCCCCATCTGTTTGAGTTTGGGCGGCATCGGCCGCAGCGGCAGACGCCGGTATGGAGACCTGTATTTCCGAGGAGCTGCTATCCGGAGTTGCATTTTCCGTTTCGGAAATCGCGGAGCTGTCCGCTGTCGCGCTTTTTCTGGAAGATCTGCGGCGTGTGGTTTTTTTGAGTCCGCTTTCCCTGTCGGATTTGTTTTCCCCGTCCGGAGATACAGGAAGGGGCGGAACGTCTTTGTCGGCAGTGGAACCGGGCCTGGCCTTCCCCTCTGAAGCTGCGCCCTCGTCTGTTGAGGTTTTTTTTGAGCGCGTGCGCCGGGGCTTGGCAGGCGCGTCAGTTTCGGAAGTCTGCTCTTCGCCGTGGACGGCAGGGGAAACTTCAGCAGTGCCGACGGGGCTGTCTGTTTTTTTCGGGGAGGCCGTTGCTTCTCCGTCCGGATTTTGGGCCGTATCTGCGGCTTTTGTACTTTTGCGGGTACGACGCACGGACTTGGGTTTATCCTCTCCCTGAGAGGGAGACACAACGGCGGCATCTGCAGGCGATTCCTGGGCCGTCGCGGCTTTTTTGCGGCTGCCGGTGCGTCTGCTGCCTTTGGGTTTTTTTGCTGTATTTTTTTCTGCCTGTTCCTGATCGTTGATTTCCTGAGCCATGTTTTCCTCAAAAATATGTATGCCGGGATTAGGCGGACAGGGAGCCTGTTCTGCGCAGTTCGAGTTCCGTTTCCTCGCCAAGCCGCAGCAGGGCATAGCCGCCTGAGCCAAGAGAGCCGGGATTGAGCACTTGCGTGTGCCCGATGAGCTGCATGCCTGCCGCCTCGTGTACATGTCCGCACAGGCAGACGGCGGGCTGACGCTCTTCAATAAATTCACGCACGGCCCGCGACCCGACATGCTGACCGTTGCCGGTTCTGTCGCATACGGTATCTTTCGGCGGGTTGTGCGAAACAAGTATGATCCGTCTGTGATCGGCGGCGCGCGCTGCCAGCTCCTTCAGCCATTCCGCATAGCGCGCTTCCGGAAATTCCGACGGCGTGCCGAAGGGCGTGAATGTTGAGCCTCCTACACCGATAATAGCCGTATCCGGGGCGATTTCCCGGGCCTTGCGGTGCAGGTTGATTCCTTTTTCGTCCAGCCAGGTATCTACTTGAGGCTGATCTATATTGCCGATTTGTGCCAGAACGACAGGACACAGAGCCTCCGCCGCTTCTATGACGGATCGGGCTGAAGGTACGCCGCCCCCTGCGCGGGAAATATCTCCGGTCAAGATGACGCCTTCCGCATGGGGCAGTTCGGGAATGGTTTCGAGTACGTCCGTGAGAAGAGCGGCGTCCCCATGCAGATCGCCCACGATGATCCACAGGCGTTCCCCTTTTGTTTCATCCTGTAAGGGGGCGGCTTCCGATGATTCGGGGCGGAGAGGCGCGCCGTCTGCGTTCGTATGGGGGCTTGGCATGGGGGAGAGTCCTTGTTAACGTCAGGCGAGGGAATGGTGCCCGATGCAGGAAAAAGCCCGTTCTGGCGGGGCGCGTGACGTTGAGTCGTCTACCCATAGTCCATTTTTTTCTGTTTGACAAATGTTTTCACGAGCGCGTCGCAGCCGGTTGGGGATTCCGTGGAAGGAGAGGGATATAAAAGCATGGAGGAAAGCCTCGCGATACGCAAGAAAGCGTTGCGCCGGAGTATGCGCGACGCACGAGCGGCCATTTTTTCAAGGCCGGAGGAGTACGCCCGGCGCAGCGGAGAGATTCGGCGCAGAGTTATGGAAGATGCCCGCTGGGCGCGTAGCGGAACCGTACTCGGCTATGTTTCGTTTCGGGATGAAGTAGATACTTTCCGGCTTCTGGAGCTGGCATGGCGCCAGGGTAAAACGGTTGCCCTGCCTAGATGCCGTCCTGAACGTGCCGGGGAAATGGATTTTTTCATCTGTCGCGGAGTTGACGAGCTGATTCGCTCTCCTCTGGGCATTCTCGAGCCTTCTCCTTCGCTTCCTCTGTGGCAGGGGGAAGAGGACGAGGCCCTCATGCTGGTGCCGGGGCTTGCCTTTGACAGAAATGGCGGACGTATCGGGTATGGCGGAGGGTTTTACGATCGCTGGCTGGAACGGGGAGAACGCGGAACGCTGTGGACACTGGGGCTCGCCTTTTCCGTTCAGCTGGTGGAACAGGTGCCCCGCGGCACCTGGGACAGATGCGTGCGAGGAGTCTGCACGGAACAGGAGATACTATGGGTTTGAGATTCATACCGTTTCGTTTTCCCGGAGTTGACGGAGTGGCCTGCGCCTTTCAGATGGCCTGCCCGGCTTCTTCTGAAGTCACGCCGGCGCAACGGGGAAATATCTCCCTGGAAGCGGGGCTGAAAGACGAGGAGACGCTCGTCGTTGCCAACAGACAGGCTCTGCGTGACGAGCTTGGTCTGCGCGGTGTGGCGGAAGTGCGTCAGGTACACGGAGTGACGACGCTGTTCGAGCCGGAGCCTCAGAATCTCTGTTTCAGGCCGGAAAAGGAGGCGGACGGCATGGCCATATCCCGTGATTCAGCCCGTGAGCTGCTGGGTTTGATGATCAAGACGGCCGACTGTCAGCCCTTGCTGATAGCGCACAGAGACGGCAATCATATCATGGCGCTGCATGTGGGCTGGAAGGGAAACAGGCAGGAGTATCCCCCGATCGCCGTAGAAGAGTTCTGCGATCGATACCATCTGAAGGCATCTGACCTTTCCGCCGTGCGGGGGCCGAGCCTGGGGCCGGGATGTGCGGAATTCATCCGTTTTGACACAGAATGGGGCGATGCGTTCGCAGCTTTTTTTGAACGGCAAAGCCGATGTATGGATTTGTGGCGTCTGACCCGCGAACAGCTGAACCGGGCTGGCATCCCTCAGGAGCATATATATGGGCTTGATCTGTGTACCCGAAGCCTTGCCCGGGATTTCTTTTCCTACCGTGCGGATCACGGCTGCGGACGTCAGGCTTCGCTGATCTGGCTTGAAACTAAGACGTCCATAAACTGATCAAACGATTAATATATAATAAAAATGGGGGCTTATAGCAAAAAAAGCTTTTCTTCATCGCCGTGCTGGTATAGTCTGACAGAGCGACGCAGTTGCTCAATCTTTTGAAACGCCACGTCGAAAGACAAAAGAAGGTATGAGGAGCCGGTTCGCGAACCTGTTTCGCGGGCTCTGTTTTTTTGTGCCCGAAATTTCATGCTGCGCTGCAAGATTATACATGAGAGGGAGTTCAAAGGCATCATGAAGAAATCGCTAGTTCTGGCTCTGATTCTTACGCTGGCCGCACCTGCATTCGGCCTGGGGGAGGCGCGTGCGGAAGGCTTTTCCATCACGCAGTGGAGTGCGCGCGGCATGTCGCTGGGCAACGGTCTGGTAGGGCGTGCGGATGACCCTTCCGCCGTGGCCTATAACCCGGCCGGCATCACGCAGCTGCCCGGAACACAGCTCATGCTGGGAACCGTCGTCGAGCGTCCTTCTTCCAAAATGAGTGGAGAATGGACGAATATGCTGTCTGGAACGAAACAATATACGACCACCAGCATCGAACAGAAAACATGGGTCATTCCCCATTTCTATGTGACTCACCAGATGACGGACAGAGCCTGGCTGGGGGTAGGGATCTTTTCCCGTGCGGGACTCGGCAACGGGTATCCTGACGGCTGGCCGGGCAGCTCTTCTCTGGTGGATGTGCGTCTTCAGACGCTGACCATCAATCCCAATATTGCCTTCAAGGTCACGGACAGGCTTTCTCTGGCCATAGGGGCGGAAGTGACCGGCGCGGACATGGAGCTGAATCTTCACACCAAAGTTCCCTCATACGGCATAGACAGCCACGGAACCCTCAAAGGACAGGGATATGCGCTCAGCGGCAACCTGGCCCTGCATTATCTGATTAATGATCAGTGGCGGGTGGGCTTTACCTATCGCAGCCGCATGGATCTCAAGGTGACGGGCACCAACCGCTGGAGTCAGCAGGTTCCCGAAACGGTGATGCGTGATTCCTCTCTGCACGGCACCATCCATCTGCCGGATCAGTTCGCTCTGGGCGTGAACTATCGTCCGAACGAAAAATGGAATTTCGAGGCCGGCCTGACCTATTTCACCTGGAGCGCGTACAAGCGGCTGGATATTCATCTGGAGGGACCGGTCAACGATCTGCTCACGGACGGCACCAAACAGTGGCACGATTACTGGGGCTTCAACCTCAGTGCGGAATACAAGCCTCTGGACTGGCTGGCTCTGCGCCTCGGCTACACCTATGAAACCAGCCCGATAAACGGCGGCCATGCCGACTTCATCGCTCCGACCAACGGGCGGCAGTATTTTACTGGCGGCGTGGGCTTCATGTGGGAAAACTGGACGCTGGATCTCGGCTATGCCTACATAAGAGTCCGCGATCTTTCCTATCGCAATACCGAAGCAACACCGTATGTGTTCAACGGGAATTCCCACAGCTCCCATGCGCACAGCATGGCGGCGAGCCTGAGCTACAAGTTTTAGGTTTTCCTTGTCCGGGCATGGCAAGGCTGCCGGATTCCCTTTCGCGATATGTCCGGAGGGATGAATCTGCCCGGCAGATAAAGGATCGCGTCTCTCTTTTTCATTCCCGATATTCAGGGGTGGGGCAAGTGTGCTTCACCCCTTCTTTTTACAGCACGGAGAAAGTCTGGTCGGAAAAAGGAATTTGCCATGAAGAAGGAAAGTGTTTATCGCTTTTCATGGCGCGCGTTTTATGCATGAATCCGCCGGGATGGGGTAAACCTTTTCCGTGGAGAACTGCATCCGTACGCAAGATATGAAGTCTCGGAGGGGACAGGAGAATGGATATTGCCACGCTGATTTTTGTCACAACCATTGCCGGAGTAGGAGGAACGGGGCTTGGAGGCGTCGTCGGCGCGCTGTTCCGCAGGGATTCTTCCCGGACGGCAAGTCTGCTGCTCAGTTTTGCCGCCGGGGTCATGCTGAGCATTGTCTGCTTTGATCTCATCATCAGCGCAATCAATACAAAAGTCGGTATCTATACCGTAATAGCCGGGATTACGATTGGCGTGGCTCTGGTATACGCGCTCAACTATCTGATAGATAAACGGACAAATCCGGAAGTGCCCCATATCGACGCCAGGCATCCGCAAACGGCGGACTCCCTGGAGGAGCTGATTCACAGTGATCATCTGGAAGAACATATCAGAAAAAAGGACTCCTCTGTATCGCTGTTCATCGCAGGCGTCGTGATGGCCTGTGCCATAGCTCTGCATAATGTGCCGGAGGGCATGACCATCGGAGCATCCTTTGCCAACATGAATGGCGTCATGGCCGGCTCTGCGCTGGTTCTGGCCGTACTGATAGGCTTGCATAATATTCCTGAAGGTATGGCTGTGGCTGTTCCCCTGATCAGCGGCGGGATGCCGAGGAGTAAGGCCGTCCTTGCGACGGCCCTGAGCGGACTGCCCACGGTTCTGGGTGCCCTTATCGGATATGCTGTCGGAGAAATGGGGCCTCTCGGGCTGGCTCTCAGCCTCTGTTTTGCCAGCGGAGCCATGCTGTATGTCGTGTTCGGGGAAATCATGCCTCAGGCCATACTGCTCTGTCGCAGCAAAGTGCCTGCTTTTTCGACGCTGATCGGCATTATGGTGGGGCTGCTGGTTATTTATATGTAGGAAGACAGCAGGTATTTTCTGCGTAAAACGGCAATGTCCGGCAGACTCCGTCCCATAGTTCTGCCCATGTTGTTATGAGTGGAACAGAGTGAAAACAGTGGGGGTGCGGCAGGCATCCGGAATAATGCACGGGGAACGAAAGCTCCGCTTTCTCATCTCCTCCGTCCCGTACTGAACAGACAGCCATGCAATCCCTGCACAGAGTGGTATTGAAATAACAGCGAAGGGCCGCATATTGCGGAACGCAGGATAATTTCCCGGAAAGAGACGCGAATATGCCGGTACTTCCGGCGGCAGAGCGCAGAACGGCGAATATAGCCGGAAGAGACGATGTGCGGAAATCAGGCATCGGAAGAGCCGTACCGTTCACAGCCTCATGGCACCCCGGATATGGAAATATTTGATGAAAGAAAACGGCATGGCGCAAGCCATGCCGTTCCTGTATGGATGATTTGAGGATACTGCCGTTCCGGCACTATCTTTTGAAGCTGATTCTTACAGTTTGCTTCCCACAAGGCGGACAAGACGGGCAAGCTGGTTGGTGAAGCCGGCTTCATTATCATACCAGATGATCAGCTTGAGCATGCGCTTGTCGATGACGGAGGTGAGCAGCGAGTCGACCACTCCGCCATATGTGGAGCCGGTGAAGTCCACGGACACAAGGGGTTCTTCGCAATAGCCCATGTTGTCCTTCAGAGGGCCTTCCGCAGCGGCCTTCAGCGCGGCGTTCACGGATGCGGCGTCGGTATCCTTTTCCAGCTCGCAGGTGAGATCCACCAGCGAGACGTTGGGGGTGGGGACGCGCACGGCCATACCGTCCAGCTTGCCCTTGAGGGCGGGGATGACCAGAGCCGTGGCCTTGGCCGCTCCGGTGCTGGTGGGAATCATGGACATGGCGCAGGCGCGGGCGCGACGCAGATCCTTGTGGGAGCCGTCCAGAATGCGCTGGCTCATGGTATAGGAGTGGATGGTCGTCATCAGGCCGTGCCGGATACCGAAAGTATCGTTGATGACTTTCGCAGCAGGAGCAAGGCAGTTTGTGGTGCAGGATGCGGCGGAGAGTACGTCATGCGCGGCGGCGTCATACATATCGTCGTTCACGCCCATGACGATGGTGACGTCGGCATCGGATACGGGCGCGCTGGCGATGACCTTTTTTGCGCCGCCTTCAAGGTGTTTGGCCAGATCGGCACGTTTTTTGACCTTGCCGGTACTTTCCACCACCACATCCACATTGAAGGGCTTCCAGTCCCATTCCCCAAGGGCCATGCGGGTGACCGGAATTTCACGGCCGTTGACCATGAGACCTTTTTCCGTCGCGCTGACGGGGAAGGGGAAGGGGCCGAAGGTGGAATCGTATTTGAGCAGATGGGCCAGCGTGGCGTTGTCGGCGCGGGCGTTGACGGCCACGATGTCCACGTCGGAGGCGTCGGCCAGCAGACGGATGAGATAGCGTCCGATTCGTCCGAAGCCGTTGATGGCGAGTCTGATGGGCATTTGCGGGTCTCCTTGTTTCATGGAGGGATTGCCGTGCCTGTGCGGGAACGGCTTTTTGAGGGGAATTAAGCCTTGCCGGAGCAGCCCAGCACATGCCTGATCTTGTGCTGAACCATGAGCTTTACGGCCTCGCGGGCGGGCTTGAGGTAGCCGCGCGGGTCGAAATCTTCAGGATGTTCGGCGAGATGACGCCGTATATGAGCCGTCATGGCGAGGCGGATATCCGAATCGATATTGATTTTGCATACGCCGGATGCGGCGGCACGGCGCAGCATTTCTTCCGGTACGCCCTTTGCTCCGCCGAGTTTGCCGCCATAGCGGTTGGCCATGTCCACAAATTCCTGCGGCACGCTGGAAGCGCCGTGCAGTACCAGGGGATAACCGGGAAGCATGGAGGTGATTTTTTCGAGGCGCTCGAAATCGAGCTTCGCTTCTCCCTTGAATTTATAGGCTCCATGGCTGGTTCCGATGGCCACAGCCAGAGAGTCGCATCCGCTGCGCTGTACAAATTCCACGGCCTGATCCGGATCGGTGTAGACGCTCTGGGCGGAGGAAACATGCTCCTCGACGCCGGCCAGCTTGCCGAGTTCCGCTTCCACCCACACGCCGCGCTCATGCGCGTAATCTGCCACGCGTTTGGTAACGGCGATATTTTCTTCAAAAGGCAGATGGGAGCCGTCGATCATGACGGAGGTGAAACCTCCGTCGATGCAGGCCTTGCAGATGTCGAAATCCGCGCCATGATCGAGATGAACCACCACGGGGAGATCGTTTTCCGCAAGAGCGGCTTCCACCAGTTTCATGATGTAAACTTGTCCGGCATATTTGCGGGCTCCGGCGGAAACCTGAAGAATGAGGGGCGACTTTTCCTCGTTGCCGGCCTGCATGATGCCCTGAATTATTTCCATGTTGTTCACGTTGAATGCGCCGATGGCGTAACCTTCACGGTAGGCGCGCTCGAACATGCCTTTGGGTGTGGTAAGGGGCATGAATACCTCCTGCGGATAGACCGGCCCGGTTGATGGTGCGACTGAAATCCGCGCTTTTTCAGCGACGGACCTTTGCTGCGTGACAGCCTTGTCAGCATATCCCGCCTTGAAATTTTTGGCAACGCAGGGGGGATCAGCCGTTCAGTCCGGCCAGCAGCCGCAGCGCGTCCGGATCATTGAAATCCGGCTTCAGAGGGGTGAGGGTCATATACCCTTCATGCAGCAACTGTTTATCCGGTCCCGCCTGAGGGGAGTGGAACAGACGTTCCTTGTCCGTCATCCACCAGTAGGGGCGGCCGTCGGGCGTTGTGCGGCGGTCAAAGCGGGAGAGCGTCCAGCGGGTGCCGTGAGGGCATATTCTGAGTCCCTTTATTTTGTCTGCCGGACAGGCGGGAAAATTCAGATTATAGACCACGTCATGCGGCAGGGTTGTCCAGTCCATGCGGCCGACCAGATCCACCGCCATGCGCGCCTGCTCCCGGCTGTCGCTTGTGAAGTCGGCGTTGGATACGGCAAGGGAGGGAATGCCGGCCAGCGCGCCCTGCATGGCCGCCCCCACGGTTCCGGAAAAGAGAACGTCCATGCCGGAATTCGGCCCTCTGTTGATGCCGGACATGATCAGATCCGGCGGACAGTCTTCTTCAAAAATACCGAACAGGCCAAGCATGACGCAGTCGGCCGGGGTTCCGAACAGCGCGTGTCCCGTGAAGCCGTCTTCACGGACGATGCGTGTCTGAAGGGGGCCGCGCGCGGACAGCGCGCTGCTGACGCCGGATTGTTCTGCGGCCGGGGCTACGACGACGACCTCATGTCCCGCGTCGACAAGAGCGCGATACAGAGAGCGCAGACCCGGCGCGTAAATACCATCGTCGTTACTCAGAAGAACTTTCATGAAACCTCCGTAATGCTGCCTTCCCCTGCATCCGTAATGCCGGATATCTTCTCCCCCCGCTCCGGGGTTCTTCTGCAAGGGGACGGAAAAGGGCGCAGATTGACAAAAAATACAATGCAGGAGAGTCTGATCATTTCCTGCAAAAGTTGCGGGTATGTGTCCCTTTTTCGGAGTTTGCTCCGGGAAGGGCAGAAAAGAATTTCACCGGCTTCACCGTCTTGTCAATCCGTTTTTCCTTCCAGGAAAGACGGACGGGCACCATGAAGGAAGTTTTGATGATACAGCGACAAAGCATTCGTGACCTCGCTCCGAACAGCGAGGTTGATTCCGTATTTCTGCTTGGCGGAGCCTCTCTTCAGCAGTCGCGCAACGGGCCTTACTGGAGACTGGAACTGCGCGATGCAGGCGGAACGCTGGAAGCCAAAATCTGGAGTCCTCTCAGCGCCTCCTTTCATGATCTGACGGCGGGGCAGCTTGTTCAGATCCGGGGCAGAGTAGGGACATTCCGGGATCAGCTCCAGCTTACCGTCGACGAACTGCATGTGCTGACGGATGAAGAGATTGCGGAAACGGATCTCGCTCAGTTC
>LBJMC04202__coassemble_755_pt1 | contig 20343 bp, 16 predicted proteins | sample LBJMC04202__metabat2_low_PE_018 | metagenome-assembled genome bin LBJMC04202 | reverse complement strand
TTGAAGGTACACATTTTTTAACACAACTTCCGTGCTATGGGTACCTATCAAGGTACACAACAACGCACTACGACAGACGCTCTCTAGATAAAAAAATGAGTCCTTTCGGATGATTACGTATCCAAAAGGACTCAAAAAAATTTATCACTGGCGGAAGAGGAGGGATTCGAACCCCCGGAGGACGTAAATCCTCAACGGTTTTCAAGACCGCCGCGTTCAACCGCTCTGCCACTCTTCCGAAATACGGACATTCCGCAGAGGAAATACGGAATGTCCGGCGTTTCTTGTAGCCGGACAGACAAGCTCCGGTCAAGGGGTCTGTTCCGGCTCCTTCAAATTTATTGCGGGAAGATGAAGCCTTTCACGACGAGTATTTCCCGGCCGGGCATCAGCGGTTCAAGCATTCTGGCCGCGTTCTCCGCCCTGATTCCGGAGCGGCAGTATATGAGCAGAGCTTTGTTTTCCGGCAGTTCGCCGACTCTGCCGGAGAGTTCGTCCACAGGAATATTGACGGCGTCGGGGAGATGCTTCTGATTGAACTCTTCAGGGGTACGCACGTCCAGAATGAAGAGGTCCGGGCTTTTTTCAATATAGGAAAAGGCTTCCTCCGGGCTTATGTTTTTATAGGATGCGGACAGGGCCTGCTCCGTGAACGAGGCTTCGCATCCGATGAAAAGCGCAAGACAGAAAAAAATAAGACGTACAATCCGCACTGCCGGTCCTCCTCAGACACAGTTACAATAAAGTACACGACGGGGCCGCATCCGCAGCCTTTCGAAAAGAGACGAAATATCCCGCCGAACCACGCCGCCACCTTATCCTGAAAAGAAAATTTCGTCATCTTCCGCCTCCGGCGGCATTCCGCGACGGCTCTCCGGGCTGTTTTCATTTTGTTGCGCTAGTCATGTTCCGCTATTTCCCCATTGCAATACGCATGTTTTTGACCTAGACTGACACAGTTCACGGGAACTCTTCGCTGCATTTCTCAGATTCAGATTGCCGATGGTTCCGCAAGCGTTCCGCCCCGCTTCCTGCAGGGGAACGGACGCGTCAATCAGTCACCTCAAACCAGCACGAGGCATCGGGATGGAGGAGAGGAATCACACCAGCGCACCTGAAACGGCAAAAAAATGTTGCTGTTGCGGTTGGGGCGCCTTCCTTGTGGGCCTGGTCGTGGCCCTGATTCTGGGCTGGGCGGTTCTACCCGCTCTTATGCAGAAGGAATTGAAACAGCCGGTAGCGTTCAATCACGTTCTCCATGTGGACGAACAGGGTATTGACTGCGCGCAATGTCACTTCACGGGGCCTGACGGGCAGTTCAGCGGTGTGCCCACCACCGCCACCTGCGCGGTATGCCATGCGGAAGTTATCGGCAACGATCCGGAAGAAATCCGTTTCGTCCAGGATTATGTGCAGACAGGGCGGGAAATACGTCCGGAATGGCTGGTTTATCTCAAACAGCCCGACAACGTGTTTTTCAGCCACACCGTCCACTCCGTGGATCGCTGCGTCACCTGTCATACCGAATATGCCGAAGATCCCGGCAAACTGTGTGCGGTATGCCATATGGACATGTCAAAGGTGACCACTCCTCCCGTCTATTCGGAAAACAGGCTTTCCGGCTATCCGAAGGGTACCATGCTCATGTGGGACTGCGAGCGCTGTCACGCCAATCCCAATCATCTGAGCCCGGCGACCAACGCGAATAACGCCTGCTTCGTCTGCCACAAATAGTGCCCAAGCGAGCCAGTGAGGAAGTCATGAACAGAAGAGGATTTCTCAAATTTGCCGCCGGCGGGACCGTGGGCCTCGTGGCGTCTCCCATTATCTGGAATACACTGTATGACGCGGTGTACTGGTCCCAGAACTGGGGCTGGATTCCCCGTATTCCCCGGGGGGACAGCACCTATCTGCCCACCATCAGCAAGCTCTGTCCTTCAGGGACGGGCATACGCGTGCGCCTGGTCGACGGGCAGCCCGTCCGTGCGCTCAGCGATCCGGACAATCCCCTGAGCAAGGGTGCGCTTACGGCTCTTGCCGCTGCGGAAACGCAGCTCATGGTCAGCCCGGCCAGACTGAAGGAACCGCTGCGCCGCTCTCCTGACGGCAACCTGATTGCCATTTCGTGGGAAGAAGCGGAAAAACTGCTCCGGGAAAAGCTGACGGAAGCCAAAAGCTCCGTCGCCTGCATCTCCGGAGACCCGACCAGCAGCGTCAACGAACTGCTTTCCAGCATTGTGGAAAGCCGCGGCTCCGCCGATTTCTATTTCATGCCCGACGACGAGCAGGCCGCTCTTGTCGCCTGGAAGGCCATGGGCGGACTTGGCCGTCTCGGCTACGATCTGGACAACAGCGACTTCATTCTTGCCATCGGCGCAAATATGCTTGAAAGCTGGGGGACTGTGGCCAGAAACCGCAAGAACTTCAGCGAAAAACGTCCTGCAGGTCAGGAAGCGCAGCTCAAATTCGCCTATGCCGGCCCGGTGCAGAACAACACCGCCGCCGGTGCGGACTGGTGGCTCCCCTGCCGCGACGGCATGGAAGCGGAACTTGCCCTCGGCATCGCCCATCTGCTGATCAAGGCGGGCCGCGCGGCTCCTTCCGCCGGATTTGACGAATTCAGCGCGCTTGCGGCGGAATACACGCCGGAAAAGGTCGCCCAGATGACGGGTGTGGACGCCGCGCGTCTGACTGAAGTTGCCGAAGCTCTGGCCGCAGCCAAGAAGCCTCTGGTGCTGGTCGGTTCCGCTCTCGGGGCCGGCGGCGGCGCGGGCGCGGTCATGGCCGGTATTGCCGTGAACATGCTGCTCGGCCGGGTCGGAGCGGAAGGCGGACTTGTCAACCTGCCCTTCCCCACGCCCATTGTGACCGGAGCATCCGATTACCGCACCGTCATGGGGCGCAATCTTGTAGCCTGGTCGCAGAGCGTAGCTGCGGGCGAAAGCGAGGCTCCGCGCGCGCTGATCATGTATGAAGCCAATCCGCTGTATGCTCTTCCGCCGAATTCCGGCATGAAGGAGCTGTTTGCCAAAAGCGCGTTCAAGGTCGCCATGGCAAGTTTCCTCAGCGAAAGCTGCGCCCAGTGCGATCTCGTGCTTCCCGCCGCCATGGGGCTGGAACGCTTTGACGACTGCTACACGCCTTACGGCTCCGGCGAAATCAGCTGGAGCATCAGCCATCCTCTTGTCAAGCCCTTCTACAACGCGCGCCCCATGGGCGAAGTGCTGATCGCGCTGGCAAAGGATCTCGGTGTGGAAACCGGCGTGAAGGACATGCCCGAACTGCTCTATAAAAAGGCGTACAGCCTCGGGGCAAACTTCCGCCGTCAGGTGGAAAACGGATCGGTCTTTCTCAAAAAGGCTTCCGGAGCCTTCTCCGTACCGGTATATAACGCCGCAGCCCTCAAAACCGCTCTGAGCGCGAAGAAGACGGACGCCGCCCTGACGCTGGCTCCCGTCGTCGTTCTCGGCATAGGCACGCCGCAGACGGGTATTCCGCCCTTTGCCACCAAGCTGATCATGGAATACCAGCTCATCGGCCCCTACAGTGTGGCGCAGATGAATGCGGCAACCGCCAAAAAACTCGGCGTCCGCAAGGGTTCGCGCATAGTTCTTAATAACGGTGAGGCGAAAGTTCCCGCTCTGGTGGATATATATGAAGGCGTACTTCCCGATGCGGTCGCGCTGTGCGCCGGTCTGGGCCATACGGCCTTTGACGAGTTCAGCCAGAACAAAGGAAGCAATATCATGACATTGACCAGCATCACCCGCGAACCCGGCACGGATTTGCCCGTGTGGAGTTCCGCAGCGGTGAGCGCGGCCAAGGCATAGGGAGCGAGAAATGGCCGAAGTTATTGATTTCAAAATCAGATGGGGCATGGTCATCGACCTCGACAAATGCACCGGATGCGGAGCATGTATGGTGGCCTGCCAGGCGGAAAACAACATCGCCCCTCAGGTAGACGCCAGCAACAAACTTCGCGCGCTGAACTGGCTTACCGTGTATCGGCTTTCCAACGGCAAACCCTACCCCGAACATGAAGTGGCCTATCTGCCCCGGCCCTGTATGCAGTGCGGCAAACCCTCCTGCGTCAGCGTCTGCCCCGTGATTGCCACGGACAAGCGTGAAGAGGGCGGTATTGTCAGCCAGATTCCTCCCCGCTGCATAGGCTGCCGCTACTGCATGGCCTCATGCCCCTACCATGCCCGTTATTTCAACTGGTATGATCCCAAATGGCCGGGAGATCTGGATCGCACGCTGACCCCCGACGTTTCCACCCGTCCGCGCGGTGTTGTCGAAAAATGTTCGTTCTGCCACCACCGCTGGATGCACGCCAAGGACGCCGCCATTCTGAAAGGCGAAGATCCCATGGATCTGCCCGACGGCGCATACGTCACGGCCTGTACGGAAGCCTGCCCCAACGGCGCGATCACCTTCGGCGATCTGAACAATCCCAAGCATAAGGTTCACGAACTCAAGCAGAGTCCTTATGCCTTCCGCCTGCTGGAAAGGCTGGGAACGGATCCCCAGGTGTACTACCTGAGCAAGCGGGAATGGGTGCGCCGTCAGGGCGACAACTATCTGGAACACGAAGCCACCGGCGACAACAAGAAGGTGTAGGCTATGGATTACAGCAAACCTATTGACGCAGCCCTGTTTCCTGAAGGCTGTCAGCGTTGTTCCCTGACCAGATTCATGGCCTGGATGGGCTTTCTGGGTCTTATTCTGCTGTGGGGACTCTACGCTGCCGTCCGAGTTCTCGGGTTCGGCCTGGGTGAAACAGGCATGGACGACTATTTCGGCTTCGGTCTCTGGATTACCTTTGACCTTGCAGTCATCGCGCTCGGCGCCGGGGCCTTCTTCACCGGTCTGCTCCGGTACATTCTGAACATCGACGAGCTGAAAAACATCGTCAATCTTGCGGCGGTGATCGGCTTCCTCTGCTATACGGGCGCCATGCTCATTCTGGTGCTGGATATCGGCCAGCCCATACGCTGCTGGTTCGGCTACTGGTATCCCAACGTCCATTCCATGCTGACGGAAGTTATTTTCTGCATCACCTGCTACTGCATCGTTCTCATCATTGAGTATGTGCCGCTGATTCTGGAAAATCGTCAGCTTGCAAAATCGCGTTTCATCAGCGCGCTTGCACACAACTTCCATCTGCTCATGCCCCTGTTCGCAGGGATCGGCGCCTTCCTGTCCACCTTCCATCAGGGTTCGCTGGGCGGCATGTACGGCGTACTCTTCGGGCGTCCCTATCTGTACCGCGAAGGCTTCTTCATCTGGCCCTGGACCTTCTTCCTGTTCATTCTTTCCGCCGTGAGCGCAGGCCCGATGTTCACCGTCCTGATCTGCTCGCTTATGGAAAAGCTCTCCGGCCGCAAGCTGGTAAGCTGGGAAGTAAAGCAGCTCATGGGCAAAATCGGGGCAACCATGCTGCTGGTCTACACGGTCTTCAAGCTGGCCGACACCTGGTTCTGGGCTGTGGATCTCCTTCCCCGCGAAGGTCTGACCTTCGATCAGATGTTCTACGGCTGGATTTACGGAAAGTGGCTGATGTGGGCGGAACTGCTGTTCATCATCCTTCCGGTGATCTTCCTGCTCAAGAAGTCCACCAGACAGAATCCGAAAATCTTCTACACCATGCTGATTCTCACCTGCGTCAGCATAACCCTGAACCGCTATCTGCTGACGGTACAGGCTCTGGCCATTCCGGTCATGCCCTTTGATTCGTGGCGCACCTACGCCCCGAACTGGGCGGAATGGGGAGCCTGCGCGCTGGTTCTCTCCTATGCGGCCATGGTACTTTCGCTCTCGTACCGCTACCTGCCCATGTTCCCGCAGGAAGCCCGCCTGAATCAGGGCGAATAGGCCGCTGAAGCAACAGGCAAAGCCCGGTCACCTGCTGGCCGGGCTTTTTCTGTCTGTTCCACAGGGATGATTTACAGAATCCTCCTGTTCCGTTACTTTTGCTCCAGAACATTTTTCAAGCGGGGATACGCGCCTCATGCCACTCAACTATGTAGATATTGCCTTACTGGCCGTTATCGGCATCTTTGCCCTGCGGGGCCTTTTTCGCGGCTTTGTCGGGGAAGTTGCCGGTCTGGTGGGCCTTCTTGCCGGCCTTGTTCTGGCCCGCATGTTCGCCCCGCAGTTTGCGGAACTGCTTGCTCCCCGCCTCGGCGGCGGAGCTTCGGTCGCCGCGTGGGTCGGTCTGCTGCTGGGCGGAATGTTCGCTGTGGGCCTGCTGGCGCGCCTGATACAGAAAATTATTCATATTGCCTGCGCCGGCTGGCTGGATCATCTGCTGGGGCTGGGCGTCGGAGCCGTGAAAGGCGCGGTGATTGCGGCGGCTCTGGCCTATATTATTCTGTGGATTGCCCCCACGCATCCTCTTGTGAGAAGTTCCCAGACCATCCCGCCGCTTTTTGAACTTATACGCTGGGGCGCGGGTTCTCTGCATCTGAATATAACCATGCCCTGACGACCTTTCCCGGATGTGCCGCATATGCCCATCCGGATACTGTCGCCGGCGCGTCCGCCGGGCGACGCGGCCTTTTCCGAAAAGGCCTCCCTTCCGTTGATAACGACAACAGAGCAGACCGCAGAGCCGCAATAACGCTTCAGGTCTGACCGCACACTCCGGAGCGAGCCATGAGCGATGAAAGCAGCAGAGATCAACAGGCCCTGAAACGTATGCAGGAGGTCGTGGACAAACTGCTCGATCCCGAAAAAGGATGCCCCTGGGACAGGGAACAGACGCCTCTTACCCTCTGCGAATACATGATAGAGGAATGTCACGAACTTGTTGACGCCATACGCTCCGGCAAGCCCGGCCATGCCTGTGACGAAATGGGAGATCTTCTCTTTCTGCTGCTCGTGACGGCGCGTCGTTTTGCGGATGCGGGGAGTTTTTCTCTGGCCGACGCGCTGAACGCCGGAGCGGAAAAAATGACCAGACGTCACCCTCATGTTTTCGGCGACGCACACTTTGCCAGTCAGGAAGAGTTCACCAGGGTCTGGGCGGAGATAAAGAAGGCGGAAAAGGCTGCTGCCGGAGAGAAGGAGAAAGGCATACTTTCTTCCGTCCCGAGCGGACTGCCGCCTCTGACCAAGGCCTATCGCCTGCACAGCAAGGCCGCGCAGGCAGGCTTCACCTGGGCCGAAGATGAAGAGGTGGAAAGACAGGTCGAGGCGGAATGGCTGGAACTGCTCGACGCCAAAGCCTCCGGCAATGCAGCGGCTCAGGAACACGAGCTGGGCGACATGATTTTTTCTCTTGTCGAACTCGGTCGCCGTATGGGCATCAAGGCGGCCCATGCCGCAGATATGGCCGGAAACCGTTTCCGTTCCCGTTTTGAGGCCATGGAACAATTGGCGCGGGAACAGGGCAAGGACTTTGCCGCCCTTGATCTGGACGCCAAGGATGAACTGTGGAATGAGGTGAAGGCCGGGGAAAGCCAGACCTCTCCCGACGGGGAAGCGCACGTTCCCTTTGTCAAACCGTCCGACACTGCGGAAAGCTCCGGAGACTGACGTTCCGGTATGAGGATTTCGGCAGACAAGCAGTCCGTTTCCCGTTCTGAACGCGGAAGAAGCTCCTTTTGCATGTTCTTCTGCGTTCTTCTGCTCTGCCTCTTCGGCACAGCAGAGCGTGCACGGGGCGGCCTGTTTGATTTCATGAACAAAGAGCAGGTTCATACGGCCTACCGCTCTCTGGTGGACTGGATTCCTGCGGAACAGATTCGTCTGGATGTCGCGGTCTGGTATCCCACCCGGACAGAGCCGGGAAAAATATCCACGGGCGGCATGGAATTCAGGGCTGCGCGCAACGGCCGCCCCATTCCCGGAAGCTATCCGCTTCTTCTGCTCTCGCACGACTCATCCGGCACGCGCTTTTCCTATCATCATCTTGCGGCGCGTCTGGTGGAACTGGGCTATATCGTCGCCGCTCCCCAGCACGAGGGGGACAACGCGGACGACATGAGTCTGCTTTTTTCCGATACCCAGCTGACGCAGCGCAGCAGACAGCTCCGCTGCGCTCTCGATCTCATTCTGAACGATCCCGATATAGGGCCTCTTGTTGATCCGAGCCGGATAGCTCTGGTGGGCTTCGGCAACGGAGGAACGGCGGGCCTGCTCAACGCCGGAGCCTCATTGAGTCCCGACGAGTGGAAACATTACTGTCCGGAACTTGCCGCACGAGGAAAAGCCGATCCTTATTGCGTGCCGTTCATTGCAGATCGCATGTCGGCCATGACGGAACTCATGCGTACGCACGCGCAGGACAGGAGGGCAGCGGCAGACCGTCGCCTCTCGGCCCTCCGCTCTCTGGATGAAACGCTTGGCCGTTTCAACAGCCTCATGGAAAAGCGACATAAAAGACTCAGCGCGCAGTATCGCAAGAAGATGCAGAATATTCCCGTTCCTCCGGCCTTTCTGCCGCCCTTGCCGCCTCTTCCGCCGCAGGAACGTATTCATGACGACAGAATACGCGCCCTTGTGCTGATTGCGCCGGGCTATTCCATGCTCTTTGATCCCGCGTCTCTTGCCGAAGTAAAGATCCCTGTCCTGATCGTGGACGCTCCGGGCGATCGCCTGAACAAACCAGATCCCCAGTCAGTTACTCTGAGCAAATATCTGATGAACACCCGGACGGCCCATGCCCTTCTTCCTGAAGCCGATACGCTTGCGCTCATGGCTCCCTGTCCTCCTCCTCTTGCGGAGAATCTGCCCGATCTGTGTTTCAGCGCGCCTCCGGAGCTGCGCAGGCAGATGGAAAATATGCTCGTTTCCTCGCTGGTCGAATTTTTTGACCGGGTTTTTCCTCCGGGCAAGGTTCCCGCGGCTTCTCCCTTCCCCGGAGGACGGGCCGTTTCAGAATAATTCCAAACTCCGGGAACGAATGAACAGGCGCAGCTTTTCCGTCTGCTGTACGGTCGCGGGAACCGGGCCGATGTCCGGTCAGTGACGGAACAGCGGAGGATGGAGAAGGGAGATCAGCGCAGTACAGGGGGAAATACCGGAATAATGTCGGTTCAACGGCATCGCCCCCAGCAGCCTTCCCTCCCTCTGCCGCACCCTCCCCGGCGAAAGCTCCCGACACCGCAGGGCAGGAAACGTCCGTAGTCTTCTCATCAGAGAAACGCCGACACAGGCAAACGCCGCTCCGGCAAAAAAACCGGGGCAGGGATATTTCGGAGGCAGCCACGCTTGCAAGGCAAGGCATGTTCCTGTTTGACATGCTCCCGGGATCAGACGAAGCAAGAGGCCGCCGTGAGGCCGAAGCCGCCGCAATGTACGGGCGACGCAGCCCCGACGGGCGACACTCGGGGCGTACGGGCCAGACCGGCGGAGCAGGCCGGGGCGTGGAAACGCCGAGCCGGAACACAGAGGCGGCCCGGCGGACAGGTTCAGGGGTGTCACACGTTGCCGGGAACAGGGGATAGCGCGCTGCAAACGTGGAAACAGGGGGCCGAAAACGGGAGTACGGCGGGGAAACGCTCCCGCACAGGACTGCCGTCGACGCCCCGGGAAAACAAAACCGATGACAGACGAGGTAACATATGAGACTGCCCGATAAAGTCGCCGTGATCACAGGCGCAGCCAACGGCATAGGCCGGGCCATGGCCCTGCGCTTTGCCGGGGAAGGAGCCAGCATTGTTCTGGCGGACAAGGACACGACACAGGGAGAACGCACGGCGGAAGAAATCCGTCGTCAGGGAGGACAGGCCCTGTTCCATGCCTGCGATGTCGGCAGAGAAGAAGATATCCGGGCGACGCTCTCCGCCGCACAGGAACGCTTCGGTTCCGTCGATATTCTCGTCAACGATGCGGCATGGCAGCTCAACAAGCCGCTTCTGGAAACGTCTGCCGAAGAATTTTCTCAGGTTCTGAACGTCAACGTGACGGGAAGCTTCATTTTCATGCGCGAGGCGGCAAAACTCATGATTGCCCGGGGCAGGGGCGGAGCAATTTTGAATTTCGCCTCTTCCTTCGCCATTGTCGGCTCACCGGGCTACTTTGCCTATCATGCGTCCAAGGGAGCCATTGCCTCCATGACGCGGGCCGCGGCCATCGCGCTTCTGCCCTACGGCATCCGGGTCAATTCCATCGCTCCCGGCACCGTAGACACCCCCGGACTTCACGACGGCGCGCGCGATACGGGCGACGAGGCCCGGGGACTGCAAAGCTTCATGGCTCTCCAGCCCATGAAACGCTTCGGCCGGCCGGAGGAAATAGCCAACGTCGCCCTGCTTCTGGTCAGCGACGAAGCCTCCTTCGTCGACGGCTCCATGTGGGTTGTGGACGGAGCCTATACCATCTGAAGCCCTGTTCCCGTCTTCTCTTTTTCGGAGGAAGTCCGGGGAGCGATCCTCCCCGGACTTCAGAGCTTTCCGCTGCCCTGCGGCCTCCGGACTGCCATTGCTCCCGGCGCCGTGCCATCGCAATCTGTCCTGATCGACCTGCTCCGTTCCGCCCTGTCCGCAGCAGCCAAGGCCCCAGCATGACGCGGGGCATCCGTCACATTTCTGCCCTGCGACGCTTCGTGACGCCCCCCTCATGAATAACTTTATAAAAAAACAATCTAAATATCACCGAACACCATTAAAACGTATATCTGATACCAAGTGAAAATTGATGTTGATACAAATGCACTATATAATACATCAATTTGATTAATCCTTTTACAAATCCTCTCTTGGAACACAGTCATGCGATACGCCGGAATATACGGATATTCCGCATATTCCGGCGTGATATTCTTCCGGACGGAACGGAAATGCAGACCGGACTTCCGGAGTCCCGGGCGCGATCGGCCGCAGCATATGGGCACAGCGAACGGCGCGACAGTTTGCCGCGAACCTTCCGGCCCTCCTGCCCGACTGTTCTTTCCGGCCCGATCCGCGTTTCCGGCTCGCGTTTTCCGGCCGATCAGACCAGACGACGGAGCAGGTCGCGGCGTTCGCCGGGCAGCAGACGCACCGGCGCGACATCAATCAGCGTATAGCAGCCGAAGTGTTTGATTTCGGCCATACGGGCGGCGGCACGGGCGGCGGCCACGAGAACCTGAGCGGTCAGGGCCGGGTTGTTGATGCGCATGTCGAAGCTCAGATGCTGATTGGAGGTACGCCCGGAAGCTCCCAGACGTTCCAGCAATACGCCGTGCGAGGCGTCGGCGACGAAGGGCATTTCCTCCGCCGTGACTTCGCGCACATCCAGAGGATCGTGGGCAAAATAGGGGTCGGCCTTGATGGCGGCGCGCACATCGTCGAACTTTGCCCCGGCCTCAAGCACGACATAGACGAGACGGGAATGCCGTCCGCCGCCGACGGGAATGGTAATGGCCGTGGCATCCGCCACGCCGGGAATGGCACGGGCCGCAACGGAATGCCCCATGGAGCGGCCGCGTCCGAAATTGGTGAAGGAGGTTCCCACGGGAACCATGGCTTCAAACAGGGCGCGCAGCATCGAGTCCGTGCCGGGGTCCCATCCGGCGGCGGTGATGCTCACGGCCTGTCCTGCCCGGGCGGCGGCATCGAGACGATCCACCGTTTCCAGAATGCGGTCGTGAATATCAAAGCTGTCCACAGTATTGAAGCCCTTTTCCAGCAGGGCGGAGGCGTTGTCCGGAACCTGTCTGGAAGGAGAACAGATCAGTACGGCATCGGGCTTTCCGGCTTTTTCCACGAGTTCATCCATGGAGGCGAACTCGGGAACGCCGCGCAAGTCATGGGGAGCCTTCCCCAGCGATTCCCTGCGCCGCACGACGCCGACGCATTCAAAATCAGGGGCGACTTCCAGAGCTTCCACGGCAAATCTGCCGATATTTCCCAATCCGAGGACGGCTGCCTTGAATCCCATATCATACTCCCTCGCCGGTCGGACCGGCGTCTGAGGTTCAAACAGCGGAATGCTGCGCGGGCCTATATACCCGCCAATACTATCCGCTGCAACATATATAAAAACAGGGGGACGGTGAAGATGCTTGCGGCCGTGCCGAGCAGAATGACCTGCGTGCAGTCTCTCTCGCCCACGCGGTAGGTCTCGCTGATGACATAGGTCATGGAGCCTGTGGGCATTGCGGCAAGCACCACGCCGGCAATCAGCCAGGCCGGGTTCGTCCCGAACGCGCCGAGCGCAAGCCAAGTCAGCAGCGGCATGAGCAGCAGTTTCACGAACTGGACGAGAATCTGCCAGGAAGGATGACTTTTTCCTCCCACTTCGCTGGTCATCTGGGAGGAAAGCACCATTCCCTGAGCCACAAGGGCGCAGGGAACCGCCGTGGCCGCGCCCATGCGGAGGAACTTGAACAGAAAATCCGGCAGGGGAACCTTGATCAGACACACCGCCGCGCCCAGAACGGTCGCCACCAGAATGGGGTTGCGCAGCAGGGAAAACAGCACCTTGCGCAGCAGACTGCGCCGGTTCAGGCCCCCTGCATTTCCGTACCATTCCAGCAGAAACATGCAGAACACGATAAGGGCCGTAGCCATGACGATGGTAATCGTGCTGGCCAGAACGACTTCATGATTATCCGGCATGAACTCCATGAGAATGGGCAGGCCGAGAAAGGCGGCGTTGGAAAAGCTGGCCAGAAAGCCCATAAGCGCGGCCTCGGGGCGGAATTTCCGCAAGCCGCGCGAAATAAGCAGTTGTACCAGCCCGTAACACACGAAGGATATGCCCAGCGTGCCGAGGATATAAGTGCCCTGCGCCAGATCTTCCGGGGAACACATTGCCGTGGAACTGAACACGAGGCACGGCATGGAAATATTGAAAACAAACTGATTGAGCGCGGCCGCGCCGCCGCTCGGGATCAGCCGCAGTCTGTCGGCCAGAATACCGGTGAACAGCAGCAGCACGACGGGAAGCAGGACAACGAAAATGGAAAGCATAAACCAGATTCTTCCTTAAAAATTGAACAGACAGTTTTCTGCCATGAAAAAGCCCGCCTGAAAAGCGGGCAAGACTCCGAAAAAAAGACTCCCTTCCGTCCCCGGACTCTGCTCCCGGACAAAAAGAACAAACTCCTGCCCGAACATACGGCCCGTCAGGACGGCTTCGCATCTGCCCGGGTTCCGCTTTCCTCCGCCGCCTCTTCCAGCGCGCTCAGGCCCTTTTCCAGACGCTGTTCGAAAACGCCGGCATCCTCCCGGATTCTGTCCATGACCGCCAGATAAAGTTTCAGGTGTACGGCTTCTTCCGTCAGAATTTCCAGAGCGGGAACAAAGCCCCGCGCCACCGCGCTCTTATAGGCTTCGGTCAGTTCCGTGCGCGATGCGTCCAGTTCCTGCTCGAGGAGGACGCGCATCTCTTTTGCCCAGTGCGCGGTTTTCTTTCTCTTGCGTTCAAGGAAGGCGGCCTTGCGTTTTTCCGGATTTCCAAGATGCTGCAGAGCATAGGCCGCCACGCCGACCAGGGCGGCGGCAGGCAGGGCCACGGGATTGGTCACCAGCAGAAAGGCCGCGCTGCCCAGAGCCACAAGATTGAACAGCCCCCCGGCAACGACGGCGCCCGTTCCGGCTCCTGCCATGAACAGCGCAACCTGCTTCATGTGGGCGTTGGTCTGCACCAGAAAATGATCCAGCCGTCCCGTGGTGCTGCATATGTCGCCGAGTTCGGCCGCGCTGTCCTCCACCGCCTTCAGACAGAGGACGGAAAGTTCCCCCAGCTCTCCCTGAAAGAGGCGCAGCTTTTCATTCCAGGCGTGCATTTCCTCCTGCTGGACGACAAGAAAGGACTCGATGCTCTTCCGGGCTATATCCGGGGCCTCTTCCTCGTCAAAGGCCTTCCATTCCGCTTCGCGGGCAAAGTCCGAACCCAGCGCATCCGCATGACGGTGGGCGGCGTCCATGACCTTAAGGATCAGCTCCTCTTCCCATGCGTCCAGCGCGCGATTCCGTGCGCGCCGCCATTCGTCCACGTCGCGGGCGGCTGCGGCAATGACGGAACGCGCCTGTCCGGCATGACTTGCGGCGGCCTTTGCAAGCTGATCCGCGTGCCTTTCCAGCAGTTCGAGAAAGTGCGCGGGCGGCAGACCGGCGCGATAGCGGGCAAGGGCGTCCGCGCTTTTCCGGCGGGCCATGAGGGCAAGCTGTCCGGCGCGGGCACGTATCCGTTCCCGATACAGACTTTTGTTGCCGGAAATCTTCACGGCCTCGGCAAGCAGGCCGAGCAGCCTTTCCAGAGACTGACGGGCGGCGTGACGCGCTCCCGCATGCAGGGGGGCAAGCAGACTGCCGTCCTCGCTTCCGCAGCGCATGTTCATAGCCGCGCGCGCGTTTATCGAGACAAGCCCGAGAACAACGAGATGCTCCGCGCCCCGGCAGCCTTCCCGCAGAAAGGCCAGCGCGCGTTCTTCGGCCTCTGCCAGACTTTCCTTCTCGTTGAGCCTGTCGGCTCCGGTCAGCACGCCGACGATGGACAAGGCCCGCCCCGATTCGGCAAGTTTGCGCAGAAGACGCAGCTCGGATGCGGAATCAGGACGCCGTGCGTCCATGACGAAAATCAGACAGTCGGCCTTGAGGCTTTCTTCATAGGCGAGATAATCATGAAAGGAATCCGTGGCGTTCAGCCCCGGGGTATCCACCAGCACCATGCCGGAACGCAGGGATTCCAGCGGCAAGGCCATGGATACACGGGCAACCATGGAGGAAAAACGGCCGTTGACGGCCAGATAGTCCGGAATATCCGTTCTGCTGGTCAGTTCGGCAAAGCCGTGCGGACGGGCCTCTCCGGCGCGCCTGCGCAGTTCTTCCAGCCGATCGCGCAGCAGCGTGTTGCCGCTTTCGTGTTCAAGATAGCGATCCAGAAAGGCGAACTGCTCCTCGTCCAGAAAGGTCACCGTATAGCGCGGGCTTTCGGCAAAGGAAAATTCCGCCACGGCGGCCGTTTCCGGCATGGATTCCCGGACGGGCGAAAGGTCGTCGCCCAGCAGAGCGTTGACCAGAGAGCTTTTTCCTCTCTTTCCTTCTCCAACAAGGGCAACCCGGAACGGCTGATCCGCAAGAAGCTTGTGAAAGTCCGTCAGCTCCTGCTGAAGCTCCTTTTCATCCAGAGCCCAGGCGGCCCGGGCCAGTTCCGAAGCCCCCGCCGCCATGCGCCGGTTGAAGGATTCCATTTCCGGCGACAGACGGGGGCAGACCGCGTTTTCCTTCTCCGGACGGGGCAGAAGCTTCCGGGCAATGCCGGCCACACCCTGAACAAGCTGAACCGTGCCGTCCACGGCGAATTTTCCCGCCTGCACGCCCAGCCGCGCGCCCTGTTCCAGACTGTGGACGACGCCGCCCTCCTCTGCCAGATGGCGGCGACGCACGGCAAGGCGTTCCTCTTCAAAGGCGATATTGATGGTTTCCCGCAAACGGCGCGACATGTCCCAGACGGAAACGCCGTGTTCCCGCCGGGCATGAAGTCCGTCCAGCCCGCGCAGCAGGGCGGAAATCTGCTCTCCGGAAACCTTTTCATCCACAGCTTCCCGGGCAAGCGAGGCGGCAAGCTCGTCCGGACGGGCGGCAGGATGCAGCAGCGCGTAATGGAAACGGGCCTGAAAGGAGGCTCCCAGAGCCTTTTCCCCGAAGATGGAACGCACCAGCGTCGCCGTGGCCTCGTATTCCGGATAGGTGAGCATCCCTTCGCTCCGGGCCACAGCCGCAAGCAGCAGAAGCACGCGATCCTCGAAGGAGGCCCCCTCTTCCGGCATGACCTCGGCATCCACGCTGGGCAGTGCGGGCGTCATCAGCTGAAGGGTATCCGGCCGGGAAAGCTCACCCGGCAGATCGTCGTTCCCCGGCCCCTGCGCCGGAGGCGGGTTTTCCCCTCCATGTTCCTTCAGGTCGCGCAGGGTATCGGAAGAGTTTTCCTCTTCCCGGGAACCGGGGGACGCATGGGAACCGGAGGAAGAAAAGACGCTCATATTACTGCTCCGGTTTTGGTGTCGCGGCGGAAGGCAGGGCAAAGGCGTTGGTCTGATAGGCGCGCAGCAGGGGTACGGAGAAGGAAGCGTCATACCTGTTCTGCGCGTCCGCGAGTTCCTGTGCGGCCACGAGGGGTTCCTTCGCCGCCGCATAGGGACGCTTGCACAGCATTGCGCTGAAGGAGTCGGCCACGGCGCAGAGCCTGCCCACGGGCGAAATGGCCGCCGCCTTGAGCTTCTGCGGATACCCGCTGCCGTCCAGACGTTCGTGATGCTGAATGACGGCCTGATTGAGTTCGTCGAAGGAAAGATTCAGCTTCTGCATCATGCGTATGCCCACCAGGGGATGCGCCAGAATCTTTTCCATATCGTCCTGCTTGAGCGGCGTGGTCTTCTGGAGGACATAGGTCGGGATTTTGGTCATTCCCGCGTCATGGAGCAGAAGCCCGAGGGCCGTGCGGTCAAACTGACGCCGCTTCAACGAATCGGAAGGGGTTGTCTTGACCAGAATCCACACCCCGACGCACATGGTGTTCAGGGCATGACGCACCTGATCGGCTTCTCCCGTGTACAGACGGCGCATGAAAAGGCGCGTCCGGAAAAGATCCTTCCACAGATATTCCGTAAAGACCATGACATCCTTGTACAGAGGCTCGAACACGGCAGGCACGGGCTGCTCGTAAAAGGCGGAAAGGCGCATGTTCAGAGCGCGCAGCAGAATATCGGCCGACTCGCTTTCCTTCAGATTATCGTCCACCAGCACGAGATCCGCCTGCTTGGCGATATGCTCCACATAAATGGGATGATCGCTGCGGGAAACGAAAAGCGCGCCGTCGCGGCAAAGTTCCAGAACCTCGTCCACCTGCTCGTTGCTCAGACGCTGCCCCTTGCGGCACAGAGGATAAAGCTGACCGATATCCTCACGGAAGCGGAACAAATCCACAGGCGGTCGATACTTGGAAAAGCTGGAAAGAATCTCCTCGCTGATCTGATAGTATTCTTCTGAAATTTTCTCGGGGACGGCAGCTTTCTTTTTTGTGGCCATGGATGTCATTTCCTGTAGATTTTAACGAGATTGGTTCCTCTGTCCGGCTGCCCGACGGCGGGTTCCCCGGCGGTAATGACCACGTCGCACCCGACGGGAAATTCGGGGTTCGTGGCAATAAAACGCTGCACACGGACAAGATGTCCCACTTCCGGATCTTCTTCCACCAGCAGGGGAAGCACTCCCCAGGAGAAGTTCAGGGCATGCAGCACTGCGTTGTTCACGGTCAGCGCATGTATCGGCTGACGCGGACGGCAGGCGGACAGCAGCCGCGCGGAAGAGCCGGACAGCGTATGCGCGGCAATGGCCGCGGCGTCGGTTCTGTCCGCCAGCAGACAGGCCGCATAGGCAAGAAATTCAGGCGCGCCGCTTGCGCTGTCCGGAGAAGCAAGGCTGCGCGATTCAAGCAGATACTCCTCGGCTTCGCTCGCTATCCTGTTCATGTATTCCACCGTTTCGGCAGGATAGGCGCCCATGGCGGTTTCTTCGGAAAGCATCACGCAGTCCGCCCCGTCCAGTACGGCGTTGGCAACGTCCGTCGTTTCCGCCCTGGTCGGCGAGGGGCTGCTGACCATGGAGAGCAGCATCTGCGTCGCGACGATGACCGGTTTCGAGGCAAGATTGCAGGCGCGGATAATGCGTTTCTGAAGCGCGGGCAGTTCGGGCAGGGGGCATTCCACGCCCAGATCGCCGCGGGCGACCATAATCATGTCGCTGCATTCGATAATCGCGTTCAGGTCGTCAATCGCGCTGCGCCGTTCCAGCTTCGCCACAACGGGAATGGAGCGTTTCGCCCCGTGCAGCAGGGCCCGCACCTGCCGGATATCCGACGCGCTCTGCACAAAGGAGACCGCCACGGCGTCCACGCCGAGTTCCAGCCCCAGCGCAAGATCCGCACGATCCTTGTCCGTGAGCGCAGGAAGGGAAAGCGTCTTTCCCGGCAGGGCAATGCCCTTGCGGGAAGTCACTATCCCCGACCCCATGGCTTCCAGTCTGACCAGATTGTCCGCCACGCGTCCGCATACCACGAAGCGCAGGCCGCCGTCCGCAAGCACCAGAACATCCCCGGCAGACAGCTCCGCCAGCAGTTCCGGATTGTCCAGAGGAAGCAGGGGCAGATCCGGGGCCGCTTCTTCCGGCGAGCCGAGAAGCACCGTATCCGAGCGGGCAACCTCAATCGCGCCGGAAGCTATCGCTCCAAGGCGGATTTTAGGGCCGGCAAGATCCTGCAATATGGACAGCGGACGCCCCACTTCCAGTTCCACAGAACGGATATTCCCGACGAGAGTACGGAAAAAATCCGCGTCCCCGTGCGAAAAATTGAGCCGGAAGATGGAGGCTCCGGCGCCGACCAGCCGCACAAGCATCTCGCGGGAAGCCGAGGCCGGGCCGATGGTCGCAATAATTTTTGTGCGCATACTTTCCCCATGAGGACGCTCTGCCCGCAGGGCGGCAGGTTCGTCTCTGAAAATACCGCGTCAATACCTTGCCGATTCTTGCAAAAAAACATCCTTCTGTCGAGCGGATATGAGGCGGGCTTTCTTCTGCGGAGGCCGCGGGAAATTTTCGTTGCATCCGGGCCCTGCGGCGTTTATGGTTCCCCCGGGGCTGCTTTGCGTTCCGGCCGCTTTGCTTCGCCCGTAGCGAAGTGAAGGCCGCCCCCGGGACAGTCGTGATTCTGCCGGAAAACCATGTGTCAGGCCGAGCCGATTTTCCGTCCGCCTGATCCGCATTCTGACGCTTATGGAGTCATTAATATGGACTACAATTTCTTGACCCTCATAGCAGGAGCCACTCTCACCGTAAAGTTTATCATGGGGCTGCTCCTGCTCATGTCCCTGAGCAGCTGGGCCATCATTTTCGGAAAATGGATCAGCCTCAGCTCCGCCGACAAAAAAGCGCGGGCAGGGAGCGAACGCTTTGAACGCGCGCGCGACCTGCGGGAAGCCGTCCAGAGTCTGGGAGGCGATCCCTCGTCCCCCCTCTATGCCGTAGCCCAGCACGGCGTCCTTGAATTCAACCGCTCCAAGGAAGCCGGAGCGGGCGAAGCCGTGGTTGTGGACAATGTGCGCCGCGCGCTGTCTCAGGGGGTCGGGCAGGAAATGAGCAGACTCAACGCTTCCCTCGCCTTTCTCGCCACCGTGGCCAACGCCGCCCCCTTCATCGGTCTTTTCGGTACCGTCTGGGGCATCATGCACTCCTTTCACGCCATAGGACTCATGAAATCGGCCTCGCTCGCCACCGTGGCTCCGGGCATTTCCGAAGCGCTCATCGCCACGGCCATCGGCCTTTGCGTGGCAATTCCCGCCTCCGTGTCCTACAACCTCTTTCTCGGAAAGCTCGGCGGCATCGAAACCAGGCTCGTCAACTTCGCAGGCACCTTTCTGAACCGCGTCCAGCGCGAACTCAACGCGCAGACCGTCAGAAGCGCCGGCCGGCAGGGGGCCTGAAGCATGGGCGCGCATGTCGGAAAAAAAGGCTTCGTCTCCGAAATCAACGTGACGCCCTTTGTGGACGTCATGCTTGTGCTGCTGATTATTTTCATGGTCACCGCGCCCATGATGGATCAGGGCCTGGATGTGGATCTGCCGGAAACAAAGCAGGTCGACGCGCTTCCTTCAGAAGGCGAACACCTGACCCTGACCGTCCGCAAGGACGGCTCCATCCTGCTGGAAGGCTATACGGTGCCGCTGGAAGAACTTGAAAGCCGTCTGGCCATTCTGGTCAAGGAAAAGGGACGCTCCCTCTTTCTTCAGGCAGACACGGCCGTCCCCTATGGGGTCGTTGTCGACGTGATGGGGAGAATAAAGGCCGCCGGCATTGATAATCTCGGCGTGCTGGCCCTGCCCGCCGGGGACGCACCCTCCCCCGCACAAACCGGCGCATCCGCGTCTTCCCGCTGATGCCGCCATACTGTCCCCATGCGAATAGAAAGCATTATCCTCTCTCTGCTGCTCCATGTGTGCGTGGTCGTACTCGCGCTGTTCTGGCCGGGCGATCCGCCTGTGGATTTGCAGCGTCAGTCCTATCAGGTGAGTCTGGTCATGGGCGCGCCCGGAGGAGAGGAACTGCCCTCTCCCGTCCTCGGCCCCAGACCGGAAAACGCTCCCACGCCGCAGCCGGATCAGGGCGCGCCCCTGCCCGAAGCCCGGCCGGAGGCGGTTCCCGAACTTCCGGCCGTACCGGAAACGCCGCCGGAACCCGCCCCGCAACCCGATCTTCCGGCTCCGGTGGAGATCCCGGATCTCCCTCCCGTCGCCGTGCCTGCGCCGCCGGAACCGGAAAAACCGGAAACGCCCGCCCCAAAAGAACCTGAAAAGACGCCGAAGGAAGAACCCGCTCCGCAGCCCGAAAAAACGGAAGCCAAAAAAGAAGAGCC
>LBJMC04202__coassemble_750_pt1 | contig 20377 bp, 11 predicted proteins | sample LBJMC04202__metabat2_low_PE_018 | metagenome-assembled genome bin LBJMC04202 | reverse complement strand
GCAGATTGACGATAAAACGCTGTCGATCCACAGCAACGCACACCGAACGCAGCTGAGATGTCTGTCCGTGACCTATAAAGAAGTCAAGATGCAGACAGGAGCGCAGATCCATTGCATATTCAAGACAATACACAATGTAATCCGGATCGTGGGGATCCCCGGCCAACAAATCTTTCTCTTCATTTTTCTGTTTGCGTGAAAATAGCTGCATGGAAGTATTCTTGCCGTTTCGTTGGGTGAAAAGCTATCAAAAGCCGCCTCAGGAAGTCCCCGTCTGTGTCTGCAGACACTCGAATTTCCACCTTCGGTACGGGAGCATTGAGAAAATATCTTCCTCTGACCCGCTCTTTTGTCAACCCTACTTTTGCCCCATGGGCGCGACGGCAAAGGAAAGCTGGCTGACCTTGCGTCTGACCCGACGTACGGGACGTATTGCCCGGAACATGCCGGGGTCAAACAGAGAAGAAACGGAAGATGCGGCAGTACGCCCGTACAGACTGCGTTCCGCAGCACAGGATGCAAATACCGCTTCCGAGGCCCGGGTAATGCCGACATAAATAATTCTTGCCTCTTCCTGCATGTGTGCGGCCCATTCTTCCGCCGGACTTCCCTTTTCCGCTCCCCCCGCAGTTGCCCGCAGGGGAAGTATGCCCTCCTCCAGACAGGGCAGGAAAACGGCTTTGAATTCCAATCCCTTGGCTGCATGGATAGTCATAATCTGTACTCGTTCGGCCCGTGATTTTGCCAGCTCCAGCTCCCGCTGCAAGGCAACGGAAGCCAACAGAGCTTCCCAGTCGCGTCCAGCCTCGGAAAAGCTGCCTTCCAGCCCGCGAAAGGCTGCCGACTCAATAAACACCGGCGATAGCAGCCGGGCAATATCCTCTTTACGGGAAGAGGCGCACGAAACTTCCGCATGTTCCGTTTCCGCCCCAAAGGCCCTCACCACTGCGTGCGGCCCCTCACGCCATATCTTTTCGGAGAGTTTCGCCAGGATATATACGGCAGATCCATTGGCCGCATCTTCTTCTCCGGGGCAATTCCGATCCGTATCAAGCCCTGCGCGCAAACGTAACACAGCTGCCTGTAACAGACATTCCACAGCCGGATCGTTCCAGAAAGCCTCCTCTTCCGGCACGGAACAGGGGATCCCGCGTGCTTCAAGCGCGGCGCGCAACGGCGGTATCAGGGATTTCAGGCGTACCAGTACGGCAATATCGCCGGGGCTGCATGAGCCGGACGCAAGATGACAACCGGCAAGTTCCTCGCGCAAATCTGCCTGCTGATGAGAAGTTCCGCCGATCAGATAGGAAACGCGATCGGCCACCCAGCCGGATTCGAAAACGCCGGAGGGAGCGGAAAGCCATTGCAGAGTAGCCCTTGCTCCGGGCAGACCGCGCAAGGTACCGCAGACAGCTCCGCCGCCCGGAGCCCGCTCCAGACAGGCACGCCCGGCGTCCAGCACAGCCTGAGCCGAACGATAGCTCTCCGCAAGCGAGAGCGTCTCCAGCCCGGGCCACATGGCGCGAAGGGCCTGCTCCACATCGTGTTCCGCCCCCCGGAAGGAATAAATGGACTGATCCGGATCTCCGATCCCGAAGAAGCCCGCGCCGTCACAAGGCAAAAGCGCGCGCAGCAAGGCCAGTTGCAACGGGGAAAGATCCTGCGCTTCATCCACCAGCACATGCTTCCAGGGAGGCGTTGTTTCGCCGGAGCGCAACGCGACAAGCCATCTTTCCAGCAAATCGGTATAATCCGCCAGACCTCGTGCCGATTTCCATGCCTGATACGACTCCGCAGCTCGGCGCAGCTCTTCCGGCAGGGAAGCGACATTCATACGTTCGCGCGCAAGCGCACAGCTCCCCCAGGCCTCCGCACGCTCCCGGGCTTTCCACTGCGGGGGACAATTTGCGGCAAAAGCCCGACGCGCCGCGTCTTCCGGCAGAAGAAGGGGCGGTTCACCCGGCCACTGCTTCAGGGCAAGAGCATGCAGGGTATCTGCTTCTGGAAGCTCGCCTCCCCTCTCCGGGGCATGAAGGAACAGGGCAAGACGCTCGCGCAATTCTCCGGCGGCGCGCCGGGTAAAGGTCACAGCCGCGACATCCCGGGCAGAAATTCCCTGCTCCAGCAGATACAGGGCTCTTCCGGCGAGCGTGCGGGTTTTTCCCGCTCCCGGACCGGCCAGAACCAGCACAGGGTGCGGACGTTCCAGACCAGCCTGCAATGCCTCCTGCTGCGAACCGGAAAATTGGGGACGAACGAATGAAGCGTCTTCCGATGGAGATTTTTCCTTTCTTTTTTCCTGTATCGTAGCCAGATCTCCGAGCAGATCTCCCTGCGCCTGCGGCAGACGTGTACGGCGGGCGCGCGGAACACGTTCCAGCAGGGAAGGTTCCATTTCTCCGGCGTCAAAAAGGCGGATTACTCCGTATTCTCCGTCATAGCCGCCCCGTCGGACAACTTCGCCTGCACGCATCCTCCGCAAGGCTTCGCCCAGTTCCGGCCAATATGCGGAAAGGTCGGAAAGAGGCGTATCTACAAGAATATCCAGTTCCGGCCCGAAACGCCGGATCAGCTCCGCCAGTTTCTGCCGGGGCTTTCGCGTTTTGGGGCCGCAGTGCAGCAATTCCCCCAGTATTTCCGCAAGAGGAATAAGCGAACGAAAGCCCTTTCCCGGACTGGGAGGAGCCGTGCGATCCGCCAGTTCCAGAACGCGGTGCAGCACGCCGACGGTCAGGGGCTTGCCGCACACCGGACAGATATTGTTCAGTTTCATGCACTCCAGAGGTTCAAGCACGACATTGCACGCGCGATGTCCGTCCAGATGGTATTTGCCTTCGTCGGGAAAAAATTCCAGGGTACCCGCGTACCCGTCGTTTTCTCCCTTCAGGGCCGCAAGCATGCCGTCATAGGAAGGAAGACCGGAAAACAACGTAGCTTCACGCGCAAGATTTTCTCCGGAATGAGCGTCAGAACTGGACACCATGGTCAGCCGATCCAGCCGGCTCCAGCAGCGGTTCATGTCCGGATCGGAAGAAAGCCCCGTCTCCGCCGCAAAAATATGCGGCGTCAAATCTTCAAAACATTCCTCTGGAGAATCAAAACCGGATTTTGAGCCGAACAGGGAAAACCAGGGCGTCCAGATGTGCGCAGGAATCATAAAGGCACGGGGAATTTCCAGCACCATTTCCAAAAGATGCCGTACATCCAGGCCAAGAATGGGCCTGCCGTCCGAGTTCAGATTGCCTACTGCGGCCAGTCTGGCGCAAAGCCTGTCCGCCGCATCGAAATCCGGAACATAAACAAGACTGTGAACTTTGCGGACGGAGCCGTTCTTCTTGTATATGGAACTGATTTCCACCTCGAGAACAAAACGGGGAGGAACAGCGTTCACATCGGCAAGCTCGGGAATTTCCCGCTCCATATCGGCAGAGCCGAAGGGATTCTTCAAACGGTAGAAGCCGCTTTCCTCATCAGGAATCAGGGACGCCTTCAATTCCTCCCGCCAGACAGGATGTGTGAAATCTCCCGTAGCCAGCAGGTCTATTCCCTTGACTCCCGCCCAGGCGGCCAGATGCGGTACGGTAAGCTTTCCGCTGGTCGCCCGCGAAAAGCGGGAATGGATATGTAAGTCTGCTCGCCAGTTCTTCATCGCCCCGTCTCCTTTTCTTAGGCCGTCGCACCAATCCCGCGCCGCAAAGACAGGGGAAAGGGAACGTCGCCTCCCTCCGGCATACCGGAAAAGCTGAAGGGTGAAAAGCAGATAAACTCCGCTTGCCCCGCATGAAAGCCAGATCTATGATTATAACTCCCCGTATTTCTCTTTACCGGACAACCATGACTCCAGAAGTTTCAGAAGCCCGCGCACGTTTTCCCTCCGGACTCCTTCAACCGGAAGCTTCCTTCCGCTTCAGCGAGGATGCGCTCCATCTTGCAAACTTCGCTCTCTCTTCCCTTCGAGGGGACGAATCTCTGGCGGATCTGGGGGCAGGATGCGGTGTCATAGGCTTTGCCCTGCTGCTGGCCTGCCCCGCTCTTCGCGTGATTGGCGTGGAAAAAGAGCAGGTTCTCGTCGACGCCGCCCGCAGCAATGCAGAACGTCTTGCGCTGAACAGTTTCCGCAGCCTGTGCGGCGATGTGACCTGTAGGGAAACACTGCTTGACGCGCGTCGTATGCTGGCAGACGGCCCCTGTCCCAACGGGCCGCCCCTGTTTGAAGCCGTGGTCTGCAATCCTCCCTGGCGCGTCTCCGGAACAGGACGCCCTTCTCCCTCAACGCTGCGCCGCAAGGCTTTGGAAGCAGAACAGGGATTTCTCCCCTTTCTTTCCGCCGCTGATACGCTGCTCGCCTCGCAGGGCAGTTGTTTTCTTGCCCTCCCCGCCGACAGCCTCGCCGAGGCAATCCGAAAACTCCCGGAACGACTGCGCCCCGTCCGTCTGAAATTTGTACATTCCTGCAGAAACGGAAAACCCTCCGCAGCCGGGCTGGCTTTGCTTGAAGCACGCAAGAACAGCCGGAGCCCCCTTGTCGTTGAAGAGCCTCTCCTGCTCCACGCTCGCGCCGATGCGCCGCAGCCATGACATTCCGCTGAAAAATATTCTGATCCGGGCCGACGCTGTTATGACGTTTCACAAAAAGTCAGCCTTTGCGCTGCCTGTGCAACAACCTCCCCCATTGCCAAAAAAACAAACGCCGCACGCACGTCAGCATCCCACACATGTTCCCGACGCTTTTCCAGCGATGGAGGATACCAAAAGAGCCCGGACAGCTCGAATGAAGCGTCCGGGGTCAGACTTGACAATTCGCAACGTTCGAAAAATGAAGTCAATCACCTTCCGAGCAGTCAGCATATTTTCAGGATTCAGAAAAGAACACTGACCTTCCGTTACGATTTTTCCTGAACATTACTGGGCCGGAACTCCCTCTCCCGCAGAGGACGCGGGATCATCGTCGGAAAGCTCGTCGCCTGCATCTACAATACGTCCCTGCATCCAGAAGGCCATATCCACTTCATCGCCTTCTTTCGGCTCATAATTGCCGCAGATGCGCTCCGGCGCAAACATGAGAAGATTCAGCCACTTGTCATCCTTACCAAAGCTCGCGCTGAAGCAATATACCTTTTCTTCCGCGCCCTTCGGTCCGAAAATGAAATTTTCGACCTTGCCCAGAGTCATGCGGGCCTCGTACTCCGAGCAACGGGCCGCGGGCTGCAACAGATTACTGCCACGGAGCGGAATCTTGAGGGGAGGCACATCCAGCCGCCCTTTTTCGGGGTTGGCCGTCAGCCATTTTTTCGCCCATGCTTCATATACCGGGCCCTGAGTGACGGTGAGTTCGTCCAGCAGCGCGCGACGGATACCGTAACACAGCCCGGAGAGATAAAACACCTGCGTCACGCCCGGGGTCAGATCCACCTTGGCATCCCGATAGTACAGAGGATCGAAGAACCAGATCGGCGCGCCGTCGTCATCAGGCTGGGCCAGCACTTCGCCGACCCGTCCCCTCATTCCCGTTTTGCCCTGCTTCCAGGGATAGACCTCCACCACGGTCAGCGAATTGGCAAACCCCTCCAGAAAGGGAAATACGCCCGCAGGATCAAGATGGGCATCCTTGCGCCCCGTGAAGACAACGCCGGCACGCAGCAGGGATTCCCGGGGCCATGCCATAAGGAAGGTTTCACTGTCCCCTTCTTCAATTCGCCAGATCGGACGGGTTCCCCCCTCCGCTACAGTAGTGCCGATAACACCGGGAATCATATCGGGAGATTTCAACAGAGTGAACCACTTGTCTCCCATACTTTCAAGATGTTGACTCATAGAGGCATCCCTTTTCTCAAACGTTTAAAGGCATTCCTGCGGCATTTCGCCGCAACATGCCGTCTCTTCCTTAACACAAAGGAGGGCCGGGGTCTACGCGTCTCTTCTGTTCCGGATTATAGAAAGAGCATCAGCGACTTTTCTGCTCCGTCGCGCTATCTTCCCGGAAAGATTCCTGTGCCTGCTCATTTTCCATGCCGTCTTCTTCCAGAAAAGCATCGTCGGGGATGCAATCCACCCCCTTGCCCAGACTGCAACGCCATGAGTTTAAAATACGCAGGCTGACCAGAACCAGCCCGAGTATGTTGAAGGCCACAAAGAGCCTGAGATCAAAGGTCATTCCTGCAAGAAAAGGCTCTGCCATTTCCGGACTGGCACCATGCGATCCCAGATAACGGGTCATGGTGGCCGAAACAATGATCAGACTGATCAACATGCCCAGCGTACGCATGGTGTTGGCCAGCCCCGAGGCTTCCGGCGTGTGTGAGGAATCCACGCTGCGTACTATGGACAAGGTGTTCGGGCCGGCGAAAAAGGCAAGTCCCATACCGATAACGCACTGTGTCAAGCCGACGAAATACAAAGAGGAATCCATATCCAACTGCGAAGACAGCAGGATACCCGCTCCGGAAAAGGCCAGACCTATGGCGGAAACAGGGTCGGGACCTATGCGGTCGCTCAGCTTGCCTGCCAGAGAGGAAAGCAGCGATTGCGCCACACTCTGAAGAGCCACGAACGCGCCTGCTTCCAGCGGCGTAAGAAAACGCAGTTGCTGAAGATACAGCATAAAATAATAGAGAAGCCCGTTGATGGAGCCGAAATTTACCAATGCGGCGAACAGACCGAGAATCAACGAAGGATGAGCCGCAATGAAACGTACATCGACAACCGGTCTGACCACACGAGTTTCCACAAACACAAAGAGGACAAGGACAATGCCCCCCGCGATGAGGAACCAGTGGGCAAAATCATAACGTCCGACGCAGCTTGCCCCCACGGTCAGCAATATGAACCCCAAGCCCATGATGGAAATTCCCGGCAAGTCAAGACGTGTCGGCACGGGAACCTGACGAACGCGAACGGTGCGGAACATGGCAAACCAGGCGAGTACGCCCAGAGGGAGCAGTACGACAAAAAGCCAGCGCCAGCCCAGTGCCGTTGCAATACCGCCTCCGACAAGCGGCCCCAGAGCAATGCCGACATATGTCGATGCGGTAAGAAGGCCCATGAGACGCCCCTGCATACTCCGCGGAGCAATGCTGATAAGCAACGTCACCGAAGAGGTAGCAACCATGGCCGCCCCTGCCCCCTGAATGAAACGCTGAGCCCATACCAGTTCAATATTCGGAGAAAAGGCCAGACTCAGGCACATGACCAGAAAAAGGGCAAATCCATAAAGAAATACCTTGCGCTGTCCCATGATGGCAATGAGCTGCGCCGCAACAATATTGAAAATGACCAGCGACAGAACATATACGGCACTGATCAGGCTGAGATCTCCCGCGCTTGCATGGAGAGATGTCCCTATGGAGGGAAGGCAGGCCCCCACGCCAGAGACCATAAAGGCCACCATGAAATTGCACATGGACAAGGCGATCATGGAAGATCGCAGACCAGACTCGTTCATATAACCCTCAAAAATTTTTTATAAACTGAAGTTGAGGCGGCACCATATGACCATCCCGCCCCGGAGTCAAATCCTCTTTTCGGAGAGCCGACACTACGCAACATACTGTATATAAATACTATTTTATCCATGTAAAACATATGACACTTACTCGTGAACCTGGGCGATATCGCGTTCTGCCCTGTTGCGCGCCCAAACGGGCAAGCGTGAAAATACGTTTTTCCAAAAAAAATCCCTCTGCTTTAAACTATGAGAGGACGCCCCTGTAAGGCACCCTCTATATTTCAGACAAGAAGATAAGGCAGTTTTCAGCGTATCATTTTCAGAAATGCCTCAATGTGTACCTTAAGTTGTTCCGTATCCGCAGGGGAATAGTCCGTGACGACTTGCAGGAACGGCAGATTCAGTTCTTCCCGCACAAACTTTTTGAGGGAGAAAGATTCCACATCATAGGTCTGACAGTCCTGCCAGGTCAGATCAACAACGGCATGGGCAGAAAAATCCTTAACCAAGTGCCGCAAAATAGAAAAGTATTGCATAAAAACTACTATTGTGAGAAGCTGCATTGAAGAATTCCTCCCCCCCCCTTTCTGGGCATGCGCCTGCCTCACAGCAAGCCGACAACGGGGAATGTTCCGGCTTGCTGACTGTTCTCCAGAACGAACGCCCCCCCTTTCCCCGAGAGCGAGCTTCCCATGCCGAATAACAGCGGGATACAGCCTTCCGAAAAATTTTACTGGGATAAATTAAAAATTCTTGCGGAGCGTGCGTCAAGAGATCTTCTTTCCGGACTTTTGAACAGGGAAACCGCGACATCATACATTGAAGCATGTCTGCAAAAAATGTCTCCCGATGAAGTATGCGCTCTGTTCATCGTCGATCTCGACAACTTTAAACAAGTAAACGATACGTTCGGGCATCAGACGGGAGATAGTGTCATCCGGCAGGCGGCACAGGCACTGTCCTGCTGTTTCCGCGCCACGGATATTGTGGGAAGGCTTGGCGGCGACGAATTTTTCGCCCTGCTTTCCGGTCAGGTGACGGTTGATACGGTACAGGAAAAGGCCCGGCTCATCTGTGAAGCCCTGCAGTTCTCCATTGGCTCCGCCCCGACCCTTCACATAACAGCCAGCATAGGGGTTCATGTTGTATCCGGCGCCATCCCGAATTTTGAATATCTGTACGAGAAAGCCGACTTCGCGCTGTATGAGGCAAAGGCCAGAGGAAAAAACTGCTTCCAGATCAGTGAGGGAAAGGCTGGGAACATTTCGAAACGCCATGTCTATGATACCGTGCAGACGCCCCTTCAGCTCTCTACTCTGCTTGAACATATGAATGAAGGGATAAGCCTTCTCGAAATCAACGATTCGGTACGGATGCTGTATGCCAGCCCTTCCCTCCGCAAAATGCTGAATCTGGAGGAAACACTCTCCCTGCCCTGTACGCTCGCCGCACTCGGCAGGATACACGCGGATGATATAGCGGAATATGAAGGACTGCTCCGGGAGGGGACAAAATGCCGCAAGCCTGTGGAGCATGAACACCGCTTTACAACAAACGGCATTAACTGGGGCTGGCGGCGCGTGCGTGCCGTTCAGGTTCCGTCTTCCGGCGATCGGACAGTCGTCCTCGTCTTTTCCACGGACATCTCGGCGACCAAAAAAAATGAGTACATGCTTCTTAAATCCCGAGAACTGCTGAAATTTCTTCTCGAACAAGAAAATTATACACTGTGGGAAGTAGAACCCGAAACCAAAACGTTCAGGCTTTTCAGCGCCAAAAATTTCGGATACGCGCCCGGCGCGAGAATGGGTAATTTCCCTGATTCCCTCATAGATAAAGGCTGGGTACATCCCGATTCCGCAGCCAGATTCAGACGCTTTGCCGATGAAATTCTTACGGGATGCGCCGCTGGCGGCGGCACCTTCATCCTTCGGCACACGATGAACAAAAACTACAGCTGGTTTTCCCTTGCCTACCGTATGCTGCCCGACGACGGAGTTCATTCTCCCCTGGTCATCGGCACAGCGAAAAGGTTTGCCGAATCCGACGCGCAAAAAATATTTGCCAGCAAGGAACTCTTGAGGAAAGCTCTGCGTCCCACACTGTTCTGCTACATGGCCGCGAACCTTTCCTCGGACACTGTCGAAGCGCTGTGGCTTGAGGGCAAAAACCTGACCGGACGTTTCAGGAACACCGCACTCGGAAAGCTGATTAAAAAGGAAGCGGGAAACCTATTCTTCAGGGAAGAGACAAAAGACTTTCTGCACATATTCAGCCGCGGGGCTTTGCTTGACATCTTTAACCGGGGGCACACATGGCTCTCGAGAGAATTCCGGCGTATTGACGCCGGCGGCAATATCCGCAGAATTTCCTATACGGCCCATCTCACAAAAGATCCCCTGTTAAAGGATATCCTTCTCTTTGCCTTTCTTCAAGATACGGAGCCAAGGCATGCAAGAGAAGCCGCTTTGAAGGAATCGATCAAAAATATTCCTGCGACGGGTCTGTATGACCGGCAAAGCGCAAAAGAACTGACCAGGCAGACACTGCAAAACGGAACATCTTCCCTGCACACGCTGGCTCTCATCCGGGTATTCGGCAATTTCCGATCCTCTCCGTTCAAAGAGCTTCACTTTCAGGGCAGACGAAACCCGATCGCCATGATTTTTGCCTTCCTGCTGGGGATCGAGTGCGTCATCGGCGAACATAGTGGCGACAGCATCACGCTGTTCTGGCCGGACACCGTCTCCCGCCTTGCCGCAAGGCAAATGCTTGACAATGCCTTTGCTTTTGCCCGTCTGGCGCTGTCCGATATCGACACAATCGACTCGCTACGTTTTGTCTCCGCTGTGGTCTGCGGAGATCTGCGCGGCAAGGATTACGACGCTCTTATTGAAGAAGCGGAATACATCTGCGGCAGGTACCCATCTGCGCCGGAGGATTCCGTGATATTTTTCAGCGAAAACGCCAGTAAAGAGCTAAATTCATACCGAGGGGAGGCGGAACCATTCCTCTTCTCTCCGGTCAGTCCGCAGAATTTGTCGGAAAGTCAGAGAATTCTTCTCTTCAGATGCCTTGAAGCGCTGTTTACGGCGGACACGCCCGATACCGGCATTGAAGAGTTTTTAGGCCGCATCGGTTCCCATTATCAGGCGGATCGGGCATACATCGCCGACCTGGCGGAAAACAATCAGGCGGTGAGCATCATTCACGAATGGACAAACGACGGCAAGCCGAGCATCAGGAACTATCTTACCGGCACGCCTCTTGCCAGGCTGCCTCTGTTCAAACGCTGCGTGAAAGAAAAAAAAGCTCTCTCCGCGGCGAAAAAAATCTCCACTTCGAGCAAGACATGGAGTTTCAACGTCTTCCCGCTGACAGCAAACAAGGAAAGCGAACCCAACGGGTTTTTCTGTCTTGAAAATCCCAAAGGGAATATGGACGACATCGCTCTGCTCAGTGTGCTGCTTCCCTATATCGTATACGCACGCAGACATTTCAGCCGTGCGATAAAAGAGCCGGACACATCAGCTCTGCAGGATTCCCTTACCGGACTGCCGAATTTACGAGCCTATATGGACCACGCATACCTGCTGAATTCAGAATCTTACAACTCCATGGGCGCGCTGATCCTGAATATCCCGGAACTGCCCTGGGCAGGCAAAGGACAGAGCTTTGAACAGACTGCCAAGATTCTTCTGTACCTATCGGAAAAACTTGCAGTAATCTTCGGCAAATCCCTTCTGTTCCATATGAAGGATACGGAATTCGTTGTCTTTTGCCCCAACACCACTCACGAAGTCTTTCTCGGCCGTGTTCTGCGAATCCAGTCGCTGCTCCAGCACCGCTACCCGAAACTGCTGCGCTTCGGCTACGTATGGACGGACGGCGTCTTTTCCGGAGAAAAACTGATGAGGGAAGCCAGAATCATCGCACAGTGCGACCAACCGAATGCGCCGTCCGCCGAGGCACGGACTCCATGCATAATGGAAACTGGATGGCAGAAACGTTTCATCGTCTACCTTCAGCCGAAAATAGATATGCGAAGCGGTGCGGTCTTCGGCGCGGAGGCGCTGGTTCGGGGTATCAACGAAGAGGGAAAGATTGTTTCCCCCGGCAGATTCATTGAATCCATGGAAAAAACGGGGGCTCTCCGGGCACTGGATCTCCATGTGCTGAACCAGACCCTCGCTGTCATGGAAAGGTGGTGGAAACAGGGGCTAAAGAACATTCCCATATCCGTCAATTTCTCCCGCTTCACGCTTTTCAACACATCCACCTCCGGTTCCGTGTTGGCGCTGCTCAGCCGCTTCCCCTCCATTCCGCCCAAACTGCTGGAAATAGAAATTACCGAAAGCGCGGGCGACGTTGAAAGCCGCTCCCTAGAACAGGCCATGGACAAGCTGCGTCCTTTCGGTCTGCGCTTCGCTCTGGATGATTTCGGGTCGCGGTATGCCAACCTTTCCATATTCACCAACATCCCCTTTGATTCCGTCAAGCTGGATCGAAGCCTGATCAGGGAACTTTCATACAACACGGTGGGTAGGACGCTGGTGGGCGACATTGTACGGATTTGTACAAAACAGGGCATGCTCTGCGTGGCCGAAGGCGTGGAAACGCAGGCTCAGGTTGACGTTCTTCTCGGGGAAGGCTGCTCATACGCGCAGGGATTCTTTTACGACCGTCCGATGCCAATACGGGATTTTGAACAGAAGTATTTACGCCAGAAGGATGTAAAGGAGACACTCTTATGACAGGAACAGCGGACAAAACAACACAGGAACAGGTGTCGTCGCCTCTGACGGTCGTCGGCATAGGCGCTTCCGCGGGAGGGCTGGAGGCCCTCCAGCAGTTCTTTACGGATCTGCCAGACAACAGCGGATTTGCCTTCATTGTCATCCAGCACCTTTCTCCTGACTACAAAAGTCTTATGGCCGAAATTTTAGGCAAATATACCGGCATGATGGTGCTGCAGGCGGAAAATGAAATGACTGTCGAACAGAATACCGTCTATCTGATTCCGCCAAAAAAAAACATGACTCTGAAAAACGGCAGACTGCTGCTGACGGATTACCCCCACGGCTTCATCAATCATCCTATTGACGTATTTTTCACGTCACTGGCCGAGGAGAAACGGGATCGCGCTCTGGCCATCATCCTTTCCGGGACAGGCTCCGACGGGACCAACGGAATCAAAGCTATCAAGGAACACGGAGGATTCGTCCTTGTGCAGGAGCCCAAAAGCGCCAAATTCGACGGTATGCCCCGCAGCGTCATCAGTACCGGCCTAGCGGATCTTGTGCTGCCCCCCAAGAAACTGGCGGAAGAAATCCTTAATTTTTCCAATGTGCCCTCAATCACACCTCTTCCGGAAACCACGCATATTTTTTCCGACGAGGAGACCCTCGCCCATATCTACATGACACTGAAAAAAGCAAGTGGGATCGACTTTACCCACTACAAGCGCAATACGGTACTGCGACGCATAGAACGCCGCATGGCCGTATCCCACTGCCCGACGCTGACATCCTTCGCCAAACTGGTAGACAACAGCCTGAATGAAACCAATCTTCTGATCAAGGATATTCTCATCGGTGTGACCAGATTTTTCCGCGATTCGGAATTTTTTGAAAAGCTGAAGTACGGCGCCATATACAACATCATCGAACACAGCGATGAAACCGTTCCCATCCGAATATGGAGCGCCGGGTGTTCCACCGGCGAAGAGGCGTATTCTCTGGCCATTCTGTTCCGGGAAGTACTGGAGGAAACCCGACTCAAACGGGACATCAAAATTTTTGCCACCGATGTCGATGCCGGAGCTATAGAAACCGCAGGTAAGGGAACCTTTCCCGAAAGCATCGTGGATGACGTTTCCGCCGAGAGACTTGCCAAGTACTTCAAAAAAGTCAACGATCAGTACCAGATATCGAAAGATATCAGGAAATTGATTATTTTCGCCACCCACAACATGCTCTCCGACCCCCCCTTCGGAAAACTGGATCTGATCTGTTGCCGCAATGTTCTGATCTATTTTCAGCCCATCCTGCAAAAGGGCCTGTTCGCAATTTTCCATTCCGCGCTGAAAAATGGGGGGTATCTCTTTCTCGGAAAAAGCGAAACAGCCAGCGAATACGCCAAGGTGTTCACACCCTTTTCAATTGCGGAAAAAATCTACATGCACAGGAGCGACGGGAAGATGGACAATCTCACGCCGCCCGCCTTCAACATTCCCTCTATCAAAACGGCAGTGCCCAGCATGGCCGAGCGTTCCAGCCAAACTGAAGACAACTTTGCTCAGGAAGACATCTATTCACGATTTCTTGAAAGGTTTCTGCCCGCCTCGGTCATTCTGGATGAACAGAACAATATTATCCATTTTTTCGGAAATTACGCAGATTATCTGAACATCGCTCCGGGCAAGGCCACCTTCAACTTCTTCTCTCTGGTCAGCAAGGACATCAACCTCGTTTCCTCAACAGCAATCAACCGTTGCAGAACCGAAAAATGCGCCGTCACCTATACCGGGATTTCAGTGGACTGCCCGACCGGCCGCAGGATCATCGACCTGTCCGTGCAGCCGATTTCCGATATTTCCAGCTCCGCTGCCAGTCTGCTCGCCGTTCTGTTTATGGAACACAACTCCGCTGAACTGGACGGCATCACGGAAAAATATGACATTAATACAACAGCCGCCCAGAGAATCGTCGATCTGGAACACGAGCTGCAGGTTTCCCAAAACGATCTCCGCAATACCATCGGAGAGCTTGAAACAGTAAATGAGGAACTGCAAGCGGCAAACGAAGAACTCCTGACAGCGAATGAGGAGCTGCAGAGTTCCAATGAAGAGCTGCAGTCCGTCAATGAGGAGCTGTATACCGTCAACTCGGAATTCCAGCAAAAACTGGACGAATTGACCATGATGACGAACGACCTGTCAAACTTCCTCTCCTCAACAATGATCGGCATTCTATTCGTCGACAACAAACTCAATATCCGCAAGTTCACGGAATACATCGGCAGGGAATTCCAGATGGCGCCTCAGGACGTAGGGCGCCCGATCCAGATTTTCGCGCACAGCTTTCCCGACGAGGATATCGTCAGAGACGCACAGAAAGTCATGAAGACACTTATCCCCATAGACCGCGAGGTCGTCGGCATGAACGGACGCTTTTATACCATGCGTATCGCTCCATACCGCACCACGGAAAACAATATCAGGGGGCTGGTGATCACGGTCATCGACAGTCTCGGCGCAGGACAAGAACATGATACGCCCGCCCGCTTTCCAGTGGACAGCTCCCCCCTTCTCGCTCCTGAATAAGGATAAATATGGCGGGGAAAGTCCTGAAATTTCGCTCTGCGGAACGCCGGATCTGCATCCCTCACTCCCTTTGCAAATGGAGAACGCCCCGGAAAAGGCCGGAACAGAATGAAGGGAACAGCTTTGAAATGCCGTTCCGCCATCTTCCTGTTCCGGCCTCAAGCAGACATCCATGGACAGAGATTCGTCCGCCCCGTCACTCCTCTATCTTTCTGACGTACAGCCCGCCGTCAAGGTTGGCAAGCTCGGCTTCTTTCTTGAGCTTGGCCTCACGCTGCTCCCTGGCTTTCTGAAGACGGGCCCGCTGCATGGCCTCGCGCTGACTTCTGGCTTCTTCCAGCATTTTATCCCGTCTTTTTTCAAAGGTCAGGGTGGAACGCACAGAGGCTATGCCCAACGCCGCGATACTGATGATAACCAGCAGAACCTTCTGCAATTCCCAGAAGTTGAACTTGATGATCCGCTGGAGCCAGAGCATGTTGAAGCTGTCCCCGAAAAAGAGCAGCACACACATGATGATCATGCAGAGTATCAAGCCGATGACTTCGAGCCAGAAAAAGCCGCGCAAAAGTATCAGCATGAACAGCGTAGCGTCGCGGGCCATGCGGAGAACCTTGAGCCGTTTTTCAAGCTGCGCCAGCTTCTCTTCCAGCAGAGGACGGGAGGCCTGAGCCTGCCGGAACGCCTCGGGAGAATGAAAATCAGAGGTGAATGCCCTGTTCAGAATGGAAGCGCATGTGTTGAAATCCTTGTTGAATTCTACCAGCGCCCTCTGGAAGGGGAACCACGACGCTTCATCCCGCACCACTTCCAGCGCACCGAGATAGGATTTGAAGCGATCCTGCAGGCGTTTGATCTCCTGCTGGATGAAGGCGTTCATTTCATCCTCAAGTTTAGGACGGTTTCGGCACACATTGAGGTAGGCAAGGTAGTTTTCAGTATCGCTTTCCTTCCGCAGCTTCTCGATTTTTTCCATGAACTTCGAGGCCTGCTCATGCTCCGGCGGAAACCACTTCTGAAGTTCCTTGCCCAGCCGTTCCAGCTCAGCCTTCTCAACAACGCACTTCTTGCGGGCGTCCTGCCACAGGGGATACACAGCCGTCATCAGGGCGACATGCCCGCGCTCCAGTTCGGGGTCTACCAGAAGACGGTTGAACAGAGCCGGATCAACCCGTATTTCGTTCATGAACTGAGCCTGCACGGTCTCGGCAAAGCCCATCTTCACCCGACACGACAGACGGCGGTGCATGGGCAGCTCCCACTGGGGCAGAAGCCGGCCGACCGTCTCATACATTTCCATGGCCTCATTATAATGTCCCTGTATTTCATGCAGGCGAGCCTGAAGAAACGTATGCCATGCCTGATGCAGAACGGAGCTGCTCAGGACTTCCGCTTCATGCCACAGCGTCGCGGCCGTCTTGTAATCGCCGCGTTCCAGAGCGATGAAGCCGCGCAGACTGCGCAAACGCCAGTCCCGCGTGATCTTGGTAATCGCAGCCTGAACATCCTTGTCCAGCCCCGACAGATCGTTCGGCCCGGCGCGTAGAAAACGCTCCAGCAACTTCCAGACGGGGCTTTCTTCCCCAGAGCCGTGATCCTCTTCCGGCAATGCGTGGATATCCTTGCCTGAAAGTTTCCAGATTCGCTCTATGGAGCGGGGCTGAATCACATCGTTCACGGCAAACAGGGCGGACAGCACTCGCTTCGGCGGCCCCTCCTTTTCCATCAGCGAAGTATAGGCGTTCAGCCCCTTTTTGCTCAGCTCAAGCTCAATGGTATGATAGGCTCCGTTGATATCCCCCAGCGCGAGATCCGAACAGCCCTCCCAGAAATTTTCAGGGAGCGTTTCCATCTTATGGGTTGGACAACGGGAAGGCTCGTGTGTTCCTATGCCGCAGTAGAAGCAGGGTTTGCGCCCGCCGAGCAGATGGCCGGACATGAGCAGAGGCAAGGTTTCGTCACTGCTTTCCCCCTCTGCAATCCGGACAGTACACCAGGTATCCATGGTGCTGTTTGAACAGGAAAAGCTCAAATCCTGAATGGCAAAACCTTCTCCGAGCAGATAGGCGTTACGATAACTCATATACGGATAATCCGGCATGAGTTCGTTCCATTCGATATTAACCTTATGGGGCAGTTCATTATTAAAATTCAGCCCCCTCCTGTCCACTATTGCGCTGACGCAGGGCCAGTAATGGGAGGAATCAAACTGCCGTATGCCGGAGAGCATCTGCAGCACCTCGCGTACCCATATACGCAGTTTGCTGAGATTTTCCAGCGGAACCATAAGATAGTTGTCGCTCAGGCTGTATTTGAGCTTCTGCTCGTGCAGAATAACTTCCAGCTTTTCAAAAAGAAAACGCCAGCCTGCCTGGAATCCCTTGTCCAGCGGATTGCCCAGCGGACGCAGCAGGGCATACCACCCCTGTGAAGAGACATAGGGAAGACGGGGATTGGCTCCGAGTCTGGCCCAGTGCAGAGAGGCAGCTCCCTCAGGGGCGGGCGTGACCGTATAGGAAAGACCGGGAATATTGGCTCCCAGTTCCTGAAGACGGGGATGCACCCATACTTGCAGTTCCGTCGCCGCTCCAGTAATATTCTGCCTTGCAAGCGCGCCTTCCATGGAGACGGAAAGGCTTTGTTCCATGCCCACACGAAGGGAGCCAGGAAAAATCTGGGCCAGCGCATGCGTGGAGTTGTATTTGCCCCAGACGACAAGCTTGGCCAGAGCAAGCAGCGCGTCGGCGGAGAAAAAGAACCACAGAGCCTGATTCTCGGCGCTGGTGACACACAGACCGCCGTAATCCTGGAGGGTCTGCCCCACATTGGGGTCCAGATCGCCCTCCCAGGCCAACCAGATGACGTAACCGTCGGAAGAGACGTTGACATCCTGAAACGAGGGCTGTTTTTCAAGCAGACTGGATATGGACGGCATGGGCTTTTCCGTATTTACAAGGAGTGAACAGCATGGACATCAATAAAACTCTCAAAGACCTCAAGCAACTGCCCGGCTTCACGGACAACGTGGGAATGATGCTCGTACATAACGGCGTTGTCCGGGGCTGGTCCCGCAAAGATCACGCTTCCGTCGGGCGGGTTCGGGTTACCCCGGACAGACGACGCATGGAAGAAATCCGCGCCGAACTGGAACAACGCCCCGGCATTTTCAAGATCGTGGTCGATGCGGCAGAGGGCGAACTGAAGCCGGGTGACGATCTCCTGTTTCTCGTCGTCGCGGGAGATATCCGCGAACACGTCAAGGCAACCTTTGCCGAGCTGCTCGACAGAATCAAATCCGAGGCTGTAGTCAAGCAGGAATTCGCCGAATAGTCCGCTCTCATTTGCCGATATGTTCTTTATCGGCGCATTATGAGAAAGCATTATGGCGAATATATGAATGCCTCTCACGGGGCCGCGCGGCCCCATGAGAGGCACAAGCCGAAAGCAGAAAATACGCAGCTATTTCACAAAGAGCCTGAAAACGTCTTCCGCACAGAACTCAAAAGTCCTTTCCCATTCTGGCTCTGGCAACTCTTGAACGAGTCAGCAGTCTGCTTTCCAGAACGCTGTCCCCCGCCTCTCCGCTGATCCTGTTCGTCAAAAATTCCATGCACCAGTCGGGAACGGGACGTTGCAGCAATTCCAGAGGAGGCCGTCCCTCAAGCTCATCCGGCAGACGCTCCATATAAATACGCGCAGCGGCAGGATACACGATCTGATCTTCAGCCGAAGCAAGCACTATGCCGCTCAGCCAGGATATCTCTCCACAGGCCTCCATCGGTCTGCACAGCAGCATGGAGGCAAGATCCGCATTCACGTCGTTTTGCGACTCCAGAACGAGCATAAGATTGTTGCGCGTCGGAAACATTTGCCCGACATATTCAATACAATGCGATTCCTGCATGGAAAAACAGCGCGTGATGATGAACGGATGCTCGGAACTCTCAAAGCGCATCAGCGAAGCATGTACGAATCCAAGATTATTCAGCACAAGATTATACGCAAGATATGCGCCCCTCAGCCTCTGAAACAAGCGGGATGTTTCTGCAGAAGAAACTGTATCGAACGCCCTGAAACGCAAACCGGTATACTGAAAAGAACGGAACCGGGCCGCGTAGACATTGCGTTCTTCCTCCGCAATACCGTTGGCATCGCAGATTCTCCGCATGAAGGCGTCGAGTTCGAGATGAAAATCCACCGGCTCTATATTGGCTGCCCGGCAGAACTGGCGGAGCTTCTGGTAACTGGGCAGATTCTGCCCTGCACGCCATGCGTTGAGCGTTGTTACCGTCAGCTGCCCTCCCCCATCGCGGACTTTTTCAGCCAGTACCCGGGGGGACAGCAGGAGCAGAGAAAAACGAATTTTTTCCGCAAAATCTGCAATATCCGTAATGCCATATCTGGGCATCTATCGCCTCCGACCCTGTCTCCAGACAGAAACACACCTTTCGTCCAGAGCAGGAGATTAGTTTTCCCGACCGGGAATCATTCCAGCAGCTCCTTCATCACCTCTCCCGATTTCAAGAATAATCTGTTAGGACAGACTTTCAAAGAGAAATTTCGGCAAATAAAAAGAAAAAAATTATATTGAATATGCCAGGCACATTCGCTATCCATAACAGTAAGGAAACCCCCATGGATGTATGTCCGGGGGATTGTATGTCCCTTCAGCATGGAGAACAGCATGAAAACACTGCAATGCGACGTTGCCGTCGTCGGAGGCGGCCCGGCCGGCACCTTCGCCGCCGTCAAGGCTGCGGAAAACGGAGCCGACGTCATTCTGCTCGACAAAGGTTATGTCGGCAAGAGCGGCTGCGGTACCTTCGGAGCCGGTTCCTTCAAGGCCTACCTCAAGGAAGAAGATTCGTTCGATCTGTGGTACGGCAAGGCGGTGGAAGAGGGATTCTTCATTAACGATCAGGACTGGCTGAAAAAACACTTCGACACCATCGGCGATCGCGTGAAGGAGCTTGAAAGCTGGGGCGTGGTCTTTGAAAAAAATGAAGACGGCTCCTATCGTCGGATCGAAGGTCAGGGTTCTTCGGACAAGCGTCCGATCAAAACCCTCATGTTCCACGGCCCGCAGTTCATGGAAGTGATGCGCAAGGTCTGCAAGCAAAAGGGCGTGAATATAGTGGATCGCGTCATGGTCGACGCTCTGCTACACGACAAAAATAATCCCCGCGCCATTCGCGGTGTTGTCGGATTTCATGGCATTACGGGCGAAATGTATGTGGTAAAGGCCAAGGCCGTGGTACTCACCACCGGCGCGCAGGCCTACAAGTCCCATTATGCCGACCTGCACATGGAAACAGGGGACGCCCATATCATGGGGCTTGAAGCCGGCGCGGCCCTTGCCAACTACGAATTCAACTGCCATCAGCTCACGCACGGCAACTTTGCCACGCACGGCATGAACGTCTCGCAGGGGCTCGGTGCAAAATTCGTCAATGCCCTCGGCGAAGACTTCACGGCCAAATACGACCCGGAATATGCTTCCCACGGCAACCTGTGGCGCATTTCCGCTTCCATGGCTCTGGAAGTGCATTTCGGACGCGGCCCGCTTTATTTCGACTATTCTTCCTACACCCCGAAGGACTGGGAACTCT
>LBJMC04202__coassemble_709_pt1 | contig 21553 bp, 17 predicted proteins | sample LBJMC04202__metabat2_low_PE_018 | metagenome-assembled genome bin LBJMC04202 | reverse complement strand
AAACGTTCGCGGTCTTCGGCGCGGTCGATGGCGTCCGGGCTGGTGCCGAGGATGGGCACGCCCGCACGTTGCAGCGGTACGGCCAGATTCAGGGGAGTCTGGCCGCCGAACTGAACAATCACGCCGTCCGGATGCTCCAGTTCGACGATGTGCATGACGTCTTCAAAGGTAAGCGGCTCAAAATACAGGCGGTCGGAGGTGTCGTAGTCGGTGGACACGGTTTCGGGGTTGGAGTTGACCATGATGGCCTGTACCCCTTCCCGGCGCAGGGTGAAGGAGGCATGACAGCAGCAGTAGTCGAATTCGATTCCCTGCCCGATGCGGTTGGGGCCGCCGCCGAGAATCATCACCTTTTTGCGCTTGTCGGCCTCGAGTTCCCGTCCTGTTTCATAAGTGGAATAAAAATAGGGGGTATGGGCTTCAAATTCCGCCGCGCAGGTGTCCACCAGATAATATGTCGGTTCCGTGCCGGTAGCCTTGCGCAGGGCGCGCACGTCGGATTCGGGCCGTTTCCACATTTCCGCAAGCTGACGGTCGGAAAAGCCGAATTCCTTGGCCTTGCGCAGCATGGCGACCATTTCCGGATTGTCCGGAGTCATGGCGTTGCTCAGGGCAAAGTCGCGGATGGAGGATTCCATATCTACGATATCGCGTATCTGACGCAGGAACCAGGGATCAATGGCCGTGATTTCGTGAATTTCTTCAAGGCTCATGCCGGCCAGAATGGCCTGACGCAGAGCGAAAAGACGTTTGGAATTGGGCGTGCGGAGCCTGGCGACGAGTTCGCTCTTTTCCGGCAGAGACGCGCGGAAGTTGCTGCCCAGACCGGGAGCGCCGATTTCCAGCGAACGCAGGCCCTTTTGCAGGGCTTCCTTAAAGGTGCGCCCGATGGCCATGGTTTCGCCCACGCTTTTCATGGAGGTGGTCAGCTCATCCTTGGAACCGGGGAATTTTTCAAAGGTGAAGCGCGGAATTTTTACCACGCAGTAGTCAATGGCCGGTTCAAAACTGGCCTTGGTTTCTCTGGTGATATCGTTGGTCAGTTCGTCCAGCGTATAGCCTACGGCCAGCTTGGCCGCGATTTTGGCTATGGGGAAGCCCGTGGCCTTGGATGCCAGAGCCGAAGAACGGGAAACACGGGGGTTCATTTCAATGACCACGAGATCCCCGTTTTTCGGATTCAGGCCGAACTGAACGTTTGAGCCGCCGGTTTCCACCCCGATTTCCCGCATGATGGCAATGGATGCGTCGCGTATCTTCTGATATTCGACGTCCGTCAGGGTCATGACCGGAGCCACGGTGATGGAGTCGCCGGTATGTACGCCCATGGGATCGAGGTTTTCAATGGAACAGATGATGACGCAGTTGTCGTTCTTGTCGCGCATCACTTCCATTTCAATTTCTTTCCAGCCGAGTACGGACTGTTCCACCAGCACTTCGCTGGTGAGGCTGGCGTCCAGACCCCCGGCCGCGATTTCCTCGAGATCTTCCTGATTGTAGGCCACGCCGCCGCCGGAGCCGCCGAGCGTGAAGGCCGGGCGGATAATCAGCGGGAAGGGCATGGAAGACGCAATGCGGCGCACGTCGTCCATATTCCGGGCTATCTCGCTGCGGGGGACTTTCAGTCCGATCCGTTCCATGGCTTCACGGAACAGCTCGCGGCTTTCGGCCTTTTCGATGACATCGGCTCGCGCGCCGATGAGTTCTACGCCGCATTCGGCGAGGAGTCCGGATTTTGCCAGTTCCAGAGCCGTATTCAGGCCGGTCTGTCCGCCCAGTGTGGGCAGAATGGCGTCCGGGCGCTCCTTGCGGATGATGGCGGCCACGGTTTCCGGCTCAATGGGTTCAATGTAGGTACGATCCGCCATGTCGGGATCGGTCATGATGGTGGCGGGGTTGGAATTGACAAGGATGACTTCGTAGCCTTCTTCCTTGAGTGCCTTGACCGCCTGGGTGCCTGAATAGTCGAATTCACAGGCCTGACCGATGACAATGGGGCCAGAGCCGATTACCATGATGCGTTTAAGGTCGCCGCGTCTGGGCATGCCCCTGCTCCTGCTGAAGGGTTGAACTCACCCTTATTATACTCTCGCGGGGCGGGAGGCAAGGGGCGCGGAATGAGTGAAAAATGGAGATCTTTTATGAAGATTCCTCAGAAGCTGGAAGCGCGGGAGGAATTGCGGCCCTGACAAAATGCGGTTCATGTCCGGATTCCCGGGCAAATGTGATCAGATCTTTCGGACGTAAATCAATGCTCATGGTATTGATGAGCGGATGGACATTGATAAGATTTTCGTTCAGCAGCGAGGAGTCCAGAGCCAGCCGCACACGCCCGGCCTCGTCGTTGATCACTGCCAGAGGCGTGACGGAACCGGGCCGGACGCCGAGCAGTGCAATCATGCGTTGCTCATCGGCAAAGGAAAGACGGCTCGTGCCCAGTTCCCGGGCCAGCGCGCCGAGATCGGCCCGAAAGTCAAGCGGCAGGGTATAGAGCCACAGCGCGCCGTGCTTGTCCCCCACAAACAGAGTTTTGCATACCAGCCCCCGCATGAGGTCTTTCACTCTTTCGGCGGCGCGGGCGTTGGCCACGGCCTCATGCTCGTATCGCTCGTATGCGATGCCCCGGAGGGCGAGCTGTTCGAGAAGTTCATGACTTGTCAGCATAATTTCGGCTCGAGGAAAATTTCTCTGTTAAATAAGGGAATATGTCATAACGGGATGTTTTGTATGGTATCTCTATTGATATGTTGCGGCAAGTGCGGGCCGTGTCTCCTGCCTGCTCGGCAGAGCGTTCGAGATTCGGGGCTAGGAACGCTTTCGACGGCGGGCGCGGGCAATGACGCATGACTGTCTTTTTCCAGTCTTTTCGCCTACAGAAAGGGGCATGAAGGATCACATCTGGCATGTCTATCTGCTGATCTGTGCGGACGCTTCCCTGTACTGCGGGATAAGCTGCGACGTGGCGCGCAGGTTGCGGCAGCATAACGGCGAGCTGGCCGGAGGGGCACGGTATACCAGGACCCGACGGCCCGTGCGTCTGGCAGCCTGCGCTGTCTGCAGCGATCATGGAAGCGCGCTGCGCCTGGAGCGTCTCATAAAAAAGCTCCCGAAAGAGAAAAAGCTCGATGCTCTGCTGCGTCTGGCGAAAGAGGGCGGAGAGAGATGAAGCTCTTTCCGGGGGAGCTGCGTCGGGCGCGTTTGACGCGCTGTGCGGCCTTGGCATATAAATAAAAATTCTTTGCGTCGCGCAGTTCGGCGCGGCAGGAATGTTCCGGACCTTCCGGATCTTTCTTCGACACAAACGCCCTTGAGGCTTGATTTTCGAGGTGTACGGATGAAGTGCAGATCAAGATGGATTCATTGGGTCGGTGCGGCGATGCTGTCGCTGTGCTGCCTGTTTGCCGCTGTTTCCGCCCGGGCGGTAACATTGGTGGATATTTACGGCCCCGGGCAGAATATGGTGAATCTGGCTCTGGCCACTCCGCTGACCGGGCCGGGGCAGGCCGCGACCGGTCTCGGCAAGGAGCTGGGCGCGGCGGTGGAAAGCAATCTTGCTTTTCTTCCTTTCATGCGCCTGACGCCGTCTTCCGCCGTACTCGGCGGGACGGTGCTGGAAGCCTGGCAGGGAGCAAAGCTGGATTTTCGGCGTTTTCAGATTGCCGGTGCGGATATGTTGCTTACGGCATACTGGCCCGGAGGGGACGGCCGTAACGGCGAGGTGGAGATACGTCTGTTCGAGACCTTTTCCGGCAAACCCGTCTTCGGCGGAGCCTACAAGGGCGTAACCAGCTCGAATGTGCCGGAAATGGCGGATCGCATCTGTGCGGATATCATGGAAAATCTGACGGGGAGCGGGGACTTTTTCCGGTCTACTCTGGCCTTTGTCAAAGACAACGGCGCAAAGAAGCGGGACGTGTGGCTGGTGAGTCCCACGGGTAAGGGGCTGCGCCAGATTACCAATATTACGGGAACGGCCATGTCTCCCTGCTGGTCTCCCGACGGTCGTTATGTGGTGTTCAGCCACATGGATGACAGCAGCCATGCGCTGGGCGTGTGGGATCGCACGCGCAACCGGGTGCAGCGTATACGCTTCCCCGGAAATACCGTCATCGGCCCGGCCTTCATGCCGGATAACAAGGTGGCCGTGGCTCTTTCCACCAACGGATATCCCAACATCTATCTGCTGGATCACAAGTTCCAGCGTGAACGGGTACTGGAACAAAGCCCGGGGATCGATGTGTCGCCTTCGTTCGATGCTACCGGCACGAAAATGGCCTTTACGTCCAGCCGCATGGGCGGGCCGCAGATTTTCCTCAAGGATTTCATCACAGGGCAGGTTCGCCGCGTGAGCATGAACGGCGGGTACAACACTGAACCCACGCTCAGCCCGGACGGTACGCTGGTGGCCTTCACCAGACTTACGCCGCAGGGGCATCGCATTTTCGTGCAGGATCTTGTGACCGGCATTGAGCGGCAGGTAAGTTTCGGGCCGGGGCGTGACGAGCAGCCTTCTTTTGCTCCGGACAGCTACTTCATTGCCTTTTCCTCCAACCGCAGCGGGCAGCATAAGATCTATCTGACGACCCGGCACGGAGGAGAACCCAGAATGGTCCCCACCGGCTCCGGGGCGGCAACTTTTCCCCGCTGGGGCAAGATTCCCCGGGAAGAGTAGGCCTCTGGACTCTTGACAAGGCAGATCTTGAAGATAATATGCTTCGCAGCCGTGAGCGCCAGCCTGCCCCAAAGGCTGGTCATTCTGTGCGGCATTTGGGGAAAATACGATTGTGAACCGATATGACGGTTCAGGAGGATGTCATGAAGAGCTTGAAGACTCTCGGCCTTGTAATGGTTCTCGCCCTGACTCTCGGCGCCGGTTGCGCCAAGAAGGCGGAAGTTCAGACCTATGTGGAAGTGGAAGAAAATCCCGCAACTGCTCTGGAAGTCGCGGTGCAGACCATCACCGACGGCATCGTGTACTTTGATTACGACAAGTACGATGTGAAGAGCGAATATACCGGTATGTTGCAGCAGAAGGCCGAACTCATGAAGGCCTATCCCGACATCCGCGTCCGCATCGAAGGCAACTGCGACGAACGCGGCACTCAGGAATACAACCTCGCTCTGGGCGAACGTCGCGCCCGTGCCGTCTACGACTACATGATCATGCTGGGCGTGAACCCCGCGCAGCTTGAAATGATCAGCTATGGTAAGGAACGTCCCGCCGTGGCCGGCAACAATGAAGAAGCCTGGGCCTTGAATCGCCGCGATAACTTCAACGTGATTGCCCACTAATTTATCCGGAATCTTCCGGAAAGGCCGTCTTCCCCTGCGGGAAGACGGCCTTTCTCTTTTTCAGGGGAGTATGTTTCTGAGCTTCCACAGAGGCCCGAATAAAGCGGGCTGCGTCTGAAAAATCCTTTTGCAGCCGTGGAAATGAGGTTACAGAAGAGCTTGCAGAAGCGGGCGAAAGCTCGAAGGCATCCGAGTTCTTCTGTAAAAGGAAGAGCCTTTCTTTTTCCCGATAGTTCCGTCCTTCTCCGTCCTGCCGGGCAACACGGTAAAACCTGCGGCAACGCAATGTTCCTACGCGCCTTCCCGGAAAGAGCGGACTCTTTTCGGGAAATTGAACGCCTTCATCCCATGCGGGAGACTTGCAAAATTTCGTAAGATAAGGCATGCCTGTACAGGCCGTCGCTTGGAGCGGTTCAGCGGAGCATGGCGCAGTCTGGTAGCGCACCTGCTTTGGGAGCAGGGGGCCGTTGGTTCGAATCCGACTGCTCCGACCAGCAGAATATCGGGGGTTTCGGGCAAAGTCCGGAACCCCTGTCGCATATGGAGCGATGCGGTATTTTTCCGCACTTTCCGGCAGAAAAGAGCGTCGCTTCCTGAAAAAGGCAAAAGTCGCTCTTTTTATGAACCCTCAGGCCGGAGGCGCAGGTTCCGGCTTGGGATTCCCATACTTGACGAGCCTTCTTGGCGGCGTCAGAATCATCTCTCAACTTTTAACTTTTCCGACGAGCTATGAACGAACAACAAAATGTATATACGCGGGAGGGACTTCCCGTCCGGCCTGTTTTTGATATGGAACTGCTTCTGGGACTTTTGCAGGAAACACGGCTCGGCGGTCAGGTTGTGGAAGATCTCGCCGACGCCTGGGAACGCTGGCTGTCTCTCCTGCATGTTTTGAAGCTGGATACCGGCAAGATACGTTATCTTCTCATCTGGCTGGATGAAAGTGTGGAAAAGGAAGTGGATGAAGCCTGGGCGAAGTCTGCTACGGAGGGATTCCGTCTCAACGCGCTTGCCCAGACCATGTGCATGTGTACGGTTTATCAGGCGGAACCTGAAGTTCAGGACGCGGGTTGTGCGCCCGCTCCTCGTCCGACCGAAGCTCTGCGTCAGGCTCTGGCTGCCGAAGGTGTGCCTTATCAGGAAGACGGTCCCACGCTGAGTCGCCGTTATGCTGTTCTGACGCATTTTCCCTTCCGCGGCGCATGCGATATCTGTGTGCTTCAGCCCGACTGCCCCAAGGCGAACGGCTCGACGGACGCCGCGTTCCATACGGTGGAGCTGGGACTTCCCCCCTTGCCCTCCGAAGGAGAAAACCCAGAAGGTGGTCATGTCCACTGAGCGCAATACGGGAAAGAAGCCTCCGGAGCTGTCTCATGGGGTGACCCATATGTTCAAGGCTCTGAGCTATTCGCTGGCCGGACTGCTTTGCGCTTTGAAAACAAGTACGGCGTTCCGGCAGGAATGTCTTGTGCTGCTTGTGCTGTGTGCCGTGTTGCTTCTGACTGGTAAGGGCTTTGAACAGTGGCTGCTCTGCGTATGCGCCTGGCTGGCCGTGATGGCGGCTGAACTGCTGAATTCCGCTCTTGAAGAAGCCTTCAACCTCATTACCACGGATTATTCTCCCGGCGTGAAGGCCGGCAAGGATATGGCTTCCGCCGCCGTGTTCGTCCTCATGATCGTCAATGCCGGCGTATGGCTGCATGTATTCGGGCGCGACATACTTGCTCTTGTCTCCGGAGGCGCAGGGAGCTGACATGGAAACGCTGTTTCTCAAGAAAGGAGAGGAACGCCGCCTGCGGGCAGGGCATCTGTGGGTGTTCAGCAATGAAGTGGACGTGCGGCGTTCGCCCCTGTCCTCCTTTGAGCCGGGACAGGACGTGCTGGTGGCGGATGCTCAGGGGCATGTACTGGGCACAGCCTATGTCAATCCTGCCTCGCTTATTACGGCGCGGCTTGTAAGCCGGGAAAAACGTCCTCTGGATGCCGGGCTTCTGCGGGAACGTCTGATGCAGGCTCTTTCTCTGCGGGAGCGGCTTTTTGATCGTCCCTTTTATCGTCTCTGTCATGGAGAAGGAGATTTTCTCCCCGGTCTGGTACTGGATCGCCACGGCGACTGGCTGACCGCCCAGATTACGACGGCTGGCATGGAGCGTCATCGCGAGGATCTTGCGCAAATTCTTGAGGATGTACTGAAGCCCCGGGGCTGTGTGCTGGCGAACGATATTGCCTCCCGTGATCTGGAAGGGCTGCCCCGCCGGGAAGAGTGTCTGTGGGGAGATCTGGCAGACGTCCCGCCGGAAACCGGGATCGAGGAAAACGGACTGAAATATCGTATCCCCCTGACCGGCGGACAGAAAACAGGCTGGTTCTATGATCAACGTCCCAACCGTGCCGCACTGGCCGCACTGGCCGGAGGGGCGGATGTTCTGGACGCTTTCTGCTATGCAGGCGGTTTCGGCGCGCTGGCTGCCGCACGGGGCGCAAAGAGCGTCACCTTTCTTGATGCGTCTGCATCTGCGCTGGAATTCGCACGCGGCAACGCGGCGCAGGCCGGACTGGACAACGCGGAAGCATTGAAGGGCGATGCGCTGACCCTGCTTGCCGATCTGCGCCGGGAAGAACGACGTTTCGATATTGTCTGCCTTGATCCTCCGGCCTTCATCAAGCGTCGCAAGGATGCAAAACAGGGACTGGAAGCCTACCGCCGCGTCAACGAACTGGGTCTTGATCTGGTGCGCCCGGGTGGGCTGCTTATGAGCTGTTCCTGCTCGCATCATCTGGAAGCGTCTGAATTGCTGCGCCTTGTGGCCCGTGCGGCCGGCAGACGCGGGCGTCACCTGCGACTTCTTTTTCAGGGATTTCAGGGGCCGGATCATCCTGTCCACCCCTCCATGCCGGAAACGGCGTATCTTAAAACCTTTCTTTTCCAGGCGGATTGAACGCCGCCCCGGAGGCCGCCATGAAAATGCTCCATACCCGACTGCTCACTCCCGGACCCACCCCCATACCCGATCGTGTGCGGCTGGCCATGGCGGAACCCATGATCCATCATCGCAAACCTGACTTCATGGCAGTGATGGAAGAGACTCAGGGAATGCTGCGCCGTCTGTTCGGTACGGAACAGGTTGTTCTGCCCCTTTCCTGTTCGGGAACGGGCGCAATGACCGCCGCCGTGCATTGTCTGTTTGAAAAAGGCGAAAAGGTGCTGGTGGCCGAAGCCGGAAAATTCGGCGAACGCTGGGCGCAGATTGCCTCCGTCCGGGGGCTTGAGGTGACGACGTTGTCCGCCCCCTGGGGACGCGCCATTGCTCCGGATCGTGTGACCGCTGCTCTGGATGCCGATCCTTCGATCCGCGGCGTGCTGATCCAGCTTTCGGAAACGTCTACGGGGGTACAGCATCCCGTACGGGAAATTGCGGAGATAACCCGCAATCGCGACGTCATGCTGGTAGCTGACGGCATCTCTTCCGTAGGCATTGCGCCGACGCCCATGGATGAATGGGGGGTGGACTGCCTGCTGACCGGATCGCAGAAGGGATTGATGGTTCCTCCCGGCCTTGCGCTGCTTGCCCTGTCCGAAAGAGCCTGGAAACGTGCTGAAAAGGTGGCTCCTTCCTGCTTTTACTTCAATCTGCTGCGGGAACGGGACGCGGTACGGAGCAAGAATCAGACGCTGTTCACCTCGCCTGTCAGTTTGATCATCGGCCTGCGTGAGGCTCTGCGCATGATCTTTGAAGAAGGTCTATCCTCTCTGTACGCCAGACAACGGGCCATGACAGCCATGGCCAGAGCCGGTATTTCCGCAATGGGGCTTGAGCTGTTCGCACCGGAACACTATACGCTGGGCCTGACCAGCGTGAAAATGCCCGATGGCCTGCCCTCGTCCGCAGTGACCAGAAAGGCGGCGGAACTGGGAGTGATTATGAGTACCGGGCAGGCTCCCATGAAAGATGAAACCCTGCGCCTAGCCCATATGGGCTGGGTGGACTGGGGAGATATTCTGGCGGGGCTGCACGCATTGCAGTGGGCCGTGGAAAGCCTGAGTGGGAAGAAGTGCCCGGCCGGTGCGCTGGATGCAGCAATGAACGCCTGGCATGACAGTATGCGTTCGGAACAATAGAAGCCTTGTGTCCTGCGCGGCAGGGGGGAAGCTGTCAATTTGCCGCTTGCGGGACTGTTTCGGACAGGATGGGGCAGCTGATGTCACGCCGGGAAACGGGCGGGACAGATGCTCTGACTCCTCTTGCAGGGGGAATGTATTTCGCCGTGTTCAGCGGGGCAGAGGGCCTATGCTCTCTGCCCCGTTCTGCTAAAAAGAGAAAGGTTGCGTCACACGCTGTTTATGCCGGACACGACGCATTGAGATGACCGATCCCGGCGCGCCGCATACAGTTCAGGCACTCGCGTTCCGCATCGCGCAGGACGCTCTCCACGTCTAGCGTCATGAATGTTCCCGCACGATAGAGGAAACGCCCATCCACCATGGTATCCGTGACGTTTTCCCTTGTGGCTTCATACACGATTCGCCCTACCGGATCTCTGCCCGCAGCGGGCAGGGTATGCGGCATATTCAGATTCAGGGCAATCAGATCCGCCTTTTTACCCACTTCCAGAGAACCGAGTTCCGCTTCCTGCCCTATGGCTTTTGCTCCTCCCAGCGTGGCAAGTGTCAGGGCTTCCTGTGCGGGCAGGGCCAGAGGGTTGTTGAGCAGGGCCTTTTGCAGAATCGAGGCCTGGCGCATTTCCAGAAAGGAATCCATATGGTTGTGAGAGCCGTCCAGCCCTATGGCGACATTGACGCCCATGGACAGCAGCTCGGCAACGGGGGCGAAGCCCGAGGACATCTTGGTATTTGAGGAAGGACAGTGCACCACATGGGTGCCCGTGTCGGCCAGAATGCGTTTTTCTTCTTCATTCAGCCACACACAATGAGCAAGCAGTACGTTTTCTCCCGTATAGCCCAGCCTGTGCAGATATTGCACGTTGCGCATGTGGCGGCTGTTCTCCACCAGAGCGATTTCTCCGAGATTTTCCGAGGCATGGGTATGCAGGCGCAGACCGTTTGCGCGGGCCATGTCCCGGGCGGATTTCAGCAGGCGATCCGAACAGGAGGGTATGAAGCGCGGGGCCACGGCATAGCGCAGCCGTCCGTTGCCTTTCATGTGCCAGGTATTGAGCAGCCTTTCCGTTTCCTTCAGGCTGTCCGCCGCGCTTTCCCGCATGGCAGGAGGAACGCCTTCACCCTCGTCCATCATGCACTTTCCGAACAGACCGCGCAGGCCGCATTCTTCCATGACTTCAAAAATCGCATCCTCGTGTCCCGTCGTGCCCATGTCCACAAGCGAGGTGCTTCCACTGCGGATCAGTTCCAGCGCGGCAAGGCGTGCGGCAGCGGCGTTGCTTGCGTCGCTGTGTGCAGCTTCCAATGGCCAGATGCGCTTTTTCAGCCAGTCCATAAGTTCCAGATCGTCGCACAGGCCCCGGAACAGCGTCTGGGTGACGTGCATGTGCGCCTGAATCAGACCGGGCATCAGCACCCGTCCTGTCATGTCCACATGTTCCGCGCCCAGAGCTTCGGGGCGGGTCGCAAGATCTGTCCCCAGCGCGGCAATGCGATCTCCGTCGACAAGGATATCTGCAAAGAGAATGTCGCGCCGGGGGTTCATGGTCACCACCTGACCGCCGTACAGTAAATATTTCATATGTTGCCTCGAAACGATGCGGCAGGAAAAACGGGCGCAGGGTCAGAGTCCCGTGCCGCTGTCGTCAGGGACGACAGGTGCGCTGTACGTTGCCCACAGACCGGGGAGTCTGTTCACTCTGTCCGGAACTCCGCTGGAAACAGCTCCGAAAGTACGTTCGGGAACGCTTACGGTATGAGTCCGGACGCGGCGGGGCTGACAAATCTGTGCGGCAGAGGTGGAAGCGTCTATCGCTGGATGTGCCCCAGCAGACAGGTGACTTCATAGGGAATGGTTCCCCACCAGGAGGCCAGTTCGTCGGCCCGGACAGGACGGGATTCTCCACCCAGCACATAGGCCGGATCTCCCGGGTGAACCTCGGGCATGTCTGTGACGTCAAGACAGGTCATCTGCATGGCTACCCGACCGATGACGGGCGCTCTCATGCCGTTCAGGCTCATCTGTGCGCCGCTCGTGCGACGGTAGCCGTCGGCGTAACCGATGCCGACCACAGCCACGGTCATATCGTGATCGGCGACGAAGGTGCGTCCGTACCCCAGACTCTGCCCCGCACGCAGCGGATGCACTTCAAGAACGGGTGCAAAGACTTCCATGACCGGAGCAAGACCTATTCCAAGAACGTCGCGCCGGGTTCCGTAAAAGGGGTTGCCGCCGTACAGAGCGAAGCCTGGACGGGGCAGGTCTCCCGCAAGCTCGGGGAAGGCGAGCAGGCAGGCGCTGTTGCCGAGGGAGAGGCGGATCTCCGGGAAGAAATGGCGCAGACCTCTGGCCGCATCCCGGAATATGTCCGCCTGTTCGTGCGTAAATGCGTCCTGATCAGGATCGTCCGCCACGGCCAGATGGGAAACAAACAGATCGGGGCGCAGCTGAGGGGCGACGGCCAGTTTGTCCAGCACCAGAGGAATGTCTTTCGGCGAAAAGCCGAGTCTGGCCATGCCGGTATCGCATTTGATTGCGATGGAAACACTGTGTTTCTGCCAGTCTCGGGTCAGTTCCGACAGACGCTCAAGCGTTGCCCAGTCATGGATGAGCGGGGTGATCTCGTGCGTGAGCGCAGCCCGTATGTCTTCGTCCATGGAGGGGAGGGTAGGGGAGAGATTCGGCGTGTCCGCCGCAAGAGGAGAGAAGCCGAGCAGGGCCAGCACTGTTCCCCGTATGCCGGCACGGCGCAGCTCCACACCTTCCGAAACGGCCCCGACGGCAAAATGATCGATGTCCTGACTGGCCAGTGTCACGGCGACTGCCAGCAGGCCGTGACCATAGGCGTCCGCCTTGATGACGGGCATGAGCGGTTTTCCCGAGGAAAGAAGAAGATCGAGATTGTGCAGCAGATTGTCCAGACGGATACGGGTACGACAGAGAGAGTTCACGATAAACCTCGCAGGATGCCCTCCGGCCGCGGATACCGGGGCTTTTTTTCGCGGGCGATGTGTGCTAGAGGTGCAGGACGTTCATGCGTCCCGTCCTGCATCGGGAGCCTCCGTTCCAGTGGAGGCCTGTCCTTTGGATATGGTATTGCGTCTTGTCTAGGCTTGCAACCCGGAAGAGTCCCCCCGTGTATCCGCGTTTTATTTTTTTACTGCGTTTTTTCCGTCCCTTCCCTGTGCGTTTTTCGGGCAGAGGGAAGCTTGCGTTTTCTTCGCTGGCGATTGTCGCCCTTGCGCTTCTTTTCGGGCTGTCCGGGCAGGCTTCGGCCATTCCGGGCGTATCCCTGTCCTCCCCTGTCCGCACGGGAGGAGACGCTCCATGGCATCTGACGGCGGATCGTCTGGAAAGCCTGGATGACGGCGTAATTGTGGAAGCTTCGGGCGATGTGGTGCTGACCCGGGGGCAGGATTATCTCAAGGCTGATTTTGCCCGCTATTATACGGCAACGGACTGGGTGTTCGTGCAGGGGAATGTCAGCGTGCGCCTGGGACGGGACGAACTTTCCGCAGCGGAAGCGGAATTCGATCTCAAAAGCAATACCGGCTGGCTCAAGAACGGCAGCGTATTCATGGCCGGCCCGCACATCACCTTTACCGGAGAAGAGGTGGTCAAGCACTGGGGGGATCGCTATACCTTTCAGGAAGCCAAGGTCACGGCCTGCGACGGGCCGACTCCGGCCTGGTCGCTGGCTGCGGATCAGGCCGTGGTGGAAATAGACGGCTATGCAACACTTTCTCATGCCACATTCCAGGTGCTGGATCAGGGGGTTCTCTATGCGCCGTGGATGGCTCTTCCCGCCAAAACAACACGGCAGACCGGACTGCTCATGCCGGACTACGGGTTCAGCGACGAACACGGCTTTTTTGCCACCGTTCCCTGGTACTGGGCCATCGACAAGAGCCGGGATCTCACGGTCTACGGCTCCTGGTTTGAAAAGAACGGTCTGATGCCCTCTGTGGAATATCGTTCCCATGTGACCGATACGGATAAAACCTGGCTCGGCCTTGATTACCTGCATGATGAAAATGCCAAAAGCTATATCCGGGACGATCGTTTCTGGCTGCGGGGCATGGGGGACGGACAGATCGGGCTGAGCGGCTGGAAATACAAGTACGATCTGGATTATGTGTCGGACGGGGAATTTCTGACGGATTTTCATTCGTTCATGACGGGGTATGATGAGACAAGGGATACCCTGCTGAAAATGTTCGGGCGCGACCTCCCCACCCGGGACAAGAACCGCGTCACGTCCGGATTCGTCTATCGGGACTGGGAGCGTTTCGGGGTTACGGCGGGCCTGCGCTATGAGGAAAATCCCTTTCTGCGGCAACTGAATTATCGACATGTGAATGATACCATTGTGCAGAAGCTGCCTGAACTCAACGCCTATCTGTACAAGGGGCGGCTGTTGCGGAACATGCCCCTTGAAATAGAAGGGGAGGCTTCCACGGCCTACATGTACCGGGAAGAGGGAACCAGCGGGATGCGGACGGAGATCCATCCGGTGCTTTCTCTTCCGGTGGATTTGAAATATGGGACGCTGATAGCCAGCGGCGGACTGCGTCAGACGCTCTATCACAGCACCTCTGTTTCGGGGAATACGCCCCTTGTCGTAGGAGAAGGCGGCAGACGCGATCAGACGGGCGAAAGCCGCACCATCCCGGAAGTAGACGTGCAGGCTTATACTTCGGCACAGAGAGTGTGGAAATTTACGCCGGATCTCGATGCGGAACAGGTGGGCCGCTATCAACTGACGGCGTTGCGGCATACGCTTCAGCCTCGGGTTTCCTATTCCTGGGTTCCCAACGTCGATCAGGAAAAGAACCCCTTTTATGATGAGGATGATCGTATTTTGCCGTCCTCTGTGCTGAATCTTTCGCTGACCAATCTGGTGACGCTGAGGCGTGAGCTGCTGAGTTCCGGCTCTGCGGAGGACGGACAGCGAAGCGGCCTGAGCCTTGTCGATCCCGTCTACAGCGAAATAGCCCGGGTTCGTCTTTCCGGCGGTTATGACTTCCGTGAAGCAAGACGTAAAAAATTCCGTGACGTACTGCCGCGCCGCCCCATACTCGACCTTGCGCTCGACACGACCCTGAGTCCGCTGGACTGGCTCAGCCTGTGGAATCAGACTTATTTCTCCATGCACGGCGAGGGCATTACCAGAAACGACGTGGGCGTGACCTTCACCAACCGGCGCTGGGGGAGCTGGAGCGTGGGGTACAGTCGTCGCAACGGATATTATGACTATCAGGATATTGTGAAGTATGACAATATCGAAGACATGCTGTTCGACAAACCCCTGGAGCTGGTGACCAACGCACTGGAACTGAAGCTCAATCAACGCTGGAGTCTGGGTTTCTCCTCTCAGGACGACCTGCTCACCAAGGAAAATTATGAGCGCAATGTCCGTCTGACCTATTCCGATCCCTGCTTCCGGGTGAGCGGATATTACAGTTCCGAACGGGACGGAAAGGAGCAGAGCATACGTCTGCGTCTGGAACTTCTGGGTCTCAGCTGATTTTCGTGAAAGGCAAGCGATGATAGCGCGGCTGATCTGCGGTTCCCTGCATGGTGTGGATGCCTACCGGGTGGATCTGGAAGTGGATTTTTCTCGTCACGGCATACCGGCCTTCGTGATGGTCGGTCTGGCCGAAGGCGCGGTGCGCGAAGCGCGGGACAGGGTATTTTCCGCACTCCGGGCTTCAGGATTCAAACTTCCCCCTGCCAGAATCACGGTCAATCTTGCGCCTGCGGATCGTCGCAAGGCGGGCAGTGCCTACGATCTGGCTCTGGCTGTGGGGCTGCTGGCCGCCGGAGGGATCATCGCGGCGGAACGGGCGGAAGGCTGGGTGCTTGCGGGAGAACTTTCCCTGAATGGAGAAATCCGGAGCGTGCCCGGTATATTGCCTCTGGCCCTGCTTGCCCGTGCCGAAAAGGCAAAGGGAATGCTGGTTGCGCCGGAGGCCGGAGACGAGGCGGCCGTCGTGGAGGGGCTGACGGTCTATACGCCGCGCACGCTGGGCGAAGCTGCGGCTTTTCTGGCCGGAGAAACGGAGCTTTTGCCCCATATCTGCAAAGTTTCCCGCCCCGAAACGGCATATAGCGGCGATTTTTCCGAAGTACGGGGGCAGGAACATGCCAAGCGCGCCATAGAGATTGCCGCGGCGGGGGCACACAATCTGCTGCTGATCGGCCCGCCGGGCAGCGGCAAGACCATGCTGGCCAGACGTATCCCCTCCGTACTCCCGCCCCTGTCCTTTGAAGAGGCCCTTGAGGTTACGAAAATTTACAGTGTGGCCGGGCTGCTCGGAAATCGCGGACTGATGACGGAACGTCCTTTCCGTGCGCCGCATCACACCGTTTCCGACGTGGCTCTCATCGGCGGAGGGACAATACCCCGTCCGGGGGAAGTATGTCTTGCTCACAGGGGCGTATTGTTTCTGGATGAACTTCCGGAATTCCGACGTTCCGCTCTGGAGGTGCTGCGCCAGCCTCTGGAAGACGGTATGGTGACCATTGCGCGCGTAGCCCATGCTCTGACCTTTCCTGCGGACTGTATGCTGGTGGCGGCAATGAATCCCTGCCCCTGCGGATACAGGGGGGATCCCCGTCATGACTGCACCTGCTCGCCTTCCGCACGGGAGCGTTATCGCGCCAGACTTTCCGGTCCTCTTCTGGACAGAATTGATTTGCATGTGGAAGTGCCTTCTGTTCCGCGTGAGGAGTTGCAGACGCCTGCCGCCAGACGAGCGGGAATGGACTCTGCCTCCATGCGGGAGCGCGTGGCCCGGGCCCGGGCCTTACAGACGGAGCGTTATGCCGGAACGCCATGCCGCGCCAATTCCGGCCTTTCCGGAGCCCTGCTGGACAGGTATTGCGCACTGGACGCCGAATGTGGAGAATTTCTCGGCCTGGCTGCGGACAGACTCGGTTTGTCCGCCCGCGCCTATACGCGCATTCTGCGCATTGCCCGCACTATTGCGGATCTTGAGGAAAGTCCGTCCATCCGGCTGCCGCATCTGGCGGAGGCCGTAAACTGCCGGGTGCTTGATCGGGAGAGGCTGTCATGACTCCACGTCTGTCCGTTCCCCATGTCCTGATGCTTTTGGGAGCGCTGGGGTTGTTTTTCGGCAACGCTAATCCTCTGCTGCATCTGCCGCTGGTTGCGCTGCTCTATCCCGCCGCTCTGGTATTGCTGGCCCGGGAATCCTTTCCTTTCCGGCGCGGTTGGATTTGCGGCCTTGCCGGGGCTTCCGCCTCTCTGTACTGGATCAGCTGGGCGGCCCATGATTACGGAGCCTTCCCCTGGCCTCTGGCTGTGCCCTGCGCGGTGCTGCCCGGCGTGTGGGTGGGCTTGTGGGGCGGACTGTTCTGTCTTGTTCTGTCCCGCTTTTTCCGTATGGGAAATGCCGGACCATTGCGGCGTGCGCTTGCGGCGGGTCTGCTCTGGTATCTGTTGGAGTGGATGCGCGGCTGGGCGGCAACGGGCTTCCCCTGGCTTACGCTGGGTTCGGCCCAGGCTCCCTGGCCTCTGCTGATTCAGGGAGCTTCTCTGATAGGTGATTACGGACTGTCCGGGCTGTTTGCAGCCGCAGCCTGCCTTGCGGCGGAGCTTATCTGCTCCCGGGCCTCTTCCGTCCCCATGCGTGCCGGGGAGCGTGCGGGAGCCCTTGTTGCCTTGATGCTGATTGTGTCGTTTGTTGCAGGCTACGGCATATGGCGTCTGAAAAGCCTGCCGCTTCGCGATCCCCTGGCCGCAGCCGGGATGGAGAGCAGCCTTTCCCTGGCTCTCGTGCAGGGCAATGTCCCGCAGGATATCAAGTGGGAGCCGGCCTTTCAGGAACATACCGTTGATAAGTATCTTGAATTGAGCGTTGCTGCTCTTGCCGCCGGAGAGAAGGGTGCGGGCGGAGTCGATCTTGTGGTCTGGCCGGAAACGGCCATGCCCTTTTATTTTCAGCTCGGAGGGGAACTGCCCGCGCGTCTGCGCGAATTTGCCCGCAATAAGGGAGTATGGCTGCTTTTTGGGGGGCCTGCCCGGAAGGAAAATTCTCCCGGAGGCGGAGATTTTTCCCGCGATTCCTCGCTGCGCAATCGCGCTTTTCTGCTGAACCCTGAGGGAATGCCCGAATCTTCCTACGATAAAAGTCATCTTGTGCCCTTCGGGGAATATATTCCTCCCTTTCTTGATCTGCCGATCTTTGAGCCGCTGCTTCAGGGCGTGGGAGGCTTTTCTCCCGGGGAAGAAGGGCCGCTTCCCGTCGTGCGCAACGGAAAGGGAGACAGCTTCCGCCTGGGAATGCTGATCTGCTATGAGGCCATTTTCCCGGAAATTGCGCGCGAGCACGTGGCGCGCGGAGCGGATGTGCTGATCAATATCAGCAACGACGGCTGGTACGGGCGCAGTTCCGCTCCGGCCCAGCATCTCTATCTTTCCGTAATGCGGGCGGTGGAACAGGGACGCTGGCTCGCGCGCGGCACGAATACCGGTCTGACTGCCGTTTCCGATCCCGGAGGCCGTCTGTGGCTGTTGGGTGGCGGAAGTCCTGAATCCGGATCGGGACTTTTCGAGGATGCCTGGCTCCGGGGCAGTATATGGCCGGAAAGGGAGCGCAGCGTCTATTTCCATTTGCATCCCCTGCTGCCCGCACTTGCGTTGAGCCTGCTTCTTCTTATATTCTTCACAGCGAAGCGGAAACAAAGGGGATGAATCTTTTTTTCGCGTGAGAGGAGGCAGCCTTTCTTCTGAAAGCCCGGCCCGGGCAGAGCCGCTTCCTCCGGATATGTTTTTTGCCGTCGTACAGAGTTCGGCGGCCTGATCCTGAACCGGGCCTCAGCCCGTCTGTCGAGAAGGATATCGACATGCTGCAACTGGCGGAATTGCGTCCTCGCTGCGCCGCGCTTTCTGAACAATTCAATTCCCTCTGGGGGCGTCTTTGACCTGCCCTCGCGGGAGGCGCGTCTTGCAGAGATAGAACAGCTTATTTCAAAACCCGATGCCTGGAACGATCAGGAGGCTCTGACCCCCATACTGAAGGAAAAGAGCCGTCTGGAGAATGAGACGGCACGGTATCATGCCTTGCAGTCCGCTCATGCGGACATGCTCGACTGGCTTGAGCTTGCCGGAGAAGGTGAAGGCGGAGATGAAGCTCTTGAGGCTCTTTCGGAACAGGCGGACAAGCTGGAAGAACTGCTTACGTCCACGGAAATGACCATTCTGCTTTCCGGCGAAGCGGACAGGATGAACGCCATCATGGATATTCATCCCGGCGCGGGAGGGACGGAAGCGCAGGACTGGGCCGAAATGCTGGAGCGTATGTATCTGCGCTGGGCGGATGAGCAGGGGTTCAAGGCCACGATACTGGACAGCCTGCCCGGAGAAGAGGCGGGCATCAAAAGCGTGACCATGCGCATTGAGGGCGAAAATGCTTACGGGCTGCTTCAGGGAGAAAAGGGCATACATCGTCTGATTCGCATTTCTCCCTTCGATTCCTCCGGTCGGCGTCATACGTCCTTTGCCTCCGTGGATCTTCTGCCCGATGCCGGGGATGAAATTTCCATCGAAATCAAGGAATCCGACTTGCGCATCGACGTTTACCGCGCCTCCGGAGCGGGAGGACAGCATGTGAACAAGACGGAATCGGCCGTGCGCATCACCCACCTGCCTACGGGGATTGTTGCCCAGTGCCAGAACGAAAAATCGCAGCACAGCAACAGGGAATCGGCCATGCGCATTCTTAAGGCGCGTCTTTACGAACATGAGCGCAGTAAGCGGGATGCTGCAAAGCAGGCCGATTACGCCGGAAAGGACGCCATTGCCTTTGGAAGTCAGATCCGTACCTATACCCTTCAGCCGTATCGGCTGGTGAAAGATCATCGCACAGGCTCGGAAATGGGAGATGTGGACGCCGTGCTGGACGGACGCATCAGTCAGTTTCTACGGGATTATCTGTTGTATCGTCACGAACGGCAAATCCGTCCGTAGAGGAATGGAAGGCCGATATGGATCCGGAAATCGAAGTCGCCATGAATCTGGCGGAAGAGCTGGATCGCGTCTCACGTATTCTTGCGTGCGAGGCGGATGGGCAATCTTCGGAACATGATGGCGGATATTCAGGGCGAAAGCCTGCCCTGATCGTCTGGAGAGAAGTACCCGGACTGAAACGGGAAGTCTGGGATACGCTAAAGGCCGGAGGCAAATGTCCCGGGTGGCATGTCTGCGCTCCTGAGGAAAGAGCTGCTTCTCTTGCCTCCGGTCGACTTGATACGCGCAGGGAGGAAAGAACGGGGCTGTGGCGGCCGCTTCCCTTCATGGAAAGGCTGAAAGAGGAGCTGGCCCGTAATTCTCTTGCCGGACGTTGCGCGGCACTTGCGCTGTTTTCCGTCGCTTCTTCCTTTGCTGAAGCTGACAATTCTCTGTGCGCCGGACTGTGGGCGGCAGCTCGTCCCGGCGACGTGCCGGGCAGGGTTGACGAAGGTGGGCTTGGAGGCAAATTTTCCGGAACCGTGGGGCTTTTTCTGCCGGGGCGGGGAATTTTTCAGGCGCTTGCCCTGGCGGAAAAAATAGCCAGGGATGCGGACGAACATCTGGCCCGGGCCGGCCTCGGCGTTCGGACGCGGGCCGGTGTGGCCGCAAGCGCCGATTGTCATGAGGAGCTTTCCCTGCTGTTGCGCCGCGCACGGCAGGCTCTGGAAAGTTCTTCCCGTCGCGACGATGCGACACTGGGCGAACGGGTGCGCCTGTACCGGGAAGATATCTCCGGCGAAGGACATGATGTGCATGAGACGCTGGTACAGGCCAGCGAAAAACGTTTTCTCTTTTTCGGCGGTACGATATGAAGGATGAGACAACACTCAGCGTTGCGGTGATGAGCGGCAAGGGCGGCGTGGGCAAGAGCAATATTGCTCTCAACCTCGGCTACGCTCTGGCGCAGGCCGGGCATCCTCTGCTGCTCATGGATTGTGACCTCGGGCTTGCAAACCTTGATGTACTCCTTGGAATTGCCCCCGAGGGCAACCTCCAGCAGGTCATCATGGACGAGCGCGCTGCGTCCGATATCATTTATCCCATAAACGGGCAGGAACGGGGACGTTTTGATATCCTTCCCGCTGCATCCGGCGTACCGGAACTTGCGGAAATGAATGCGGATATGCGTGATCTGCTCCTGCGTCGTCTGGAGCCGGAATTACAGAAATACAGCATTGTGCTGCTGGATCTCGGAGCGGGCATCAACGGGACAGTGCGCTCCTTTGCCGCCATGGCTGCCGTGCGTCTGGTGGTCATGACCCCGGAGCCTACCTCGTTGACGGACTCCTATTCTCTGATGAAAGTACTCAATGCACAGCTCGGGATCAGCGATTTCCTTGTGGTGGTCAACGATGTGGAAAGTCAGGATGAAGTACGGGCAATGTTCGACAGACTTTCCCTTGCCTGCGAACGATTTCTCGGTTTCACCCCCGTGCTGCTCGGTTCCGTCTGTCATGATCCGGCCATGCCCCGCGCCGTTTGCCGGCAGCAGCCGCTGCTTCAGACGGAGCCTGATGCTCCGGCCGCGCAGGATATTCTCCGCCTTTCGGGAGAACTGCTTAAAATTCGAGGGGTTATGGCAGACCGTCTGAAGGGAAATCCGGTGCTGAAAAATCTTGCCTGAATGGATAATTAAGACTAATATTGTTTATAGCGATCTGTTCTGGCCATGGACATGCGTGCGAATCGACAAGGGAGCGGAGGTTCCATGAATAAAAGTGAACTTATCAAAACACTGGCGGAGCAGTCCAGTCTTTCGCTGGACGAAGCCACGATGGTTGTGAATACCTTTGTGGATTCCATGAAAAAGGCGTTACTAGATGGCGATCGTGTGGAAATTCGAGGCTTTGGAAGCTTTAAGGTCAAGGAATACGAATCCTATTCCGGACGTAATCCTCGTACCGGCGACAAAGTAGAAGTACGCCCGAAGCGTCTGCCCTTTTTCCGGGCCGGCAAAGAACTGAAGGAATTTCTTAATAGCTGAAGCCTTTCTATCCATCCATACGTTTTCTGAAAATACGGTAAGCCCGGTTCTCCGGGCTTTTTTTATGGCTGATTCGGCAGGATATATGCTTTTCCCGTTATGCCGTCATGAATGAAAATA
>LBJMC04202__coassemble_694_pt1 | contig 21890 bp, 15 predicted proteins | sample LBJMC04202__metabat2_low_PE_018 | metagenome-assembled genome bin LBJMC04202 | reverse complement strand
TCACGCAAGACTCTTTCCGCCACCTCGCCGGATTGAACGCCGGAAAGAATCATATCCACAGCGATATCCAGCTCATCCCATATAAAATGTTTCAGGCGGATATCGGAAAAAAATACGCCTCTCCCGGCTTCCATGCCGTTCCAGAGAGGATGCAGAACCCTGTCGGGAGGCGGTGTTTCACGAAGAGGACTCAACAGCCCCTGACCGGCAGTAAAAAGGTCTATATTCTCAGAATTCGACAGGAAAGCCACAAGACTTTCCGCCTGCTTCAGATATTTGCTTTTTGCATTGACGGCAAGGGGGGAATCCAGCCCGAGGACGACAATACTTCCATCTTCAATTACGGGAAGAGGATAGGCCGCATACCTGAACGAGGGAGAGGTGCGTGCCAGTTGCACAGCATGCCAGCTTCCCGCAAGCATGAAGGGTATTTCCCCCCGGACGAAACTTTCGGGAAGTTCCTTGCTGTACCGCACCTCACCGCCGGATATGTTAAGATAGCCCCTGTCCCGCAGCAGTGTCAGAAATTCCAGACTTTCCTCAAGCGAGATCTCCATTTTGCCCGGCACTGTTTTCAACTCGGTAAAAAACCGATCCGCATTCCCCAGAATTGCCGGTTCAAACAGATGACCGATAATCAGAGCCTTAAGCGGCGCGCGCCCATATGAGGCGAGAGGCGTCACGCCTCTGCTCATAAAATGTTCACAGGCAGCGAGCAGTTCCTGCACATTTCCGGGAATACCGACTTTTTCCCTTTCCAGCAGATCCAGATTGCAGAACAGACCGAAAGCTCCAAGACCGATCGGGATGTAACGAACCTCTCCGTCCATGCGCATTTGTTCGAGGACATCCCGTCTATACCCTGAGAGCGAAGGAATATCCGTCAGAGAGGCAAGGCGATCCTCCGCCTCGAAATACCGCGCCATGGGGGGAGAGACCACAAAGATGTCATCCGCACAGTCGACTTTCAGACGTTTTCCGAGAACCCTGCCATATTCTGCGGGAGAGATGCTTTCATAGCTTATGAACTGTTCCGGATGCCGCTGCGCATATCGCCCGAGAACCTGTCCGAGCATGAACCTGTTGTCGATGCTATGGCGGACTCCGAGAAATGTCAGTATGAGCTGAGGTCTCAGCTCTCTGACATCAAGCTCCGTATTCTGGTTTCCCCTGTGGAAAAAGAATCCGGATAAAAACATGCAGATCGGGAGAAGTATCCCCGCGAGCAGTCTTTTCATGCTTTTTTCCGTCACTCCTTCCCTTCAGCCACAGGCAGGTCAGAGGCGCACAGGTCTTCCCGGCAGAACCGACAGGGGTACAGACCCCGCAGGAACATCTTCTCCAGGCCGGCTCCCGGACACTTTTCCGGAGCCTCTTCCTCAAAGGAGAGCCATGAAGCGTTCTTACCATCAAAATTCATATAAAACGATGCGTTAGATGTACATACCGATCTCTTTTTTATAAATCTCCCATGCTTTTGTGTCAATAGAATCCGGTTTCCGACCATTTTTCACTTTTACAATGACAAGATACGCAATCTGCGCTAATCTTACGACAAAAAGGAGTTGCATGTGCATTGTCGCAAATGTGGTTCCGGTACGTTTGTAAAAAACGGTTTCATGGCAGGCGTTCAGCGGTATAAATGTAAAAACTGCGGCTTTCAGTTTACCCGCGAGACAGCGCACGGCAAACCGGAAAAAGACAAGTTTCTTGCCATGATTCTGTATCTTTCCGGCTTGTCTCTGGCCACGATCGGCAACATCGTCGGAGTAAGCGCCCAAAGCGTCATGAGATGGGCAAGGCTGCTTCGTGACGGATTCCGCTGCGAAAAATCTTCATCGACAATGCCGGAAGAGTTCAACACCAGCGACATTGCCCCCTACCTTGATGAGCATATCCGTTCCGTCTCGGGGAAAGTGCTGATCATAACGCTCGAGCATCTTTCCGCCGGAAATGTGGTAATCATCGTGCCAAAACCCTGAACAGGCGCGATTCCGTACAATTCCGGTCTCCGCTCCTCATTCCGCCTGGCATACCGGAAAAACAGCTCCCGAGTCAGAAACCTCCGCGCAGTCCTTTCCTCGGGGGGGCTGCGAGAATATGTCCGCCGGAATCCCTATCGTGCGGTTCTACTGCCCCAGCTCTTCCCGACTGCTTTTCCGGGTATACTTCCCGAAAACTGCCGCGAAGAAGGATACATCCCGTATCCTGTCCGGAATGTCCCGAAGTATGGGAAGTCCGCATGCAGGACAGATCCACGATTCCCATACCTTAAAAACGGACTGGGGACAGACCGTCCGGGCATCATGCTGGATGCGGACAGCTTCGTCTGTTTGCAGAAAAGTCCTCGTCATTGATAAGGTGTGGAATACACACCGACAACATGCGCAGATCCCGTCTCCGCAGCTTGTGAAAGCCGGTCTGTTCCGCCGGAACAGAGCGGTATTCTGCAAAGCGAAATTTTCAGAACGAAAGCGTCGTCGGAGTAGCCTTTCGGAAGTCAGCAATACCTGCGCAACACAAGTCGGATTCCGCCCGGCTTATGTTGCGGCACGACATATGAATGCCGTGGGAAGGCGCCGGTCTGAAAAAGGAATACGGAGGCTTCCGACACGAAGCACGGAACAATGTCTCTCGCCTCCGAAGGCCGGAAAACACTCCGGAACACCTTACCACTCCACAGGAATACGCACCCGCTGACCGGCCTTATTGGTGAACAGCACATGACCTTCCGCCCTGCCGAATTCGTACAGTCGGCGCGTGATATCCACGTCGGCTTCGCAGTAGGCACCTATGAGATCGAGCCGCCCTTCCTTCCACCACTGCAACGCCTTCAGGCCGTCGGCCGTCTTGGGGGCGGAGAGCGTCGCCTGCCCCAGATTGTCCAGCGAAACACGGTAATTCAGGCGTTTTTTGATTTCCATAAGCAGGTCAAGGCTCGGCAGAGCATACAGATCGAAAGGGGCAAAGGGCTGAAGCACCCTGTAGTCGAAACGCAGGCTGTTGAAGCCGATCACCAGCCCTGCCCCTCGCATCAGGTCGAACATGTCCTTCAGTTCTTCCTGACGAAAATGCCGATACGCGCTTCCGTCCCAGAGAACCGCAACGCTCACCCCCATTCGATCGGCCCGGTTCCAGCCGCCCACCTCCGCCGCGGAACGTCGCGTTTCCACGTCAAACACCATGACAGGGCCTTCCCGACGTGAAGCGGGTGTTCTCTGTTCAGGAGTATCCGTGTTCCTTTCCGCCGCTTCCGAGACGCACGGAGATTCATGAGATGAGGCTTCCGCTTCCCGATGCGGAGCATGTTTCGCGACAGGAATTCCTTCCTGTACAGGGATCTCCGCCGGGGCCTCCGTGGTTATGCGCATGATTTCCTCATCCGCCGGATCGTAGGCTCCGTTAATCAGGGACGAAATGAGAAACAGCGCGCCCGCCTTGTCGATAGGACGGTTTCCGGAACCGCACTTGGGCGAATGGGTACAGGAAGGGCAGCCTGTCTCGCAGGGGCAGGAAGCCAGCGTTTCCCTGTCGGCCTCAAACAGTTGTTCCAGCAGAGGGAAGGCCCCCCTTGTCAGACCTGCGCCGCCGGGCAGCCCGTCATAGATGAACACGGCGGAAGCGCCGAGCTGAGCGTGCATGGGAGTGGAAATTCCCCCCAGATCGTTGCGATCGGCCAGCACAAGCAACGGCATAAGCCCGATGGACACATGCTCCAGAGCATGAATCGAACCCATGAAGTGCATGAAGGCATCCTCCACGCGGAGGCGGAAACGCTCCGGAATGACGAACCACAGCCCTTCTGTTTCAAAAATCTGAGGCGGCAAATCAAGAGGCTGGATGTCCAGCACGCGCAACGTCCCGTTCAGGCGTCGTTCATACCCTGTGATATGCTCGGTAACGCGCAGCCTTCCCCGCGCGACGGGAGCGGCAAAGGCGTGGGAGATCTCATCAACGGAGAGAATTTCCGTACTTTTTGCACTGCGTACCCGGGTATGCCATTTGACCTCCTCCTGCACGGCCCGCACCCGGCGCGCGCCGAAATCCAGCTCCCTGATCACATAGGATTTTCCCCTGTGCAGGTACACGGCGCCGGGATGCGTTTCGTGCAGGGCCTGATGAGCGTCCACACTGCCGATGACGTTTCCCTCCGGATCCACAATCTGAAAGGAGGCGCCGCCTCCGCGCAGATCGACGTCTCTATGCGGACGCTTGCGTGCGGCCAGCCAGCTTTTTCCGTCCGCGCTGCGCAGCAGCAATGCCCGCGCTTCCAGATCGCGCACGGCCCGTTGTGCGGCTGCGCTCCGGATCAGATCCTCCCCCTCACGCAGGGGAGACTCTGCCGCCGCACATTCCAGATGCCGGGCCAGCAGGACTTCATTGTCCGGGTTGAGAACGGCCTTTTCCGGCTGACGGCTGAAAAGCTCTTCCGGGTGATGTATGAAAAACTGATCGAGCGCGTCTTCTCCTGCCAGCAGAATCACGGCGGATTCCTGCCCCTTGCGGCCCACGCGCCCGCCGCGCTGAAACGTGGACATGAGCGTCCCCGGATAGCCGACCAGAATACACAGATCCAGATTGCCGATATCTATTCCAAGTTCCAGCGCACTGGTACTGACCACGGCCAGCAGTTCGCCGGAAGCCATGCGGGCTTCGATTTCCCGCCGCTCTTCGGGCAGGAAGCCCGCCCGATAGGCGCTGATGCGGGAATGCCAGCGACCCGCCTTGTTCGCCGCCCACAGGCCAATAAGTTCGGTCATGCGGCGGGAACGACAATATACAATAGTACGCAGATTACGGGCCAGCGCAGCCTGAAGAAGCTGAATGGCCGCAGATGCCGGACTTTCCTCCGGATCGATGAAGACAAAGTGCCGCCTGCCCTGCGGCGCGCCGGATTTCGTGACGGCCTGTACGGGCCGCCCGATCAGCGTTGTTCCCAGCTCTTCCGGATTACCTACCGTGGCCGTACACAGCACATGCACGGGGCGTGCATTGTACCGGGCGCAGATTCGTGCAAGACGACGCAGAAGCAGTGCCATGTGACTGCCCAGCACCCCGCGGTAACTGTGCGCTTCATCAATGATCACAAAGGCAAGAGAAGCAAGAAAGGTTGTCCATGTCTCATGGTGCGGCAACATGGCAAGATGCAGCATTTCCGGATTGGTAATCAGTGCCGTGGGAGGATTATTGCGGATCTTGCGCCGGAAATGATCGCTCACATCCCCGTCATACAGTTCCGCACGGGGGCGGGCATCCTCCGGCCACGGCAGACAAAGACGCTCAAAGGCTGCCTTCTGATCCTGAGCCAGAGCCTTGAGCGGAAAGAGATACAGAGCCCGGGCGTCCGGATCCTGAGCAAAGCGTTCCAGCACGGGAAGATTATACACCAGCGTCTTGCCGCTGGCCGTAGGCGTGGTCACGATGACGTCTCTGCCTGCCCGGATAAGATCCGTTGCTTCCACCTGATGTGCATACAAACGGATTCCCGCCCGATCGAGCAGCCCGCGCACCGCGCGCGACCAGGGGCGTCTGTTTTCGCCGTACACGGCCTCCTGTTCCTCCAGAACATGACGGCCCGTGATCTGGCGGGAAAAGACCCGATTGGCGAACAACGCGTTGAGATACTCGGCGACACTTCCTTCCTGCATGGGAAAAGCATAATCAAGCGGGGGATTCTTGCAAGAGGCTCCGCCCTCCACTCTATCATTGCGCGCTCCCGCAAGGGCTGGAATACTGGATGTATATCCGCAGATCTTCTGTCGGAAACCGCACGCCCTTCCCTGCCTCAGGAGTCACCATGATCGAAGAGCCCGGACGCCCCCTTTGCCCCCGAAGAATTGTCATTCTGGAAGAGGTGAAAACATTTCTGGTCGATTTTCCCGACGGCCTGCTCCTTAATATCCTCCCTGCCGAACTCCACGCCCGGGTCCATATCCCCGGATCAAAACAGGCCTGTGTCTTTGAACGTGCTTTTCCAGAACACATGGAAAAACTGGCTCCCGATCCCGCCACGCCGATTCTGGTCTACGGCGCGGGAGCTTCCCTTGACGCCGCCGTCGCCACGGCAAAGCTGCTGGGCCTCGGCTATCTGAACGTGCGCATGTGGCCCGGAGGTCTGAAAACCTGGCGTTCAGCGGGCCTCCCTCTCGAAGGAGAACAGCCGAACACGCCTCTTGAGGAAGACTGCGTTCCGGCGGACGGCAGTTACGAACTTCTTCCCCTGGAAGGAGATATACGCTGGACGGGACGCAGCAGCCACGCAAGCCATTACGGACACCTCTTCCTCAAATCCGGACGTCTGCTCATGAAAAAAGGCAGATATGGCCCGGAAGGCACGGGAGAAATCGTTGCGGACATGTGCAGTATCGTGGCCGACGATCTTGCCGGCAGCCCCTGGCAGCGCGTCCTTCTGAGCCACCTGGCTTCGGAAGATTTCTTCCACAGCGCGCTGTATCCGGAAGCGCGCCTGCGCATTCTCCGCCTTTTTCCTCTGAAGGTCGGCCTGCGTCGAAACATACAGGGCCTGCCGAACTATCGGCTCCAGGGCGATATAACCGTCCGTGGACGCACGGAACAGGCGGATATCCCCGCTCTGCTCCGCCCGGCTTCGGGAAGGCTCACCCTTACTCTGAGAACGGATCTCGACAGGACACGCTGGGGTGTGCTGTATGGCTCATCCAAATTTTTCCGCTGCCTCGGGATGTACGGCGTGGACGACATTATCAGCCTTGAAGCCAGGCTTGTCTTCCGCAGGCAAATCCGAACCTGAAAAGATCAAAAAAAAAGCTGCTTCCGTTCCGGAGACAATCGTACTCCCCCGCTTCGTGTATTCTACTGCCGGGCAAGGGATATCCTCTCATGACAGGACTTCAGAAGCCTCCACTCCGTTCTATCCGGAACGCTGACAATGCCGTACCATTATACTTCCCCGATTCAGGCGAGTTCTGCCTCTGCTGTCCTATGCTTGACACAGTTCCCGCAAGGGATGGAGAACATCACATTATTTTACTCATCGCAAAAAATATCAGGCAAGCCGTTTTCTCCTGCCGAAAACAGAACAAATTCGGCAGACACGGAACTCATAGTTTGGAAAATACCGGAGAAGAAAGGCCGAATCCGTAAAAAAGACTAGGTCAAAAACTTCTGCTCTCCGTGACCATATACAGTACGGACGGAACCGCCTTTCTCTCACTTCTCCTCAGTCTCTCCAGGCACCCGCACGCTGTGCGACCAGTGCCAGCCCCAGTTGTTGGCATACTGCTGGGCCGTCTTTTTGTCATGCAGGATGAGCATGTTTTCCGCATTCCGCTTCTGGGCCGCCTCCGTAAAATTATAGCTTCCCGTCATAATGCGCAGAATATCCACCACGACAAACTTGTTGTGCATGATCTGATGTTCGCAGTCGTAGCGGACTCCCACGCCGTGCGCACGCAGACGATGCCCCTGTGCGCGCCGGGCCGTCCACTGCACCACCCATACTCTGACGTTGCGCTCTCTGGCCCGGATGAGCGCGTCGGCAATGGCTTCACTGGTCAGCGAATAGGCAGCGATTCGAACCGTTTTCTGCGCGCCGTCTATCAGCTCAATAAGCCGTCTGTCGCAATCTTCTCCCGGCGTAAAGCACAGCGCAACGGCAGCCTCCTCCACCGACAGGGCAGGAACAGGAAAAGCAAACAACAGAAGGAGAATAAGAAATAATCGCATGTATCATGATACCTTTAAACCCGGACAGCGGGCAATGAGAAAACCCTGTGCGGCTCCGAATCAGCTCTATCTTTCGTTTCAGCCCGATACAAATCCGTCTGCCGGAAAAGGCCGCTTGACATTGCCTGGCAAATTTTTTCTCCTCCGAACGGGACGAAACCTTGAATACCTGCGTCCCCGAGCATCGCCAAATGATGGATTCACCTTCTGAACAGCCTCCGCGAGGCCAGTATGACTTTCTGTCCCCGTTCTGCCCGTCCGGACTGTCCGCATTCCTCCGGACGCATCCGCTTCCGTCTCTGGACGGATGAAGATAACGCCTGTTTTCGCCGCCTTAATGGCGACCCCAGAGTTATGCGCTTCTTTCCTTCTCCCCTTTCCGCTGCGGCCAGCGATACCTTGCTGAAACGTTTCATGACGCATCAGCAGGAAGAAGGCTTCGGCGTATGGCCGGTAGAGGTCTGCGAAGAAGGGACGGGCAGATGCGGAGAAGAAGCAGGAACGGCAAGGGACATCCCGCGTTTTGCAGGCTTTGCCGGACTGCTCCGGGTACGCTTCATCCCTCCCTTCAGGCTGTATTCCTCGCATCAGCCGGTTGAAATAGGATGGCGATTTCTGCCGGAATTCTGGGGCAGAGGGCTGGCCTGTGAAGCCGCCCGGGCCTGCCTTTCCTTTGCTTTCCGCGAACTCGGGCTGGAAGAAGTCATCTCCTTTACTGCCGTTTCCAATACTCCGTCCCGTCGTCTCATGGTACGACTGGGCATGACCCGCGATCCGGAGGACGACTTTGACCATCCCTCCCTTCCCGATGACCATCCCCTGCTGCGACATGTGCTGTACCGCCTGACTCGGGAAGAATTTCTGCATACAAAAAGAGCCTTCGAATGAATATAATTCGCCGACGGCCAGTTGCCGGAAAAAAGGAAGGCTCCAACCCCAGAACCGGCCTTTCCCATCATGGCAGTACTGTCCTGCCTCCGAGTCCTCCGGCCGGATGCAGAATCTTGCCTGTCAAAGACATGCGCCTCGCAAAACCTCAATAACGAAAGCCCCCGGGGCCAGAGGCATCCCGGGGGCTTTCGTTGCTGAGGGATATCAGGATTATAAGTAATCCATAATATTGAGCTGCATGATCATGGTGGAAGACTGAAGTACGGACTGATACGCCATCTGCTGCTGCGCCAGTTTGGTGACCAGCTCCGTCAGATCCACGTCTTCAATGGTACTCATGCGATCTTCCATGTCATAGCGGCTGTTTTCCAGGATATTCAGATTCAGTTCCGCCCGCTGTTCCTTGCCGCCCACGGCCGCAAGACTGGTCAGAAGCCCTTCGGATGCGGTCTTGAGGTTTTCCAGAGCCTCCTGACTGCCGGACTGAACGCCCGTTTCCGCCCACACCAGGAATTCGGACACGGTTTCAAAAATATTTTTCGCACTGCCGTCCATGGCGGCAACGGGGCCGCGCCCGTCCGGCGGCGTGTACAAACCGCCGAAAATATCCTTGCCCGCATTGGTCACGGTGAGAAATTCGCCTTCAGCTATTTCCAGGCCCTGATTGGCACGCTGGGGACGCACCACAAACTGCTGCCCTTCCATCAGGGTTCCCGTCGCGCCGGGCGTAACGTCCAGATAGCCTCCGGGGACGTTGAAGCGGATCTTGCCGTCGCCGGCATGGGTGGTCGCCGTCCCCGTCTGCCAGGTAATGCCGTTGTCCGTGCTGTAGGAGAACTGCACCGTTCCGTCGGTATTGGCAAAGGCATCCTCATCCAGACGGATACGCACGTCCTTGTCGAAGGTTCCCTGAGCAGAAGTGGCGGCAATGACGCTGGAACCGTAGCTGTCCACCTTGGGTTCGGGATCGTTGTCGTCCCCTTTGTAATAGGCGGCTTCACGAATGAAAAGCATGGAGCCGTTTTCACGACCGACAGGTTCGTCAGGATCGTAGGCTTCCACGGTAATCTGAGGTTCCTGGGGAACCTTGACCACAACACCGTCAAGATCCAGCTCGGTTCCGCCTGCGGGCAGCGTCTTGGTAATCCAGGTCTCGCCGCCGTCATTGGAATACTCGTAATCCACGGCGTCCGTTCCCAATTTTCCACCAGTGGCAAAGCGCACCATGACCGTACTCTTGGCCGATCCGGAAACTTCCCACACGGGTTGCAGATCCGCATTGGGTTCCGCCGGATCTACCGTCGTATTGGTGGCCGTGACGGCCAGCCCTATTTCATAGGGAGTGGTTCCGGTCTTATGCCCGGCAAAAAGATGTTCGTCCCCATACTGAGTATTGGCAATATTCACCAGCTGTTCAAAGAGCTGACGGATTTCATAACTGGCCTGTTTGCGGTTTTCGCTGGTGAGCGTACCCGTGGCAAGTTCTTCCGCCTTTTCCTGCAATGAGGAAAGTATCACCTGCGCCTGCGTCATCGCGCTGTCCGTGCTGCGCAGCCAGGCTGCCGCATCGTTGGTGTTGCTCTCATACTGCTCGTTGCGCACAATGGCGGCACGATAGTTGAGTACGCGGGCCATGCCCACGGGGTCGTCGGAAGGACGGTTCACTTTTTTCTGTGTGGAGCTTTGAATGTTGCTTTCCATATAATTGGCAAGCGTGCGATTCATGTTGCTCACAAAACTATTGTACATGGAGCGTTGAGCGACGCGCATGACGGTCTCCTTATTGTTACTGCTTGAGGCCGAGGATGGTTTCCAGCATCTGGTCTGCCGTGGTGATCAGCTTGGCCGCAGCCGTATAGGAATGCTGGAACTTGATGAGATTGGTCATTTCTTCATCCAGATTCACGCCGGAAATGGACGCGGACTGCGTATCAAGATCTTCCGCAAGGGAGGTATTATAGGATTCGTTGAACATGGCAGTCTGTGTTTCCGAACCGACCAGCCCCACAAGAGAAGAATAGTAATTGGTCATGGAGCCCGTACTGTTTTCCCACATGGTGGACACGGTGACTTCCTTGGTGGCAAGCTGGGCAATACGCGCCGCGATGATACCGTCGCCTTCGTTGCCCTCGCTCATGCCGTCCACGCTGTGCGCATTGACGTACTGCGGGTTCTTGAGCAGAAGCGGATTGAGGCTGATATCGGAAGAGCCGTCTCCCTGGAAGAAGGTATTCAGACCAAGGGCCGCCATGAGGCCGGTAGAATCCGCCCCCATTTTGAAATTCACGCCGTCCGCAGCAACAATATGCAGCTTGCCGCCCTGAATGGTGGCCGTAAGCATGTTTCCGCCGCCGTTGGGATTGGGGAAGCTCTGGTTGATGGCCCGGGCGACGTCTTCCAGCGAATGCTGAGAAGGATCAAAATTGACCTGATTGTCCGGATCGTAGGGGTCGCTGAAATTAAGCACAAAGCCCCCGAGTCCGTTCGGCCCGGCCAGACTTTCCCCTGTTTCCGCATTATAGAAATAGACGCTCAGACTGCCGCTTGTGAGCTTATCCTTATAGGTCAGGGTAGAGAAGGGATCTCCCAGAGCCTTGGTGCTGTCTTCCACACCGTAGGTTCCCTGCATGTTGGTCAGGGCTTCAAGCCCGGACCCCTGCGAATGCAGGGAGTTCACTTCCCAGATCAGCGTGTTGGTCAGGGCATCCAGCTTATCCTGATAACGTCCGACGTGATAGTCGCGCACGCTGAAGTAGGCGGCCAGTTTGCCTCCGCAGATACGATCGGGATTATCCTCTCCGCTGTCGTAACTTTCAGGCGTGATATTCAGCGGTTCGCGTGTGGGAGAACACCACTGGACGTTGGTTTTGGGCACAATGGTGAACTTGTCCCCGGGCACGAAGCTGGCACTTGAGCCGTCGGCATTGGCAAAGGAAATCTCCAGATTCTTGACCTTGACGACTTCTCCGGCGGGAGGCACATCGAAGGTGGAAATTGCTCCGTTTTCGTCGCGCAGCCAGCTCTTGCCGCCGTCCAGCGATACGCGGAACTTGTTCCCTTCCAGCATTTCCAGCGTATATTCATGAGAATCGGAGCCGGAGAAGGTCAGCTCGCCGTCGAAGTTCTGGCACTGCTTTTCATAGAAGGGTGCGGCAACCTGAAGGGAATACTCAGCCTCTCCCTGCAACAGAGGCTGACCCGCCGCCGTGAACAGCTGAAAATCACGGGGGCCGTTGTCCACCACCCGGACATCAATCAGTTCCGAAATGCTCCGCACAAGTTTGTCGCGCTCGTCGTACAGGCTGTTCGGCGTATTCACCCCTTCCACATAGGAAGAAGCTATCTGCTTGTTGATTTTGCGCAGATTTTCCAGATAGGTGTTGATCTGGTTCACACTCTGGTTGATGTAGTCGTCCATTTCGTTCTGGACGTTTGCCAGCGTGTCGCTTGCATTGCGGATGAGCTTGGCGAGGTTGTCGGCCTGCGTCAGCAGATTCTGCCGCGTGGCCTCGTCTTCCGGTTTGCTGGCCAGCTTGCTCCATGAGGCGAAAAATTCGGAGAGCTGCGCGCTGATCCCGTCGGTATTGGCTTCGTTGAAGATGCTCTGCACGCTCTGGAGTATGGTGGATTGTTCCGACCAGCGTTGCTGCTGCGTAAAGCGGTTCAGGAAGGAGTTTTCCACAAAGCGGTTGAAGTTGCGGTAAATCTCCGCGGCATAGACGCCCTGCCCGATCTGTCCGGGGCGGGAATCCTGCGGGCGCAGATCGTCAAAGCGAACGGTTTGCCTGCTGTAGCCCTCCGTATCCACATTGGCGATATTGTTGCCTGTGACATTGAGAGCCGTCTGATTGGCAAAAAGCGCGCTGTTGCCTATGCCGAGAAGAGTGTTGACTGCCATAACATGACCTCAAAAAACGTTTCAAGCCGCGAACGATTCTTCCGCCTGCCGCCCCATGAAAAAACCGGGCGGCAATTCCACCATATACATGCGGGCCCGCTCACAGACGGGCATTGAGCAGAGCAGCATCCGGCCGCACCTGCGTAAACATTCCCCCGCGATCATAAGTCTGCTGCTGGGGCGGCAGCAGACGCTTGTGCAGATAGTCCATAAGTTCCTTGCTCTGATCCATGAGACCGAGAGAAAGCTGGGTGTTTCGTGTCGCCTGACGGGCGCAGGTCTGCTCCAGATCGTCTATGGTATCCCACAACTGCCGCAATGCAGCCGCCTTACGGGCGCCTTCTCCGCCTTCCTCCGCGTCGCTCTGCTCAAGCAGATCCGCATAATCGCGCACCTTTCCGCCGCCGAGGCGACGCATGGTGCTTTCTTTTTCCATGGCGATCTGACGCAGCAGCTCATGAATGGAAAACTCCTGCGCCATAATCGCATCGGTGTCCCGTCTCACAAGAAGGGAAAATTCTTCCTCCTGAAGCGAGGAAAGCAGATTCAGGGCTTTTGCCTGGCGGTCAAGATTGCCGAGTATGACGTTGTACATCGTCTATCCCTTTTCGGATTCACCGGCATCGGCAAGAAGCGTATTTCCTTGCCGGATAAGGGGTTCAGGATTCAGGGCCAAGTCGCCCCGACGAACTTCAAAATGTACGTGCGTGCCGGAAGCACGCCCGCTTGACCCTGCTCTTGCAAGTTCCATGCCTGCGCTGACAGGCTGTCCGACGCTCACGTCAAGGGAGCTGTTGTGTCCGTAAAAAGTCCGCAGTCCGTTGCCGTGATCCACCACGACAAGATTTCCGAGTTCGGGGTGCCTGCCCACAAAGCTCACCACACCATCCATGGCCGCGCGCACGGCTTCTCCCGGTTCGGCCTTGATATCCACTCCGGCATGCCAGGAGCGACGCCCCGTGAAGGGGTCTATTCTCCAACCGAAACCGGAGCTGATTCCCCCTGATACGGGAGCGCCGAGACTGCCGCGATCCGGTTCCGGATTTCCCAGGGCCACAGCTCCACGCACAACTTCAGGCTCGGCCAGGGCCGGGCCGCCGGACTGCACGGGAGCGATCATTTCCGGCATGACGGGAATGGGCTGGGCCGCGGCCATTGCCGTTATTGTCGCATTGGCCGAAGTATAGGAGGGGCGGACGGCATCCGTCATGGCCACGGCAAAGTTGTCGGCCTGAGACCGGGCCGCATACAGCGGATTGCTGAAACGGGAGGGAACATAGCGCGGCTGTATCCCGGCCAGAGGATCGGCGGGAACTTCAGGTTCCTTCCGTACCGGCTCGCTCTCGACAACGGGCGCGGGTGCCGGCTGCATCACAGATGCAGTCTTCAGAGGTTCCGCCTCGTAAGGGCTGCCGCTGGATATACCCCGGGCAGGAGTCGGACGCTGCGCCTCGCGCATGGCCTTCAGCATCTTTTCCGCACTGGTGCTGCGCTGGTTGGGAGGCAGATTGGTCTGGTACGTCACACGGATGACGGAAGCGGGCTGTCCTTCAGAGGGAGCCTCGCCACTCTGCCGCACTTCTCCCGTCCCGGACGAAGCCTTGTGTACGGGAGCCTCGCCCTTCATCTGCTGGAGAGTGAGGCGGGGATTGGCGGACGAAGCAAGAGACACGCCGTTGCGTTTCTCCCCTGACCGGCCGCTCTGAGGCTCCGTCACAGGAGAGGGCAAGGACCCTGCTGCAACCGTATTTCTCAGCTCGTCAAGAGTTTGACGGATCGGATCGTCCGCCGCTTCAGCAGACGATTGCTCCGCCTTTTCGTTCCCGATCCGCGCCTGTCCGCTTCCCGACGTATCGACGTCCGTCCGAGTCGAAGAAGCCGCACCGTTCTGCCCCGGAGCGGGAAGCCCCGAAGCCTGCGCGACATTCATCCCTGCGGGATTGTCCGCCGGAGCTTCCGTCGGAGCCGCACCGTCATAAATGGAGGCCGCGGCAGAATCCTTTCCCGCCCCGGGCCGATCCGCAGCTCCGGCAAAGACGCCTCCGGGCCTTGATTCCCCGACGCTCTGCAAAGAGGAAGCCGTTTCTCCATTCTTTGCCGAACGGGCTTCTTCCGATGAAGAAGGAAGCAGCGGAGCGGGACGAACATCCAGCGGCGTCCGCCGCGAGGGGCTGTTCCGCGAAGCGTCTCCTATACTGGCATTGGTACGATCAAGCTGAACCATCATCATATCCGCCAGTCCGATACCGCCCGAACCGGCAATACTCTTGGCGAGTTCCTGATCGTACATGGACATCCAGAACTCTTCTTCCTTGCTTTTCATCAACCCTTCCTTGGGAAGGGTTGCGCGCATCTGCTCCCACATCTTCTGGATGAAAATCGATTCGAACCCCTCGCAGGCCTGACGCATCTTTGCGCGCTTGGCCTCGTCGTCGCCTCCGCTCTGCGCCAGATTTTCCGCCATGCGGCTTCTGGCCGCGAGATCCTGCTGTTCCGCCGCGCCCATGGCAAGGCGGGGATCCATTCCTGTTTCCATATCAGATAACCTCCAGGTCCGCATACAGGGAGCCGGACGCTTTTAGATTTTTCAGGATGGAAATGAGATCGCGGGGTGCTGCACCGATGGCGTTGAGTCCGTCCACGAGTTCCTGAAGCGTTGCCCCTTCAACAATATTAAGGTGGCGGTTTTCCTCTCGCGTCTGGAGATCCGTAGTGGGCGTGACCACCGTCGTTCCGGTACTGAAGGGGCCAGGCTGGGAAACCTGCGCGCTTTCCTGCACCGTCACCTGAAGATTGCCGTGCGCCACGGCCACTCTGGCAATACGGACATCCCGCCCGATGACGATGGTACCTGTTTTTTCATCCACCACGACCTTGGCCCGGGATTCCGGCGTGACTTCAAGATTCTCCACCGTGGCCAGAAGAGGCACCAGATTACCCTGATAGGCCGACGGCACCTTAATCCGCACGGTACTGATATCCGGCGCGCTGGCATAATCTCCCCCCATGCTCTTGTTCAGACGTTCCACAACCTGCTGAGTGGTGGAAAAGTCGGCTATCTGCATGTTGAGGGTCAGTTCTTCCTGAGAATTAAAACTGAAGGGAACTTCACGCTCCACAATGGCGCCGCCGGGGATGCTGGCTACAGTCGTAGTGTTTTTCTGCGTTCTGGCGGCAGCTCCCGTAACCGAGTAGCCGCCCACGATAATCGCACCCTGTGCCAGCGCGTAAATCTTCCCGTCCACACCTTTCAGCGGAGTCTGAAGCAACACGCCGCCCTGAAGGCTCGTCGCACTGCCGATACTGGATACGGTCACGTCAATGCTCGATCCCGCCTTGGCCGAAACCGGAAGATTCGCCGTAACCATAACGGAAGCCACGTTGCCGGCCTTCAGATTCTGACTGTCCACGGCAACGCCCATGCGTTCCATCATGTTGATCAGGCTTTCCTTAGTGAAATTATCCTTCGTATCCCCGGTATTCCCCAGACCTACCACCAGACCGTATCCCACCAGCTGGTTGTTGCGGACACCGGAAAACGTGGCGATATCCTTGATGCGCACGGCTTGCGCCGCACTGGGCAGTACCAGCGGCAGAGCGGCACACAATATGCCGAACGTGACGAAAACCCTGAAAAAAGCGGGGCGGCGCGTCATGATCATGACATTGCACTCCTTATAAAAAAACGTATAAAATACAAGTAATTACCTAGAATTACAGCTCTAATCCCCTCGAAAAAACTCCTTTATGCGGGACTCTATGCGAAGAGCGTGCCAATACATATCAATCTGCCCGCCCGGCCTCCTGAAAAAGACAGAATACCAGGTATGCCTCCGCCATTTCCCGGCTGCCCCTCAGGTTCCGGACTGCCCATAAAAAAGAGCGCGAAACGCGCTCTCTTTTTATGGGGCCGAAAGCCCTCTCTGTCCTTTACAATTTAATGAACCCCGTTTTCCCTCAGACTCCCTCCGTACAGACGTATGAGGAGATCCGGCTTCCGAGCAGATCTCCCTGTCTGCGCTGTTGCCGGATCTGCAACCTGTACGGCTTCCCTGCCCACATCTTAACCGACAGACCTTTCCAAAAAACGGAATTCCGGAGCGGCCTGTCCTTCGCGGGGAACATGACTTAATACGACGCCTCGACGCCGACGGAAGCTTAACAACATATGGCATATGACCCCATGGTCATATGCCATATGTGTTTGCCGGCGAATCAGTCTTCGTTCCGTCCTTCGAAGATCAAATCCGCCGTACCCGGAAGGACACAGGAAAGAATCGCATGCACACCTGCTTTGCTCCGGGCCGGATTCGGATTATCGCGGAACGCCCCCGCCTTTCAGCAGAAAAGGGATACGCCTGTCTGATAGACGGCCTCATCCACAAGGATCTTGATGTCATATCTGCCGGACAGGCCGTTCTTGCTGATATTCAGCTTGACGACGCGGTCGTCTTCCTCAAGGTAGGCGCCGGAACACATGGCGAGATACTGGGTTGCGGCGGTATTAATGTAATAGCCGCGCTTCTCATGTTCTCCTTCCAGCAGCACCATGGCCAGAGAACCGCGGGCAAAGCGGCCGTGGAAGACGATTCTGTCCTCATCTTCCTCAATTCTGACCTGATGCCAGGAATCAATGACTTCCTTCACTTCCGGCAATTCGGGAATGGTGTCGAAGGTAGGGGTCACGTCAAGATTGCCCACCAGCCTGCCTTCGCCGAAGGCGGCATTGTCGCCGTCATGGTAGGGATACAGCTTTTCCGCGCGATAGAAGTTGCCGTCCACTTCCATGTAATACATGACCACGCCGTCCTTCTGCTCCACGGTCTTGGCGCAGAGATCCGTGCCGGGCTGCGTTTTCGGATTGAGAAAGGCCCCGAGCAAATCGGAGGCGTACCCGTCCTTCCAGCCTATGCCGCCGGAATGGATCAGATAATGTCCTTCGTCATAGTATTCCACGTTGCAGATGTAGGGAGAGAAGAAGCTTTCCCCAAGCTCCTTGCCGTACTGCCACACCTGTTCAATTTCCATCTTTTCCGTATTGATGCGGTAACGCACGCCACGGGAGAAGTTGTCTCTGTTTCTGATGTACTTTTCCTTTACCTTGGCGCGGTACTGACCATTGTCGAACATCATGATGTCGCCGTCAGGGCAGACCACGCAGGCATGCTGTTCATACTGCCAGTCGAATTTGGACAGATTCCCGACCGGCTTGAAGAAATACTTGTCCACCATTTCTTTCGGCCAGCCCTCGGGATCGCCGATAATCCAGTTCAGCTTGCTGGTTTCGTAGTCGAAGTTGACCACGGCGTCCTGATGGCGCCCGGAAATGGTGATGGTCTTGTTCTTGTCGTTATACCACAGCGCATTGTTGTGGAACCAGTCGTGCGCGTCCTGCGAGCCGGAGCCGGCCACATTCTGCGGCAGGAAGGTCTTGTAATCCCAGGTGCGCAGCACTTCGCCCGTTTCCCTGTCCAGCAGGGCAATCATGTCTTCCACGGTATCGCGCGTGAAATCCTGGGTCAGCGCAAGGATATTGCCGTCCGGCAGTTCCCAGTGGTCATGATGATAGTTTCCGGGCATTCTGTATTCTTTGTAGATCTTGCCCAGAAGATTGAGTTCGACAAGCCCGGTGGGGCAGTACGGCATATGGCAGAAGCGGTGGGAACCGGTCATGATGTTGCCGTTGCGCAAACGCTTGATGTCGAACATCGTGTTCACGGTCAGCAGCCAGCGGATATCGCCCATGTAGTCAAAGCCCATGGGAAGGTTTTTGCCCGCCGGGGTCAGGAACATGAAGTTGTTCCCGAAGTAATCCATTGAAGTATTGATGTTGCGGCAACGGCACACGTCTTCAGGCAGGGGCTGACCCTGAATCTCGAAAACTCTGCCCTCGCCGGTGGAAAGCGACACCGTGACGCGGGTGGGCACGCCTTCATACAGACCTATGACGGGAATGGCATGACTGGTGCCTTCGGGAAAAGATTTTACAATATTTTCCCGATCGTTGCGTTTGCCGTGAAGAGTCATTGTGGGGACGGCAGGCTTGTCCGTCTTGAACAGAATCAGAGCGCACAGAGGATTGATGAAATAGGGGTTGACCAGCACATGGGCCTGAGCCAGAGAAGGCTTCTCCTTCTCGAATGCCGCCAGAAATTCCTTTTCCGCCCGGTTCTGACGGGTGATGAGATGATCCTCATAAGTGTGGATGACTTTGTCGCTCATGAAACACTCCTGTTATCTGCGTTTGGGAAATGCCCCGTCCCTTCTTTGCGTCCGGCCCGTCCGGACGAAAAAATTCAGGCTTTGACCTTTTCTATTTCCTGAACAATCACCGGTTTCTGCTTAAGCCCTTCAAGGCGCGACACCTCCACTCCGTCCTTCATGAACAGCATGGTGGGGAAGCCCTTGACGCCGCAGCGTTCCTTCAAATCCTGATTTGCGTCAAAATCCACGGTGTATATGGGAAAATCCGGGTCCTTGCCGCTGATGTCCTTAAGAACAAAGGACAACATCTTACAGGGGCCGCAGGTCTTGGAATAGAATTCCACCAGCATGGGGCCGGATTTGTCCATGGCATCATAAGCTGCGGTATCAATTTCTTTAATCATCGGAAAAACGCTCCTTTATGGTATGCAGATCCATCCCGGCAGGCTATCCGCGCAGGGATTCGACGTATTTGGAAGCACTGTTCGCAGCAATGGCACCATCGCCGCAGGCCGTGGCAACCTGACGCAGACCTTTCACAATGATATCGCCTGCCGCAAAAATACCGGGGCGGGACGTACACATGGCCGCATCGGTCACAATGCAGCCCGTGCGATCAAGAATGCCGAGATCGGCGCAGAATCCCGCCGTCGGCTCCAGACCGATGTACTCGAACACACCGTCACAGGAGACCGTACGCTCAACAGCATCTTCTTTTGTAGATTTAAAGCGGACGCCTTCCAGTTTATCCGTCCCGAGAAATTCCAGAATGTCCTGATACGGATATACCGTCACGTTGGGCATGGCGCGCAGTTTGTCGCAGGCCGAAGGATCGGCGGTAAGATCGAACATGGTGACGACGGTGAGCTTATTCACGATTCCGGCAAGATAAATGGATTCCTCCACAGCGGAATTTCCTCCGCCGATGACCACGACATCCTTACCCCTGTACTGTGCGCCGTCGCATACGGCGCACCAGCTTATGCCTGCCCCGGCATGAGCCTCCTCTCCGGGAACCCCCAGCCGGCGGGGCCTGGTTCCGGTGGCGATAATCACGGCACGCGCCTCATAGACCGTGCCCTCTTCCTCGCAGATCACCTTTTTCACTGCGCCTTCATCCCGAATGGCCAGTACGGTCTTATACTCGAATTCCGCCCCTGCTTCCTGCGAATGTTCGAACATCTTGATGGCGAGTTCCGCCCCGTTGATGACGCCGAAACCGGTGTAGTTGGCAATTTCATTGGTGTTGATGATCTGGCCGCCCGGCGCAAGCTTATCCAGAACCAGAGTTTTCATATTGGCCCGCACGGCATAAATGGAGGCCGTAAGCCCTGCGGGGCCGCCGCCAACAATGACGATGTCATATGAATTCATGGAAGAAGTCCTTTATCTTTTCTTTCAGACAGTGAAAAACCGGGAGCCGGGGTATGCCCGCCTCCCGGCGAAACTCAGAAGAGCAGCATGGCAAGGGGAATGCCGACAACAACGACAATACCGGCAATGAGTACGGAAGAAATCACGCTGTACCTCACGATGACCGGAGGAGTCAGCCATTCCGAATTGCCGAAGAGAATTGCCGCAAAGGGCGAGGCCGCAGGCGTACATGCCGCAATAAGTACCGCGTAGATGAAGCAGGCCAGCAGCGGGCCGGCATCCACGGCAAAGGCGTTGCACATGGCAAGCAGCACGGGAGTAAGAACCAGACCGAGCATGACGGAGTTGCTGAAGTTGGTAAGCAGTATCCCGAGGACAACGCAGGCAATGATCAGAGGTACATACCCAAAGCCCTGAAGCAGATCCCGCAGGAAATATTCCATGAATACGGTCAGATTCGTACTCTTGCCCGTCATGGCGTCGCCCAGAAGCATGGCCACGGCAATCAGGAAGAAAATACGCCAGGGATACACGGAAGCCGTCTCGCTGATATCAGCAATGGGACGCCCGTTGATACGCAGGAACCCGACGAGAAGAATGGAAGCAACAGGGGCGAGCAGCATGTTCTGCGTGAGGAAAGCCCCCACCGGGTTATCCTTGCCGATGAATCCGGGCAGAAGCAGCCAGGCGGCAAACATGGCAAAGGCTGCAATGATGCCTTTCTGCTGGCCGGTCAGCGGTTCAAGAGGATCCTTCTGAAGAATCTCCCGGCTCAGCGCCCGCAGGGGAGAAACATCCACGCGGAAGACAAAGCGCATCATGAAAATGAGCGCGGCAATGGACGTGAATGAGATAATCATGGCAAAAGCCAGATATACCGCAGGATTCATATCGGGAGCATTCATTTCCGGATTGGTTGCGGCAATATTCCAGACGTTTGCCAGAAGATTGAAGGCGCCGGTTTTGAACGGGTCGGAGGCAAAGGAACACAAAGCCATGATGACCACATACACCAGCATGATGGAGACGTATTTGTCCCCGCGTTTGAAGCCGGTTTTTTCAAAAATTTCATACAGTACCGGCCACATGACGAAAATTGCGATGGTCTGATCGAAAAACGCCAGCAGATAGGTGCCCGCGAGCAGCACGGCGGTAAATGTCCACGGGCGGCCGATAATGAATTCGCGGTGCATAATCCAGCGCGCTATCCAGGAGGATATATTACTTTTTATCAGCGTGGTGGCAAAAAAGATGGCGAAAAAGATCATGCCCACCAGAGGATTCCCGAGGAAAGAACGGAGAACCACGGGAGCCGGAGCAAAGCCGCTGAATGCCAGCACGAGTATCCCCATGAAGCACGGCCACAGCGTATCCACGCAGGCCCACAGGTACACAACACCAAGGAAGATGCCGAGGGTGATCATCCCCATGTCGGTAACGGCTACCAGCACGCCTCCGTCAACCTGCGGAAAGCCGGCCGCAAGCAACGCATCATTGGCGGGAACAACAATGGAAAGATTCGGCCAGTAAGCACCCGAAAGCATGATTGCCATGCCCACAACTGTGTGGATAATGGTGGAAAGGGGCCAGTTTTTCTGCGGCATAACTCCTCCGGAAAACCACGGGCGCGGCCGCGCGGGAAATACGTTTTCAGGAAATGGGTATTGCTTCGGACAGGAAACACATGCTTGATCTTACATCATATCCAAGTGAAAAATAAAACAAGTATAAACTATAAAACCTCATTTTCCCATTTCCCGACGGAGGAATACCGGTAAACAGGGGGAGCCGTTTCCGCTTCAAGGCTTGGTACGCCATA
>LBJMC04202__coassemble_683_pt1 | contig 22053 bp, 24 predicted proteins | sample LBJMC04202__metabat2_low_PE_018 | metagenome-assembled genome bin LBJMC04202 | reverse complement strand
CTGGTTCTCCAGGTACTCAAGGAAGTAATATAGTCATTACAGGTTTGACCCCTGGGAGATTGCTTTTATGGATGGTAATTGCAAATCAGAATGATCTATATAGAAAAGTCTCTACTGTATATATTTCAGCTCCACATTATTCTGTTGATTCTGGGTTGCTTGTTGGTATGGGGCTAAAACAAAAAACAACAATTTTCGGAATGGGAACAAGTTTTCCTCTTTCAGCAATTGGATATAGGGATAAAGGTTCTACAAGTAGTGGGGGGAATCAAAATATGGATATGGCCATAATTACAGGAACTACTGTACGTTTATTCATGAGCGCAGATGGAGATGATTATCCGGAAGTCAGGTTTTATATGCTCTAATGTTGGGCACATATTTCGGACACATTTTAAGCCTAATTTGGGCACATTTGGCACATTTTATCAGGTTGTAGACAAAATAAAATCAATATGTTAGGCAATAATCCCGTGGCGCTGGGATGGGACAAGGAAAAATGCTATCCCGATCCCATTGTCGTGGCATATAACGGCTCCCCCTGGCTCTGGTTGCAGGAATCAGGCGTGGGGACAGAGGCGGGAGTGCGTATGCCGGGTCTGGAGACTTCCGCGCAATATTGGCGGCAAATCGCAAATATTGTTGACATACCAAAGCCGGGCATTGGTCTTGAACTGGATGCGGAAGCCAATGCCTACGATGTCAAATACGGCAATGAATCCGGGACTGCGCTTGAGGGCAATGGCGTGGCCTTGGCTGCAAAAAAATTGCAAACGCCGCGAACGATTACCGTTGAACTCGGTCAGCAGAATGGTGAGGCGTTTGACGGAACCGCGAATATAACTCCCGGCGTATCGGGGATACTCAACCCTGCCAATGGGGGAACAGGCGTCAACAGCTTGCAGGCATTGGCGCAGGCTCTTCAGCAGAGCGGGATTGGCGGCGGTCCTAAGCTGGTTCATACCGCGGCGGTGCTTACACACGGCAACGATGTCACCATCTCCGGCTTGACACCCGGGCGATTGCTGCTCTGGATGGTAATTGCCAATCAGTCTGACAGTTGGCGTGAGGTTTCATACATCACAATTACTGCCGCCAGCTATTCCAGCGTGTCCGGGCTACTTGTTGGTCATGGTCTGAAACCTAATACTTCTGGTAGATATGAAATGATCCCGATATCTCGCATTGGATATCGGGATTCAGGAGATACCAATGTAGGTGGTATGCAGAATATGGATATGGCTATCATCACAGGAATGACCGTAAAACTCCATTTGTCCGCCACTGGCGAAGACTACCCTCAGGTAAACTTTTACCAGCTTTAGCTTTGAGTAGTGGCGGGGGCGCGGCACGCCCCCACCGATGAGGCGCACCACCGCCCCATCACGGCCCCGCGCGCAGAGGGGATCTGCCGCGCAGAGTATCCGCCGTTGTCGTGCTCCTGTCTGTACAGGTAAGCAGGCGCACGATAGCGCATGCGGATTTTCAGGGCAAGCGCGTGAGAAACGGGCATGATGCAGCTTACCCCAAAAGAGGCGGCGCGGTATTTGGGCATTTCCGAATCATGGCTGGCCAAGATGCGGCGCGGCCGCAAGCAGTGGCACGAGGGCGACAAGGGCCCGCGCTACGCCAGCCCCAACGGCTATCATATCTGGTATACGAAAGAATGGCTGGATGACTGGAAAGAGTCGATCTGGTACCATTCGGCATAATCCGGCATGTTCCGGCATCATGCATCCGCGCGTCTGTGCGTCCGCCGCGAACCGCGCCATGCTGACCTTCAAACAACGCCGCAGGAGCGGAAAATATCTTGGAGGTTATGTCATGGACGGATTGCAGCCTACTTTCGACATCAACGGCAACAATAACGGCTGGGGTGACTGGGGCGGCGCGCTCATCGGCGGCGCCATCGGCGGAGCCGTGGGCAGTGCCTGGAACGGCAACCGCTGGAACAACGGCGGATGCGGCGGCGGCAACTGCTGCAACAACCAGGGCAACCAGTTCATCATGGATACTCTGACCACCATGCGCACGGACGTCAATTCCATCGGCCGTGACCAGCTCATCCAGACCACCAATCTCAACTCGGCCATGTGCGAAGGGTTCGGCCGTACCATTGCCGCCGCTCAGAATATCGGCGCGCAACTGGCGCAGGGCCAGTGCCGAACCGAAGCGGCTGTTCTCACCACAGGCCTCAATGGGCAGATTGCTCAGAAAGACAACACTATTTTCCAGCTCAACGCCACTCATGCCAATGAAGTTCAGGCGATGCGGAATACCTTTGAACTGAAGTCCAGCATCGACAACTGCTGCTGCCAGACTCAGAAGGCCATTTCCGATTGCTGCTGCGAAACGAACCGGAACATCGAGCGGCAAGGCTGCGACACCCGCGCGGCCCTGCACGCGGAAGGCGAAGCCACCCGCGCCCTCATCTCCCAGATCGACCGTGAGCGTCTGCTGCGCGAAATGAACGCCAAGGACGCCAAGATCGCCCAGCTTGAAGCCCAGCAGTTCAACAGCGCCCTGGCCGCCGGAACCTCCCAGCAGACCCGCAACGACATGCAATCCATGCTGACCACAATACTCGGCCATATGGCCGCGTTCCGCACCACCACCGGCTCCACCGCCGCTGCCGCCTAGGCAACCCGCAGCCCTCCAGGGTTGCCGACCGGGGCGGGAGCGATCCCGCCCCGCACAAGGAGATAATCATGGGTGTACGACTCGTGCTTGGCGGCTCCTCCGGCGAACGGGGCGAGCGCGTCAACCAGACAGGGGGCCAGACAGGAGGCAACGGCGGCATGCAGGGCGGTCATCAGGGCGCCCGGGCATACGGCCATCCCGGCATGTACGGCGGCGATTACGCCAACGGCGGCCACGACATGACCATGCCGCCGCAGAACCGGCAGATGGGATATCTGGCGCCGGACTTTTACACTGACGAGGAAATGCGTCGGGGCCGCGGTTCAAACGGACGTTTTGTCCATCGGGCCAGCACGGAAGAAGACGGCCCCTACGGACATTTCGGCTCGCGCCGTCACTATGACGACGAAATGGGCCATGGTTCCAGCCGCGAGTCCGGACGCGAGGACTCGGCGGAAAAGGTGCATCGCCTGGAGCGCAGGTTGCGCAAGCTGGAAGAGCGTCTGGAAGAGCTGGAAGACGGCGAATCCGGCGGCTCTGAACGCAAAAAGAAGAAAGAGCGCAAGTCCGGCGATGATGACGATGACGACGACCATGCCAGGCCCGACGAAGGGCTGGCCAAACTCAAGGGTCTGAGCGACAGGCTTGCGGGCATCGTTACCGGCAAGCCGTTTCTTGCCGCGCTGCCCGGCGTCTTTGAGGCCGCGGTGGACGTCATCAAGTCCCCGCCGCCTACCTGGCCGGACTACCTCAAGAAGAGCGACTATCCGGGCATCGTCAAGATGGAAACAGGGGAACTGCTCGCCGCGCTGGAAGAAAAGAAACCCCTGAAAGACGTCCGGAAGGAACTGACGCACACTGTCGCGGCCCTGCTTCAGCTCTGCGCGCAGGCTGCGAAATAACCATACATGGAGGGCAACGCCATGGCCAACACGTCACTTTTTCCGTCCTCGGTCGAGTTCGAGGGCGATATCTGGCATCTGCTGTATGATCCGGCCAACGACACCACCGTGCAGCCCAACCTGAGCGGCGCGCGCGTCATCAAGACCGCCTGCGATCCTGTCAGGGTGGCAGGCGCGCCGGAGGGCAAGACGCTGTATATGGTGGTGGTTGATCTGCTCATTCCCGCCTCGGCGGAAGTCGGACGCGTCACCACGGAAAAACGCATCAAGGCGTTCAGGGTGTACGACTACATGCCGCCCAACCTTGACGCCGTGCAGCCCCGCGAAATGGTCTACTACATCGCGGAGCCGCGTCTGGCCAGCAAGGGCAACGCCTCGCAGGCCTTCCTTGATACCGTTCTCGGCGTGGCGCTGGCGGAGAACCGGAAGAAAAACGCCGTGGATACCGGCTGGGGGCGCGAACTGCTCGGCGGCACACGGCAGGCGGAAAAACCCGGCGAAGCCGTACCGGAAGGAAAATCCGGCGAAGGCAAGCCGGAACAGAAGGCGGTGTAGGCCATGGCCGCGCCCTTCCCGGCAAGAGACAAGCTGCTTTCGCGCATGACGGCCAACGCGGAGCAGATGATGGACGCCTACCCCCGGGCGGACATGCTGCTCAAGGCCGCCATGCAGGAGGCCATGCCCTGGGCCATGGCTCTGGGCACCAGAGGGCGGACGCCCCGCCTTGACCAGCTTGAAAGGCTAGGAACACAGATTCTGGCTATTCTGCTGGCCAGCCAGCCTGAACCCGCGGGCGCGCCAGACCCCCTCGACGCCCCGCGCGGTCAGGCAAAAATCATCAACCTCGGGAGGTAACATGTTTTTCCCCCTCTTTCTTGACGGTTCCAGCCCCGCACGGCTCCAGGCCTTCTGGTGGCGGCTGATCCTTTCGCGGCGCAAGGCCGCCTGAGCTGTTGCAAAAGACCTCTGAAAGTCCTATTTAAAAAGGGCGGGGCCGGAAGTGCGTCAACACCCCCGGCCCCTTGGGGGCACGTCCTCCGAGTTTATCAGCTTGTGACAAGCTCAAAGCGCGGCCCCGGCAGAAGCTTCACCTTCTGCCGGGGCGAACTCATTTAATCAAACATGCGTCTGACCAAATAAGCCAGCAGGCGGCCAAGCGCGTTGACCACGACTGCCCGGAGAAAGTGCAGCATAGGCATCACCTCCTTCCGGAGGGCGTGCCCACGGCGGCTTAGGTATCACTCTGTTGGAGACAGCACAAGCGAAAGCCCTTGCCAATACAGAATCTGTGCCGTATTTAACAGAAGCGGGGCCGGAAGTGCGTCAACACCCCCGGCCCCTTGGGCCAGCCGCCCGAGTTTCACAGCAGAAACTGCTACTCGAACTTTGGCCCGGTAGGAACGGCAATTCCTACCGGGCCGCGCTTATTTCAGCCCGGAAAGAACCCAGGCCGCAACAAGGGCCGATACGATGCCCGCAAGGACATCCAGCAGGAATTGCTTCATGAGCTTACCTCCTTTACGGGAGGCCGGCCCGACGCATAGATATCACTCCGCCCCATGCCGCACAAGCGAAAGCCCCCGTAAGGGGGCTTTCTGGCGTCCGCGCCCCCGGTGTGTGGTGCATGGCGGATACTCGGGCCATGGGGGTATGGACAAAAGATTTATAGCAATAAAATATTGCTTGAGTCAAAGCGAAAAATACGGCAAGATTTAGTCGCATTTTTGTGCTATACTCCTCATCATACGCAGGAGGAGCCATGATCGAAGAAGGTGTTGCCGTGAAAGTTGAGCGCGACATACTTGAGTACCTTGACGCTCTCCGCAAGGAAAAGGGGCTGACCGACGAGGCGTGGGGAAATTCCGCTTTTCTGGGTACAATAAATGGGCGCAGGAAAATTCAGAACCTGAAAAAACCGCAATCCAATGGACAGCCGCAGAAACTTTGTATTTCGGATTTTGTCAGGTTATGCGCCCCGCTGGGTGTAGACCCTGCCCGTGTTTTGAGCCGCGCCCTCGAAAACAACAGGCTATGAGCATAAAGAGGCCGCAATCAGCGGCTTTTTTTATGTATTTTTGTGCAATAATATATTGCTATTTTGTCTTGACTAAAGCAATAAATTATTGCATTTTTATTTTCACCAAGCGGGAACACCGCCCGTTCATTGACAATCAGCGCGAAGAAGGCCCCGCCGGGACGTGACAGGTTCGCTGCCTGCGCGGTCCGGGCAAGCCGGAGCAGGTTCGGAAAAGGTAGACGAAATATATGCAAATGGTTAACTTCCATACAAGGAGGCCGTTATGACCGCTATCACATTTGATACGTTGGCATACAGCAAGACGCTGCAATCTGCGGGGATGCCGCAGGAACAGGCCGATGCGCTGGCAAAAGCCCAGAAGGCTGCACTGGATGAAATGGTTGCCGCAAAGGAGCTTGCCACGCAGGCAGACATCCTGATGCTCGAAAATAAAATGGAAACCAACAAGCACGAAATTCTCAAGTGGATGATTGCCACAATGGTGGCGCAAACTGCGCTCATCGTTGCCGTTATCGCTTTTCTCAAGTAGCCGAACAGAAAGGCCCCGACTTGCCGGGGCCTTTCTGTTTAATTCAGCTTGTCACTGTCGCCATGGCTGGTACCAGCCAAGCGCACACCAGGGGCATCCATATGCTCCCTCAGTTCCCGGGCAGCCTCGCTCAGTTTGTCCCGAGGGAGACCCCTGGTAGCGTCATATCGTTCCATCAGGTCGATATACTTTGCCTGTGTATCCACAAGCATTTTCCGGGCCTGCGTCAGTTCGCCCTCAAGCCGTGCCACCTGCTCCCGCAGGAGAGCCATGCCGGCATCTTCCGGCTGATCCGCGCGCAGAGGCTCGCCCTCACCGTAATAGAGCCATGCAGGGTTGATCTCGGGGAAAGTGGCCATAATTCGGTCCAGGGTTTCCACTTTCACCCCTGATTCCTTCTCCGGCGTGAGGTATTTGCTCAGCGTCTGCGGGCTCAGTCCTACCCGGCGGCAGAATTCGTTCTGGGAAATATTTTCTACTTTTTCAATGAGTAAGCGCAGACGTTCACACAATTTCATAATTAACCTATTGACTATACCATAAAAATGGGGATAGTTTTTGCCTAAATTGAGTAAGGAGGCGCCATGGACACTAACACTGAGAGCATAATAGGCGATTTAACGCTGCGAGAAAAGATGATAATCTGGACAATGCGCGAAGGGACCAGCCTGAACAAAATTGCCACCGCTCTCGGCATGAGCCAGGCTTGGCTGGGGCAGGCCTATGCGCGGGGAGAAATACCACAAGACTATATTCCTCATCTGCGTGCGCTTGGCATACCTGAAGAGCTGCTGCCCAGGCCGCTGCGGCGGGCGGTGAGCTGCCGTTCCGGCATGCGCCGGAATGGCAGGATATCATAATATGATAACTGTGGGGACATATCATGCAAAGCATCAGTGATAAGGTTCTCAAGGGCATGTCGGCATTTTCCGCCCTGCGCCTCGCAGTATCGCTCAGCGGCAGGGCTGACGACGAAATCGCGGCCGCCATGAACTGGTCACCGCGCGTGGCCAACCGCATTTTTTCAAACGACAGCTATTGGCCGTCATTTCCGACTTTGCCGCGTCTCTGCGCCGTTCTGGGCAACGATATACTTGCCCGCTGGGTAACGGTCAATGCCGCCGTGCTGCCGGAGCCTGTGGATGCTGTGGACGCTCCCACGCTCGTCACCATCATGGGCGAGCTTTTCGGAGAAATGGGCGATGTGGCGGGCGAGGGACGCAGAGCCCTGGAAGATGGTTCAATCAGTGAGCTTGATGCCCGGCGCATCCTGCGCGAACTGCGCGGCGTGCTGGACAAGGGCGCGGAATTCATGGGCCGGCTACAGGCCAATCTGGAGCAGGCATAACAAAGCCCCCGCGCTGCGCGAACAGCCGGAGGCACGGACCGCAAGGAGGGACCATGCGGACAGACGATATGTATCAGCCCGACAGGGCAAAGGCAACAGTTTTCGCTCTGGTGGGCGGCCGGCCTGTGCGCATTGCCGGATCGACGCTGGAAGATGTCATGACACGTCTTGCCGCGCTTTGCCCGGGCGGCAGGCTGGGCAAACTGACCAGCATCCCGGCAGCGGTTTCAGGTCAGGGCTGATGCCGGGCGGAGTCATGAAACTCGCTGTAATCATGCTGGTTCTGTTCGTTCTTCGGGCAGTCGTCAGAGGGTAGCTGCCATGCCTGCCGCTGATGATATACTTACACTGACCGAGGTTGCCGCCGCGCTGCGGCTTGACCCTCGCACGGTCAGGCGAGTAGCTTCAGAACTCGGCGGCAGGCGATGTGGGAGCCGCTGGCGTTTTCGGTGGGGCACTGTGATGGAGTGGTTCAATGCCTACACAGTTAAAGCGTCGAAACAACGAATGGGTGGCCAGAGTTGTCATCAATGGCCGGGAAGTGGACAGCAAGGTCTTTCCGCCCGGCCGGAAAAAAGGCCCGGAGTGGACCGCGGCAAAAGTCTGGGAGGTGCAGCGAAAAAAAGAGATTCTGGCGGCGATGGAGCAGCAGGAAACACCGCGCCCGATCCTCACGGGCTTCGAGCGGCTCTTGGAATGGTCTGAAAAGTATCTTGATCATGCGATGCGTACTATGAGCCATATCACCTATACCGAAAAAAAGACTGTCATGGCCGAGTTCCTGCTGTACTGCAGGGATGAGGGCATAGACTCCTTTGAGGGTATCACGAAGCCCATGGCGGCTCAGTTCCTGGCTGATGTGGCTGATGAGCGCAGTCTTAATCGCAGTAACGTCTATCGTAAAAATCTGCTGGCTGCGATGAACTGGGGAAAGGACAATATCGAGGGCTTCCCCCAGGGAATGCAGGTTTTCGAGCAGATCAGGCCGTACACGGTTGACACGGCAGAGCGGTATGTGCCGCCAGAAGAGGACGTGATCAAGGTGCTCCAGCAGGCGCAAGGGCAGGATCTCATTATGTTGCTGACGTACTATTATACCGGTGCCCGCCGGGGAGAAGTGTTCAGACTGTCGCTGTCGCGCGATCTGCGCTTTGATGAAGGTCTGATCCGCCTGACTGATCATAAGGGCAAGGGCGGCAAAAAACGTACCCGCTGGGCAGGTATGCATCCCGAACTGGCCAAGGCTCTCAGGTGGTGGGTTTCAGTTCGGCCATGTCAGGTTGATAATGTCTTCATGCAGATTCAAAACGACACCTGCATGGGGCTGCCCTTCCGGCAGCGTAATCACCTCATGCCGCGCCTGTGCAGGCGGGCGGGCGTGAAGCCTTTCGGCTTTCACTCCATGCGGCACAAATCGGCGGCCATCACCTTTGTGGGCGGTGGCCTCAATGCGGCCCAGATACTCATGGGTCATTCACGGGCTACGACAACGGATCTCTATATCCGCAGTGCGGGCCTTTACACGCCCCCCACGGTCATTCTTGATGCGCTGGGGGCGACTCGGATCGCGGCGGCGGCTGACGAGCTGCTTAAAGAAATAATGCCCCCTGAGGCGGAATCTCAAGAGGCATTTTGTGTACACCCGAATGTGTACACGGCAATCCAGTAACTAAGGCAGAGTGTAAACCATTGAAAATGTTGGCGTCCCCAGCCGGATTCGAACCGGCGTTGACGGCGTGAAAGGCCGTTGTCCTGGGCCGACTAGACGATAGGGACATATGGCTGGGCTACATGGACTCGAACCATGATTAACGGGACCAGAATCCGTCGTCCTGCCAATTGAACGATAGCCCAACGTGGAGATGTCTTATTAGGGGAAACTGCCTGCTTCGTCAAGGAATTTTCGGCAATATTTTTAATTTTTTTTCGTATTTCGCCTTTCCAGAACAGAATAAAAGCAATTTATCAATTTATTTCAATACAATATATACAATAAAATTTATGGCAATCATAACGCATCATCCGGCTCCAAGGCTGGCGAACAGAGGAATTTCCCGTACAGTATGGCCGTATCCTGATGGTCAGCCAACAGAACGGGGAACTTTTTCCAAAAATCCTGTCATATTCTGAACGGATGGATGTATTACGCCCGGGGAAATCAGACAGAGTTTGCCGGGGAAGAATTGGAAAGGCTGTATCGCTATCCCCCTTCTGCTCACACCAGAACAATTTGAAGAGGTTTTGTTTTGAACATGCTCCCGGAGTCAAGCGAAGCGAGACTGCGCCGCCGGTCAGCCGCAATCTACGCGAGATCTGACCCACGAGAGGTGGCCGCAGGGCATACGGGTATGGTCGGAAGAGGCGATTCCGGCAGAGGAGTGAAAGCTGCGAGCCGGAACATGGCGTCCTGAAATGCAGATACGTTCAAGAGCAAAAGGCCTCAGGAAAGGCGGCATGCCCTTCACAGCGTTTTATGAAGGCGCATACAGCCTGAACAAACAGAAAACTCCAGCAATACGACTCTGCCCGACCCAAAGCGCGACCTGTGCAGGGTAACGTCGATATCTCGCCGCGCCGCTCTGGACAGGGAGAACCCTGAAAAGCGTCCAGCTCTTTTCCCCGGCACTTTGCCGCAATCCGAGTTCTACCGAAACCGAAAGCGTACGACTCAGTTCAGAATATAGGCATAAGGATTGGTTGGAACCCCGTTGATACGGACTTCATAATGCAGATGGGGACCGGTAACACGCCCCGTACTGCCGACGTGGCCGATAAGCTGCCCGCGTTCCACTTCCTGCCCGGCCTTGACCAGAATTTTCGACATATGTCCGAACTTTGTGGACAGGCCGCCGCCGTGGCTGATATCGACGCTCAAACCATAGGCGCCGTCTGTTCCGGCAGCGCTTACCTTGCCCCGGGCCGGGGCATAAATGGGAGTGCCCGTAGGTGCGGCAATATCAAGCCCCTTATGAAAACTGCTCTGCCCCGTAAAGGGAGAGCTGCGATATCCGAACTTGGACGTAACAAAGCCTTCCGTCGGCCATATGGACGGGGTGACAGCCAGCTTGCCGCGATTTTCACGCATGGCCAGCATAAGTTCCTGCTGCCGTATTTCCTCCATCCGGGTTTCCTGCGCCAGTTCTTTAAGAAATGCGCGCATCTGACGGGTCGCCAGTTCATAGCGATGAAGAGGAATATAGCCCGGTCCGGCGTCGCCGGTTCCGCCCTGGGGCAGATCGTCGACGCCGACATCCTTCTTGACCATAACACGCAATTTTGTGTCGAACTGCTGCACTCTTTGCAGGTCGTCCCGGACAGCCGCAAGCTCTTCTGCCAGCCCGGTAAGCTGTCCCTGACGGGCTTCAAGCGCGTATTCCGCTTCTGCCAGTCGGCCTTCCAGCACACGATTCTGGGTAAAATACTTCCACAGCCATACGTTGCAGGCAACGAGTCCGCAGAAAACAAGACACAACAGCCATCCAAACCAGCCGGAAAGGCGCAGGCTCCGCGAGGAGCCTCCCTTTTCTTTAAATATGACAACATGGTACTTGCCGAAAAGCATTGGCTCCCCATGACATGGTATGTACAGATGTACGGATAACAGGGGTTCGGAAAAAAGAAGAGAAATACCCCAGGAGGCCCATATGATAAAGTCAAGCCCCGCCGAGGTCAACGAAATGTGAAGAAAAGGTAGGAATTTACATAATCGGGCAAGTCATACGCCATTTTCCCGATAATGTTTTCTCTTCACAACATGCTTCCCTGAATTCCTTTCTTCCCCGGATAACGTACGCATGCTGAAGATCATTTGCTCCGGGGACGGCAATACAAAGCGGCGATACCACTCCGGCTATTTTTTACGTTTGCGGACTCAGCAACGAACTTCACAGAATATCTGCGTCTTCCGTACGATTTTTTCCGCCGTCTTTTGCCAACTGCCAGCGGGTCAGACCGTGAAAGATGTTTCTGCGCCGAATTCTGCTGCCTTCGCACATATCCTCGACCAACTTCATCATGTCCGCCCGCTTTGTTCTGCCTGCTGAAGGACAGGGATTACTCCACAGAGGAAGTTCCCACTGTCGCGCCGCCCGGGCAATATCGCTTTTTTCAACCAGAAGGAGCGGACGGATAACCTGAAGCCTTCCTCCGAAAAAGGCATCGTTCATGCTCATGCCGTCCACCCGGCCGGTCTGGACGAGATTCATCAGGAAATTGGTGACGAGATCGTCTGCATTATGCCCGAAAGCCAGATGCGTCAGACCATATTGTTCACACAGGGCAAACAGACGTTTGCGTCGCAGGCGGGCGCAGTAAAAGCAGGGAGAGTTCCGCAGATTTTCCCCGGAATGGGCACGGGGACCGTGATCGCTTACCTCAAGATGTCCGGCAATACCTTCCGTTCGCAGCCAGTCCGCAAGCGGCGCATGATTTGCCGGATCGAAACCCGGATTCACATGCAGGGCCATGAATTCAAAGGGGAAGGGCACAATGCGCTGCCTCAACTGCATGACCTTGAGCAGCACGAAACTGTCCATTCCTCCGGAGACGGCCACCCCCACGCGCGCGCCGGGCCGGATCATGCGACACTCCTGCATGGCCTTGCCGGCGGCGCGAACGCAGGTCTGCTGCGCGAAGGTCAGTTTAAGCGCCACTGCTGCGCGCTCCTTACTGCATCAAGCAGCGTTCTCACACCGAAGCCCGTCGCTCCTCTGACATTGACGGGCGACTCGCCCGTATCCGCAGCCGCAATATCCAGATGTGCCCAGCGCATCCCTTCCTCCACAAAACAGCTCAGGAAGAAGGCCGCATGGAGCGCCCCGCCCTCGCGCGCACCGGAATTCACCATATCCGCAACGTTGCTCTTGAGTATTTCCCGACTGCTTTCCCAGACAGGAAGCCGCCAGTTACGCTCTCCAAACCTGCACCCCGCGGCATGAAGGAGATCGGCCAGCGTATCGTCATTGGCGAAGAGCCCGGCGTTTCCCTTGCCCAGGGCAACGGCACAGGCTCCGGTCAATGTGGCAATATCCACAATTCCGCCGGGATTCCAGTTTTTCTGGGCATAGGTCAGCGCGTCTGCAAGTATGAGCCGGCCTTCGGCGTCGGTATTGACGATTTCTATGCTGCGTCCGGACATGGTCACCACAATATCCCCGGGCCTTGTGGCCCGCCCGCCGGGCATATTTTCCGTACACGGCATAAGCCCTACCACGGGACAGGGAGGAGTCCAGCCCGGTGCCAGACGCCCCAGGGCCTCGAATACGCCCATCACGGCCGCCGCGCCGGACATGTCGCCCTTCATTTCGGCCATGCCTGCCGAAGGTTTGAGGCTGATTCCTCCGCTGTCAAACGTTATTCCCTTGCCCACCAGCGCAAGGGGCTTTCCCTCTGCTCCGCGTGGAGAATATTCCAGAACCACAAGACGCGGTTCGCGCTCCGATCCGCGGGATACTGCCAGAAAGGCGCCCATATTGCGTTCCTCAAGCTCCTTCGGGCCAAGCACATGGCAGCTCATGCCCCATTCCGCAAAGCGGGAGACGAGTTCTTCCGCCGTAGAGGCCATGAATGCGGGGGTCACCTCGTTGGCAGGCCCGTTAGCCAAATCCCGGGCCAGACAGAGGCCCGCAGCTTCCGCCTCGGCCAGACGTGCAGCCTCGCGCACGGCGTCGTTCACATGCTCTTCGCGGAAAAGAAAGGCCAGCCAGCGGGGATCGGAGGAGGAATCCTTTTTTACGCTCAACCAGCGTTCATACCGATACAGCCCGAGCAGGGCGGCAAGGGCGATTTCCCGCGCAAGACCGGGGCCGTCAAAACCGTAAACGGGAGCAATACGCTCAAGGGAAGACATCTCCACGGCTACGCTTTCCAAACCATGATCCCGGCACAGACGCAGCGCACCGCCCACGGCATGACGCAGCGCAATCAGACCGTCTTCTCTGCCGGCCTTCTCTCTGTCTCCCAGTCCCAGAGCAATCACACGGGGAATATCCATCGCGGCAGGGCCGTACATAACGGTCATTTCGCCTTTTTTCCCCCGAAAATCACGCCAGGCAGGGGCAATACTCAGCCAGGGGACGGCCTGTTCCAATACGGGAGCAGCCTGCTCCACCTTTTCCCCTTCAAAGAAAAAGGCCAGAACGGCCTCGGCTTTCCACCGCTCTCCGCCACCGGCCTGAAAACGTATGTCCATCATTTCTGAATCTCCTCACATTTTGCCCGTTCCGTCATATATCGGGCTGTCTGACACACTGTGCCGCGGCAGCGGCTTTATCACAGGCCTACGGCCTGGCGCAATGCGGCGATTTCCGCATCTTCCAGAGGCCGAATCTCACCGGAGCGAAGGGAGCCGAGACGCAAAGGCCCCTGAGAAACACGGCGCAGCTTCAGCACCGTCAATCCGAGATCTCTGCACATTCTGCGTATCTGACGGTTCAGTCCCTGATGCAGCGTCAGACCGAGCAGAATACCTTTTCCCATATCAGGGCGAGGAGGAAGCTGCTCGGCTTCCACCGGAGCCAGACGCTCGCCCTCCTTCAGGGTCATGCCCCGTTCCATACGGCGCAGCGCAGCGGACAGAGACGCGCCTTCTCCCGGACGAACCAGAACTTCATAACGGCGCGGCAGATGCCAGCGCGGATGGGAAAGTCTGTGCGCAAGTTCCCCGTCGTCCGTAAGCAGAATCAGACCTTCGGAAAAATAATCAAGTCTGCCCACGGGGAAAAGCCTGCGGCCTTTCCAGGCAGGCGGAACAAAATCGAGTACGGTGCGTCTTCCTTCAGGATCCCGCGCCGTGGAAACCACTCCTACCGGCTTGTGCAGCATGAGCCAGCAGGGCGTCCACTTTTTCCCTTTTTCTCCTCCGGAATGTCCCTGCATGCGTAATGCTACGGCCTTGCTGTCCACCAGAATTCTGTCGCCCTCTTTCACACGCAGACCCGGGCTGTCCGCCACTGCGCCGTTGACGCGCACCCGCCCTGCAAAAATCAGCGCGTCCGCGCCGCGCCGGGAACACACTCCCGCATCGGCCAGAGCCTTATTCAGGCGCACTGCGCCAGTCTCCTCCGGGCCTTCGCTCATATTTCGCCTCCTGGCAGGAATCGCAGCCGGACAACCCGCAACGGTACGACATTACCGGACGGCGCGCCGTGAATCGTGAACGCCGCCCGGAAGGATTTTATACTCTGACGATCTTGTCCGCCAGCTGCATACTGGTAATGATGTCCAGCATATTGGTGGTATCGCCCACCTGCTTTTTGTCCAGCAGGCCGAAATGATCAAGGCAGGTTCCGCAGACGAGAATGGAGCAGCCGGCCTCGGCCAGGGCCTTCAGCTTTTCCAGCGCAGGGCCTCCGGCGGTCAGTTTGACCCCGCCGTTGACCAGCACAATTCTCCACAGATCCTCCCCAAGCTCCGGCAGCGAACCAAGAAAATTGACCATGAGCTTCGCTCCAAGCTCGTCGTCTCCACTTCCCAGCGTCTCGGAAGGAATAAATACCAGGGTACGGGCGCCGCGCTCCGCCTGCCCGCACGACACGGAACAGGCCGCCGGCGCAGCATCTCCCGATCCACCGTCATTCAGTCCGTCCGCGGGTACGGCACAGCTCAGTCTCCACAAAGACGCGCCTTCATTTCGGGTGTCCACATTCAGACCGCGTCCCCGTAAAAAATTGCCCACATTTTCCACCGCAGCAGAATTGTCCACCAGCACTTCCAGCATCTCACCGGCATGCTTTCCTTCCTTAAGCCAGTCGCGGCAACGAACCACGGGCTGAGGACAGGGCATGCCCCGGCAATCCAGAACGCTCATAGCAACCTCTTTTTTTTATGCCCCTCCCCGGAATGGAAGGGGCTGGCACAAGGAGATAATGTAAGGTATAAGAAACTCCGTCAAGGAGCCGCAACGCCCCATGACGACATCCATTCCTTATATTACAACGGTTGAAGCATGATCAGATTTCCCTTTCCTTCCCCCGATCAGGAGGCATGATGCGCATATCTCTGGTCTGGGCCGCAGCTCCCTTCTATTATCTCTATCAGGCTGTCTGCGGCACACTGCGCTTTCATGAGCGGAACAGGGAATCCGTCGACGGGCTGGACAGGGCCGGAGAACGCATGGTCTTCTGCCTCTGGCACGATGAACTTTTCCCGCTTATGCGGGTCAAACGCAATCTGGATATTGTTACTGTGGTCAGCCCCAGCCGGGACGGCGAACTTCTGGCCCGGGTGCTGGAACGGCTTGGCCTGCGCACGGTGCGCGGCTCAAGCACAAGGGGAGGAATGAAAGCCCTGCTGGGCGCATCCCGCCTGATGAAACGGGAAGGCATACATGCCTGCATTACCGTCGACGGCCCCATGGGGCCGCGTCACAAAGCCAAGGACGGAGCCTTTTTTCTCAGCGCACATGCCGACGCATGGATTGTTCCCGTCCGTATTCTGCCTCGCCCCGTGTTCCATCTCCCCACATGGGACAGATTCAAAATTCCCGTCCCTTTCGGACATGTCGATATATACTTTGCCTCCCCCTGGAAGGTCGATCCCGATAAACTCGACGATAGCGGCCTGATCTCTGCCCGAACCCGTCTTGAACAGGAACTGGAAGAACTCGTCCCCTCCCCCGGAAAAAAAAGCAAGGAGCCCTCGTGAATCTGTTTCATCGCATACAGCTGGCCCTGCTTTCCGGCTGTGCTTCCCTGCTTTCCCTTCTCGGTTTCCGAGGGCTTTCGCGTATCGGCAGCGGAGTCGGTCGCCTGATGTGGCACCTGCTCCCCTCGCGCCGCAGGCTGGCTACGCAGAACGTCGCCCGCCATCTGAATCTGCCGGAAGAACAGGCCCGCGATATAGCGCGCTCCGCCTTCCGTCATAATGCTCGCTCCTTCATGGAAATTCTGCTGACCGACCGTTTCGGCATGGATTTTCCCGAACTGCGTATTGGGGAGCCGGAGCTTTTCCAGCAGCTGAAGAACTGCAGTCGCCCCATTGTGGCCGCCACGGCTCATCTGGGAGCATGGGAACTTCTCGCCTCCATGCTGGGAGAACTTTATGAACCTCCCCGTCCCCGTATGGTCGTAGTTCGGCGTTATCCCAACCCTGCGGTACAGGCCTTCATTTCTTCCCGTCGGGAAGCCCGGGGAGCAACCATGGTAGGCCACCGTACAGTTGTTGCCGCCGTTCTGCGCGCGCTGCGCAAAAACGGTATCGTCGCCTTTCTTGTCGACCACAACGCGCCCCGCAGCGAAGCTCTGTTTCTTCCCTTCATGGGTGAGGAAACTGCCGTAAACATGGGGCCGGCCCTGCTTGCCGTAAGGGCGGAAGCCCTGATCTGGCCGGTATGCCTGATGCGGGAAGGAAACGGGTATGTCTTCCACCTGCAGGAACCTCTGGATACGGCCACGCTCAAGGGCAGCAGAGAAGAAAAAGTATTGGCGGCCGCAACGTTCTATACAAAGGCTGTGGAAAAAGCCGTGCAGCGCGCGCCGGAGCAATGGTTCTGGATGCACAACCGCTGGAAACAGCACCCGTCCGCCTGATTCCTGCTTCCTCTCCAACGGGACTGACGGAGCCGCTCAGGAAGACGGCTTGCCCGCCTCCCGGCCCTGAAACGAGGTTGTCTTTCCTGCCGCCCCCTGTCGGAAGGCTGTTCTTGTCATCTGTCGCTCCGCCTCTGGAGTGGGGAAGACGTATTTTCCGCTCAGGCCTTATCTGCTTTTCAGGTAAAAGACGACACGCCCAGAGAGGCGGAAACTCTTGAGGCAGAGCATTGCCGCCGTCCGGAACCTTATCCCTCCGTGCAAAAAAAACGGCCGCAAAAGCGGCCGCAAAATTCCGGTTCGTGCAAAGGCGGAATCAGTGACGCATATGATCGCCCTTTCTGATGCGATACACAATGGCGCACATCATGATGACAAAATACACGAAAATCAGGCCCACTCCCACAAATCCCTGCGGGGTGGAATGCATGGCACTTTCAATGAGCTGGGAAAACATGGCGTGCGCTCCTTGTCTAATACTTGCACCTCGCCTGTTCGTCGCGTGATATGAGGTGCTTTTTTCTTATGCACCGGTAAAACGGCAAAAGTCAAGGGAGTATCGGAAGGAGACACGACAGCCTACCTGACAGTCTCATGTTTTCCGGTTATATGTGCGGGGAATCCGAAAGCACATCAAAGGTGAGGCACGTCATGCGCGATACTTCGGCACCCTCCTTTCCACAGGGAGAGACGATCAGAGAACTCGTTCTGACCGGTTTTACCCACGACGGCCGCTGTGTGGCCAGACGCGAGGGTGAAGCCGTGGTCTTTGTGCGCGGAGGTCTTCCTGGGCAGCGCGTTCTGGCTCGCCTTGACTCTGAAAACCCCAAAAAGGGCGGACGCTTTCTGGAAGCGGATCTTGTGAGCGTTCTTGATTCCGTGCCGGACGACATGGGCGGCGAACGCCCCGCTCCCTGCCCCCATGCGGCAGAATGCGGAGGATGCCCCTGGCAGACGATGCCCTATGCCGGACAACTTGTCTGGAAGGAACGCCTGCTGACCGACGCGCTTGCCCGTATCGGCAGGCTGCGTATCCCCACTCCGCTTTTTCGTCCGATTATTCCTTCCGTCAAGGAGTGGGGGTACCGCAACAAGATGGAATTCGCCTTTGCGCCCGATGTCGAAAAAGGAATCGTGCTGGGGCTGCGTCGGCGCAATTCCCGCGATGTGGTGGAAGTTCCTTCCTGCATGCTCGCCGCGCCCCGCATGATGCGCGCTTATGATGCGCTGCGGGAAGCAACACGCAGTTCCGGCCTGAAGGCATGGGACGGCAAACAGGGTCTGCTGCGCCATGCCGTGCTGCGCGAAGCAGGGGAGTTGCTGCTGGTCGAACTGATCTGCGCTCCTGCGACGGAAGAAGAGCAAACCGGCGTCCGGCTCATCGGAGAAAAACTGCTCTCCTCCGGTCTTGCAGACGGTTTTGTCCACAGCGAACGCCGTGCCAGGGCAGACATCGCTTACGGCGAGCGTACCCTGCACCGAGCAGGAAAAACCTTTCTGACGGAAACGCTGAATCTGCCGCATGACAACACGCTGCGGCTCCGGCTTGGACACGATTCCTTCTTTCAGGTCAACACGGATACCGCCGCAAGACTGTACGGCGAGGCTTTGCTTATGGCTCTGGAATTTTCCGTCGGTATGGAGGATTCCTCGCCACAACTCCACAAAAAAAACAACCTGCACACATGCTGGGACGTATATTGCGGCGTGGGAGGACTGGCTCTGACCATGGCTCCGTACTTCGATCGCGTTCTGGGGCTGGAGAGCGTCGCTCCGGCAGTGGAGCTGGCGCGCAAAAACGCAAACGAGCTGACCCATGTTCGTTTTGAGTGTGCCGACGCCGCCCGTCTGGGCGAATATTTCCGCCGTTTCGGCACGCCGGATCTGCTGGTCTGCGATCCTCCCCGTGCGGGCATGGATGAAAAAACCACGCAGGCCATTCTGCGCGCCAGACCGGAGCATCTTATTCTCGTATCCTGCAACCCTGCCACGCTTGCGCGTGATCTTGCCCGTCTGAACGAAGGAGGAGCGTATGATATTCAGGTTATACGCCCCGTAGATATGTTCCCCCAAACCCCGCATGTGGAATGTATCGTCAGCCTGCGGGCAGGCGGGATATAAAGGACAGTTCAACCCGTTAGGCCAGTTCGGCGGGAATTAAAACGGCAGCGGCGGGACGACATCCGTCCCGCCGGAAAAGGTTCCCCACTCACACAGGGGAAACCGCAAGGCATACGCTCTGATTAGAATTCCACCACAACCTTTTCCATACGCTCAAAATCCCGCGTATAGGAAGCCCGTATGCCGATGCAGCACAGGGCTACCGCAAATTCCACCCCGGTGAACAGCATCATGCTGGTTCCGAGGCCGAAATTATCGGACAGCATCCCGACCAGCAGCGGTCCCAGGCCGAAGCCGAGCAGATTCTGAAACACGGTAAGGAGCGCCACGGCAGTTCCACGCTGATGCGCAGGTGTGAGATCGGCCGTTACCGTATAGCCCATGGGCAGAATGCCTCCGGCCATGCACAGGCCCGCAGCAAACAGAAAGACCTGAACGGCACTGCCCGGTGTGCAGAGCCCGAAGGCCGCCGCTTCCATGACAAAGCAGCTGAGACATGCAAGGGCTATGCAGGAAAGCGTACGGACGATTCCCCTGCTGCGCATCCAGTCCATGAACATGCCGAAGCCCACATGTCCCACGCCGAGCCCGACAAGAACCACTGCCGCAAGAGCACCGGCTCTGGCCGGATCCATACCCGCCTCGCGATTGAAATAGGACGCTCCCCAGTTAATCATGACCCCCGTGAACATCTGATTGGCCGCGATGGCCAGAAAGGCCAGAAGACAGGAGGGTGTGCGCAGGATGGAAAGAACAATGTTTCCCCAGGATTCACCCCGTGAGGAGACTGCTGCCTTCTGCTCCTCATTCTCCGCTTTGCAGGCGCGCCGAACCGTGAAATCCTTTATCCTGATACAGAGAAAAGCCGCGAGCATACCCGGTATGGCCACAACGCCAAAGGCATGACGCCATCCCCAATGCTCCGCTATGAACGCACCTATGAGCAAACCGAGAGGAGAGCCGATACTCGCGCAGGTCACGAAGGTGGACAGCGCCGTGGAGCGGTATTTCCGGGGAAAGCTGGCCGCAATCAGACTCTGGGCTGCCGGAACATATCCCGCCTCGCCAGCACCGACAAAGAAACGGGCTGCGAACAGATGTCCGAAACCTCCTGCAAAGGCACAGGCTCCCGTGGCAAGACTCCAGACGAATGTCATTATGCCCATCATGTATTTGCGGCTCCAGCGGTCTATCAGATATCCCGTGGGCAGGGTCAGCACGGCAATGGACACGTTGACGACGGACACCAGCAGACCGAGCTGAGTATCGCTCAGCCCCATGTCCTGCTTGAGATAGGGGAACAGCGCTGCCAGCACCTGCCTGTCAATGAAATCCAGCAGAAGAAAGGTGCAGGACAGAAAAAACGTGAAAAACGCAGCCCTCTTGCCTATGGGCCAGGCATCCTGCCCGGGTTCCGGCAGGCAATCCTTTTCAAGTTGCATGATGTCTCCTGCAAAAACTGAAATGAAAAATATGTCCCCGGGGCCTATCCAAATCAGCAGAAGGATTCCGCCTGTCCTCTATCAGCAGAGCTGTCATAACAACTTTTGCACATGAATCGGCGATACGAGTCCGCGCCTGCTCGGTACAGGACGCTGCCTTTCACGGCCGGAACAGCTGCACAGACAACAGAGGGACAGACATGCGAATCCCCTGCCCGTATTTCTTCTCTTCAGAAATGCGGCCGCCCGCGAGCGGCCGCATTGACAAAGACTATTCGCTCACTTCCTGAATGAAGTCCTTCAGCATGAGCAGCAGCTTTTTCGCTTCCTCGGGATGTTCGGCAATCACATTGTGCAGCTGGAAGGGATCGTTTCTGCGGTCATACAGTTCGTCCTCTTCGGGGAGGGCTGCCACGGAACCGGGCGTGCAGGTCCACTGATCTTCGCCGTCCAGCGTCGCGGCCTCACGGTACTTGCGCTGTTCTTCGCTTTCTTTCTTATTGAAGTCGTCCGCCCGTACTACGGAACTTTTGGAGTATTTATCGCGCAGCACGTCATCAATGACATTCTTGCCCGTATCCATGACACCCTGGACATACATGTCATAGACGAGGCTCGACTGAGAGGAGGAATCACCTTTGCGCAGCCAGTGAATATAGCTCCAGTCCTCGGTATAGATGGCCCAGGAAAACTTGTGATAACCGGCAATGGCAAAATCACGCACCTTGTCCACCTCGCCCCGCACCAGCGGCAGCAGCGATTTGCCGTGCATATCGGGATGCACGCCGATCCCCAGCCAGTCGCACACCGTTGGGGCGACGTCGCAGGACTGTACAAAGGCCTTGATCCTCTGACCCGCCTTGACTCCCGGGGCTCGTAAAATCATGGGGGTATGGGCAAGTTCCTCATAGGGCCAGGGACGACACTTACGCATAATTCCATGCCCGTGTTCACCCTTGCCCATAGGTTCACCGTGGTCGGAGACCATCATGAGCAGTGTGTTTTCCTCAAGCCCAAGTCTGCGCACAGCATCCAGGAATATGCCCAGATAGCTGTCGCACAGCGTCACCAGTTCGGCATACAGCATACGGATATGGTGCAGCTCTTCTTCAGTATACAGGTCATCAACATCTCCCATGAGAGGCAGGAACTGATCCTTGCCCTTATAATCGGGATCGTAGGGACAAGGGAAATTCATATAGACCGAGGGAGGATTCCAGGGCTCGTGCGGATCGAAGCTGTCCACCCAGAGGAAGAACTGCTTGTTGCGATCCACATTTTCCAGATATTCAATGGCCTTGCGCATGGTACGGGCGACGTAGCGATCTTCCTCGCTCTTCCAGTACTGAGTCTGGTTGAGGTAGCTGTTCATCTCCTCAAGCATGGGGCCCACGATCCTGCCGCCGAAGGTCTTGTCCGCGGTCTGAAGCACATGATCTTCCACATAGTCTTCAGCCTTCACATGATAGAGAGGATCCTTGGCATAGAACTGCGTGTCACCTTCAT
>LBJMC04202__coassemble_663_pt1 | contig 22573 bp, 22 predicted proteins | sample LBJMC04202__metabat2_low_PE_018 | metagenome-assembled genome bin LBJMC04202 | reverse complement strand
CTGTTTCTGGTCATGGACCATATATGCGACATGAAGTAGTCCAGTGCAAGAAGATCATTGTCTGAGCATATGGCGGATTCCACGGGGCTTGAGATTTTGGAGCAGTCGACCGGAAGGCCGGCGTAAGAATTATTTCCGTCGCCGTCAGAATATGCATCGGGTTCCGGATTGTTGATATTTTTTCGTGAATCCGTCTGTACGGACTGCTTGGGAAGCCAGCCCTTCAGGCTCTGTACGTCTCCGGACTTGGAAAAGGCGCAGGCTGCCGGGAATGAAAAGAACAGAGTGCAGAGCAGAATAGTTGTGATTGCCGGTAGTATGTTCATCTGAGAACTCCGTTCCGAGTTGCCGTTTATCTGAACAGAACGACGGATGTGCCTTTTTCCAGCGCGTTGTCTATGGAAACATCGGACAGTCGTACGGAAAACGTCGCTCCCTCTTTTGCCGTGAGAGAGGAAAATACATGCGGCTCATCCTCCACATAGGCGGAAATGACATGGAAGGGGAAGGGCTTGCCCGTATCGTTGGTTATGCTGATATTGACGCCGAGTTCGAGACTGCCGAATTCTCCGCCCACATGCTCAATTCTGTTCTTAATCTTCTCCGGAATGCCGAGCGTCAGCAGCGTGTCGGGATCGGATATGAGGTTGATATGGGAATCGGACAGGAGTTTGCCCTCCGTACTTTTGGCCAGCAGAATGGGAATGTTGAAATGGGCGTAGGAATCGAAGTCGTTTCTTGTGCAGCCTGCATATTCTGCATCGTCAAAGATGATGGGAATTTTTCCCTGTATTTCGATGAGCGCGTCGGAGGGGGTTTTGCTGTTGCCTTCATGGCAGCTTGAAATCTCGACACGCAGATCGCCGGGGATCACTTTGTTTTCGGAGCTGAGCAGATCCGTCATGTTGACCTGTGTGTCGACTTCCGCGTCGCATCCGAAAAGAAGCAGTAAAAGTGTCAGAAGCAGCGTCCGTTTCATGATTCCTCCTGCGGCTCGTTCAGGTCAGGCTTTTTCAACCGGCTTTCCGGGCCGGGCAAGAATGAGGCAGAGCAGGGCGATGATACCGCCGATCAGAGCCTGCTGGATTGCGCCCACGTTGGGAGCGAGCAGGAAAATGCCCAATGAGAGCAGCAGCATGATGATGCTGCACGTTTTCAGTACGCGGTGCTTTTTTCCTGTAAGAAAGATGGCGAAGCACACTATGCAGGTGATAAAGGTGATGAGGGTGAAAAGATAGAACGGCGCGTCGGCACCGTTGAAGAAATTGACCAGCGCCAGAATGCGATATCCGCCTTCAAGCCCCAGGGCGCAGGCAAGTATGCCGATGATGCAGACGAACTTATTCATGCGAATCCTCCAGATCATACTGAAAAATGTGGAAATGCAAGTACGGCTCCGCTGTGTTCGGGAATGTTGAATCAGGGCTTGGCGTAGTACAGGAAGAGGATGAATGCTCATACAACATGATCCTCAATCTTTTTTACCTCGCATACCTGTCAGTAAAATTTCAATTGTTCTGTGGTCAGCATTCCACGGTACGAAAACATCGTACCGCACTGTTGCAGAAAATGCGGATAAGGCATGGCGGACGCGCATCGTAATGCTTTCGGATTCATGATATCACATTCAGCATTACTCCTGGAGAAGCCTCTGTTCAAGAAGAATTTTCAAGATTTCCAGGAAGTGATTTTTTCTGCGGAAAATAAGGAATATTGGGGGATAGGATAAAATATCAAGATTCTCGCGGACAAGATGTCGAAGCGTTTTGCATTATTTTTTCCAGACGGAGCCATGTGGAGATGCGGCTGCTTCTTTTTCTGCACAGAATGTTCAGCTCTGCGAAGTCGGGGGCTTCATAGTCGCGCAGGCTTGCGGAGAGACTTTTCCGGCGGGCGGATTCGGAAAGACGGCCGAATCGGAAGTGTGCCCGCAGGATGAGAAGGTTTCGGGGCCTGTCCGATGCCATGTTTTCCGAGATATTGGCGTTCGGCGTTGCTCTTCGTTGTGAGGAGAAATGGGGGAGACAGGTTTCCGTGACGGAGGTTCATCCCGCGTATATGCCGAATCCGGATCGGTGCGGACAATCCCGGCCCCGTTTTGCATGCAGTATTTACGGTTCTGCGGACTTCGGCCGGAGAGACTTGCCCCCGCAGGGGAAGGCGCGACAGAATGGCGAAGACGTAGCCTCTGCGTTCGCAGCCTGAAGAGGCAGGGGGATGATGCGGTCTTCTGCTAAAAACGATACCTGAAGGCCATATTGAGACGGTGCCGCGTATATGCGCAGGTCCAGATATTGGAATCGCGCTTTGTGTATACATACTGGAGTGTCGGCGTGATGCCGTATTTCTCGAAAGAGCTGGAGGACAGGGAGGCGAAGAACTGCCAGGTTCTGTCTTTGCGCTGGAGGCTGTCGATGCGGTAATCCCTTGTAATGTACCACTGGGAGCCGTGGTACGTTGAAGGAGAAAAGCTCAGCTCCCCGAAGAAAGAGAGGCCGAAGGGCAGGATTCGGTAAAGACCGAGAGCATAACGCCATGTGGTGCTGCTCTGGGCGTCGCTGCGGGTATTGTCTTCCTGACAGGCAAGCCCTGCCTGAACAAAGGTTCGGTCGTTGAGGACATAGCGGGCCTGCGTGGAGACGGCGAATATGTTGCCCCGCAGAAAGCTGTCGACATAGCTGTCGGCGTAGCGTATGGCCGACCAGGAAAGTTCTCCGCTCAGGATGAAACGTTGCCATGACCACTGGGCGTCAAGGCGCAGTCCGTATTCTTCGCTGTACTGTCTGCCCGCATACCAGCGTTTGCGGAAGGTAGGCTGGAGGCTCAGTTCCCCCTGTTCAAAGGTACGGCGCGGGCCGCTGGCAAGGAAAAGCTGATAGTCGTCAAAAGATCCCTGCTCATATTCAAGGGCCTGAACGCTGATACTGTTGCGCAGGCCGAAATCCCGGCTGAAGCGCAGATACTGGTCGAAACTGCCGCCCGCGCTCAGGCCCATGCCGCCTTTTTCTCCGTCCAGAGGTCGGCAGAGCAACATTCCGCCGAAGGCAATACACTCCTCTTCGCCGCCGGAGGCCTGATTGATGTTGGAGTCGGGAACCAGCGACAGATCGAGGGAAACGCTCCAGTCCTTCATGCGTCTGATCCGGGTGAGGAAAAGATCCACCTTTTCCTGAACCTCCGGCGGGAGGCCGCTTCCCTTGAGCAGTTCAAACTGCAGCCGGGCGTCCTCATAATCTCCGTTCAGAAAGTAGGCCCGCGCCAGTTCCAGGCGCACTCGCGCCAGATCCGGATTCATGCGCAGGATGTCCTGAAAGAGGAGAGCGGCATCCCGGAAACTTCCTTCCAGCATGAATATGCCCGCCAGTTGAAAAGCAGCTTCAATCCGGTATTCCCGCACCCGGCCGCGCCGCATCAGTTCCCGGTACAGGGTGACGGCTTCATCCCTGCGACCCTGCCCCGCAAGGATACGGGCCAGAATCAGGACTTCCCGTTCTGTGAGCTTCCGCTCTCCGGCGGACGCATACGCGCCCGCCGGAGCAGCATCCCCCATCTCCGTCCCTGTGGCTGCGGAAACGGGCGCGGGCAGTGCGGCAAGAAGCAGGAAAAGAAGGAATACAGCGGGCCGGGGGAGGAACATGTCTATTTCTTCACGCCGAAGGAGCCGCCAAATATAAACTGATCGTTGGTGCTCGGATTGCTTGCGTCGATATTAAAGCGTCCTGATGCTTCGCTGGCGCTGCCGTTGCCGTAAAAGTCTCCTTTCAGGTATGTCTCGTCTTCGTTGAACATGGGGCCGGACATGGGATCGGGGAAATTGATTTCAGTTGTGTTGCCGTTATTCGTGATGGAAGGTGTACCGACATTGTTGAATGTGTTGCCTGTTATATCGAATGTAAAGCCGATGTTGTAGAAGTTCGGGAAGTTCAGGGCCAGATTGCCGCCCGTGCCCATAGAATTAATCGTCAGTGTGGCGTCTCCCCTTAGGTCAAGTATTTCAATGGGGTTTTCGATCGAGGTTCCGCTGTATTGCGCTGCCATGGCCATGGCCTTGCCCGTGAAGCGCGTATCTTTGTCGGGGATTGCAGCGTGTGCGGGATCTCCGCCGCTGACCGGGTAGAAGTCCGTGTACTGAAAAGGATTTTTTTCAGTAAAGGTTGTTGACTGCCCGTTCCACACGAAGGTTCCGACATAGCCTGCTTTTATACCCCACATGCCGAAAGATGCATAATCCAACACCAGATCACCCTTCTTCGGTATACTCAGCTTTACAAACTCCTCTCCGCCAAGCGCGGTTCCGGTGAAATAAACGTCGGGTTGACCGGAAGTGCCGTGCAAGGGCCCCCAGTTTTCATTCTCGAATGTTTTACCCCGTGGGTCTTCGCCCAAAAAACTGGTCGTCGCCTCAGTCATAATGTCGGTGTCGATGACCTCTTTATAGACGGGAAGAGCGGCAGGATGATACTTGTTGAGGAGGTTTTGATTTCCGTAAATTTCTATGTTTCCTGTGGAATCGTTGTATTTGATGGTCAGATTTTCGCCATTGAGATTGTAGTTCTTGAGTGCGTCTTCCAGATTGTCGTTGCCTGGGAGATTAGCGTAGTATTCCGCCAGATAGCCCTGCTGGGGCATACCGCCGGTGATCTCTGCGGCGGAGATGGTCGGGCGAGGAGCCAGAGGCGTTGCGCCTCCTCCGTCTCCCCCGCCGCCGACGCAGGCTGTCAAGGAGATAAGGCCGCTCATGACGGCGAACAGCATGAATGTTTGCGACATTCTGTTCATGGAATAGTCCTCCCTGTGAAAAGTAAGTATACCAGTATATTATGGAAAAAATGCACCATTCCGTTCCGTTGGGCGGTCTCCGGATGCCGGGAGGGAGTGTTGTCCGTTTTTCACGGGATAAGTTCTCCGCCTCCGGGCACGGCATGGCCTGTCAGGGGGAAAGAGTGTCTTTCAGTGGTTGTGTGAGGCATCCGGCTCTGAAGCGGCGGTATGGCTGCCTGTCTGAACGCAATCGGGAGGCGGTACGTTGCGCCGCGTATGATAACGGGCATAAAAGGCCGATACTTCAAGCCATTGTGACCGGACTTCTTCAATACTGTACGCTCGTGCGGAAGGATGCCGTGTTCCCCAGAACAACAGGTCGGGATATCCTGCGTATCTGCAGATATTCAGCCTCTTGTCGATCTATTCACGGCCTTTCTGAGGAAGATCACGCTGCCACAGTTCCTTTCCCCAGACGATGACAATATCCGGCGCGAGACATTCGAGCGTTTCAAAAAGAGCCTGCTGCGACTCGCATCTCAGAGCGTCCGTGAGCCGACGTCCGTCTCCGGGGCCTGTGCCGACGTGCTTCTGAAAAAACTCGTGGAAAGCCAGACAGCTCCACAGGTAATCCGTCTGTCCGTATCCTTTTCCGCCAAGTACGGCCGCCATTATTCTGAAGCACCGTACATACGGAGGCGTCCGGCCTGTATCCGCAAGGGTATTGAGATAGTCGTCCTCAATCAGTTCCCTGATACGTTCTGTGCCTGATCCCATTTCCGGATGCTCTCTTCATCAGCTCCCGCCGCATATACCGAATGTCCGAGGACGAGCAGACGAGGTTCGGCCGCGTCATAGTCACTGCCGATGTAAGGAAGGAAATGAAGATGTTTCGCCCTGCGGAGACATGCTTCCTTTGGCCCGTTCATAAAAAATCCTTTCCGTCAGTTTCATTCTCTGTCTTGATCTTGGGGGCTGACCCCGATGGGTTATGCGCTTTCTGTTTTTCACACTGATAGGTTGTATTCATATGAGTGTCAATACCTATAGATGGTTTTATTGCGTGATATCTTACCTATCATTCCCTCTCAGCAGAGGATGACATGGATAAAAATGCACTCGATTTCGCCAGAAAGCTGGGCAGGCGTGTCCGGGAACTGCGTGAACGAAAGGGCCTGACTCAGGACAGAGCGGCGGAACTTGCCGGTATCACCGGGAAATACTGGGGAGAAGTGGAGCGGGGGAGCGTGGCCGTGTCCGCCGTGGTGCTGGATGGCATGACGTCCGCTCTCGGCGCATCCGTGGCCGACGCCATGGATATGGAACATTGCGCGGATCGTCAGGAACTTCTGGAACAGCTGGAATCATACCTGAAAAAGGCGGACGAGCGCACGCTGCGCCTGTATCTGCGGCTTCTGCGCAGCCTGCAGTGGTAGCGTCATCCCCATGATCTTCATCAGGAGGCTTTCAATATACAGGAAATGTCTCCCCCCAGCCTCCCGTATGGCGTGCGGTGAAACGGGTACAGCGTTGGAGATGTGTCGTATGAGGGGGAGTCCTTTCGAGCCGGGCGGCGCGTGACGTCTTCGGACGAAGAGGAACGGGTCTTTTCTGGGCGTCTTCGCTGATTGCAGGGTACACGCACTCCGGGTCTGACGGAGCAAGACTACGCTGTAAGCTCAGAGCAGCCACGATGTACCTGCGGCGTAGCCAGGCGAGGGGCGGTTCGCAGAGCCGTGCCTGTAGTCCGTAGGGCGTATAGAGCGACGCAGGCTCCGGCGGAGGCGTGAACGCTGCGAGCTGGAACAGAGAGTCCCGGATTGCGGGTATGTTCAAAAGCAGAAGGCTCTAAAAGAGGAACAACGAGGGGCTTGCGGGGTTTCGCGTCATCGGGAGGGCGAGGCCTCGCTCCGGCACAGGCCGTCGGCGGGGCATTCGATTGAAATGAAATACACGTCCACCCCGGATTCCGAACATTCCTGAAAGGAGGCGTCATTAACAGTGATGGCGGTAAAGCTGTTTTTTCCGTCGCGGATGCGTACCTTATGTACCTGACGAAAAATGCTTCGATCGGAGGCTCCGGAGGCAAGCGCTTCAGAAGCCAGAAGCTCAACGTCCACGCTGTCATAACCTCCCGCCCTCTCGCTGAGATGCAGATTTTTCAGCCTTGTTCCGACCGCGCTCGCAGCCCATCCGTCAGGGGAAGAGCAATTCGGATATTGCTGTTCATGGGCAAGAGCCGCATGGCTGCAAACGATGCAGATAAAGCAGAGCAGATATGGAATGATGTGCATCATTTCCCCCTGTGGGCTTCTCTTTCTCGAAACGACGGATATACGCAAGTCGGCGTTCATTTACCTGCCTTAAGATGGGGCGATGCCGGTGAAAAGATCCTGGCGTATCCTATTCATCTCATGGCATTTTTTATAAGAAAATGCCGAATGTCAATGTCGGCCGCCAATAAGCGCGGGAATCTTGGAAAAAGGACTCCGCATATGCGGAGTTGAAGGCTCATGAACAGGTAGACGGCTTCTGCCGTCAATGTGTCAGTGTAACAATAAAATGTTTCTGAAATTTCAAGGTATTAAGACATATTTTCCTACCCTTTGCATTTCTCTTGTGTCTTGCTGGGAAGAGGTGTAAAGCAGCGAGGCCGTGCGCTGCGCGACGTATGGCGGCGGGCGTGTCAAGCAGCTTGAAATGTGGCTTTCTGCCGCATACGGGGAGGGGGATCATGCCTTTTTCAAACATTCAGACCAGAGCCACATTGTTCGGGTTGACAGCTCCCATCTGCTGGGGGATGACCGTGGGGCTGATCCGCAGTATTACGGAGTCCTTCGGGCTGGCCGCCGGGTTGACGCTTTTATACGGCACGACCATTGTTTTTCTGTTCTTTCTGTTGGGCAGGCCGCGTCTTTCGGCTTTTCCCCGCAAGTATCTTTTTTTCGGCCTTCCCCTGGCGAATCTGTGTTCCATCTGTTTCTGCCTGTCCATGTATCTTTCCGACGGCGGGCAGCAGACAGTGGAAGTCGGCATGATCAACTATACCTGGCCCTGTCTGGTGGTGCTTTTTGCCATTCTGTTCAATGGGCAGAAAGCGCGCTGGTGGATCGTGCCCGGTGTCATCATCAGCTTTGCGGGAATCATGCTTGTGCTGGGAGGGGAACAAGGTATCGATCTTCAAGGAATATGGCAGCATATGCAGGGCAACCCCTGGAGCTATCTGCTCGCCTTCTGCGGAGCCGTGGCCTGGGCAGCCTATTCCAATCTGACCCGCGCCTGGTCGAATGGGCAGAATCCCACGCTTATTGTCTTTGCGCTGGATTTTCTGATTTTTGCCTCATTGTGGATTGCCGGATACGGTGATCTTTCTCACGCCACGTTCATGGGCTGGATCAGCGTCGCCGTCGGCGCCGTGGCTATGGGCGGCTCCTATGCCGCCTGGAGCTACGGAGTGACAAAGGGTAATATCACCATTCTGGCCGTGGCGTCCTATTTCACGCCTGTGCTTTCCTGTCTTTTTGCCACGGTGTGGATAGGGGCCAGCCTGGACGCATCGTTCTGGAAAGGCGTGGCCGTGGTGGTGCTGGGCTCGCTCATGTGCTGGGGCTCCACGTATTTTCGGCGTTAGAGCCTTTGCCGAAAGTCGGAGCGAGGGGAGCTGCGCAGTCTTCAGACGTATTGGAACGTAAACTCCGGACAGCGTGTGCCGGGGCGGGTGGAAGCCCCTCCTTGTATGAGCTGCTCGTACTGACCTGCCCTTTCAAAGAGGAAAAGGTGTCGGCTATGCGGCACAATTCCGGGAATTGCGTCGGAGTCGTTTCCTGTGCATGTAGAAACATGCCGCGCCGCACGAGGATTCAGGATTGAGGGTAAAAGCGGGGGAGCGTGTGCCGTATGTCTGCTCCGGGCCTGTTCATGTTGCGTTACCCCTGCGCAGTGTCCAGAGGAAGACACAACGCCAGGCGGTTGGTAAATTCTACGGGAATTTTTGTGTGAACAGGCCCGTGAGCGTTCCGGATAGTCCGTTCAGTCCAGACGTTCCAGCGGTGTGAAGCTCCCGTCCGGATTGGGGCGGAACACGAAATGTTCCTTCAGATAGATGATGTCGGAACGGTGTACCGACTGCAGTTCTGCCAGAATGGCGGCTTTGGCCACCACATTGGCGCCGGCGGCTTTGGCAAGGTTTTCAATGGCTTCAATGGATTCGCCCGTAGCGATGACATCGTCAATCAGGGCGACGCGTTTTCCCTTGAGTCGTTCCGCATCGCAGCCGTCGAGCCAGAGTGTCTGTTCCTTTTGCGTCGTCACAGAATGCACGACGTGGGAAATGGCATTCTGCATGTAAGGTTTACGGCTTTTGCGGGCTACGACAAAATACTTCATGCCCATAAGGCGGCTGAGTTCATAGGTCAGACATATGCCCTTGGCTTCGGCCGTCATGAGTATATCCACCGGAGGCAGACGTTTCATGAGTTCCGGTGCGACGGTCTGGATCAGCTCCGTGTCCGAAAGAACGACAAAACTGGCCAGAGCCAGATTTTCCCCTGTTTTGACAAAGGGCAACTTCCGTTTTAGGCCCATGATTTCAAAGTCGAAAAACTGCACGGCAGCCTCCTCTGATAGGTGTTAATGTCATATCGCTCTAAAGATAGATGGGCGCCCCGGGGCCGAGCGGCAGCCCCAGTTCCATCCAGATGATGAGGAACAGCCCCCAGGTGAACAGAATGCCCAGCGCAAAAGGCAGCATCAGGGAAATGATGGTGCCGAGTCCCACATTTTTCGCGTATTTCTGCGCTACGCCGATAATGAAGGCCATGAAGGGTTCAAGCGGAGAAATGGCGTTGGTGGAGGAATCCGCGATGCGGTAGGCGGCCTGAATGAAATAGGGAGAATATTGCATCTGCATGAGCATGGGCACGAATATGGGGGCGAGCAAGGCCCATTTTGCCATGGCGCTGCCGATGAAGAAGTTGATGCAGGCTGTAAGGAGAAGGAAGCAGACGATCAGCGGGATGCCGGAGAAGCCGGTATCCTTGAGGAAGGCCGCTCCTTTGATGGACAGGAACATGTCAAGGTGAGTATAGGCAAAGCAGGAAACGAACTGGCCTGCGGCAAAGCAGAGAACGATGAACGGGGCGAATTCCCGCATGGATTTGCCCATGAAGCGTACTACGTCCTTATCGCTGCGGATGAGTCCCGTGGCCACTCCATAGGGCAGGGCCAGCGCGAGGAAGAAGCCGAACAGAATGGGCACAAGAGAATCCAGAAAGGGAGAGGGTACGATGGTGAAGTTTTTGGGATCGCGCAGAATGCCGTGTTCCGGTACGATGGTGGTCAGGACGAGCAGCAGATAGACTATGCCTCCGATCAGAGCCCAGCGCAGGCCGCGCCGTTCCTGAGCGGTGAGGGACATGTCTTCCGCTTCCAGCGCGCCGTCGTGCATGTCCATGCCGGCCAGCCGGGGTTCCAGAAATTTATCGGTGATGAGGACGATGAGTCCGGTGAGCAGGAAGGTGGACGCGCTCATGAAATACCAGTTGACGGCGGGATGCACCGTCATGTTCGGGTCAAGAATCTGAGCGGCCTGCTGGGTGATGGCCGCCAGACCCACGTCTGTGCCCACGACAAGGAGGTTTGCGTTGAGACCTGCGGCGCAGCCTGCGAAGCCGGTTGCCAGGCCGGCCAGAGGATTGCGCCCCAGACCTTTGAAAATCATGGCCCCCAGCGGCGGAACCACTACAAAGGCGGCGCTTGAAGCCATGTTGCCCATGACGGCGCAGAAGGCGATGATCGCCGTGACCATGCTGCGGGGTGCGCTGAGAATGGTTCCCCGCAGTACGGCGGAGAGCAGGCCTACCTCTTCCGCCACACCCAGACCCATCATCATGACAAGCACGAGACCCAGCGGTTTAAATTCGACAAAGTTGTTCACGCAGTTCTTGAGCAGCCAGATCAGGCCGTCGGCGGAAACAAGACTCTGAACCACCAGAGTCTTGCCCTTGGGATCAACCATGCTGATTCCCTGGAACATGGAGGACAGCACCATGACCACCAGGGTGAGCAGCACGAAAATGGTGACGGGATGGGGGAGCCTGTTTCCGGCCCGTTCGATGAGGCCGAGGATGCCGGAAAGGTTCTCGATCTTTTCTTTTGCCATGGGGGGCAACTCCTTGCATGCGGAAGAAGGCAAAATTTATGTCGGCACGAACGGGGGACTCTCCGTCCGTCGCAGATGAGACAGGGCGGATTTTCATCCGTGTGCCGAGTTATTCGATATTGCTGCGGAACAGCCAGAGGTCAGGGCGCGTGCGCTCGAGATCGCGACATGTTCATAACGAAAATGACAGGTTGTTTTCCCCGTTATCGAAGGCATCGCGAATATCGCGCCGCAACTGCGCGTTACAGATCACGTCGTATCCGGTCATGCTCATGGCCTGTGCGGCAAGCAGCATACCACGGAAACCGGCTTCCGAGTTGCAGGCTTCCGCAAAAGCCGGGGTATGCCCCACGAGACTGGAATCCCCGATGGAAATATAGGGGTGGATGGACGGCGCCCGGAAGCTCACATTGCCCATATCGGTGGAATAACTGCTGGAAACTTCCTCGATATAGGGTTCGCCGAGGAGTTCGAGATTGTCCGCAAAGGCACGCAGCAGCGGCATGTTGTGGCGCATGGTGTAATAGGCATGGGCGGAATGTCGGTAAGAAAAAGTGCAGCCCAGAGCCTGCGCGCAGCAGCGGGCGCAGTTGACCACCCGATCGATGACCATGTTCAGCGTTTCCGGCCGGCGGGCACGCACGCCGTAGCGCAGGCGGGCAAAGCCGGGAATGGTGTTGATGGATGTGCCTGTGTCGGTCAGAAGACCGTGGATGCGCACGTCATGAGGCATGTGCTGGCGCAGGCTGTTGATGCCCATGGTGGCGAGGGCCGCCGCGTCCTGCGCGTTGATGCCCTGTTCGGGTGCGCCTGCGGCATGAGCTGCCTTGCCGTGGAAGTCCATTTCCAGATTGGCACGTGAAATGAGCTGCTGTTTAAGAATGGTACGGCCTTCGGCATGGGCGGCAATGACGGCGTCCATGCCGTCGAAGAGACCTGCTTCCGTCATGGGAACCTTGCCGCCTGCATCCCGCACGTTGCCTTCCTCTGCGGGGGTACCGAACACATGAACCGTTCCGGCGGGCAGAACGCGGGCCAGAGCAATACCGGCCGTCGCAGCCGCTACGCCGAACAGGTTATGTCCGCAGGCATGTCCGAGCCCCGGCAGAGCGTCATATTCGGCAAGAAAGGCAACATGAGGTCCCTGCCCGGAACCGGCGACGGCGTGAAAGGCCGTGGGCATATCAAGCAGCCCCCGTTCCACCGTAAAACCGTTGTTTTCCAAAAAGGCGGCCAGCCTGGCGGAAGAATTGTATTCCTGATATCCCAGCTCCGGTTCGGCGAAGATGGCGGAGGCGAGTTCTTTCATCTGGGGAGACAGGGCGTCGATGGTATCGATCAGGGCACGCTTTTCGTGCGGTATGCCGGACATGGAAGGATCCTTCATGGCAGATTTCAAAAGTGAATCCGCACAGACTACTCGTTAGAGGACGGAGAAGCAATAGAGGCAACAGCGTTTTTTTCTTCGTTTTTTTTCTATTCGGGCGGCAGAGGCAGATCGATGTTGTCCAGAATCCCCGCCAGCCATGCCAGCGTCACGCCGTAGTTGGTCATGGGGACTTTCTGTGCGGCTGCCCGGGCCTGACGATCCAGCACATAAGTCCGGTTGAACATGCAGGCGCCGCAGTGAATCACCAGATCAAAACCGCTCAGATCAACGGGAAAATCCGTACCTCGAACCCACTCGATTCGGAGGCTCTCCCCGAAACGGGCACGCAGAAGACGGGGAATTTTGACCCTGCCTATATCTTCCGGCAGGGGAGCATGGGCGCAGGCTTCGGCAATGAGTACGCGGGAATCCGGGCCCAGCGTGTTCAGTGCCTTTGCCCCTTCGACAAAGGATGCGATATCGCCCTTATAACCGGCCATGAGGACGGAAAAGGAAGTCAGGCGGCTGGAGGCAGGCTTTTTCGCGTAGACTTCTCCAAATACCTGAGAATCGGTGACGATCAGTACCGGCGGACGGCTCAGGGCGGCCAGAGCCTGATCCAGTCTGTCCGTGGTTACGCTCATGATCAGACATTTTTTGTCCAGCAGATCGCGTATGGTCTGTACCTGCGGCAGGATGAGGCGGCCCTGCGGCGCCTGAATGTCCTGCGGCATGACCAGAAGCACGAGATCGCCGTCGGAGGCAAGCCCGCCCGTGAGGCTGCGCGCGTTCCAGTGTTCCGGCACAAGGCGCAGCAGCGCGCGCATCAGCTCGTCCATGCCGTATCCCGTGGCTGCGCTGACGGCGACGGGTGCGGCAGGATTGACGGCGTTGTCTTTGAGGGCAAGGGCCCCGGCAACTCGTGCGGCCAGAGTGTCGGCTGCATCGCCGCCCTGCGGGGCAGCGGAGGAGGATACTTCATCAACCTTGTTCAGAACCACGAGCGTCGGCGTATGCTTTTCGGCAAGGCGGGAGAGCCATTCCCGTTCCTGCGCAAGCGCGTCGGGAAGTTCATCATCTCCGAGTGCGGCGATTTCGTTTGCTGCAATGACCACAAGAGCCACGTCTGTTTTCCGCAGGGCTTCTTCCGTACCCTCCACGCGCAGTTTTCCCATGGGGCCTTCGTCGTCGAAACCCGCCGTATCAATAAGGACGCAGGGGCCGAGGCCGTGTATTTCCATGGACTTATAGACGGGATCGGTGGTGGTTCCCGCCGTATCCGAGACAATGGCGACCCTGCGCCCGGTAAAGCTGTTGAGCAGAGAGGACTTGCCTGCATTGCGACGGCCGAAAATGCCGATATGCAGGCGGCTGGAACGGGGAGTCTCGTTGAGGGACATGAATGCTCCTTATGCTTGGGATGCGGCGGGGCCGCAGGCGGGGATTCCGGAACCTTATTTCCAGTCCCCGCGATCGATTGCAATTTCATAGCCTGTGGCGGCGATGCGTTTTTCTATTGAACGCAGATTTTCCGCAGCCTCATCGCCGTCGGAACGTTTATTGTCGTAGAGCATGTACTTTTTCCGGGAGTCCGGCGGGGAGAGATTGGGCATGATCACATTGGCGCCCGTCAGTATGCCGCGCTCCCTCCCGTCGTCTGCGGCCGTGCCCAACGCCGTTGTGGCGGGCAGGAGCGTGCGGGGCAGCATGAGACGGGTCAGGGCCAGCATGACCAGCGTCTGTTCGACACTGCCCGCCGGAGCCTGAGCAAGGGGCGTGTCGTGATGCGGAATAAAGGGGCCTATGCCCACCATTTCCGGTTGCAGCTCATGCAGAAAACACAGATCCTCCACAAGATCGCCCGTGGTCTGCCATGGTGTGCCCACCATCATACCCGCGCCCGTCTGAAAACCTGCCTCCTTGAGGGCATAGAGACAGCGTCTGCGTTCGGCAAAGGTCTGCGCCGGGGGATGCAGGCGGGCATAATGGGCCGGATTCGCGCTTTCATGGCGCAGCAGGTAGCGATCGGCTCCTGCCTCACGGAAACGGCGGTAGCTTTCCGCACTCCGTTCCCCGATGGACAGCGTGAGCGCGCTGTCCGGCCACCTGCTTTTGATGGCGCAGATCAGCTCGACAATGCGATCGTCCGTGAAAAAGGCGTCTTCCCCGCCCTGAAGGACGAAGGTTCGGAAGCCCAGGTCATGCCCTCGGGCGCAGCAGGCCAGAATGTCTTCCGTCGCAAGGCGGTAGCGGGCCGCATGACGGTTTGAGCGGCGCAGGCCGCAGTACAGGCAGTCGTTACGGCAGAAGCTGGTGAATTCGATGAGTCCGCGTATGTAGATGCGTTTTCCAAAGACGCTCTGAGCCCGTTCCCTGGCGGCATCGAAGAGCGCGGCCCGCAGCGTTGCTCCGGCCTCACCGGGGGCGGAGGCGGCGTCGATAATACGGGCAAGGCCTGTCCGATCCGGCATGAGACCGTTCCGGAAAAGGGAAAGAATATCGGAAAGAAGGGCGGAGTCGCTGGTATTCGGCATGGGAAAGTATCGAGTGTGTTTGTCGGATGCGTGTGCGGAGCCGGTATGCGGGAAAATTAAGGAAGGGCTGACCTCTTGCGTCTTGTTCGTCATGGATCAGTGCTTTGTTATGGCGGACTTGACGGATACGCCGGGCAATCTGCCGAGTTTGCCCGTCATGGCGGAGATGGCTTCCATGCTGCCGTCCACGACCAGAGCAATGACCGCAACGCCTCTGTGACGGCAGGGGACGCCGAGGCGGCCGACAATGAGATCGGCATACTGATGCAATATGGCATTGATGGCGGCGCTGGCTTCCAGATCTTCCACGACGATGCCGACGGTGCCGAGGCGCGTCTCTTCCATGGTCAGAATTCTGCGGGCTGGGTGTAGAGTCGGAACGCCTTTTTCCGCCGTAAAGAAAAAGGCGTCTTCCCGTGAAAAAGGAGAGACGCCGGACGGGTTCCGTAAGAGAAAACACGGCGGCGGCACAGACCTTTCCGCTCAGCAACGCAGTGCGTCTTTGCGGTCGGGAAGCCGGAAATCGTGCCGCGCAGAGGCGGCGGCCCGCCGGAGAATGAATCCCCCGGAAGGATGGAGCCAGTATATTCGCACTGTATCGGACACGCAAGGGGGCTGTTTTGCACGGTTTTTATGGATATCGGAGAAATTGCGCACGGGCCGGGGCATATGCTTCCTTTTTTCCTTTCAGAAGGGCGATAGGGCCTTGCGCAGGAAAAAAGGGCCGTTTACCATGATGCCCCATAGGGAGGAAGCCCCGATGTTCAGCGATATGAGGAATTTTGAAACCCGCGCCTTTCTGATCCTGCTGGCCGCAGCCACGCTTCTTTTCGTCTGGCTGCTGCTGCCCTTCTTCGACGTGATGTTCTGGGCCGTGGTCATTGCCGTGCTTTTTTCCCCGGTCAATATCTTTCTGCGCGACAGGCGGGGTCTGGGGCCGAATATCGCTTCCTCGCTGACGGTGCTTCTCTGCCTCTTCGTCATTATTCTGCCCCTGGCCTGGATTCTGTATTCCTGTCTGAGCGAGGGGGCGGCTCTGTATGCCCGGCTGAGTTCGGGGAGCAGCAGCCTTGCAGACGCCGTGGATCGCCTGCGGGAGACCTTTCCTGCGGCGCAGGAGTGGCTTGCCCGCTACGGCTACGATGCGGAGCGCATCAAGGCGGAGCTGTCCAAGCTGGCGCTTTCCCTCGGCGGGCTGATCGCAAAGAATACCGTTGCCTTCGGCGGCGGCGCGGCCCATTTCCTCACCAACCTTGCCTTGGTGTTGTATGTCGCCTTCTTTCTGGTGCGGGACGGGGAACGCCTCAAAAATCTGCTGATCCGTGCATTACCTTTCGGGGATCACCGTGAGGAAAGGCTGTTCCGCAAGTTTGCCGGAGTGATGCGGGCCACGGTGAAGGGCAGTCTGCTCGTGGCCATGGCTCAGGGTGCGCTTGGCGGTTTGATATTCTGGATACTGGATATACGCGGCGCGGTTCTGTGGGGCGTGGTCATGACGCTGCTCTCCCTGATTCCCGTGGTGGGGGCTGCTCTGGTCTGGGGGCCGACGGCGATATATCTGCTGCTTACCGGGCATTACTGGCAGGGCGCGGCGCTGATCGCTTACGGAGCCTGCGTTATCGGGCTGGCCGACAATCTGCTGCGTCCCGTGCTGGTGGGGCGCGACACCAAGCTGCCGGACTTTCTGGTGCTGCTTTCCACGCTGGGCGGCTTCATGATGTTCGGCATGGACGGTTTCGTCACCGGGCCTACGCTGGCGGTGCTGTTCGTCACCGTATGGCAGATTTTCATGGAAGAATGCGGCAGGGGAGACTGTGAAACCATTGCTCTGACGGCGGCGGAGAAGCCTGCTTCCCTCTGCTCTGAAGGGGACGGGATTCTCCCTCCCTCCGGAGGGGAGAGCTGTGTACAGGGAGAAAAAACGGAAGTTGCGTCGTCCGGTTCCGTATCTCAGAACAGTTCAGGCAAGGAGGAAGGCTGATGCCCGTTCTGGTGAATTACGGGATATCCTGCCGCAATCCGGGCCGTCTGGTTGAGGTCTGCGGCGGCCGGGTTCCGTGCGGGAGGAGAGAAGAGCAGGATTTTCTGCACAGGCTTTCGCTTCTGCCGGCCGCCGATCTGCGCACGCTGTTTCTGGTCATGGGCGGCTTTATGGACGGTCTGAAAGGCTACGCACGCCAGATAGCGGAGAATATGCCGGAAGAGCTGAGCGCGCGCTGCGACATATTTTACCGTGAGCATGACGAAGGACGGCGTGTGCTGGAAATCATGGAACTGTACGCGCAAAAAGGCAGGACGCTGGTTCTTGTCGGGCACAGCTGGGGAGCCAGCTCTCTGGTGCTGGATGCCGTGGCCCGCATACACGCTTCCGTTGCGCTGCTGGTGACGCTGGATCCCGTGGACTGGCGTTCTCCGCCCGCATCTTTGCCGCATGTGACGCGCTGGGTGAATATCTATGTGGATTATGCCTCTGCGCCCTGGCTGAACAGGGGAAATATGGCCGCGCGCATAGGCCGGGCATGGGAGGCTCTTCCCGGAGCGGACGTAAACCTTGTCTATGCTCCCGGCAGACATTCCCGCGCTCTGGACATGTTTCGGGAAGGTGCACAGGATGAGGTGGCGCAGGTTCTGAAACGTCCGGCATAAGCGCAGGCAGGAGCGGAGGAAGCATCATGGCCATGTATCGGCTGACGCTGTTCAGATCGTCGTGTCATCCCCATTCGCAGCAGATGCGGCGTATCTGTCATGCGATATGTCGGAAGGGAAATGCTGCGGAGGAAGGCTTGCTTCCCTTTGATGCGGAAGGGGTTCGGGCGGAACTCATGGCCGGAGCTGCGTCCCTGCGGGAAGAGGGAAAGCTCGTCCCGAATCCGCAGGGAACGGATATCCATGTGCGGGAGATGATCGACCTGTCTCGACAGAATTCGGAAAGCACCTGTTCGGCGTCCTGGCTGGATCTGTATGTCTCATGGAGAAATGCGCCTCAGATTGTGCTTCTGTGTCTCGGCATTGCCCTGCGGCATGGGCTTTTTCTGGTGGACTGGCAGAGGGATGGCCGTCTCTGGCATCCGGGGCATATCGTCCGGACGGGAGAGGTGCGCTGCCGGGAGCGGGCCGCGGCTCTGTGTCCGGTTTTGCAGCGCAGGATTGAGGGCTGCCGCCATATACGCAAGATAGAAGTGCGTTTTGGAGCCAGGCAGAACGCTTATCCCGGAGCTGCGGTCGGCTATGTGATCGTGCTGGCCCGGCGGAAACAAATAAGCCTTCCTCCGCTGGAAGAGAGAGTGCGCGCTGTGTGCGATATTTTGCGCTCCCTGCTTGAACCCGGGGAAGAGCTGTGCTGCCGGGACGGCATGTTTGTCGTGGAGGCCCGGGACTACGAGATATCCTTCACGGTGGAAGCCTATAACAAGAACCCCTGCCTCATCGGCTGCATGGAAAACGGCGTGCCCGTCGTGCGGGGCATGGGCCGCATGAACACCATGTGCGCCATGCGTCAGGCCCGGAACATGACCGCGTATCGCGTTCTGGATTCTGCCCTGTGGCGGCGCATGGGATGTTACGATATGGTGGAGCGTTATCCCAATCCGGCGGATCGTTTTGCCGCAAGCGTGCGGCTGGAACGGAAATTGCGGCGTATCAATCTTGAGCTTGCGTGCGACGTTCCCGACTGGAATTACGGGGCCGTATTCCAGTTGCGTGCGATTCATTCTCTGGAATCGGACGGAAATGATGTGGAGGCGGAGAGCTGTCTTTATATCGGGGAAGAGGGATTTTCGTTTCTGCTGCCGTTCATTCTCCGTCATGCCCCGGACAGCTTCGATTATTACAGTACCGTCAATCCTCTGAGTTTCAAGGTATGGAAGAAAATTGTCGCCGATATGCGGCACATGGCCCGGCTGATTCTGCATGATACCTTCTGCGAAGAGGTGACGCTGCTTATTCCGAACTTTTTTCTCTATATTCTTCAGGAAAACGAAGACTGCCCCGATCCTTTGGAAAAAGAAAATCCCCCGGCCTTTCTGTATCGGCATCGACACAGGCTGTATGCCTTTTATCAGTTTGTCTGCGACTGGATCGAGTCCCGCGGCGAGTACGGGTATAATCCTCTGATCAACATTTCCGGTCTGTAGTGCGCCTTCCTGCGGAGGGCTGTCCGCAGGGAAGTGCGTCGCAGGCATGGTGTCCGAAGTAACGCTGCCGCAGGGTTTTACGGATTCTCCTCTATCGACGCTCTGCGCGTATCTTCCCGTCATGAGGAAAAGACGCGCAGACGTTTGTCCTGCTTCCGGGCCGAGCCGACGGACTACTTTTTGAGGCTGAAGGTGATATTTTCCCGCTGTTGCAGAGCATCAAACAGGGAGAGATCGGAAGTGACTTTTCCCATGGGAATGACGTGCATGGTCAGGTTCGGTCTGTCGGTCTGAGCGTAGAATATGGCGATGCTGTTGTTTTCGGGGCAATAAGTGATGTCGCCGTTGTCAAAGAAGAGCCGCCCCTGTTCCTCCGTGTCGATGCGCTGTTCCATACCACCGTAGTATTCACGTCCGCCGTATTGCACCATGGAAATGCCGAGAGGAAGCATCTCAAGAAACTGTCGCGCTTCAGAGCCGGAATTCAGTATGCCTTCAAGCCAGTGTTCTCCTATGGTGATGAGAATGGGCGTTTGCCCCGCTTCGGCGCTTTGCTGCGGGGGTATGCCCAGTTCTTTCAGCCATGCTACAAGCAGTTCCCGTGCCTGGCGGGCCTGCGATCCGAGCATGTCGAATCCGGGAAGAACGTTGGCTTCGGGGCAGAGCGAACGTATGACCTGAACGCTGCGTCCCGGGCCGTAACCGTCATGAGTGCAGAAGGGGACGATGGTGGTTCCGGCAAGATGATGTTGAGAAAGAAAGGTTGAAAGGGGCTGGGGGATGGTATTTGCCCAGACAGGATAGCCCAGATAGATGACGTCATAATCTTCAGGAGACAGCGCAAGATCTTGTATGGGCGGCAGAAAGCCGCTGTTGCGTTCCGCTCTTGCCTGTTCGACAACGGCATCAAAATCGTCCGGGTAGGGATGGACGGTTTTGATTTCCATGATGTCGCCTCCTACAAGTTCGCGAAGTGTGGCGGCGACGTTTTTCGTATTGCCGGAAAGTGAATAATAGATGATCAGCGATGAGCCTGCGGATGCTTCCGCCTGTCGGACATATGCGCCGAACATGCAGAGAAGGAGCGTCAGAAAAGCGGCCTCGAGCAGAATGAAAAGTTTTTTCATGGGTTCCTCCTGAAAGGTCATCCGGGTCAGTTCAGATAACCGAGTTTGCGCAGCCAGTTGCGTACTGGTTCCGTGGCGCCCTTCACGTCATTTCTGTAGAAATCGATGTGTTCGCGTATGCGGGCCTGAAGCCCGAGCGCCTTCAGATCTTCAATGGTGCGGCTGATGCCGCTGGTGCCGTGCGTGCAGAAGGGAACGATAGTCTTTCCACGGAAATCATGTTGCTCAAGAAAACTGAATACCGCCATGGGCATGGTGCCCACCCAGTTTGGAAAGCCGAGAAAGACGACGTCATACTTTTCCATGTCGGGTACGCGCTCCTTCAGTTCCGGGCGTGCCCGGGTACGCAGCTCTTCCCTTGCCCGTTCAAGCGTTGTGTCAAAATCCGGACCGTATGCACTGGCGGGGCGTATTTCAAAGAGATCGCCGCCTGTAGCCTGCTGAATATCCTGTGCAATGAGTTTTGTGTTTCCTGAAAGTGAAAAATAGGCAATCAGGATAGTATGAGGAGAGTTTTCATCTTTATTCGACGTGTCTTGGACGGCATGAGAATATGAACACATACACAGAATGATGACTATTGCATAAAGAAATTTGTTCATGAAGCTTCACCTCCTTTATTATGACGAATAAGATGTTGTTTCGGTAAATGGTATATTGCGCATGTACTGCTGACGGATACGGAAGTTTATTCATGTAACTTAGCTGTTCAAACATCATGCTAGGACTCGTTCCCTCAGAAGACCAGAAACGATACTTGCAATTTCTTGCCTGTTTCTGAAATGCACCGCGATGAGGTGCTGCCATATGGAGCAGACGGGAAGGAGAAATACCCCGCCGAGGAAGCTGCTGCGAGAATCGGGCAACAATATGCGAGTATCGTTTCTGGTATGTCTTTCTGTCCGGGCCTATGCTGCCACTCATGGTCGGAAATCCGGAAAGCCCTCCGTCAGGCGCGGATCCGGCGTTTTATACAGCACTGATAAGGAGTACATATCATGAGCAGCAACAGAAACACTTCGGCAGGCTCTGACGACAGCAGTGTGATTCGGAACGACATGCGTCATTCCCGGCGCGGCTTCTTGAAGGGAATCGTATGCGGAACCCTTGCGGCGCTTGTCGCTCCGGGAATCTTTGCCGTGAGGGCCCATGCTGCGGAGGCCCGGGGCGGCAGGGTGCTGATCCTCTATTTTTCTCATTCGGGCAATACGCGCCGTCTTGCGGAGATGATTCATGAAGGCGTGGGAGGTGAGATGATCGAACTCAAAACCGTTTCCCCGTATCCGCAGGATTATGATGCCGTTGTGGACCTGGCCCGGCAGGAGCAGCGGGAGCATGCCCGTCCTGCCCTTTCTACGGAACTGCCCGACCTGAGCGGCTACGACACGGTGTTCATCGGCTATCCCAACTGGTGGGGAACGCTGCCCATGCCCTTCTTTACGCTTCTGGAAACATATCGTCTGGACGGGAAAAATATTGTTCCCTTCTGTACGCATGAGGGGAGCAGATTCGGGCGTAGTGTGGACGATCTCAGAAAGCTCTGCCCCGGTGCGCATATTCTGGACGGCTTTGAAGTCCGCGGTTCCCGCGTTTCCGGAGCAAGGGAAGACGTGGCCGAATGGCTGAGCGGGCTGAATCTGTCCTCTGCCGACTGATAGGGGATGTGAATGTGATCTGCGGATGGGATGTTCCCTCCGCTTAAAGAACAGGATCTGCCCGGGCGGGGATATGCCTCCTCCCTGTTCGGGCAGACCTATGCGATTGTTCTGAAGTACTATGAAATTAACACGCATCCGGGGTCAGTCATGCGCTGCTCCCGGATTCTTCACATGGACTGTTGCGACATAGGGTCAGAGGCCGTTTACGTGCGCTCAGAGGCCGCAGCGAACGTCCCGTTCATGCAGGTATGTGATTTCAGAGGAGTAAAACGTTCTACAGTCCGGAAACGGCGGCTCTGCGGCGGTTCATGTCCCGGAGAGGGGGTTCTCCGAACACTCTTTTGTATTCCCTGTTGAATTGCGTCATGCTTTCGTACCCGACGCGGAGCGCCGCTTCCGATACTTTTTCATGTTCCAGCAGCATGAGACGCTGGGCTTCGTGCAGACGAAGCTGCTTTTGATACTGCAGGGGGCTGAAGCCCGTAAGCTGCTTGAAATGGCGGTGAAAGTTCGCTGTGGACATATTGACGTGCCGGGCGAGTGCTTCAATGCGCATGGGAGCTGCGTAGTTTTCCCGAATCCAGGCGACGGCCTGGACAATCTGATTGCTCTGCGTTCCCGGAGTATTCAGCTGACGCAGAAGCGGCCCGTGCGGACTTATGAGCAGAAGGTAATGAAGTTCTCGCAGCATCATCGGAGCGCGGACGGCAATCTGTGCGGGTTTTTCCAGCAGATCCACAAGGCGGATGAGCATTTCGAGAATATCGGCGTCCGTCTCGGCAATGGAAATGCTCGAAGTCTCCGTCACATTCTGCTTCCAGCTCTGGTGCA
>LBJMC04202__coassemble_660_pt1 | contig 22670 bp, 17 predicted proteins | sample LBJMC04202__metabat2_low_PE_018 | metagenome-assembled genome bin LBJMC04202 | reverse complement strand
TAAAAAGTACTCATGAATTTGCTATATCGATTAAAACTTTAACATACTATTAATATTTATGTTTTTATGAACATTTTATAAAATTTCATTTAGCATGCAGAAGAAATAAAAAAAATTTAAGAAGAATATTTTACGAAATAAAAACTGTCCTTAGAGGAAATATGAATTTGCCTATCTATGGATAGTTAAATAATAAGTAAATATTGTGGTGGGTTATGTATCTATTCTCCTGCATCCCGGGCCGTGCAGGGTGCTGAATCCGCCGGATCCACGTTTAAGTTCGATGCGGGTTCCGATGCGATCGCGCAGCGCGGGAACGTGGGATATGACGCCGATGAGCTTGCCGTCCTGGCGCAGACTCCCCAGCGTATCCAGCGCAACGTCAAGAGCCTCGGAATCCAGAGTGCCGAAACCTTCGTCCAGAAACAGAGAATCCACCCGGATATTCCGGCTGGCAAGTCGGGAAAGTCCGAGGGCGAGGGCGAGGCTTACCAGAAAACTTTCGCCGCCGGAAAGATTTTTGGTTGTGCGTATTTCTCCGGCCTGCCAGTGATCCCGTACCGCCAGCTCCAGACTTGCGCCTTCACCGTCCGGGGAAGGCGCACGCAGCAGCGTATAGCGATCCGTCATCCGGGCAAGCTGGCGGTTGGCCAGTGCAATGACGGCGTCAAAGGTGAGGCCCTGAGCAAAATTGCGGAATCTGGCTCCGTCATGGGAGCCTATGAGATCATGCAGATCCTGCCAGCGGCGATATTCCGCCTCCTGCCGGCGTAGCATTTCCCGTTTTTCCCCCATGTCGCGGATCAGGCGTGCGTCGTCGTCCAGACGCTGCTCTTTCATTCCTCTTTCGCGCTGCAAGTTTGCCCGCGATTCTCTCGTTTCATTCAGGCGTAGGACAAGAGAGTTCTTCAGCTCCTGTTCCTGCTGGAGTTCGGGGTTCGCGTCCTCCGTGAAGGAGAGCGGGGAGGACGGATGCGGAATAAGAGTTGCCGGGCGGCTCCCTTCCAGCTCTTTCCGCCGGGAGCTCAGGTTTTCTCTGCGGGCGGTCAGACGCATGTTTTCCTCGTCAAGTTCCCGCTCTTTGCGGCTCAGAATTTCTCGTTCCTCTTCATTCAGGCGTGCGTCAAGAAACAGACGTTCGCCGCTCTTTCCATGTTCGTCCACAAAACCTTGAAAACACAGACGGGCAGAAAAATTCGCTTCCCGTTCAAGAAGACTGTCGCCGAGTTCCTTTTCTTTCCGACGCTGTTCTTCCAGACGGGACTGTATGAGCGCAAGCTCGCGTTCAGCCCCTTCCTTCGCTGCCTGTGTCTGACGAAGTTTCTTTTCCGCTTCATGAAGCCCTGTTTGCAGACGCTTTTCCACATCGTCCGCATCTGGAAGTATGGGGGCGGAAACTTCACTGCCCCCCAGTCTGCACAACAGTTCGCGGCGTTCCCCTTCCAGTTTGAGAAGTTCCGCTCTTGCGGAGCGCAGAAGCGTCAGAGAGGTATCGAGTTCGTGATCGTCGGCACGCTGGCGTTCCGCCAATGCCTCAAGGGTGGCGTCCTGACGTTCCAGTTTTCGTTCCAGATCCCGGATGTTGATATGGAGCTGTTCGCGTCGTCTCTTTCGGGTTTCCAGTTCGCGGAGCGCCTCTTCTTCCTCTGGGGAGGATGAGGGAAACAGCGGCGCAAGAGCTGTGTGCCAGGCCTGTTCCGCATCTTTCAGAGAGTCGCGTCGTTCCTCCTGAATCTGCAATGTCCGGGCAAGCGTGGATTCGGCCAGGGCAAGCGCGCCGGAGCAGCGTTCCGCCTCAAGACGTGCGCTTGCCAGATGTTCGGCAGCATCGCGCGCTGTCAGACGTAATTCGCGCAGGCGTCGTTCCGCCGTGTCCAGTGTTTCGTTGCGCTTTTCCGCCGCGCGGAGTTCCGCTTCAAGATCCGTGCGGGTGCGCTCCAGCGTTGCGCGCTCCTGTCCGCAGAAGCTCTCGGCAGAAAAGCCTGCTCGGGCGGCATATTCCACGAGTATGCCCTCTTCCTCCGCAGCTCGTTTTCTGAAGTCCGCAATACGCAGAGCGAGATTTTCCCGATCGCGCAATGCGGCGCTGTGGCGTTTTTCCCCTTCCATAAGCCCGGCGCGCATATCCTCCAGATCGGCGCGAATCCTGCGCAGTCGTTCCTGATGTTCATGCTCGTCGGGAACATTGCCCGATGCGTAGGGATGTTCGCGGGATCCGCACAGAGGACAGGGCTCTCCTTTCCGCAGGGCGGCCCGCTGCTCGGTCAGTCCCGCGATGATTGCGGCCTGACGGACATTTTCAAGATACAGAATTTCGTGTTCGGCGAGCAGCTTTTCCTGTTTGCGCAGAGAAAGAAGCTCCTTTTCCATCTCGTTCAGCCCGGCCTCAAGCTCCCGGCGCGAGCGTTCCAGTTCTTCCCCGGTCTGCAGGGCCTCGTCCCGCCGTGCGGCACATTCGCACAACTGCTCGAAACGGCGGAAACGTTCCCGATTATCCGTCAGCTCTGCGCGCACCTGTTCGGGACTTGCGCCTTGCAGCAGAGCGGCAAGCTCTTCTTCCGCTTTTTTGACCTTGGCCCCGACAGATTGTTCCTGAATTGCAGCTGCTTCTGCTTCTCTTTTGGTGCTGTCCGCCTTCCGACGCATCTCCTGTTCGGCGACGCGGGCTGCAGCCGCGTCTTTCTCTCCCGCGAGGGTCTCTTTACGTCGAAGGGCGAGCGTGTCGAAGCGTTCGCGCAGCAGCGGCAGAATATCGCCCAGAGCTTCGTCCCCGCGGCTTTCGGCAAGCTCGCGATCAAGCCGTTCATGTTCCTTTTTCAGAACCTGTGCGGCGGCAAGGCCGGCTTCCCGTTCTCGATGATGTTCGTCGCGGCGCAGTCGCGCGGCCTCCGTATCCTTTTTCTGCCGGCTCAGCTGCTTTTTCCGCTCCGCCAGGCGGGCGTCATATTCGCGGACGGAGCGCAGCAGCGGGAGGGCGTTGCTCCATTCCTGACGGCTCTGTCGCTCTGCTTCAAGAGCGGCTGCAAAATTATTTTCTGCGTTGCGCAGGCCTGTCTCCCGTTCTGCCTTCTCCGTTTTCAGAGCTTCCAGGAGTTGGGCGGCATTGCGCTTTTCCATCCGCATACTTGTCAGGGCGGCATAGTCGTCGGCCAGTTCAAAGGTACGGCGGGCGCGGTTGAGACGTTCCCTGTCCGGAACGAAGGCAAGCAGAGCCGATTTGTGTTTCGATTCCAGGCTGCCGCTTTCAAGCCAGGCTTCGCGCAGTTCGTCCATACGTTTCAGCCAGTCCAGAGCCTGATGCAACGCTTCTTCTTCCGCTGCAAGAATGTTGTCGCGCTCCGCTGCGGCGCGCAGTTCTTCGCGCAGAAGAGCTTCCTCTTCCGGCGTAAGAGGGCGAAGACCGTCCAGTTCTGCGGCAAGCGCGTCCCGCCGCGTCCGCTCTTCTCCAAGGCGTTCGTGAGCAAGACGGGAAATGAGGCTGTACACGGACGTGCCCGTGATTTGTTCCAGAATGGGGGCACGTTCGGAGGGAGAAGCGTTGAGGAATGTGGCAAAACGTCCCTGCGCCAGCAACATGGAGCGGGTGAAGCGATCGAAGTCCAGACCGGTAAGTCGAGTAACGCAGTCCACGGTTTTGCCGCTGTGCTGTTCCAGAATCCGGCCCTGTTCCGGGTCGTCGCTGATATCGGCAATCTGATGCGTCGGAGCCTGGAGCTGACCGTCCGCCCTGCGCCGGGCGCGGCGCTGATACCAGGTGCAGCGGTAGCGGCGTCCGGAGATTTCGAATTCCACTTCGGCGAAACATTCTCCGGCGCGTCTGCTCATGATGTCGTTGCGCCCTGCGCTCAGGCGTCCGAGGCGTGGAGTCTGTCCGTACAGAGCCAGACATACGGCGTCGAGTATGGTGCTTTTTCCGGCTCCGGTAGGGCCGGTAATGGCGAAAATGCCCTCGTCCGTATATTCGGGGCGATCCAGATCGAGCGACCACTCTCCGGCGAGAGAATTGAGGTTTTTCAGGCGGATTCGGGTGATGCGCATGGCTCGTTCTCCGGGGCGCGATGTTCCAGTTCGTGGAGCAGTTCCTCATAACTTAGGCGCAGATCGGCGCGCCGTTCTTCCGGGATATGCCGGGAGTCCAACAGCCGTCCGAACACGTCGCGCGGGTCCAGTTCCGCCAGAACCTCGCCGCTTTCTTCGCCGCCGAGCGCGATGCCGGAGGGTTGCGGGACGCGGATACGCAGGATATCCAGCCCGCTGCCTCTGGTTCGGGCCAGAAGCTCTTCGCGCAGAGAAGAGGCGGGTGCATCCGGGATGATTTCCAGCCAGGCCTGCTCGTTGTTTTTCAGAAGCGAGTCCAGACGGGTCAGAATGGCTTCGTCCGTACCGCGCAGAGATTCCAGACGGCGAAAGCAGGGAACGGGCAGAATATCCACCTGTGCGGGAGCATCCGCTTCAAGGCGCGCCAGACAGACCCCCTTGCGCTGTGAGGCCTCGCCGAAGCCCATGGGCAGGGGGGAGCCGCTGTAGCGTATATGTTCCAGCCCTCCTACGCTTTGCGGCATATGCAGATGCCCGAGGGCCACATAGGCGGCCTCCGGAGGAAAGGCGGAGGCGGGCATGGCGGCCAGCGAACCAACATAAAGATCACGCACGCCGTCTCCTTCCACGGTTTTTCCGCCGACGGCAAAAAGATGCCCCATAACAACCATGGGAACTCGCGCGCCTTCCTGAAGCTCGATTTCGTTGCGTCGCGTCCGGGCTTCCTCCGTGACGGCGGCGTAGTGGGTCTGCAGACCTTCGCGCAGACGCGCTTCGCGTTCGGACAGACTTTCTCCTGAAGACGAGGTGCGCAAATCTGCATCGCGCAGAAAGGGAACGGCGCAGACAATCATCTGTGCCTTGCCTTTTTCGTCCCGCAGGGTAAGAACCTCGTCGCGCAGAGAAGGAAGATCCGGGTTTTCCGCTCTGGGGGGAGGGAGCGCGGCTCCGACGACATGGACACGCAATGCGCCGAGCAGCGCGCGGGGGGCGTCAAGGAAGGAAGGGGAATCATGGTTGCCCGCCGTGATGACCACATGACGGCAGGGAGAATCTGCCGCGCGGCGCAGGAAGTTGTAATACAATTCCTGCGAGCGCACGCCGGGCGTGCCGTTATCAAAAATATCGCCGGAAAGCAGCAGCGCGTCGGGACGATGTTCATGCAGAACCTGCGTCAGCCAGTTGAGGAAGCCTGCAAACTCGTCATGACGGCTGCGCCCGAAGAGGGAACGGCCGAGATGCCAGTCGGAACTGTGCAGAATGAGCATGGGATGGAACAGAAAAAGGGATTAAAGGCCGCTTTCCGCAGACTTGCAGACGTCGATCCATTCGCCCCGGGTGAGCTGTTCCAGTTGTTCAAGGGTCAGCTCGACAGCGTTGTTCGGCGCGCCTGCGGCCGGGTAAACCGGATCAAAGGCCCGCAGACTGGTATCAAGATAAACGCGGACTTCGGGCTTCAGGGCAAAGGGACAGCAGCCGCCCATGGGATGGCCGATGGCCTGTTCCAGCTCGTCGGGCTTGATGAAAACAGCCTTTTCGCCGAAGTGTTCCTTATATTTACGGTTGTCCAGACGGGCGGTTCCCATGGTCACAACGACGATGGGCCCAGACTTTGTCATCAGGCTCAGTGTCTTGGCAATGCGCCCTTCTTCACAGCCCAGTACGGCGGCGGCCAGCGCGACGGTCGCGCTGGAGGAGGAAAATTCCCGATAGGCCGATTCCAGCCCCTGTTCTTTCAGGAAGGCGCGTACGGCGTCGACACTCATAAATATACTCCCGTTTTCCGGCTGTTCCGCCGGAGAAGATGAATATCCGGCCTTTTCCGGCCTGCAGAGGTTGAAAGTCCGTCCGGTCGCATTGTCCGCGTGCGCGGGAAACAGCGGCAGAAAACGGATATGCTTGGAAATTCGTGTGCGCAGCCCCCTCCGCATATGGTCGGAAGAGTCCGCTGTTCTTTCCGGGAAGGCAGCATACGAAATACGCTCCGCGGCGACAAGTCCGGGCCGGGACTTGACAGGAAAACGGGCTTTTTCCATCTTTCAATACGGGAAAATCCGGAGGAACCATGTCTCATTCCGATACGTTCACTGAAACGGCAGCCTCTCTGCGCGATTTGCATCCTCTTTATCGTCGGGTAGGAGGCGAGGCGGCCTGGCTGCTCATGGAAGAGGCCGGTCTGAAAGGGCAGGACCTGGAACGGGCCATGGACGAATTCATCGAAACGCGAGAGGCAAGCCTTGAACATATGCGTATACTGCGCGCCGAGCCTTCCAGGCGTGTGGAAATCAGGTCCGTCTCCGCAACGTCTGGAGAAGCTGCCCCTCTTTGTACGGCCTGCCGCAGTTGCGTCGGCATGATCCTTTCCGGAGAGGACAGGGATTGGATGGAACTGTTTCCTCCCTATGCGGTCGGTTGTCTTTTACGCGCCGAATATACGGAAAAAGCAGCATCTCTTTCTGCCGATATGCGGCCTGCCCGTCCCCTCTGTCCCCCGCTCTGCCCTTTACGCTGGCCGGAATAAAAAAGGCCCCGGCCCAATATACGGGGCCGGGGCCTGCGCTCCGGGGGAGGGAGCGCCGGAGCGCGAGGGAGGAGGGAATTAGGCGCGTGTCACTTCAATGGTGCGCGACTTGGGAGCTTCATCCGCCTTGCGGGGAATGACCACGGTGAGTACGCCATCCTTATGACTGGCCTTGATGGCTTCGACGTTGGCGTCTTCAGGAAGCGTCATTGCTCTTTCAAAAGAGCCGTACGCCCGCTCTGTGACATGAATGCGACGTTCGTCCTTGTTTTCGCCTTCCTGCTTCGGAGCGTCATCACGTTTCTTTTCACCGCGCAGGAAGAGCATGTTGTCGCGTACTTCCAGTTTCACGTCCGCAGGATCAACGCCGGGCAATTCCGCCGTAAGCGTATAGGCCTTGTCGTCGCTGGTCAGTTCCACATTGGGACTGATGGTTACATCCGCCAGAGCCTTACGGGCATTGTCGGGCATCATATCCGTATAGAAATTGTCCCAGGGGGCGACCATCCCGCCGAACATGCCGTTGAACAGGCGGTCTATTTCGTCATGCAGCTGAGTCATGGGCGAAAGGTTGTCGGAACGGGTGGCAGGACTTGTATGAGAAGCTCCCCAGCGGGGCCAGGTGCGTGAGATGATACGAGGTGTGTTCATATAAATTTCCTCCTATGTGGAAATCTTTTGTAGCCTATATGTAATACAGGATTTTTATGCGTCAATGGGATGTTGAAAAAAATAATTCACACAGACCTTAACCTCTTCTTAACTTCACGCCTTCTATGATGGAGGCGTCCTGATGACATGGAGGAAAGATTGCCGAAGCATGTCCGTCGGTTCAGGCAATGGAGGTATGACAGCATGAAGAGTATGGAAAGGAAAAACGTGCGTGGAAATTCCACTTCCCTGATATTCAGGATTCTGGCGGCGTTGAGCTGCGTATGGATGCTGCTAGAAATCTTTGATGTTGAAGATAGGGAATTTGATCTGAATATGCCGGAAGCCATACTGGCCGCAGGCGCCGCCACATTGCTCTGGCTTGCGGGCGAACTTTGCAGAGGGGAAGGGCGTCTTTTTCGTCTGGAAGACGGGCAGAGGGGGATTTCCTTCGCCACTCTGCGGGCCCTCTCCGTACGTCATGGCGGCGCGATACGGGGCGGACTCATGGTTCTTGCGCTGCTTTCCGCACTCTGGGTTGTGGATGAGATATATGATCTGGAAAGAATGCGCTTCGACCCGGATCTTCCGGAAGCTGTGCTTCCGGCCTGCATGTTTCTGGTATTTGTCTGGCTCATCTTCCGCACGCGCCGTTTCGAGAGCAGACCGACGGAAGAGCGTTCCCTGCTGGAAGAATTGAGGCGCAGGGCGGAAACCGACGAACTGACGGGGCTGTACAACAAGAGCGCGTTCAATGAAAAAGTGAACGGCTATCTCGGAGAATGGGCGAAACCCGGGGAGTGTGCGCTGTTCATGATTGATATGGACAACTTCAAGAGTGTCAACGATACCTATGGGCATCTGACCGGCGACTATGTGCTGGCGGAGACGGGAAAGGCCCTTCGCGGAGCCTTCCAGGGCAGAAAGGCCTGGCTGGGCAGAGTAGGGGGCGATGAGTTCATGATTTTTGTTTACCAGTGCCGTCCCAACGATCTTGATGAGCTTGCGGAGCGTCTTCGGGCTGCTTTGAACATTCCCATTCCGGAGTCAAAGGATATTTTCACGGGCAGTATCGGGCTGGCCGTCTATGAAGAGGGCGACAACTTCGATAGTCTGTATGTCCGGGCCGACAAGGACCTGTATGATGCCAAGAAATACGGCAGAAGTTCCGTCGCGGAAACTGGAGGTACGGCGGAAGCGGCCTATTCCGGCAGAATAGCTTCCAGTCACTGACAAGCTGATGCTGTCCTGAGTCGGGCATAACACGGAGGGCGGGAGAGATCTTTCCGCCCTTTGTTGCGTTCATGGAGAGAACATCGTTCCGGATGGCGTCGGACATGGTGAACGCAATAATCAGGAGACAGGGGAAGGAGAGGAGCAGAGTCGGGATGCGCCCGCCTCCTGCAGGTCAGCCGCGCCTTCATCGCGGAATGTGTCGTGCGGAAGATAATGCCTACCGCAGCTGACTGTCTTTGCTTCCCCGGCGATTATACAGACTGACAGGTCTCTGCTCTCTGTCCTCCTCTTCCTGACATTCGACGCAGAGGTGAACTCCGGGCAAGGCTTTACGTCTGGCTTCGGGAATGAGTTCTCCGCACGACGTGCAGTATTCCGTGCCTTCTCCGTCGGGCAGGCAGTTTCTGGCCCGCATAACTTCATCCAGAACAGAATCTCTGATTTGATCGTTGACTGCGCCGTCGTCAGCCCATCCTGTGGCCATTTGATTGCCTCCTCTGAATATGCTGAAGAGTGTTTTCCGTGTCGTATTCCGCAACGAGTTGCGAAATGCCAGCGTGAACTTCATGAGTGCATGTTCCCCTTCATGCACAGACTTGTTTCTGCAGAGGCAGAACATGGAAAGGGTTCGTTTATGGAACGGAGATAGGTATTTCCGGCTGTAGTTTCAAGCTGCACATTCTGTATTTCAATTAATTGTCGTCCGCCAGAAATATGCCCGGAATGACGCTTGCCAAGCTCCCCTCTGCTGGATTACGCTGCATCTTTCGCATCAGGGCCTGTCAACAGTTTTTCATGATGTTTGTCACTACCGTTTGCTAAGGATGAATCCATGTCTTCCCCTTCTTCCCTTCCACGCCCTGTAACATGCGGCGCGGTTTCCGATGCAGAAGCACAGGAGCGTAAAAGCAGCCCTTTTGCACTGGATTTGAGTCGTATTCGCGATATTTCCGCTCCACGCAAGGCTTCCATCCGGGATGTGAACGGCATGTCCGCCCTGATCAACGAATTTGCCGCACGGGGTATCATGCTGGCCCGTGGCCCTCTTTATCTATATCAGAGTATTCAGGACTACAGGGTCATGACCATGCCCGCATCGGACGGCACCGAACGGGTGGTTGCCTGCGGCGGTCTCCATGTTCTGTGGGAAGATCTTGCGGAGGTTCGGTCCGTGGCGGTGCATCCCGCTCTGCAGAAAAACGGGCTCGGGCGGGCTCTGGTGGAAGCCCTGCTCGAAGACGCCAGACGACTTGATGTGCAGCGGGCTTTTACCTTTACGCTGGCCGAAGGCTTTTTCCGCAGTCTTGAATTTTCCGTCATTCCCCGGGAACAGCTCCCTCCCGTAGTCTGGGCGGAATGCAGTAAGTGCCCGAAATATTACAAGTGTGACGAAGTCGGAATGATTCGCCCCCTGTTTTCCTCTCCTGAATGAGCCAAGGAGTCTTTCATGATCCAGCTGACCGGCAGACATTTTTTGAAAATTGCGGATTACAGCCCGATGGAACTGGGCTTCCTGCTCGAGCTAGCGGCGCGTCTCAAGGCGGCGCGCAGACATGGCACGGAGCCGCGTCTGCTGGAAGGACGACGCATCGCCCTCATTTTTGAGAAGGATTCTACCCGTACCCGCTGTTCTTTTGAAACGGCGGCCTATGATCAGGGAGCCCACTGCACGCTGCTTGGAGCGGGATCTCAGATAGGGAAAAAGGAATCCATGGCGGATACGGCCCGGGTTCTTTCGCGTATGTTTGACGGGATTGAATACCGCGGTCATGGTCAGAATATTGTGGAAGAACTGGCTCGTCATGCCTCCGTTCCTGTCTGGAACGGACTGACCAACGAAGCGCATCCCACGCAGATTCTGGCAGACTTTCTGACCATGCGCGAACACTGCCACAAACCGCTTTCCGAAATAACCTTCGCCTATCTCGGCGACGCCCGCTACAACATGGGCAATTCTCTGATGATGGGGGCGGCGAAAATGGGCATGAAATTTCGCTCCGTTGCCCCCGCTGCCCTCCAGACTTCGGAGGAGGTGCAGCGCAGGGCTCGCGAGACTGCCGCAATCACGGGGGCGGAAATCATCTGTACCGACGATGTGGCCGAGGGTGTGAAGGGCTGTGATTTTCTTTATACAGATGTGTGGGTGTCCATGGGGGAACCGGACGAAGTGTGGAAAGAACGCATCGAACTTCTTCTTCCCTATCAGGTCAATGCCCGGGCCATGGAGTTGACGGGAAATCCGGATTGCAAATTTCTTCACTGTCTGCCGGCTTTCCATAACCGGGAAACCAGCGTGGGAGAAATGATCTATCAAAAATTCGGCCTCGACGGACTGGAAGTGACGGAAGAGGTATTTGAGTCTCCGGCCTCCGTTGTTTTTGATGAGGCAGAAAACAGGATGCATACAATCAAGGCTGTCATGGTTGCCACTATGGGGCATGTCCCTCCTGTCTTCATGGAAGACTGAGCTTGCATAGGAGGAATGTCCGGACTTAACTTTTCTGATGCCCTTTATTTATTTGAAAATGTGCCGATAGAAAAGGCTGAATCAAGAAGCAGTGTTCGGGATAAAGGTCCCGGCCGCAGCCCGCAAGATCCGGAACGCATCGCCCCGTCACGTTTTCCGGCGAAGAGAAGGAGTGCATATGAATCTTACCTTGGGGAAGAAAATAGGTGGAGGGTTTTCTATCGTCCTCCTGCTGGCCTTGGCTGTAGGCTTCCTGGCCATACGAGCCATGAACAGCGGCGTGACCGCGTCCAATAATATCGCCGAGGATCGCGTGCCCCGTCTGATCGTATACAACGATCTGCAGAAGAACCTGTTGATGGCCGCCTATAATGCTCGCGCGTTTTCTGATACAGGTGATGAGAACACACTGACGGCAACCTATGACTATCTCAAGAAGCTGCGTGCGAATGTTGCCCAGGTGAGGGAATTCAACGAGAAGGTATATTACGAAAATACGGCGAAATTTCTTGATAAATTCAGCGCCGATCTGGACAGATATGAAAGCATTATCGACGATCAGGTTCTGAGTACGCGGGAAATCAACGAAACCACGATGAAGATCGTGGAAGTCGGCAGAGTCGCCCTCGGGAAGCTTGAGGAAATGATCCGGGCCATGAGCAGCACGCAGCGTGACTTCCTGAATGCCGGAAATCTGAGTACTGCGGCCACATATACCATGAACATGGCGGATACGTCTTCCGTCTATGCCCGTCTGGCCGCGGTGCTGGAACAGTTGCTCCTCGCGGAACGCAACAGCGATGCTTCACTGCTTAAAAACGTGCGAGAAAGTCTGCCCGCCATTCTTGAAGATGCGAAGACCGTGCGCACCCGTCTGGTTCGTCAGGAATGTCTCGATCTGTTCGACAGCGGTGCCGAAGCCTATCAGCAGCTTGTCGAACTGGCCGGAAAACTGGCGGACAGTCAGGAAAAGAGCATGAGTCAGGCAAGCGCCCGCGTTGCCCTTTATCTTGATCTGGTAAAGCAGTCCGAAGGTATTATCGAACTGACCACGTCCAATACTACACAGACAGTCAACGATGCGGCTGCGACGCTTTCTTCGTCCACGCACATGATTACGATTCTGCTCTGTTCCGTGCTGGTGGTTGGTCTGGCTCTGGCTCTGCTCATCACCCGCATGGTGGTCAATCCTCTTATTCGCACGCAGGCTTTTGCACGGGCAGTGGCAGGCGGAGATCTTGAACGTGAACTGGATGTGCATAGCAAGGACGAGACCGGTATGCTGGCGGATGACCTCCGCGCCATGGTTGTCAGTCTGAAGCAGAGTATTTCTGAAGCTCACCGTAAATCGGAAGAGGCGGAAAAGGCCAGTGCCGAGGCGAAGGAAGCCATGGGCCGCGCGGAAGAAGCCGCCCGTCGTGCCGAAAGCGCCAAGAAGGAAGGTATGCTGGCTGCGGCCAACCAGTTGGAAAGCGTGGTGGATGCCATTTCTTCGGCGTCTACGGAACTTTCTGCCCAGATTGAACAGTCGGACAAGAGTGCCCGACATTCGGCCGAACGCCTTGCCGAAGCAGCTACGGCCATGAACGAAATGAACTCCACCGTGCAGGAAGTGGCCAAAAATGCCAGTTCCACGGCGCAGATGTCTTCGGAAACCAAGCAACAGGCAAGTCATGGCGCAGAGATCGTACGTCAGTCGCTGGAAAGTACGGAACGTGTCCATAAGGCTTCGCTGGAGCTGAAAACGGATATGGAAGCGCTCAACCGTCATGCGGAATCCATTTCCAATATCATGAGCATGATTTCCGACATAGCGGATCAGACCAACCTGCTGGCGTTGAACGCCGCCATTGAAGCGGCCAGAGCCGGTGAAGCGGGGCGCGGATTCGCGGTTGTGGCTGATGAAGTACGCAAGCTGGCGGAAAAAACCATGGCCTCCACCAACGAGGTGGGCGCCGCCGTGGCCGCCATACAGGAAAGTACGGCCAAGAGTGTGAAAAGCGTGGAAGATGCCGTCGAACAGATTGCCCAGTCCACGGAGCTGGCCCAGCAGTCCGGGCAGGCCCTGGAAGGTATTGTTGGCAATGCCGACGCCACGGCCGATCAGGTGAACGCCATTGCGGCCGCCAGCGAGGAACAGTCCGCCGCCAGTGAGGAAATCAATCAGAGCATCGAGGAAGTAAACAGAATTTCCGGAGAAGTGGCGCAGGCCATGGGGCAGGCCAGCATGGCCATTAATGATCTTGCCGCTCAGGCTCAAAATCTCAGCCGCCTGATTGAAGACATGAAGCGTGCCTGATTAAGGAAAGGCTGATTCACACGCAAGATAAGGGGAGACCTTCGGGCCTCCCCTTCTTTATATGTTTTTGCGCTGCAACCGGCCCGACGGAGCCGTACCTGCCGCATCATGTGGACAGCGGCGATTCAGGGTAATACTATTTTTCCCGGGTCAGAAGAAAGATCCCGTCTGCAATGTTTTTGGTTCGGAGTTCATGAATGGATGTTCTGTTGACTTGTTCGGTGGTATTCGGCGGCTGGTTTTTGGGAGGTATCATCGGAGGGGCCACGGGCATCGGAGCAATCATGATTGCCATGCCCATTCTGACGACGGTTCTTTCTCCCGGCGACGCCGTGCTTGTGTCCTGTCTCACCGGGCTTGGAGGATGCGTGCATCTTTCGTGGGCCTACCGTCGCGACTGTGCCTGGAAGGATATCCGGAATCTTACTGTCGGGGTCATTCCGGGCTGCCTCATCGGTGGAGTCGTTCTGAACATTGCTTCCGTCGTGACGCTTGAACTCATGATCAGCGCCATGCTTGCCCTGTTTGTCCTTCTTCAGCTTTTTCGGAAGACGGCAGAATATCATATTTCCGAGTCTGTGCCTCTGGGGATTGCCGCAGGGATTGTGTGCGGTATTGTCAGCACGTCTGTCGCCATGGTCGGCGCGCCGCTCGGCGTGTACGCTTTGCTCCGGCACTGGGAGCCCAACCGTGCCCGGGGAAACATGAGCGTCATGTACGCGATTACAGGTCTGGGAGCCGTATTCATACAGGCTTCATCCGGCCTGTATAATCTTGATCTGTTCTGGATCAGCCTCATCGGCATGACGGCGTGTTCCCTTGGCCAGGTTGTAGGGGTTCGCCTGGGAAGGCATATCGGGCGCGAGCTGTTCACCCGTATTCTTCTTGTTTTTTTGAGCTTGGCTGCGTGCATCCTTTTTGTCCGGGCCATATGGGGATGATGAAAGCGACAGTCCGGTATGTTGCTCCTGAATATATCTGCCGGCAGACCCCGTCCAGCTTGCAGGCTTCAGGCCTCCTCTGGAGCCTGCGCTGCCGTCCATACCTGTACGTCCTGCGGGCTGCCCGCCGGGTGGCTACGCCGCAAGTACATGCGGCTTGTCGGCCTCGGAGGGAGTCTCGCTCCGTTTGACTCTGGAAGCATGTTCACGACGAACATGCTCCAAGTAAAAAAAGGGCCGCCATGCGGCGGCCCGTATCAGGCGAAACAGCGTCCGCCCGGAAATCAGTCCTTCAGTTCGTTCTGGTAGCTGCGGATGATGGATTCAATGCGTTCGTTGGATTTTCTGACGCGGTCGGCCACCTGCCGAGCGTAGGCTTCCGGATTTTCCAGAGGTCGGCGCGCCACGCCGCTGGTCATGGCGGCCTGCGCCACTGCGGGGGTCATCGTGGTCAGAATACGCGGATCGAGCGGTTTGGGAATGACATAATCGACGCCGAATTCGAGAGTCTTCAGATTATAGGCTTCCAGAATTTCCGGCAGGACAGGTTCCTTGGCCAGCGCCGCCAGCGCACGTGTGGCCGCCACCTTCATGGCTTCGTTGATTTCCGTTGCCTCGACGTCCAGCGCGCCCCGGAAAATATAGGGAAAACCGGAGACGTTGTTGATCTGGTTCGGATAGTCGGAGCGTCCTGTACCCATGATGCAGTCGGGTCTGGCCTCCTTGGCGGCTTCATAGGTGATTTCCGGTACGGGGTTGGCCATGGCGAAGATGACGGGATGCGAAGCCATGGAGCGCACCATATCCTGCGAGACCAGATTGCCCTTGGACAGGCCGAGGAAGAGATGGGCGCCCTTCATGCAGGCCGCCAGATCGCCCATATCCTGTTTCTGGGCAAAGCGCGCCTTGTATTCGTTCAGATCCTTGCGTCCCTGATGGATCAGGCCGCGGGAATCAAACATGAAGATATTTTCCCGCTGGACGCCGAGACTGCAATAAAATTCGGCGCAGGCTATGCCTGCTGCTCCCGCTCCTACCGTGACTACGCGCACTTCCTCAAGCTTGCGGCCGCTTATTTCGCAGGCGTTGAGCAGTGCGGCCCCGGAGATGATGGCTGTTCCGTGCTGATCATCGTGGAAGACGGGAATGCTCATTTTTTTCTTCAGTTCCCGTTCAATGTAGAAGCATTCCGGAGCCTTGATGTCTTCGAGGTTGATGCCGCCGAAGGTGGGTTCGAGGGCCTGAACAATCTCAATCAGTTTATCGGGATCTTTGGCATCCAGGTTGATGTCATAAACGTCGATTCCGGCGAAGTGCTTGAACAGCACGCCCTTGCCTTCCATGACGGGTTTGCCTGCCAGCGGCCCTATGTCGCCGAGACCCAGCACAGCCGTACCGTTGCTGACCACGGCCACGAGATTGGAGCGGCCGGTATAGAGAGCGGCTTTGGCGGGGTCGCGATATATTTCCATGCAGGCTTCGGCCACGCCGGGCGAATAGGCCAGAGAGAGGTCTTTCTGGTTGGCAAAGGGTTTTGTCAGAACAACTTCCAGTTTTCCGGGGCGGGGATCTCTGTGATAGGCCAGAGCTTCCTCTTTTGTGTACAATGCCATGAGCTTTCCCTTACGAGGGCAGGTTGAGGTTATGGGAGTCTTCACGGCTCCCCAGTGTTGTCGTCCCGCACATGGACGGAGGGGCGGTCTTCTGTCGCATCTCAGAGCGGCGATCCTGCTTACGGCAGTTTTCTGTAAGGCCGCTGTCCTGTTTCATAATAGTTGTTGCCCAGACAGTCGATAACCACAATGGCCGGAAAATCCTCCACCTCCATGGCAGCCAGAGCTTCCGGCCCCAGTTCTTCGTAGGCCAGCACGGTATATTTTTTTATGCAGCGGGAAATAAGGGCTCCGGCCCCGCCTACGGCTGCAAGATAGGGCACTTCATGTGCTTTCATGGCTTCGACGACTTCAGGTTTGCGGTAGCCTTTGCCGATCATGCCTTTAAGCCCCTGTTCAATGAGACGGGGGGCATCAGCGTCCATGCGTCCGGACGTGGTCGGCCCGGCAGCGCCGATAACCTGTCCCGGCTTTGCCGGAGTAGGGCCGACATAGTAGATGACGGCTCCATGCAAATCCGTCGGTAAAGCCTCGCCCCTGTCCAGAGCTTCCACCATTTTCTTGTGGGCGGCATCACGGGCGGCCAGTACGGTACCCGAAATCAGAACTCTGTCGCCGGCCCTGAGGGAGCGGGCTGTTTCCTCGTCAAAAGGGGCGCGGATGCGCTTGATCTGATCTTCCGACATAGTCCCTCCTAAAGGATGGTTTCGGCGTGCCTTGCCGCGTTGCAGTTGATATTGACGGCAACAGGCAGAGAAGCAATATGAGTCGGCGCCCATTCGATATGGACGGCCACGGCGGTGGTCAGACCTCCCAGCCCCTGGGGGCCTATGCCGGTATTATTGATCATTTCCAGAAATTCGCGTTCCAGAGCGGCATAGCGCGGATCCTGATTGACCGTGCCCACGTCGCGTGCGGCGGCGCGCTTGGCACACAATGCGGCAAGTTCCATATTGCCGCCTATGCCTACGCCCACAACCATGGGAGGGCAGGAGTTCGGCCCGGCGGCGAGTACGGCGTCCAGAACAACCTTACGCACGCCTTCGAGTCCGTCTGCGGGAACCAGCATTTTCAGAACGCTCTTGTTTTCCGAGCCGGCTCCCTTCGGAGCCAGACGCAGATGCAGAGCGTCTCCGGGCACAATGCGCGTATGGATGATGGCCGGCGTGTTGTCTCCGGTGTTTTTACGCTCAAAAAGCGGTTCCGCCACACTGGATTTACGCAGATAGCCGTTGACGTAGCCCTGCCGTATGCCTTCATGAATGGCCTGCTCGAAATCGCCGCCGACAATGTGCGCATCCTGCCCCAGATCCGCGAATACCACAGCCAGCCCGGTATCCTGACACATGGGGATAAGCTCCTGTTCGGCAATATCGGCGTTTTTCAGAAGCTGATCCAGAATATTCCGTCCCGTCGGGGAAGGTTCCGTTTTTTCTGCCTCACGCAGAGCCTCGCGCATAGCCTCAGGCAGACGGCAGCATGCCTGGATGGACAGTTCGGCCACGGCTCTGGTGATATCAGACGCCTGAATATCTCTCATGGGTTCCTCCTGCAAAGTATCATTGGAACGAGCGGATATTAGCGTTTCCCTGGACAAAATGAAAAGGGGTGAGCCGCTTTCGCATCGGGGCAGATTTTGCGGTTTTTTATAAAAATACGGGAAGAAGGGCCGGGCAGATGAGGCTTCCGGCTGCGGGGAATGGAAATCCGTTTCGCAGATTTTTTGCGGGCATATGATAAATGATGCGTTCCGTGCCGGGTTCTGTCGTGGAGTTGGAAGCAGGCCGCCTCTCCATGCCCGGAACGATACAATGACAGTGAGCGGAATCATACATCCCCGACGGAAAATTCATATAAGGGAACCGGGAAGAGCCATTTGAAGGCGGGCGTAAGACAAGGCCGCTCTCTGACGGGAGCAAGCCGGAAAGGCTGCTCTGTTCATTGGCAGAGCGGCGGAAAGACGGCGATTGCGCTTCAGCTTCTGCGTTTGTCGTTTCGCTGCAGGAGAAAGAAGAAGGTAAGCAGCGCAGCCATGAATTCCGCCGCCACGGTTGAAAGCCATATTCCCGCAATTCCCAGAAAAAGCGGCAGGATAAGAACCGCGCCTATTTCAAAAACAAGGGTGCGCAGTACGGCGATGAGGGCGGAGATGAGTCCGTTGTTGAGGGCCGTGAAAAATGCGGAGCCGAAAATGGCAAAGCCCATGAACAGAAAACAGAAGGAATAAAGCCTGAAGCCTTTCCAGGCCAGTTCGAGCAGCTCGCCGTCGCCGCCCAGAAATATTCCGCAGAGAGTTTCGGCAAATATGTGGGATATCACGACCATCATCAGTGAGGCCGCACTGATCACGGCGAGGCTCTTTCGAAGTATGTTGCGGACTTCCCGGGGATGCGCCGCACCGTCATGGTAGGCAACGACAGGGGCGACGCCTATGCCGTATCCCATAAAGGTTGCCGAGAAAATCCATGCAACATACAGCATGGTTCCATATGCGGCGACGCCGTTTTCTCCGGCATAGCGAAGCAGCTGGACATTATAGACCATGCCTGCGACGGAGATGGCCACGCTGCTCATGAATTCCGAAGATCCGTTCAGACAGGCCACGAGTATGGCCCGTGCGTCGAAAGAGCTGCGTACCAGCCGCAGAGGGCTGCCGTTGGGGCGGGTAAAATACAACAGGGGAACGAGACCTCCGACAATCTGACTTATGGCCGTGGCAAGGGCTGCTCCGGCAAGTCCGAAAGGAAATACCCAGACCAGAAGGGCGTCCAGCACGAAGTTGGTGAGGCCGGCGGCAACAGTCACGGCAAGGCCCAGCCGGGGTTTTTCCGCTGCGACGAAGAAACACTGAAATTCGGTTTGCAGAACAAGCGCCGGAACGGCGCAGACAATGATGCGTCCGTAAAGAACGCTGTATTCCAGCAGTTCCCCTTCCGCACCCAGGGCGGACGCGATGTGCCGGAGGAAGACAAAGGCGAGAAGCGCGAGAGTGAGCGAAAAGAGCGCGGAAAAAAGAATGAAGAGGGAGAAGAGGCGTCCGGCACGTTCCCTGTCGCCTTTTCCCATGGTTTGAGCAACGAGCGCACTGCCGCCCGTGCCGAACATCAGGCCGATTGCGCCCAGCATGGTAAGAACGGGAAAAATGAAGTTGACCGCGGCAAAGGCTGTTTTTCCCACAAAACTGGCAATGAAGAAGCCGTCCACTATTCCGTAAACGGACGTAAAAATAGTCATGCACACGGAAGGGAGGGCAAAGCGGATCAGTTTGCCGTAGTTGAAGCTGTCGGAAAGCTGTATGGCCATGTCCATATCCTCGACTGTTTCGGCGCGACGGCGCGCCGCTTGAGATCGGTGATGGATCATGCCATGGTAAGATATAATGTTACCTTATAGTCAAGGTGATTTCATGAAAAAAAGTTTTTTGACCAGCGGAGAGTTCGCCGCGTTGTGCAGAACCACCAAGGCAACGCTTTTCCATTACGATCAGAAGGGGCTGCTCAAGCCTCGTCATGTTTCCGCAAACGGGTACCGCCGCTATGACGTGCGGCAGTTCTTTGATTTTGATACCATCAGCATATTCAAGGAAACGGGTTCCTCGCTGGAGGAGATCAGGCAGTACAGGCAGAGCCGGGACGAACAGAGCCTGCTGAAGCTGCTGGAAGCAAAACTGGAAATTCTGGAGCAGGAGCAGGCTCTGCTGGCCCGGAGGAAAATAGTGCTTCATGATCTGAGCGACAGCCTGCGCGAAGCCTTGAACCGCCGTCATGACGAAGTGCTTCTGGAGGAGATGGCGGAGGAACGGCTTGAGATTATTCCTACCGGCGGCGACAGTATCGATGCTGTGGAGAATTATGCGGCATATTTCGCCGATTATATTGATTTCTATTATATGACGGATGAAGTTCCCCGGCGGCCTTTCGGCTACATTCTGGACAGAAGCTATCTGTCGGAAGGCAGCTACATGGAAACATTCAATTTCAAACGCGCCTCGGAAAAAACGCCGCCCGGCGCGCTGCATGTCAAAGAGTCCGGTCTGTACGCCGCAATAACGCACAGGGGAACACATGAAAGTCATATGCAGTGTCTTGATATCCTGTCAGAATATATCAGAAAACAAAGGCTTGAGGTATGCAGCGACTGCTACTGCTATGATCTGGCGGGCTATGCCATGTTCGGATCGGAGGAAAGTTATATTGCCGGATACTGCGTTCGCGTTAACGAAAAGGGTGCATGAGAGGGGCGGAAAAATCGTGCGGAAAACGTAAGGCCCCGCACGATGCTCTGTGTTCGAAAAAATCGCGTCGGGATTCGCCGGAGGGAAGTTCTGTTCCGCGCTTTGTGCCTGAAGATGTCGTCGCCGGAATATGCCGCCTGCCGGAGCGGAGAGACAGACGAAGGGAACGCCTCTGAGCGTGCAGGGCTTCCGCCCCAGAACAGGTGAAAGGCTCGGACAGATGGCCCCGGAGGGGGAGCTGGAACCATTGCAGACGAAGGCCGTCTGAAAAGAATGATGTGCGATGGCTGGTTGCTGTCCGCAATGATTTTCGGGGGAAAAGATGAATTCTCTGTTTGATCTGCCGGAAGGAATACAGGAAGCGTCCGCTGCGGAGTTTTTTGAGAATCTGCTTTCGGACGGAAAAGGGATGCGTGTGGAACGCATCGTCTCCTGGGGGCACGTTACCCCGGAAGGGGAGTGGTACGATCAGGATCATGACGAATGGGTCGTTGTGGTCGAAGGAGAAGCACGCCTCGGATTTGCGGACGGAACGGAACGCGCCTTGAACAGGGGCGAGTCTGTATTCCTCGGCCGCCATGTCCGGCACCGCGTGACACACAGCAGCAGACCCTGCGTCTGGCTGGCTGTCCATGCGCCGGAGCTGAAGCCGGAATGAAGGGCTTCTCCTTTAGAGATGGCCTCCTCCTTTTGAGGATAACGGAGGCAGACTCTGAAACTTTTTGTGCTTGTAAAGCTACCGGTAGGAAGAGGCGGCGAATAAGAAAAAACGGCAGAATTTCACGCAAGCGCTGCAGAGAGTGCATCTGGCGGCTCATTCTCCCGGATAGTTCCACGGCGAATGGCGGATCATGCTCTTCCGCAGCCTCCGTCTGTTTTGAAAAACGGAATCATGGAGAGCATTCCTGGAATCTTCGTTGTCCTCGTCGAAGTTTTCGGAGTATGCCTCCCGATGGAGGAGACTTGGAAAAGACAGGTCTTTCAGCAGATATGCAGTGCTAGTTGCGGGATTGCCCGTCCTTTCTTTTCATTTTTGCATAGAGAGTGGAGCGGTTGAGTCCGAGAATGGAGGCTGCGCCGTTTTTTCCGTCGATTTTTCCGCCAGTCAGTCTCAGAACCGCCTGAATGTAACGGGACGTGAAGTCGTCCACAGTAGGAAATCCGTCAAACACGGTTTGCAGCATATCCCCGAGGGAGGGCATGGTACTCTGTATCGGCGATATGGGCGTACTATCTGACCTTTGCGCAACTATTTCCTGTATGGGAAGATGAAAGGCGGGATGACCGCTTTCCATTGCAAGAATGACGGCTTTTTCCATCAGGTTTTTCAGTTCCCGGACATTTCCGGGCCATCCATAATCGGACAGCTGTGCCATTTCCTTCGGAGTAGGGGCTTGCAGGCTGATCCTGTACTTTCGGGAAAAGACGTCCAGATAGTACTGAACGAGTACAGCGATATCCTCACGGCGTTCCCGCAAGGGAGGAATTTGCATTTCCGCGACGCAGAGCCTGTAGTAAAGGTCGTCTCTGAACAGACCTTCCTGAACAAGTCGACGGAGATTTCTGTTTGTTGCGGCGACGATGCGGAAGTTGGAATGTATAAGAGCCGTTCCGCCGAGACGGGTGAAGGAGCGTTCCTGCAGGAGGCGGAGCAGCTTTACCTGAATGCGTGGGCCTATGTCCGGGAGTTCGTCGATGAACAGCGTTCCTTCGTCTGCCAGTTCCAGAAGACCGATTTTTCTTCCGCTGGCTCCGGTAAAAGCTCCCCGTTCATATCCCTGCATTTCGCTTTCAAAAAGCTCTTCTGGTATGCTCGAAAGATTGACCGCGACAAGATTACCTTTTCTACCGCTCATCTTATGAATTCGTGAGGCAAGAAGTTCCTTGCCGGAACCTGTTTCGCCATAGAGAAGGACAGTAGCGTCCGTTTTTGCCACCAGATCCACAGTATGGAGGAAATCTCCCATTTTTTTACTGACATAGATGATCTGCTTATTCTCCTTTTCTTTTCTGACGTGGAGACCGGCGGTGCTGTGCTGGTGAAAGTGTCTGGCAAATATGGTTCCGAAGAGTTCTGCGACTTTTTCCAGTTCCGTTTCGGAAAGATCCTGACGGGAAAATTCCCAGGATGTTCCCTTTAAATAGAGGAGCAGCAGGCCGGAATCAGGGAAAGGGATGGGGATTTTTATTTCAAACGCAGCATGTCCTTCGCTGTTTTCCAGAAGAAAGCCACAGGGAAACCCTTCCGCCTGACTGCCGCCGGGCAAGGATGCCGTTTCCCGTCTGTCCAGATCAAATATGCTCATTCCGAGTCCGCAAAGCAGTCTGGGAGAGCCGTTGTGTCCCTCCCAGATCAGACATCCTTTCTGCGCCCCGTAAACGCGACAGACCATATTGAGAAATTCTTCTTTAGGTACATGAGTAAGTACTTTCTTGGCATCCACAAAAATCGCATGTCCACCGGCAGGACGCTGATAAGGTATTCCGTATTCATCCAATTTCGCCCCCAAATATTCCACCTGTTTAATCCGGGTTTCGAGGTATTCGAATTCAGTACCTTCATCCAATCCCTGTGCCAAAGCATTCATATCCCGGCCCGACATTCCGCCATAGGTAATAAACCCCTCGTTCATGATACAGAACATCTGGCATTTTTTCCACAACTCTTCG
>LBJMC04202__coassemble_659_pt1 | contig 22758 bp, 17 predicted proteins | sample LBJMC04202__metabat2_low_PE_018 | metagenome-assembled genome bin LBJMC04202 | reverse complement strand
GAAAAATCTTTTTTGATTTCAATGCTTATCGAATACGCATGCTATGTAACATAAACATTTCCCCCTTTTAATAATACTATACAAAAAAAGCGGCTAGTTGTCAACATATACATATGAATTATTTTGGCTAACTGATAGAACAGTGTAGACATATCCAACAGAAAAGGGGAACAGTAAAATGTAACTGGGTGAATGAATATGGCAAAAAGACCAGTACCAAAATACGACTTCAAGGCTTTTGGATCAACCAGCCGCTGAACAACTGGGATGTCTCAAGTGTGCGGAATATGAAAGAGATGTTTTCCTATGCGTTGTGCTTCAACCAGCCGCTGAATGACTGGGATGTCTCCAACGTCGAAAATAGGGCGATGATGTTTAACGGCGCGGAGCGTTTCGACCAGCCGCTTGATCGATGGGACGTTCCAGATGCCGGGGCTACGGTTTAGATGCCTTGCGAAGTCTTCTCTTTCCGGCAGCCGGTCAGGGTATGGAGGTTTTGCGAGCGAGGCCGTGCCATATGTTCCCCGGGGCCTCTGATTATGGCGACATGGAGTCGTTCATCATGTGTCTCGCCGCGCCTGACAGGCCCGACCGCGCATAAGCTCCGGGAGAAATGATTAACATATTCGGAGAGAAGGAGCTTCATGACGCGCTGCGTCTCTGCGGCGCGGAATACGGCCTTGAGGAATATAGCGGCGAGGCGTCCTGAATCCGTAAATAAAAGTTTCGTAATATACTGCATTATCGCCAGCCTGCATAAATCAGCAGGCTGGCGTGCTGTTTAAGAGCGTATCCTGTCCCTGCCGTACAGTCTCTGCCGGTATGGCCTTTTCCTCTGGTCTGCCATGTTTGCGCTTTGATGCATTTGAATCTGTTTTTTTGGGGTGAATCCGCGGTCTGTCTGCAACTCGTTCAGACTCGTTTGAATGAGGGGCAGGGGGCGCGTCCGGCCTGCCTGATGATTGGAGCATTCGGATCGGGGTGAATGGCGGCCCCAGCGATGTTTTAGGAAAAAGTCGTCTGAGCATGGCGGTGTTGCCCGAATTGCCGTTTTGTCATGCCGATAAATGACCCGGGGGCTGAAGCGCAGACAGCGTTTATCGAAAGCTTCTTTCCTTTCTGAAGGAAGAATACGAATGGGATACGGAATCTTTCAGATATGATTCCTGTATTTTTTGCCTGATTCCGTCAGAGTCTGGCGGCATGCGCCGTGCCCGTCGTCCGGAAGATGGGGGCTGTTTCCGACGCAATAATGCGGCAGAAAATATACGGCCATGAGCATCTTTTACGGAGAAGGTATATGGATATAGCAATATGGCAAAGCACAGAATTTTTCAGTCTTCATGTAGAGTTTTATTTATGAACAACTCCTGGGTTACTGGAGGGATCTTCTGTTATTAGAAAATTCGTATCAGTATGTAATTTTTTGAAGCATATATGAATAAAGGAAAAAAACGTTCATTGACACGAGGAGAGCATAAGGGAAAAATATCGGAAAGATGTGTTGTAAAAACTTTTTCGGCAGTGCAATTTCCCGAAAAATGCCGGATAAGGAGCAACCTTTCCGGTACAAAATGTCGGCATGAGGTCTTCGTCGCAGGTTCCGGATGAGGGCGGAATCTGGGCGTTCCGGCCATGAAAACGATATTGTCGTGAGGCAGACTGATGCCTGTACAGGGCTGTTGTTTTAACGTTCTTTCGATCGCAGGCGGATATTTCACGCCGTGAACCGACGTAACAGAATGCGCGTCTGATATATCCGCAGGAGGCCGCATCATGAAAAAATATGCAGGGGAAAAGGAGCTTTCTCCAAGGCTGCTTTCCGATGGGGAAAGAGAAGGTGTGCTTTTCGCCTTTCCAGATTTTTACGATCCCTACCGCAGGGGCGTTCATAAGCTGGTGGAGCTTCCCGGTCCCATACTTTCTCTTCTGCGGGCGCGTCGCTTTCACCGGATTATCCTTTTTCTGCTTCCTCATCTCGCTCCGGCCCCGGATCTGCTTGAGGCCGAAATGCGCAATCTCGATCCCGACATGGAAATACGCACGGTGGACTGTTCCGACTGCGTGACGGGTGAACTGACCGAGTCCATGCGTCTTCTGCGGATCAGGTTGAAGGATGTTCTGGAGCAGAACAGGGATCTGCCCATGACGCTCTGCTGGGGGGGCGTTCACTATCCCGATGTCTATGTGGGGCTGGCCGGGCTGCTGCTTTCCGGGGAGCTTCCCGTGCGGCTCATCGTCGTCCGTTCCCCGGAAGTGGCGGATTCAGGTCTGCCGCGTTTTGCGGAACTGGATTTCAGCGCGGGAATCTTTTCCCGCGATATACTGGATGTGCCGCTGGCATCCTCCGACAATGTGTCCAATAAAATATCGTTGCGCCGCCGCGCGGAGCAGTTCGGGATCATCGGTACCCATTCCATCATGCAGCGGGTAGTGGACGTCTGTCAGATACTTGCGCCTTCCCCCCTGCCCATGCTGCTGCTTGGGGAAACAGGCACGGGCAAGGGACTGCTGGCCCGCTATATTCACGCGCTTTCCGGAAGGCCGCTGGACAGGTTCATCAGTGTGAACTGCGCCGCAATTCCGGAAAGTCTGGCGGAAAGCGTGCTGTTCGGGCACAGGAAAGGGGCCTTTACCGGCGCCGTGACGGATCAGGAGGGAAAGTTCGATGCGGCGGACGGGGGGACGCTCTTTCTCGATGAGATAGGAGAGCTGTCGCTTCCTACGCAGGCCAAGATTCTGCGGGCCGTCGAGGACGGCATTGTCGATCCCATTGGTTCCAAGAAAACGCACAGGGTGAACGTCCGGCTGATTTGCGCCACGAATCGCAATATTGCCCAGCTTGTGGACGAGGGGAAGTTCAGAGCCGATCTGTACTACAGGCTGAACGTGGGTGAGGTGCATGTGCCTCCGCTGCGCCGGAGAAAGGAAGATATAGGCCGCATCGTGCTGCACTTTGTTTCCCGCATCAACGCTTCGCTGCCGCTTCCGAAAATATTTACCCGCATGGCCCTCAAGGTACTGGAAGCCTATGACTGGCCGGGCAATATACGGGAGCTGGAAAACGTGCTGGAACGCACGTTGCGTCTTTCTCCGAAAAACGTGATTGACGCCGAGGACGTGCTGTTTCCCGATGCGGAGAACGGTGTGCGGGAAGCGGCCCTGAATCAGTGGCACCCCGGGCTTCCTCTTGACGAATATCTCGGAACGCTGAGGCAGGAAGCGTTTCGTCATGCGCTGTCATTGAGCGGCGGAAACCGGCGTGCCGCGGCCAGCTTGCTGGGCATTTCCCCACAGGCTGTGGGGAAGTATCTCAAGGCGCATCCTGATGTCGTATAAACCTGAGTTGTTTTGATAAACCATGGTTTATTATATATAACTCTTCAATATAATATTGTTATTTTTTTATCATGCATGAATGAATGAAATAAATATAAACCTGAGTTGTTGTAAAAAAACGGTATTGAAAATAATGAATTGCATATAACATACTGAATATGAACATTTTTATAGAAGGCGTGCCGTCTGGCACGCCTTTTGCTTTTTTCACGGCAGGAAGGCCGGCGGCATGGTGCCCGGCCTTGTCCGATCCTATCCACCGGAGGATATGTATGAAGCGCAGTTATCTCGTTGCCGCTCTTGCGGCTCTGCTGGTCGTATCCGGCCTGCCCGGAACCTCTGCCCGTGCCGCGGATAAGCCCATTACGCTGACCTTTACCGGCGTGTTCATGGACAAGCATGCGGCCATTGAAGGCGGCATGAAGCCCTGGGCGGAGGAAATCAACCGCCGCACCAACGGACGCGTCGTCATCGAATACTACAATCCCAATACCATCTGTGCGGAGGCGGATATTTATGATTCCGTACGTTCCGGCGTGGTGGATCTGGGAGTGGTCAATGTCTCGCGCAAGAAGGGTAAGTTGCCGCTGCTTGAAATTCTGGATCTGCCCTTCCTGTTCACTTCGGCGGAAAGCGGTTCCGTGGCCGCCTGGCGTCTGTGGAAGGAATTCCCGGCCATGCAGAAGGAAACGGACGACGTGCATATGATCAGCCTGCATTGCGGCGCGCCTTCCCAGGTGCAGACCACCGGTGCCCCTGCGATGAGCGATGCCGATATGGCAAAGCTGAAGATTGCCGCCTATGCCCCTTCCTATGCGGATATAGCAAAGGCTCTCGGAGCATCGCCCGTGACCGTGGGGCCGACGGATATCTACCTTTCCATGCAGCGCGGCCAGACCGACGCCGTACTTGCTCCTTATGCCTACATGCGCAGCACCAAGGTATATGAGGCAGCCAAGCACAGCTATGAGGCCAATATCAACTGCGGCGGCATGTGCGTGGTCATGAACAAACACTCCTGGGATGCCCTTCCCGACGACGTGAAGAAGGTCTTCGACGAGCTTTCCGGCGAATACTATGCGCGCATGACCGGAAAGGCCATCGATCAGTCCTGTCGTGACGATCTGGAATTCATGAAGGCAGAAGGGCAGACGGTGGACGTGGTTCCGGCCGACGTTCTGGATGGCTGGCGGAAGAAGTGCGAAGGCATCGTGCAGGAATGGATTGATACCGTAGCCAAGCGCGGCCATGCAAACGGGGCCGAAATGGTGGCTCGTGCCCGCGCTCTGGATAAGGAAGTCATGCAATAGCCGCCTTTTCTTTTCACCTGTAACAATTTGTGGAGCAGAAAATGGAAGTGAAAAACGCCATAGTCGTCATGTTCGACAGCCTGCAGTACAACTACCTGCACTGCAACGGCAATCCCTGGATCAAAACTCCGAACTTCGATCGCTTTGCGCGCGAATCCGTGGTGTTCGACAACTGCTATACCGAAGGCGTGCCCACGGTGCCCTGCCGCCGCGCCATGCACACCGGGCGTTATACGCTGCCGGTAAAGGGCTGGTCTGCTCTGGATATGGACGACACCACCATCGCCGACCTGTGCTGGGGGACGGGGATCGATACGGCCATGGTTTTTGACGCCGCCCCCAATCGCCTGCCCAAGTTCGGCTATACCCGCGGCTTCGACAAGGTATATTTCCTGCATGGGCATGAAATCGATCATGAATTCTATGCCAAGGACCCCCTCTATCACCTTAATCCTGAGGACTATAACGAGGAACATGCGCTGGAAGCCATGGACAAGCTGCTCGGCTGCAACATGCGCGATCCCACGCTTCAGGAAACTGCCTGCTACCTGCGTCAGCGTCAGTACTGGAAGTCGGAGGAAGATCAGAACTGCTACAAACTGATGCGCGAGGCCGTGAACTACCTTGAGCGCGTCGATCGCAATCATCCCTTCTATCTGTGGATAGACTGCTTTGATCCGCACGAACCCTGGGATCCGCCTTCAGTCTATGACCCGGACATGAAATGCCCCTATGATCCCGACTTCAAGGGCAAGGATCAGTTCCTGCCGATTATGGGGCCTGTGGAAGGTATCTACACCGAGGAAGAGCTGCACCATGTGCGTATGCTCTATGCGGAAAAGGTCACCATGGTTGACCGGCAGTTCGGATATCTTTTGGATCAGCTGCGCCGCCTCGGTCTGGAAAGAGATACTCTGGTTCTTGTGGTGTCCGACCACGGCGAACCCATGGGCAACGGCAAGCACGGCCACGGCATCATGCGTAAGTGCCGTCCCTGGCCTTATGAGGAGCTGGTGCATGCCGTCATGATGCTGCGCGCTCCCGGTCTGCCTGCGGGCAAGAGGATTAAGAGCTTCGTGCAGAGCGTGGACGTTGCGCCCACGGTGTGCGAATGGCTGGGCATCGGCGTGCATCCCGACATGCAGGGCAAGAGCCTGCTCGCACTTGCCAGAGGCGAGGTCGACAAGGTGCGTGATTTCGCCATTGCCGGATACTACCGTTATTCCTGGTCCATCATTACGGACGAATGGTCCTATATCCACTGGATCAAGGACGATGAAAAAAGCGTGGCCGAATCCATGTTTGAAATTTACGGCAAGGGGACGCTGGCCAGTTCCTCCCACCTGGTGGACAACCCTCTGGCCAAGGCCGGGCCGCAGATGAACGAAGAACAGCGCAAGGCCAAGAATTCCGCGGCCACGGGCTACGGAGAAGGCGTTGCCGCTCTGGACGGCGAAGATCAGTGGACCTGTACGCCCGGCTCCATCGCCGAGGTTCCTGCCCGAGACGAACTCTACAGCCGTATCGACGATATCGATCAGCTGAACAACGTCGCCTCCAAGCATCCCGAAGTAGCGGCGGAACTGCTCAAGAAGCTCCGCCTGTTCATGAGCGAACTGCGCGCTTCGTAATATCTGTTTGCGGAATGCAGTCATGAACTGAACATAACCATCAGGGCCGCCCGCACTGCCCGTGCGGGGCAGTGCGGGCGGCCCGGCGATTTCCCCCGAACACGGGTGCGAGCGCCCATACCCCGGAATGCCTATGTACCAATCACTGCATCGCCTGGCCGAGGTTTCGGGAAAATGTTCCCTCTTTATAAACAAGAAGCTGTTTTTCCTTTCCTGTCTGTGCGCCGGTCTGATGGCCGTTCCGACCACCATCGACGTGATAGGTTCTCTGCTGTTTCATAAGGCTCTGACCTGCTCCACGGAACTGGTGGAATTTCTTCAGGTGGTAGTCCTCTTCGGCGGGCTGGGCTATGTGCATGACAAGCGTGCCCACGTCTATGTGGAAATGATTCTGGACAAAATGTCCGAAAAGTGGCGTCCTGCCTTCCGCCTCGCCTTCATAGGGGCGGCTGCCGTGCTGTTCATGATTATGGCCTGGCAGCTTTTCCTGACCGGCCTGGATCGTTTTGCCAGCGGTGAAGTGAGCTACGATCTCCAGATACCGGAATATATTTTTGTTCTTTTCGCCGCGCTCGGAACGCTGGCCGCCGTTGTTTCCTTCCTGTCTGATATTATCGGTGAAATTGCCTCTCTGCTGGAAAAGAAGGCATTGCCGGAACTGCTTTTCGGACTTGCTTTTCTGGCGGTCATCGTCAGCGCGCCGTGGTGGATCGCCTCGCTTCCCTTTGCGGCGGACAAGCTGCTGCTCGGAGCCTTCTGTATGGCGGCCATGCTCACGCTGCTGCTGCTCGGTATGCCCATAGGCGTGGCCATGCTGCTCATGGGCTTTGTCGGGCTTCTCGTCGCCTTTCCCACGCCCAGACCGGCCCTTGCGCTGCTGGGTTCCGCTCCTTATACCACGGGCGCAACCTATCTGTATTCCGTGGTGCCCATGTTCATCCTCATGGGTGAACTGGCCATGTATTCCGGCATAAGCCGCGACCTCTTCAACACGGCCAACATGTGGCTGGGACGCCTGCCCGGCGGGCTGGCCGTGGCCACGGTTTCCGGCTGCGCGGGCTTTGCCGCGGTGTCCGGCGACTCCATGGCCACAGCCGTCACCATGTCCTCCGTGGCCTTGCCGGAAATGCGTGCGAAAAACTATGATCCCGGTTTCAGCTGCGCCACGCTTGCGGCGGGCGGCACGCTGGGCATCCTCATTCCGCCGAGTACCGGCTTCATTTTCTATTCTCTGGTGACCGAAGTTTCCATAGGCAAGCTCTTTGTGGCGGGCATTGTTCCCGGTCTGCTGCTTGCCGCGCTCTTTATTCTGGTGGTCCTCATCTTTGCCAGCCGTTATCCGGAACTCGCACCGCGGGGGCAGGTCTACAGCTGGCCGGAAAAGATGAAAAGCCTGACCGGCGTACTGCCCATGATCCTGCTCATCACGCTGGTACTGGGAGGCATTTTGTTCGGCTTCTTCAGCCCGAACCAGGGCGGGGCCGTCGGAGCCGTGGGCACGCTTGTCTTTGCCATGTGCCGCAGGCGCATCAGCTGGGAAAATTTTAAGAAGGCCCTTATTTCCACCGCCTTTGTCACATCCAAGATGATGCTGATTCTGGTCGGCGTGGGCGTTCTCGGCAACTTCTTCGCCGCCACACGTCTGCCCTTCTCGCTGGCGGAACTGGTTGCCGAACTCGGAGCCAGCCACTTCACCATGTTCGTGGCCATTGTCGTCGCCTATATCATCCTCGGCTGCATGATGAACGTCATTCCCATGGTATTGCTCACTCTGCCCGCCATTTATCCCAGTATCGAAGCCATAGGCTTTGACGGCGTATGGTTCGGCGTGGTCTGCGTGGTTCTTATGGAAATGGGGCAGATTACCCCGCCTGTAGGCATCAACGTGTTCGCCATCAGTTCGGCGGCAGGGGATGTGCCCATGGCCCGGATTTTCCGTCATATCGTTCCCTATTTTCTGGCCATGATGCTGCTGGTGTTCCTCCTCTATCTCTTCCCCGGACTGGCTACCTGGTTGCCCGGTCTGCTCTTCTGAGATTTCGGGGAGGGCGGGATTCCGCTCTCCCCCGGGTCTCCTCCGTATCTGCTCCATTTCCATTCCCTTGAGGGCCATGTTTCCGGCGTGTGAGGTAAGCTTCATGTTCCCGCGTCTTCCTCTGCGGGCCTTATTGCCCGTCCTTTTTTTTCTCTATGCCCTGAATTTTATGGATCGTTCGGCACTCGGCGTGCTGGGCGGTGCGATTCAGGCCGACATGGGACTTTCCGATGCGGGTATGGGCCTGCTTCATTCCGCTCTGCTGATATCTCTGCCTCTGCTTATTCTGCCTGCCGCAGCCCTGAACGACATTGCCGGCAGACGACGCATGCTCTCTCTTGCGGCCGCGTTGTGGAGCGGGGCCATGGCCCTGGCGGGCTGTGCTGCGGGCCTTGTTTCCTTTGGGACGGCGCGTTTTATGGCCGGGGTGAATGAGGCGTTCACGGGCGCGGGAGCAAGCTCCTGGCTCGCCGCCATGTATCCGCCCTCCCGCCGGGGGAAGGTTCTGGGGCTTTTTTTCATGTGTCTTCCTGCGGGAATGGCGCTGGGAACCTTCACGGGGAGCCTGTCGCTCGGTCTGACGGGTTCCTGGCGTCCGTGCTTTTATCTGCTCGCGGCCTGCGGGCTGCTGACGGCCGTGCTTGTTCCCCTTCTGCCCGATGCCCAGCCCCGGGTCGGGGCCGGAGCCTATGCCTCCGGAATCGCTCTGGTGCTGCGCTCCCGCACACTGCTGCTCACGGGGCTGGGCGCGGCCATGTACAATATTATCCTCTATTCCTATCAGTCCTGGACGCCGACCTTGCTGGCCCGGGCCTACGGAGAGGAAGCAGGGGGAACAACAGGCCCGGCTTTTGCCGTCATGCTGCTGGCAGGAGCGATCGGGGCCTGGGCCGGAGGTCTGCTTGCGGACAGATGGCAGAGAAGACGTCGGGACGGCCGTGTTTTCGCGGCCATGGCTGCCGTGTTGATCATGGCTTTTTTCAAGCTGCTTTTTTATCTGTGCGCGGGGCGCGTCGGTTACGGGCCGGCCTGCGTTATCGGCGTGGTGGACGGAATGTTCTCCATCCTGCCCATGGCCGTGCTGTTCAGTATCGTGCAGGACGTTGCCCCGGAGGAATATCGCAGTTTGTCCGTCGGCGTCATGGGAACGATAAGTTTTCTGGCCGGGGGCGCCTGGGGGCCGCTTCTGACCGGTATGCTTTCCGCTGCGTTCGGCGAAGGTGCGGCGGGTATGGGAGCGGCTCTTGCCCTGAGCGCGCTTGCGGCCCTGCCCGCGTGCTGTTTTCTGTATGGTATGCGTGCCTCCTATGTGGCCGAATGTCTGGCTGCGGCACGCCGCTCATCCTCATCATCAGGAGAATAATCATGTCAGTGGAAGATTTGACCAGACTGGATTCCTCTTCGTTTGACGATTTTGTCCGCACCCATGAAGGCATTGTTCTCTTTCACAAGAAACTGTGCCCGCATTGCAAGGTTATGGAGACGGTGATCGGAAAGGTCGCGGCGCAGATTCCCATGTCGCTTGCCGCGGTAGACTCTGAAGAAGAACCCGCTCTTATGGAAAAGGTGGGTGCGGAGAGAGTGCCGACTCTGGCCCTGATCCGGGGAGGGGAAGTTCGAGCCGTCTTCACGGGAATCAAGAATCCCCGTGAAGTCATCGCCTGGTATCAGGGAAACTAGGAGCGCGCGTCATGAAAACATACGATCTTGTCATCGTCGGAGGCGGCGTCTGCGGGATGACCGCCGCCATCTACGCCGCCAGAGCCAATCTTTCCACCTGCATTCTTGAAAAGGATGTCTGCGGCGGACTGGTGAACTGGACGCATACGGTGGAAAACTTTCCTTCGCACAAAAGCATACACGGTATGGAACTCATGGCTCTATGCCGCGAACAGGTCGAAGCTCTCGGCGTAAGCATAGAGGAAGTGGAAGACGTGGAACGGGTGGATTTTTCCGGAGCGGAAAAACGTCTGTTCACCTCCTCGGGGGAGGAATACGGGGCGGGAGCCGTCATTGTCGCCACGGGACGCAAGCCCCGACCTCTGCCGGTACAGACTTCGTTCGAGCGGGTGCATTATTGTTCCGTCTGTGACGGCGCGCCCTACAAGGGGAAGCATGTCATTGTCGTCGGGGGCGGCAACAGCGGTTTTGACGAATCGCTGTATCTTATCGGTCTCGGCGTGAATCATGTGCATATTGTCGAGGCCTTTCCGAGCTGCATTGCGGCGGCATCCACTCAGGACAGGGCCAGAGAGAGCGGAAGAATCGGCGTTTCCGTATCCACGGAAATTGTGTCCGTGGATACCCTGCCGGACGGCAGAGGGCGGGTGCTGCTGAAGAATACGGCCACAGGTGAGGAAAGCTCCGAAGAAACGGACGGTATTTTCTGCTTCATCGGGCAAAGCCCCAATACGAAGGCCTTTGAAGGCGTGCTTGAAATGACGGACGGCTATATCCGGGTGAACGGAGACATGGAGACGGGCATTGCCGGCGTATATGCGGCCGGGGATGTGATCGTCAAAAAATGGCGTCAGATCACCACAGCAATGGGGGACGCCACCATTGCCGCCCTTCAGGCGGAAAAATACCTGCGCTCCATGAAATGAGCGCAGAACGTTCGTTTCGGAGGAAGCTGCGGTGCGCAAGCATATCGATATCGTCATTTGGGACAGCGAGGCGGAACGTCTGCATGCGATAGAGCGCAGCCTGCGCCAGGCCATGCGCAATCTGGGGGTGAGCGGCGGTATTTCCAGTCAGTCCGAGCCTCCGCTGCTGGGGCGCATGGGGTTGACCGGCCGCGTTCCCGTGCTGGAGATCGACGGTTTGTACTGGTCACGCGGACAGGGCAGGGAATTTTCTCTTCAGGAATGTGAGGAGCTTCTTGCCCGGATCATGCGGGAAGAGCTTCCGAACCCGGATCAGCGTTAGGCGGGATTGAGACTGCGGTGCAGAAAAGGAGTGATTCCGGGGTACTATCTTCGTTCCTGTGCCGCAGTTCTCTCCCTGTATGTCCGTTCCGGGAGGAAGTGCCCGCGACCAGATCCGACGGATGGGGACGAGCCTGAAGTTCCGGTTTTCTGAAGCATACTGTGAGGAGGAATGGCGATGGATTGTTCGCTGGAAACGGTTTCGCCGGTGATCCGCCGTATTGTGGCGGAAGGTTCCGCAGATGAGGTAAACGCCGCGCTGGAGGATGCTCTGCGAGAACTGGGAGCAGAACATGAGGAGCCTGGTTACAGAAAGGGGCACGTTCCTCCGGAACTTCTGAAAACACGTCTGAAGGATCAGATCGCGGCGAAGGCGGGGGGAAAGCTGGCGGATCGGGCGGCTGCCCGGGCCGTATCCGAATGGGGACTCATTCCTGTGGGCCGTTTTGCTTTTGAGGGCGGAACGCCGTCCCCGGACAGACCGTTTCATTTCACTCTGACCGTGGATGTTCTTCCGGAACTTGTCCTGCCGGAGGATCTTTCCGCGTTGGAAGTAGAATGGCCGGAGCAGGAAGGGGAGGAAAACGCACTGGCCGATTTTGTGCGTCGCGTGCGGCGTCACCACGCCACACTGGAAGAACAGCCGGACAGACCCTGCGGAAAGGGAGACACGGTGTTTGTCGATGTGCGCAGTTGTGAAGGAAAGGCCATACCCGGCATGGAGGCGGAGAACATTCCTCTGGATCTGGAGGAGCCGGAGCCGGGCATTATCGAGCTGGTATGGGGGCTGCGCCCCGGAGAGGAGCGGGAAGGTGAGCTTCTCTGTCCGTCCGGGTATCCGGATCCGGCTCTGCGCGGAAAGCCGGTGCGGGTACGGGCACGGGTGCGCAGGCTGTGCCGTCGCATTCTGCCCGAGATTGACGAGGCCTTTGCAGCGAAAAACGGTTTTTCCAGCCTTAAGGCCCTGAAGCAGTTCATGTTTGAAAAGGCCATGGAAGAACGCCTTGCGTCCATTCGTGCGCAGATGAAACGAAAGCTCCTGGATCTTCTGCTCGAGGGAAAGAATTTTCCGGTTCCAGAGACGCTGATTCGTCGCGCTCTGCGCGGAAGGCAGCAGGAGGCCGATCGTTTTCTGCGTGAAGGCGGTCTGTCTGAAGAGGAAAGACGGGAAGCTCTTGCCCGTATGGAACAGGAATGTCGTATTCAGGCGGAGCGGGAGGCCCGTGCCGAGGCTCTACTGCTGGCTCTGGCCCGGAGGGAAAAGCTCGCCGTCCCGGACGCGGAGCTGGATCGGCGGGTACGGGCCATGGCGGGAGGCACGGGGCGCGATCCGCAGAAAATGAGGGCCATTCTTGAAGAGACAGGGGCAATCCGCGAACTGGAGGAAACGCTTCTTGCGGAAGAGGCTTGGGAACTGCTCTTCCGTTGCGCGGTCAAAAAGCACGGAGGGAATGCACATGAACGTACTTGAGGAAACAGGGCATACGCCGCTTTTGCGGCTTGAACGTCTTTCCGCCAAGCTGGGCGCCCATATATGGCTCAAGGACGAGACGCGCAACCCGACCGGCTCCATCAAGGACAGGGTTGCCTGTTACTGTGTCCGCAGGGCGAAGGAGCGGGGCGACATCACCGGGAAGAAGGCCGTCATCGAAGCCTGTTCCGGTACGCTGGGCGTCAGCCTTGCCATGACGTGCGCCGTCCTGGGCTATCATCTGTATGTCGTCATGACGACGGATATTCCCCGGGCTCAACTGGCCCAGATTGAGCGATACGGGGCGGTCATGTATCCCATCGATCCCGGGTCGGGCATGGCGGAAGCCGTGCGCAAGGCCCGTCTGGAAAATGAGGACAACTGGCATTCGTGGTATTTCAACCAGTTCGAGAATCCTGACTGTGTGGAGCTTCACAGAATGACGACGGGGCCGGAAATCGCGGCCGATATGGAACGGGAAGGTCTGCGCATCGACGCCTTTATCGACGCGGTTGCCAGCGGCGCGACCATAAGCGGCGTGGGAGCATACTTGAAGGAACGGGATCCTTCAGTATTCGTCCGGGCTGTGGAACCGGCGGAAAGTCCGGTTCTTTCCGGCGGAAGTCCCGGCAGGCATGGCATATATGGCGTGGGGTTCGGCTTTGTTCCTGCAAATTTTCACCGCGGAGTTGTGGACGATATTTACAAGGTTGAGACAGGAAACGCGATTCGGGAGGCCAGGCGGCTCATGCGCATGGAAGGGCTGGCCTGCGGCATAAGTACGGGAGCAAATATCGCGGCGGCTATGGAACTTGCACGACGCCCCGAGTTCAGGGGAAAACACATCGTCGTCATGGGCAGGGACGCCGCCCTGCCTTTTCTGACGACGCCTCTGTTCAGCCGGGGCTGAGAGGGGGCAATCACAGGAATCCACGGGTTGTATTTCAAAATTGAATATTTATGTTTCATTATTGAAATATACATAAAAAGGTAGAAAAATTAACAGGTTGCATCCATACAGGGGAGGGATGTTTCAAAACTGAACTGTAGTCACTTTCTCCCTTCCGACGGCAATTCCTGTATTTTCAAGCTTTTTCGGCTGGCATGGCCTTTGCTTTATAAAATCATGTGTCTGCCTGATCCGCCTCGGGCGCGTCGTCACGGCGTACCCGGGCGGATTCATGATTAAATTATGATCACAAGAAGGAGCAAGGGCCATGAGCGGTCGAGTTTTTCCCACGGGAGTTGTGCGTTATCAACCTGAAAAATGCTGGAACGGCCTGACGCTGATCCCGGCGGTGCAGGGAGTGAGTTCCTCGCGCGGAGCCGCGCTGTTCGACATGAACGGGAATCTTGTCCATACTTGGGAGGGCTTGTTCGGTGCTTTTGACAACAAGCTTCTGCCCGGCGGAGATATTCTGGGAACTTCAGGATACATGAAGGGCTATTGGCTGGACTGTCTGGATCTGGAGCAGCGCAACTGGGCAGGGGATAGGCTATGGCGTTTCAACCGGGGGGAAGTCGTCCGGGATCTGGAAACGGGTGCGGAGGTCATGAGTGCGCGCCAGCATCATGACTTCCAGCGCGAGGGCAGTCCCTGCGGGTATTATGCTCCCGGACTCGACCCGAAAAAACAGGGCGTCATGCTGGTCAACTCCACCGCAACCCGTATATTGCCGGAATTTTCCTCTCTGCCCGTGGCCGACAGCCGATTGATGAAAATAGATGCCGACGGCAACTGTCTGTGGGAATGGAGCCTTTTTGATCACTGGGATCAGCTCGGCATTGAGAGCATCGGCAAGGCCGTACATTTCCATTTTGCGCCGGAATTTGAAAACGCGGGGTATGTTAAGGTCACGTATTGCAACAACATCAACTGGGTAGGCCCGAACAAATGGTATGACGCGGGCGACGAGCGTTTCCATCCGGACAATATTATCAGTGATATTCGTATCCTGAATACTTCCTTCATCATCGATCACCGCAGCGGCGATATCGTATGGCGCATCGGGCCGGATTTCGAGGCGGACAGCCGTCTCCAGAACATAGGCCAGATTGTCGGGCAGCATCATGTACACATGATCCCCCGCGGCCTGCCCGGAGAGGGAAATATTCTGCTCTTCGACAACGGCGGACAGGCGGGCCTCGGCAGGCCGACGCCGTGCGCCCCCACGGGCTACTGCAACGCTACCCGGGGATATTCCCGCGTGCTGGAAATCAATCCTGTTACGCTTGAAGTGGTCTGGTCGTATAACGATCTGCGCAACTTCGGGGGGAACGTGGAAGCTCTGACGTTAACAAATCAACTGTTCAGCCATTACTGCTCCAGCGCGGATCGTCTGCCCAACGGCAATACGCTGATCACGGAAATGCTGCATGGGCGCATCATCGAGGTGACTGCGGAAGGCGAGGTTGTGTGGGAATTCATCAATCCCGGCGGCAAGGTATTCCGAGCGCATCGCTATCCTTATGCCTGGTGTCCGCAGATCGGTTCATGCAGTGAAGAAGCCGTCACCCCTGTGAAGAACAGCCGCATCCGTCTGAATACGCAAGGTGAACCCGTATTGGTGGAAGAGAATCCTTTCTTCGGTTAGAGCGTGCAGAGCGGAGGGAGCTTGCCTCCCTCCGCTGCGAGCTGCTTTTTACGGATTTCGAACGCTGTCCGGGAAAGGACGGCAGACTTCCATGACAGAGAACAGGTCGGACGGAACAGGAGTCTCTCCCCCTGCGGTACTGCCGTCGTATGCGGCCGGGGATTGAGGTTGCCTTTCGATGTTTTGAAAGAATATTTCGGAATCAGCGTGCATCCGGGGGAATATCGTCGGAAAGATCGTCGTCCAGCAGGCCGTATGCGCGCATTTTCCGGAAAAGCGTGGGGCGGGAAATACCCAGCGCTGCAGCGGCCCTGCCTTTGTTCCAGCGATGTCTGTTCAGCGTTTCGATAATGATTTCCCGTTCCTTTGCAGCGAGAAGCTCCTTCAGGGAGGTTTCCTCCAGAGATGGGGATGTTTCCTCTGAAAAAAAGGCAGGACGGGAGCCGGCGAAGGGCAGCGGGTGGAAGAAGTTCAGATTTCCTTCCGCCGCATAGCGCAGGATGACGTTTTCCAGTTCGCGGATATTGCCCGGCCAGCCGTGTTTTTCCAGCAGATCCAGATCCGCGCGGGAGGGCGAACGGGAAATGCCGTTGCGGCGCAGAATACTGCCGACGATCAGGGGGATGTCTTCCCGACGTTCTCGAAGCGGCGGCAGCGTCACTTCCATGACATTGATCCGGTAGAAGAGATCCTCGCGGAACAGTCCGCGGCGCACCAAATCCTCAAGATCACGGTTGGTGGCCGCGATCAGGCGGAATTTGCTGGAAAGTTCCCGGGTGGAACCTACCGGCGTATAGGTTTTTTCACTCAGGGCCTGAAGCAGCTTTGCCTGGGCGCGCGGCGAAAGTTCCGCAATTTCATCCAGAAAGAGCGTGCCCTGATCGGCTCGTGTCAGCAGGCCGTCCGCATCCCGCACTGCGCCGGTAAAGGCTCCCCTGACATGGCCGAAGAAGCTGCTTTCAAACAGCTCGTCGGGAATGGCGCCGCAGTTGACATAGATAAAGGGGCCGTCAGCACGGGAACTGAGGCTGTGCATCAGACGGGCCGCCTGACTTTTTCCCGTACCGGTTTCGCCGCGGATGGATACGGTGACCAGAGAAAGCGCGGCCCGGACGATATTGGCCAGCGTGCTGCGCATGATGGGAGATATGCCGGCAAAGTCGGAAAGATGCTCCCGCAAGGAGCTGTCCCGCACGCCTATGTTGCAGGAAAGCAGCAGATTTTCCAGAGAACTGTCCCGTTCTTTCTGCGCCGAAATATCACGGACCAGCGAAAAGTTGACCGGCCGCCCGTTGACCGGAAGAAGCAGCGGAAAGGATTGCATCCAGGAGATATGTTCGGCGTTCTGGTGCGGCCAGTTCATGATTCTGTCGCTGTCGTGCCCGCAATCCAGCGCGGCAAGGGTTCTGGCGTGGTCGGCTGCGGCTGCTTCGGACATGGTCTGCGCAAGAGGAGCATCGATCAGATCGGTCATGGCGACATGGTCGCCGTACAACAAGGCGATCATCTCTGAAGAAAGATAACAGTAACGTTCGTCCTGCTGAATGCCGAACCAGGCGGGCCGTTTGCGATCCAGTCCCTTCAGCACCTCATACAGAGGCACGGCGGGCGACGTGGTGAAATCATAGTCCCGCAGCGTCGCGCAGGCCAGATAACGGTATTCGCGTGCCGCCCCTTTTTTGGCGGCCTTGTCGAACCAGCGCCCGCAGAGAATGATTGCGGGGTCTCCGGTAAAATCAAAGATAGTCAGATTGCCGTGAGCATCTTTCAGAATATGGGCAGGAGCAAGACGTTTTTCGAGTTGCTCCACGTCTCCCCGCAGGAAAAGCGGCAGCAGAGCAGCCCAGTCCGCCGCGTTCCCGGAAGTTCCCTTTCGGGAGGAAAGCAGCGTGAGCCAGCCGTCTGTTCCGCGCATGTCGTCCTCGGAACGCGAGCTGATCCGTTCGGCGTGGCGGTTCCAGTGCAGGATGAGACCGGCGTCGTCGAGCAGGGCGGCGGGCATGAAGAACAGTGCGAAATGCTGTTCATAGAAACGCCCGATTATGGGGTTCTGAAACTGACGTGCCTTTGTCATATCCTGTACTGCCTGTTTCCATGGCGAAGGATAGAGGCTTTTGTGCCCGGGAGCAAGGCGGCATGTTTCTTCCAAAATGACGGTGCGGAGTTGACCTCGTCCATTCCCCGGGGCAGTATGAGGAAGCGGCATGCAGTTTGTGGAATATCTTGCGGGTTCTGCTGTATGTGTCGTTTTTCCCGTCGCGCTCCGACGCAGAGGAAGCATGTTCCGGGGCGGTCTTGTTTTGGGAAATTTGCGGAATGTTGCGCGGGGACGCCATGGCATTGAGTGAAGAGAGTATCCGTTTTCTGGAAGAGAACCATGCGCAGAACAGCCGGGAATGGTTTCTGGCCAACCGGGAACGCTATCTGCTCTATGTGGAAAAACCCATGCTTGAACTGGCAGGGGCGTTGGCTCCTGTGATAAACGCAATAGATCCTCTGCTGAATGTCCGGCCGGAACGAGTTCTGACCAGAATACGGCGCGATACCCGCTTTTCACGCGACAAGTCCCTGTACAAACGCTCCCTGTGGCTGGTGTTTCAGCGGGCCAGAGGCATGGTCGGGCCTCTCTGGTTTTTTGAATTCAACGCCGACATGCATCGTTTCGGGTGCGGATATTATTCTGCGCCTGCGCGGGATATGGCGCGTATCCGGGAACTTGTCGTCAGCGACGATAAACGTTACCGCATTGCGCAGGAGGCTCTGGACGCGCAGTCGCTTTTTTCCCTTGAAGGAGAATGTTTCCGGCGGCCGCATTATGCCGATTTTCCGGAAAGGCGGCGCGACTGGCTGGAACGCCGTAATATCGTTCTCATGCACAGTTCCCGGGATCGGAAGCTGCTCTTTGCGCCGGATCTTGCGTCGCATCTGTCGGATGCCTTCCGTGCCGTTGCTCCGGTGTATGCCTTTCTCGCCTATGCTCACGATACGCTCGATATGGCAGAACTTCCCTACGCGGGGCTTTCCGTCTGATATGCCGGAATGTGTCGCAGGGGCACATAGCTCTTAAGGAAGTTCGGAGCCGCAGCGCAACAGAATATGCCGGAAAAATAGAACATTTTTGTTTTGAAAATATTCCCGGACTCAAGCGAAAAGAGAGTCCGTCGCGAGACCGGAGCAACCTCAGAACTCTTGCGGAGCAGTCCTGACTGACGGCCCGCAGGGCTGTGTCTGTAGCCCGCAGGCATACAGGCATGAGCGGCAGAGCAGGCTCCGGCGGAGGAGCGAACGTTGCGAGCCGGAACATGGAGCCCCGACCGTCAGATAGGTTCAGGAGTAAAATGTTTTAATGATATTCGCGGTATGAACTTTCTCTGTTCGGCTGGGATGTGGAGGAGGTTCCCATGCGGAGAAAGACACGCGGGGAAAGGGATGGCAAATGGTTCCGTTTTCCGGGGATGAGGCGGAAGCTCTGCCTGTCCGCAGCGCGCAGATTGAGTTCAGTCTGGTTCGCAGGAGGATCTGGAAAAGCTTATTCCCTGATGGAACCTGTCTGTCAGGAAAGCGGAGGCGGAGCAGGGGGAGGGCTGTCCAGCAGAAATTCCCTGTCTTCCGGCAGGCTGCGGCACAGTTTCATATTGCGCCGTACTTCGGCCTCCGATTTGTTGGCATAGCAATAAACGCAGAGATGCGGACAGGTACCGTAGGCCCCGATATCCCTGCTCGGGATGCAGCCGCAGGCCGGGCGTTGTCCCCTGTCTTTGGGGGCGGATTCCGGAACGTCCGGCAGCAGGGAAAGCTGTTTTCTTTGCGGAGCAATGGCGGCCAGCAGTTCCGCATCATGCGGACAGAGGCGGGCAATGAGCGTGCCGTCAATACATTTGTTTCCGACAATGCCCTGCGCGCGCAAATCAATGGATTCTGCGCAGGCAGCCAGTTCCAGCCTGTGCGGCCAGGAGGCGTTGCGTTCCGCAATGCCTTGCGCCAGCGCGAGCATTTCCCCGTTCAGCGGGGCGCGGTATCCCGGATTCAGCCTGTGCAGAGCGCGTGTGCTTCCGCGGTACATGTCCACAAAGCTGAAGACCAGCTTTTCCGTACAGGGAGAAAGTTCCCTGCCGATGCGTTCCACCTTGTCCAGAATACGCTCCACTGTCAGCTCACCTCCCAGAATAATGGGATCAAAACGCCAGATGACGCGCTGTGGGCCGACCATATCCGCCAGACGTCTGAAACCGTCCAGACGCCGGCGCAGCACAGGGAGATTCGGTTCCAGACCTTCCTCCTCATAGTCGTTGAGCGTGTACTGAAAATAAAACTGTCGACCTGTGGATTCGATTTCCGGTAAATATTTCAGAAAGGGAGCGGGATTTTTGCTCCAGAACACGAAAAGCCGAGTTTTTTCAAAGGAAATGAAACTTTCCTGCGCCCTGTTGAAGGGATTGCGCCGACGGCAGAAGCCCGCCCGCAGCCGCTCCATGAACCAGGTGCCGTGAAAGGCGGGAATGTCCGTAGCGCGGCTGGCCGAGATAATGAACGGTGTTTTTCCGGTTGAGCTGTCCGGCATGGCCTTTGTTCCTTTTCTGAGCGCGGGAGCGTTCGGGCGGCTTCCGGGGAAGGTCTGCCGGGGAAGGCATGAATGCTTCCGCGGCCGGAGGGAAGGGACCCTCAGCGCAAAGGAACGGGTGCAGCGTCCGGCCCGTTTTCCTCTGCGGGGAGGGGCTTCCGAGGGCTTTCCCCGGAGAAAGAGCCTTCCTTTCTGTCCGGACTTTCACGCTTTCCCGGCATGGCGTCAATAAGGGCAGAACTCCGGATACATAGCTTTTCAGGGGAATACTGCGTGCCCTTTTGCACGGAATATATTCCGTCCCGTTTCCGAGGATTGAGGAAGGGCGCAGAGAACAAAGAAAGGACAGGATTCGAGGCTCGCTGCGCCGATCCGCGGACAGAAAGGACGAGAGCGTATCCTCCGGGAATCCCGTCACTTCCTTCATGCTTCAGGTTTCAGGGGACCGTAGAAGTAGGAGGCCGTCGCGCCGCCGTCGATCAGAATATCCGAACCGGTGATGAACGCGCCTTTTTCACTTAGAAGCAGTTCCGCCACATTGGCAACTTCATCTGCTGTTCCCGGGCGTCCGGCAGGACAGGCGGCAAACATGTTTTTATAGAAGTCACCCCGCGGGCCGTTGAATTCGTCAATGGCCAGAGGGGTGACGACAATGCCGGGAGAGATGGAATTGAGTCTCGCTCCTCTCGTTCCCCACTTGACGGCTTCCGCCATGACCCGTTTCACATTGCAGCGTTTTGCAAGCTGATAGGCATGCAGGGTGTCTCCGATATGCTCCTCTTGCAGAATATCCAGACGCAGCAGTTCTTCCGTCGGCGTGCAGGCAAGCTGTTCGTCCATTTCCGCCCCCAGCGCGGGCAGTCTGTGTCCTGACTGGCTGGAAATGGTGACTCCCGCCCCGCCCTTCCTGATAATCCTGCCGACTTCTTCCAGAAGAACAGCCGTTCCGTACAGGTCAACATTCAAGATGGTCCGGATGGAAGCCTGACTGGGAGAAACTCCCGCGGCGTTTACAAACAGGGATATTTCCCCGTATTTCTGCGCCTCGGCGGTCAGGTTCCGGATGGAATCCCGCGAGGAAATATCCGTTTTCACGGCCGTAACGTCAAAGCCCGCGTCGCACATTATTCCGGCTATGGCCTGCGCGTTTTCCCATTTTTTGTCGCCCAGAACGATTTTTTTTCCGTAGCCGACTCTCCTTGCTATGGCCATGCCGATTTGACCTGCGCCGACAACCATCATGACGTCTTTCATAACACGATACTCCTTTTGTAACAAAGCCGGGGGACATTCTTCCGGGGCAGTCGTCTGTTCCGCTGAGGCAAGGTCTGCGTTCCGTGTTCTGGGGCGACAAAGAGCTGGGTAATATGCTGCAACAGAACGGCATTTCTTCCGGATATCGGGATGCTGGAGCAACCATGATCTTCATAATGGCCGCTTTTGGGGGACGCCCGGATTGTCATGACGATAGCCCTGTCCTCCGGGGAGCAGAAGGCATGATCCTGCCGAATATTTGCCTGTTCCGCTCGAAAAACCGTTTCATACTGTGCAGAGTACGGGAGCGGGGCCAGAGCGTCCGCCAAGTGCCCTTTGTGGGATGGACAGACGGGGGAAATCCTTTTATGGGTGAAAATATCGGCAATGGAACGAGCTTCGCCTGGACTGCGGGAGATGGTATGAACGGAAGAAGGAACGCAGAGGAATGCAACGCTGCGCTTAGGGAAAAAATGCTTTACCTGCTGCCGGAAGCCGCGCGCCTGGAAAGCGTGCTCCCCGGACTGACGCTGATCCGCCATGACGGTGAACGCAAGGCAATGAAATGTTTTTATCATCCCATGGCCGCGCTGATTGTGCAGGGCGTCAAACGTTCCGTGATCGGCAAGCGGGAAGTGTGTTATGGTGAAGGGCAGTGCATGGTCATCGGGGTGGATATGCCGGGGGTCTTTCATATCATGGAAGCTTCCGCACAGAAGCCTTTTCTTTCTCTGGCCGTCAGCTTGGACCGGCATGTCATTACCCGTATCATGGAGGAAATGCCCTCGCTCGCAGAGATGAGGGAAACGACCGCCGCTCCCATATCCGTTGCGGAAGCGGGAGCGGATCTGCTCGATGCCTTCATCCGTTTGGTCGATCTGCTGGACACTCCTTCAAGAATACCCTTACTGGCTCCTCTGATCCTGCGTGAAATTCATTTTCTTCTGCTTGAAGGAAGCCCGGGAGCCTGCCTCCGCCTGTTTCATTCCGGAGCCACGCAGGCCGGTCGTATTGCCCGGGCAGTTTCCCGGCTGAGGGAAAAGTATGCAGAGCCTCTTCACATTGAAGAACTCGCCCGGCAGGCAAATATGGCGCCGTCGACCTTTCACAGGCATTTCAGGCAGGTGACGGGCATGAGTCCTCTCCAGTTTCAGAAGCGTCTGCGCCTCTATGAGGCGGAACGGCTTATGCTTGTCGATGGACTGGATGCCGGTGTGGCTGCGCTCAAGGTCGGCTATGAAAGCGGATCGCAGTTCAGCAGGGAATACAGACGGCAGTTCGGAGAACCTCCCCGTCGGGACGTGACACGGAAGATACAGAGAAGTTGAACGCCTGACTCGGCCGTTTTTGCAAGTCGGTATTCTTACGGCGAATGACGCGGACGGAAGGGGGTCGGAAAAAATAGCTCGCCGGGCTGTATGTCGGAACGCGGTGACTTTAAACTCGGGGACAAAAACATTCCAGAACTTCTCCTTTTTGGCCTTCAGGGTTGTTGCATTCCATTGTCCATCCTTTTCTGAAGACTGCCGGGGCATCGAGGAGCGAGGTTCGTCTGTCCTCCCCATTCACGATTCTGTTGTCTCGTCTTATTCCAGGTTTTTACATAACGAAGTTTTTTGCAGACAATATACGGGAG
>LBJMC04202__coassemble_658_pt1 | contig 22811 bp, 20 predicted proteins | sample LBJMC04202__metabat2_low_PE_018 | metagenome-assembled genome bin LBJMC04202 | reverse complement strand
GATTATATTGATAATATTATAAAATACGAAAAATTTTGACAGGAGCTTATGTATGACTTTCATTAATGAAAATAATAATAATTTTCTGTACAGACTGACATATTCTTTTGTGTTTTCTGCTGTATATACATTATGTACAAATGTTTATTATTATAAAATGATATTTGATTTCAGTATGGATATATATATAAAATCAATTATTTTGTCATTCATATATGCGTTTACAATGTATTATGGTCTTTCGATGTGTAAATATATAGGAAAGATATTGATTTTTATAATTTCCATCACATCGTCGATTGTTTTGTATTTTTCAATTACATATGGCGTTGTGCAAAACAAGGATATGTTTGCGCTTATATGGAATACAAATACACATGAGATAATGGGAGTTTTTAGTCCGCAACTTTTATTGTATCTTGCAGCTGGCATAGTACTGGGAATTTTCAGCAGCCATTTTATGCCGAAGCAAAGGCCGCGACTCCTGCATATCGGATTTTTTTTATCGCTGCTCGCTCTTTGCGCCATACTCAAACCCATATTACCTGTTGAGCTGAAAGGGCGTCATCCCATGCCGTTCGGCTATCTTTCGCATTTCGGTCATGCGGTCAAACAGCAATTGCGGATGCGCACTATGATAGCGGCGAGGGCTCCGCTTCCGGGGCCGGTGGAACGGGAAGCAGGTATGCCGGAACCTCTCTATATAGTGCTGGCTCTGGGCGAGTCTTTGCGCGCGGATCATATGGGAGTTTACGGCTATGAACGGAATACGACTCCGAATGCCGCAGCCTTGCCTCTGATTGTTTTTGATCGCTGCTACAGCGCCGGAGCGGGGACTACGGAGTCCGTCACTCGAATGCTGACAAGAGCTACCATTGCCCACCCTGAAACGGCATTGACGGAAAAATCCGTTATCACGCTGTTCAGGCAGGCAGGCTTTCGGACAGTCTGGCTGACCAACCAGGGTTCCATGGCCACAGGAGAGACCTGGGTTGCTTCCATAGCCAGAGAGTCCGAAATTTTCCGGACACATCCCTCAATTTACAGCATTGGCGAACGACTGGAAGATACCGATCTTTTGCCCATGCTCGATGAGATTCTGGCGATGCCGCCCCAAAATACGCTGATAGTTCTGCACAGTTTCGGCAGTCATATTAATCCTGAAGATCGCTATTCCGATATCTTTCGGACATATGCGCCGGTTTGCAGAAAATTCAGCGTTTCGGACTGTACGGATGAAGAACTCGTCAATTCCTATGACAACTCTGTTCTTGCCACAGATTTTTATTGGGCCGGGCTGGTAGAAAGGCTGAAGAATATTAACAGTCTGCTCATCATCACTTCCGATCACGGCGACAGGCTTCGCGGCAAATATAAAGGTCACAGTCCGGAACTGATGGATAATCCCGCGCTGCGTTGGGTACCCTTCATGCTGTATGCGTCGCCGTCGCTTCGGAAAGAAGAGTCTGCTGTCCGGAAATTGAGCAGCGCTGAGAGCATACACATGCAGCCGATTTCCCACGATATGCTTTTTCATTCATTGCTGGGGGCGGCGTCTATACAAACTCCCGCATATAAAGAGGAACTGGATATATTCAGCGGAAAAGCCCTTCCTCATCAGGATCCCTTCGTCGTTCTTACGGGCATTGAACAGACTGCCCCGCTGTAGGCGATCGGGAGAAATGTCATTTCAGAAAATGTCCCAGAAGCCAGCTGATGAGGGGAGCCAGAAACACGACGGCATACAGACGTACCATCTGGAAGGCCATGACCATCGGAGCCCGCGAGCCCAGATCGGAGGCCAGCCCGACCACCGCCTGAAGCCCTCCGGGGCTTGTGGCCAGAATTGCGCTGCCGGGATCCATGCCGGTCTGCCGTGAAATGAAGAAGGCGGAAATAAAGCCTGCCACAACAAGAATAGCTGTGGAAAGAATCATGAGTCCTGCCATGTTTCGTATTTCCACCAGCATCTGGCTGGTCAGCATGTTTCCCACCACAATACCGATGGCAATTTGGGAACAGGCATGAAAAAGAGGAGGAATATGGATATCTACGTTTCCCGCCAGCTTCAAAGCCAGAACAGCCAGAACAGCCCCGAACATCATGCCTCCCGGGATGTGAAGAACGGCAAAAAGAAGTCCTCCGGCTGTTCCGGCAATCAGAAGAAGCGCAAATTGCATGTTCATGGCAGTCATCTCCGACATAAAGTTTGAGCGGATGGAAAAACAGATGTCCGGTATGTTATTTTTTGAGCATAGTCCCAGACTTTCGGGACGACAAGCAATTCTCTAGGAAAGGAGATATGAGTATGGGAGCGTGTTACGTTACCGCCCGCATCAGGGCTTTTTCGGGGAAGGGAGAAGCGTTGCAGAAGATTATGCTGCGCAATATTCCCCTGGTAAGAAAGGAAGAGGGCTGTCTGCGATATGAGCTGCTCCGTGCGCCGGATAATCCGGATCTTCTGATGTTCAACGAAACATGGCGCGACAGGAAGGCTCTCGAGGCTCATTTGTCGACGCCGCACATGCTGCGCTATCGGGAAGAAACTGCGCCGCTCATTGAAGAGCGGGAGCTTTATATATGGGAGCCTGTCGATTGTGGGGAGAAGTAACGGTTCTTCAATAGGATTTGCCGATAAGGAGGAGTTTCTGATCTTCGCAATAAGAGCGTACAGTATTGAAAAAACGCTCTTCAATACTGTACGCTTTATACATTGACAGATCCTATTCGATTTGAACTTCCTTCCGGAGTCAGCGGAGCGGGACTGTTCCGCGAGGCGGGAGCAGCCGCAAGTACATTGGGGCGAGCCTCCCCCGACGGACGGTGGCAGAATTGCGCCTGCAACCCTCAGGGCATGACTGCACGGCCGACCGGCAAGCTCCGGAGGAGGCGTAAAATCTGCGAGCTGAAACACAGGGGCGGCAGATATTTTCTGAAACGGAACGTCCTAATGGCCGGCGCGGCCATGTCGCTTTTGAAGTATAAACGCCATGGCTTTGTCCTTTTTATACGGATAACATGTCGATGCCGCGTATGCCGCGAATTGAATTTCCCATACGGGAGATTGTTACTGTATCAGAAAATACAGCCTTGCAAGGCTGATGCGCACACAGAACATGCTGAAGAATATCAAGACGAAATGGAAGGGAAGCGTTGATTTACCCATAAAGGTCAGACCAATCGAGACCCCTGTCGACAGTACTCCCGCCCAGTAGAGTTGCGTATCCATCCAGTACAGGCCCATGAACTGGAGCGCGGGGGCCGCATTTTCTCCGGCGCAGGGGACAAGGGCCAGAATCAGGAGCTGACAGGCCAGACAGATGCGCAACAGCCAGATATATCTCGGCTCGGTCTGTTTTCTCCCGAACCAGTGAAGCAGTTCTGCGCCCATTGCCAGACTGCCGCATGTCAGCAGAAGCAGAGGAATCACCCCCGTGACGCTCAACATGGACGATTTGATTCCATCAAAGGCAGGCCGCAGGAAAAATCCCTGATAGACAAGAAGCAGCAGTGCGACCGCGGATGCGGCCGGCGTCAGGTGTTTTACCCATCGGGAAGCAAATATTGTCAGACCGAGCAGCAGGCTCAACAACGACAGATAGATGATGCTTTCCGGCAGACCTGCGGCGGGTAGCGCGAGAAGTGCCGCCAGCGAGCAGACGAGTCCGAAGGTGCGGACGTCGCAGGCAGGGCGGGGCGTCTCTTTTGCGGGGAGGGCGTCCTCCTTCCAGAGAAGGAATGCCAGTCCGGCGGCAATATTACTTAACAATAAAAAAAACATGAAAAATAACTGCGACATGACTTCTTCTCGCTATGTGAAAAATTTGTTTTTGTATATATCAATATTGATATCGTTGGCAAGGGGCATTGCATATCGTATAAAATATTTCTAAAAATAATGTTTGAATTTTGTTTTCGATTCTTTGACGTAGTTCCATGATGATGAATGTCATGATAAACAAGAGCAATGTTGTCCGCAGAACGGTATTGAAAATCTTGTTGAACCTTATTTTTTTCGGAATACGGCAAAAAATATTGTTTTATGGTCTGGCTGAAGGCTCATAGGAACTGATCGTGCCATTCTGAGCTGGAAATAACGGTAACGTCACGTTTGAATGAGGGCGATGTACGAAAACGGCCGGGAACTGGGCCCCGGCCGTCATGAATGTTACGAAGGTGAAATCGGGCGCGGTGCGCTCGGGATTATACTCTTTTTCTGCCTCCGCCCATCTGATAGCGTTTCTGGGCGGAAAGTTCCGCCTTGCGCAGACGGAAGGAGAGCGGCGTCACTTCCAGCAGTTCGTCCTCGCGCAGGAAGTTCAGCGCGTGTTCCAGCGTCATGGGACGCACGGGGGTGAGGATGATGTTTTCGTCCTTGCCGGCGGCGCGGAGGTTCGTCAGCTTCTTTTCCTTGGTGGCGTTGACGTCGATATCGTTGTCTCTGTTGTGTTCGCCGATGATCATGCCTTCATAGACCGGATCGCCGGGAACGACAAAGAGGCGCCCGCGGGGTTCGAGGTTGTACAGAGCGTAGGCAACGGCATTGCCTGCGCGGTCAGCCACCAGCGAACCCGTCAGCCGGGTGACGAAATCTCCTCGCCACGGTTCATAGCCGGAGAAGGTGGAGTTCATGATGCCGGTACCCTTGGTATCGGTGAGGAATTCGTCGCGGTAGCCGATAAGCCCCCGCGAAGGAACGGAAAAAGTCAGACGGATGCGACCTGTGCCGTGATTGGTGCAGTTGAGCATGCGCCCTTTGCGGAAGGCCAGTTTTTCCGTAACGATGCCCATGAAGCTTTCGTCGCAGTCCACGCTCAGTTCTTCAATCGGTTCCATTTTTTCGCCGTCGATGGTCTTCACAATGACTTCAGGACGGCCGACGGTAAGTTCAAAGCCTTCGCGGCGCATGGTTTCCACCAGAATGGCCATCTGGAATTCTCCGCGCCCCTTGACCAGAAATGCGTCGCGATCTTCCGTGTCTTCCACGCGGATGGAAACATTGCGCAGGGCTTCGCGTTCGAGGCGTTCGCGGATTTTTCTGGCCTGCACGATTTTGCCTTCGCGCCCCGCCAGCGGAGAAGTGTTGATGCCGAAACGCATGGCGACGGTAGGTTCGTCCACGTGAATGCGGGGGAGGGCTTCCGGGTCGTCTCTGGTGCAGATGGTGTCGCCGATGGTGACGTCTTCAATGCCGGCCATGACGACGATGTCTCCGGGCTGGGCCTCATCCACGTCCAGCATGGACTTGCCTTTGTAGATCTGGATACGCGTAGCCTTGAGGGGACGCACGGCGCCGTCTGCGCCGATGCAGGCAAGCGCGTCCTTGGTGCGCGCTTCGCCGTTGAGAATACGTCCTACGGCCAGACGTCCGAGATAGTCGGAGTAGTCGAGGTCGGCCACCAGCATCTGGAAGGGCTTTTCGGGATCATAGGCGGGGCCGGGGATATATTTCAGAATGGCCTCGAAGAGGGGGGAGAGATCCTTGCGTTCGTCATCGGGGTGAAGCATGGCGACGGCATCGCGCCCGATGGCGTAGAGTACGGGGAACTCCAACTGCCGGTCGTCCGCGCCGAGATCGATGAAAAGATCGTAGACTTCGTTGAGAACTTCTTCCGGCCGCGCGTCCTTGCGGTCAATTTTGTTGACGACGACAATGACGGGCAGGCCGAGTTCCAGAGCCTTTCGCAGAACGAAACGTGTCTGGGGCAGGGGGCCTTCGGAGGCGTCGACCAGAAGAATGACGCCGTCGACCATGGACAATGCCCGTTCCACTTCGCCGCCGAAATCGGCGTGTCCGGGGGTATCGATGATGTTGATGCGCACACCGTTCCAGGTGACGGCGCAGTTTTTGGCGGCGATGGTGATGCCGCGCTCGCGCTCAAGTTCCATGCTGTCCATGATCCTGTCGTCGACGTGCTGATCGGCGCGGAACATGCCGCTTTGACGGAACATGGCGTCGACGAGCGTGGTCTTGCCGTGGTCGACGTGTGCAATAATGGCGATATTACGCAATGATTCGTTGCGGGAAGTCACGGTATTGTCCTTGTACTCTGCACTGGTTAGGGAAAAAACGGGAGGTAGTATAAAGAAAGAGGTTTTTCCTGTCCAGACTGGACAGGGGGGATTCATGGGTGCGTATCGCCATGAAAAAATAAATTTCCCCTTTTCCCGGAAAAAAAACGGCCGATAAGGCAGTCGTTGTCGGAAAGAAAGCCCGGGAGCTTTGCCCTGATCCGAGGCGGGCTTCTTGCCGTGGAAGGGTCATGCTGGTACAGTGAATTCTGCGGCCATAACATTGAGTTACTACAGAACAAGGTGAAGCAGCGTATGGATTTCGGCACATTAATAGGTATCCTTATCGGATTTGGCTTGATTTTCGGTTCTATCGCCGTTGGGCCGGACCCTATGGGCTTCCTTGATCTGCCCAGCGCGATGATCGTGTTCGGCGGCGTTTTTGCCGCTACGCTCATCAGCTTTCCTCTGGAAGAAGTCATTCAGGCATTCAAGGCATGCGCCAAGACTTTTTCAAGCAAGCGCACCAAGCCGGAAGACGTGGTGGATACCATGATTCAGGTGGCGGAAATTTCCCGAAGAGAAGGGCTGCTTGCTCTGGAGCGCGTTCAGACGGATAATATGGTTCTGAAGAAGGCGCTGCAGCTTATCGCCGACAGTGCCGATCCCTCTCTGATTCACGATACCATGGCGCTTGAAATCATCTCCATGAAGCGGCGCCACGCCATCAGCATAGCTGTGCTGACGAAAATGGGCGGGCTTGGCCCGGCCTTCGGGATGATCGGGACGCTGATCGGTCTGGTGCAGATGCTCACGCAGCTTTCGGACCCCACGAAGCTCGGCCCGGCAATGGCTGTGGCCATCATCACGACCTTTTACGGTTCCATGCTTGCCAACATCATTTTCAACCCGCTGGCGGCCAAACTGCAATCCCGCAGCGATCAGGAAGTGCTGAATCTCAAGATTATCTTCGAGGGGGCAAAATCCATTCTGGAAAACAACAACCCCCGTCTCGTTTATGAAAAACTGGCGTCTTTCCTGCCGCCCAAGGTCAGAAAGGTGGATGCGTAATGAGCGATTATGATGACGATGACGACGGCGACAAGCTGAAAGTCGACGAAAGCTGGATGAATACCTTTTCGGATCTTTCGCTGCTGCTGCTGACGTTTTTCATTCTGCTGTGTTCCATGTCGACGATTGAGGTCATCAAGTTCCAGAGCGTATTCGGCTCCATGCGTCAGGCCTTCGGTGGGATTCAGACGGAAGATCTCCAGTCGGGCGGCACGCGGGATGCTCTTGACAAGTCCGAAAAGGACGAACAGGCCATACAGCAGTTTCTTCGCGTGCGGGAAGAACTGCTGGAAGCCCAACGGCGTTCGTACAATGAAATCCGCAGTTTCATCACGACAAAGGGGATGGAAGGCGAGGTCAGCGCGGTATTTGACGAAGGCGTCGTAACCCTGACTGTGCCCGCGTCCGTTCTTTTTGCTCAGGGAGAAGAAGAGCTGTCGCCCGAGGCGGAACCGGTGCTGCGTTCCCTCCTCAATATTTTCATGCAGGAGAGGGATCAGACCATCAACATCAAGGGATATACGGATAATTCCCCCGTTCCTCCGGGAAAACGCTATAAAGACAACTGGGAGCTTTCCGCGCTGCGCGCGGTGAACGTCCTGCGCTGGTTTGTCGACGCGGGCGTGCCCATCGTGCGGCTGACCGCGACGGGTATGGGCGATCTGAACCCCCTGTTCCCCAACGATACCCCTGAAAATCAGGCTCGAAACAGACGAGTGGAATTTTCGCTCGAACGGCAAGTGAGGTCCAAGTAATGTCCGATGATTTTGCAGAACTTTCCAATCTTTCCCTGCGCCTGCCGGAAGAGGAACAGTCCGCGCGGCATCGGGCCAGATTCCGTGTAATCTCCGAAGGTGTGAGCGTACGGGTCACCTGGCCGGAACGTCCGGACGGAGGACTTGATTCTTTTGAGGTGGACGATATAAGTGCTGGCGGGCTGCACATGAGTTCTCCCAGGGACCTGTTCGCGGCGGGGCAGAATCTCATTCTGGATGTGCTTGTCCTCGGCCGCTGCTGTGTCGGGGCGATCAAGGCGCATGTCGTGCGTTCCACGGAAACCGGCTGCGCGGTCGCCTTCGAGGAGCTTTCGCGCAATCAGGAATTGAGACTGGACAAAATAGTCCTTGAAATGCAAAAAAGAGTCATTGCGCAGCTCAAAAAAGAGCAGCAGGAAGAAGAACTCCGTCGGGCGCGTGAAGAAGCCGCTTCAGTTGAATGTGATTCTTCCGATGTTAACTGCCTGAATATCAAGCTCTGAAGCGTTCCGCGGGCTCCTCCGTCCGTGGACGCACGGGCGGCAAAACACCAAGAAGGGATGCTCGTGGAAAATAACCACAAGGTTCTTATCGCCAATCGGGGCGAGATAGCCGTCAGGATCATGCAGGCCTGCCGGAAACTGGGATTGGAATTTGTCAGTGTCTATACGGCGGAGGACTCGTCTTCCGGCCATGTGCGCCTTGCCCGAGAAACCGGCGGGCCCAAAAGCCTGTATCGCATTTCTTCCTATCATGATGCGAACGAGCTTCTCAGCGTTGCCGACGATGCCGGAGCCACGGCCGTTCATCCCGGTTACGGATTCTTTGCCGAAGATTTCCGCTTTGCCCGTCGTGTGACGGAACGCAGCCGCCCCCTCATCTTCATCGGCCCCTCGTGGCGGGTCATCCGCGAACTGGGAGACAAGATCAATACCAAGCGTCTGGCCCGCAGTCTGGGCGTCCCCACGGTGCCGGGTTCTGACCGTCCCATTTATGACGAACTTGAAGCGGAAAAGGTCGCCCGTTCCCTGTTTGATTTTCAGATTCAGCAGGGAGTGTCGCGGCCTCTGGTGCTGGTCAAGGCATCCGCCGGCGGCGGGGGCATGGGGATAGAAGAGGTTCGGGATATCGACCTGTTCCGCTCCGTGTACCGCCGCATCCGCAATTACGCCATGCGTCAGTTCAAGGACGAGGGCGTTCTCATCGAACAGCGGATCATGGACTTCAACCATCTGGAAGTTCAGATCGTATCCGACCGCAGCGGCAAAAATCCCGTACACTTCGGGACAAGAAACTGCTCCATTCAGTCCACCGGTCTGCAAAAGCGCGTGGAAGTCGCCCCGGGCTTCGATCCTTCTTCAATTCATTACGATTTTGACGCCGCCCGCGTGCTGGACGACATTACCGGCCATGCGCTGGCTATGGCCCGCAAGGTCGGGTATGACAACGTGGGCACATGGGAATGGATTGTCACCCGGGACGGCCATCCGTACCTGATGGAAGTCAATACCCGTATTCAGGTGGAAAACGGCGTTTCCGCCGCCATTGCGCGGGTTAACGGGGAAAAGGTGGATCTCATTGCCGAGCAGATCCGCGTGGGGCTGGGCGAACCCCTCGGGTACACGCAGGAAAACGTCAGCTTTGACGGCGTTGCGGTTGAATATCGCATCATTGCGGAAGATCCTGCGGCCAATTTCACCCCCTGGGTGGGGAATATCGAAAAATTTTCCTGGGAGGCCCATCCCTGGCTTTCCATGCACACCCATCTGCCTCCGCTGTCGCCGGAGGCTCCTTATGCCATTCCGACGGAATTTGATCCGAACCTCGCCCTTGCGATTATCTGGGGTAAAGATCTGAACGAAGTCCGGGAACGCGGTATGGATTTTCTTGAACACCTCGTACTTGAAGGGCGGAACGGCAAAAGCGAAAGTCTGAAATCGGACGTTGAATTTCTCAAGCAGAACACGGCGCGCATGCTGCGCTTCTAACATCTGGGAGAACCGGCACGGTTTTCCCTCAGGACGAAACTATGGAATGGGATAAGCAGCTCCAGCAACTTTCCGAGCGTCTCAGCTACATGCGCGATATTTTTCCGGACAAGCACGCGGAAGATCTGTCTCTGCTCGGCCTTCAGCTGGACGAACTACGGCAGGGTATTGCGCGCGGAACGGTCAAGGACCCGCACGAAGGCATAGAATCGCTGGAAAATCTTTTCTTTTTCATCGAATGCAAGCTTGAAGACAAACTGACCCCCATGGACAAGGTGCGCATCGTCCGTCATCCCCAGCGGGTCTGCCTGCGCGATATTCTGGAAAACGTCTACGACAACTATACGGAAATAGGCGGTCAGGACGAACATACCAACGATCCGGCCATGCTCATTGCCCGCGCCTACATCACCCGGCGTCGCGGCAAGAAGGTTTACAACCAGTCCGTGATGGTCATCGGACATGAAAAGGGCCATGGGGAAGAATTCCGGAACGGCGGTTCCGCCAAGCCCTGGGGGAATGCCAAGGCACAGCACTACATGCAGGTTGCGGAAACGGAAGGCATTCCCATTCACGCCTATGTGTTCACTCCCGGCGGGGATCCTGTGGAGGATTACCCCGGAGCGGCCCAGCAGATTGCGCGCAACATCTATGAAATGGCCGGACTGGAAGTTCCGGTCGTCGCCATTTTTTCCGAGGGAGGCTCCGGCGGGGCCGAGGCCATTTCTCTGGCGGACAAGCGTCTGATGTTTTCCCACGGTTATTATTCGGTCATTTCGCCGGAAGGCGCGGCCGCGATTGAAGGAAGACTCAAACGCGGGGAACGTTCCTCTCCCGAACTGGTGGAACGCTGCGCCGCCGATCTGCATCTGACGGCAGAAGACAACGTGCGCTTCGGCTATATCGACCGGGTCATTCAGGAACCGGTGCTGGGGGCGCGGCCCTATCATTTTGAATTCTTCCGTTCCATCCGACAGGAAGTCATCCGTGCCACGGACGAAGTCGTTCTCAGCGTGCGCGGCCCGGCGTCGCTGCGCGCAATGGCCCTGCGCGGGCTGCGCGATCGGGAAATCAATCTCGACGACATGTATGTGCGCTGGAACCTTTCAAAGAAGGCGCGCCGCCGTCTGGTGGAAAAGCGGCAGAAGCATTTCCTCAAGTTGTCGGAAGGCACCTATTTCAGCGGGCGCAGCTGGTGGAAGAGGGTGACGGACGAATGGTCGGCCAGATGCAGCGAAATGTACAACAAGCTCAAGCACGACCTGTATCTGAGCAAGCGCCGCAGCGTCTCCAACGCGCTGGAAGAAGCCAATGCCGAACTGGACATGCTGAAATTCCGTCTGACCGCGCCCTGGCGGAGGATGCGCAACGCCTTCAACAAATCCCCCAAACCTCTGGCCACGGAAGAGGAACTGACGGCGCTCTCGGAATGGGATCGCACGCAGGAGCGGGGCGACTGGGTCTGGGTCAGCCCCAAGGCGCAGGAGGATCGGGCCGTTACCTGCCCGAACAGCGCCCTGCACGGATGTATGGATTTGTGGGCGCCGGATCTCTATAACGAATTCGCCGGCGTATGCACGACCTGCGGGCATCATTTTCCCATGGAATATCAGTGGCTGATGTTCAACTGTTTTGACGAAGGCTCGATGTTCGAATTCAATGAGGAAGTGCAGGCCGGCAATCCGCTTGCCTTCCCCGGAATGGACGAACGGCTGGCCAAGGCAAGGGAAAAGACCGGATTGCGCTGCGCCTGCATTACCTTTGAGGCCAAGGTGGAAGGCACCCAGGCCGTGGTGGCCGTGCTTGCCGGTTCATTCCGCGGCGGTTCCGTGGGGGCCGCAGAGGGCGCAAAGTTCGTGGCTGCGGCGGAACGGGCCAGACGCAAGCGTTTCCCCTTCATTGTCTACTGCCACGGAACGGCGGGTATCCGCATTCAGGAAGGAACGCACGGCGTAATTCAGATGCCGCGCTGTACGGTTGCCGTGCGCCGCTATGTGGAAGCGGGGGGGCTGTACCTGGTCATTTACGACACCAATTCCTATGGCGGGCCGGTAGCGAGTTTCCTCGGATGCGCGCATTATCAGTTTGCCATACGCTCCTCGAATATCGGATTCGCCGGGCCGGGAGTCATCAAAAACACCACCGGGCGCGATATTCCGCCGGATTATCACAACTGTTATCAGGCTCTTGCCCGGGGACACATTCAGGGCGTATGGGACAGACGGGATGTGCGTACCAATCTGAAGCAGGCCCTGCTCACCATGGGCGGACGTAATCTTTATTACCGATAGACACAGGTGTATCATGCTAGACGTGACCAGTCTGCTGGAATCAATAAAAGCCGAGCCGTTCACGGAAATGCCCGTGCGCACTCCGCACACCGGAGTGATACAGTTTGCCGAAGTCAGGGACGGCGACAGGGTTATGGGACCATGCGGAGAATGGAAGGAAGTGCCCGGCACTCGTATCGCCACCATCACAAGGGAACGTAATCCCAAGCCCATTGCGGCCTTCGACAAGGGCGTCATCCAGAGTCTGAATCTCGGGCTGGAAGGGCAGTTCGTGGAAGCAGGTACGGAAATAGGCGTATTGCGTCATTACCTTTCCCGGGATGAAGTCGTACGCATCATTCTGCGCAAGAGCCTTCAGCTTTTCTGCGCGCCGGAGCGGGCCAAATATTATTTTGTTCCCGATGTGGACAAAAAGGTCAAAATATCCGGATCGCGCTCCGTTACCGTGCAGGACGGCATGGAACTGTTCATCGTGTCGCGCATGAAGCGGGAAGTTCCTCTGATTTATCACGGCTCTGAAGGTGTGATCTACGAGGTGTACTTCTCGCAGAATGAAAACGTCGACGCCGGCAGTCCGCTGATCGGGGTGTGTCCTCCGGATCAGATCAGTCAGATTGAAGACGTCATCGCCCGCGTTCAGATGGACTGGACGGAAGTTGAATGATTCCATCATAATATGTGGATAAGGCGGCCGCCATGGGGAAGATTTTGCAGATTCGTGTGAGCGCGTGGACCTATGACGAAGACGAGGTTCTCCGGGCCTGGCCCCGCCTCTGTGCCGCTGTCTGGCCGGAAGTGGACAAATGGGCTCCCGTCGGGGGGAAACACGGCGTTATGGAGCTTGCCGCTTCATTGCCCGATGTCGTGCGTTTCGGGAGCTGGTCCGACGACCTGAAGTCGCGGACTTCCGACGCTGTGCGCAATGTGGAAACATATAAGGAACAGCTGGAGCAGGCTCTTGCGGACTGGAAGCCCGAAGAGGCCAACCGGCTCAGCGACAGGCTGGAAGAAGCTCTGACTGCGCTGGAACGTCTCATGCCGGAAGGCGGCGGCGCATAATCTCTGTTTGGCGGACAGGCCGACGCGCGTTGCCCACGTCGTCGGAAGAAAATACTGCGAACGCCTGATGGGGCAGGGGCGTGTTCCCGCATCGGATGCGCTCCGGGCAGGGGCAACGCCGATGTAGGGAGAGCCTGTTCGTTTTGAACATGCTCCCGGAGTCAGGCAAAGCGAGACTCCGACGCGAGACCGGAGCAGCCGTAAGGCGCTTGCGGGGCAGTCATCCGACGGACGGCCTGCGGAGCGTACAGGCATGCCCGGCAGAGACGGCTCCGGCGGAGACGTGAAATCTGCGGGCTGGAACAGGAGAGTTCTGGCCGGCAGACAGGTTCAAGAGTAAAACGCTCTAGTGAGAAGGGAGTTTTCATGCTCAACAAAGTCATGATTATCGGCAGACTCGGGCGGGATCCGGAAGTTCGCTATACACAGAACGGTTCTCCTGTTGCGACCTTGAATATTGCCACGGATGAATCCTATACCGATCGTGACGGCAACAGAACGGAACGTACGGAGTGGCATCGTGTGGTCGTGTTTCAGCGCGCGGCAGAAACCTGCGCTCAGTATCTTTCCAAGGGCAGCCTTGTCTATGTTGAAGGAAAGCTCCAGACGCGCAAATGGCAGGATCAGAGCGGACAGGATCGCTATTCGACGGAAATAAAGGCGGATCGCGTTCAGTTCCTGGATCGCAAGGGAGAACGCAGCCCCATGGACGATGCGTCCATGGAGGACGGAGCAGGTCGGCGCGCGCCGGCAGGCGGCGGACGCGGCGGTCAGCAGCGTCGTGTTTCCCAGCGTCCGGCTCCGCAGGGTATGGACGAGGATCTCGGCCCCGCTTTTCCCTCCGAAGCCGGCAATATGGACGATATCCCGTTCTGATCGGACAGCCTCAGGGGGCAGATTCGGCAGGGAGTGGCCGCATGTCTACGGTTTTTACGCATACTGCTCCGGTACTTGCGGCTGCTCTTGCGCTGGGAGGCCGCAGAGTTCCTCCCCGTCTGCTTCTGTTCGGGATAGTCTGTGCCGTCCTTCCGGATGTCGACGTCATCGGCTTCAGGCTGGGGATTGCCTATGGGAATATTGCGGGACACAGAGGGCTTTCGCATTCGCTGCTGTTTGCCCTGATGCTCGGAGCTGTGGGGGCGCTGCTTGCTCCTCTGCTGCATACGGAGAGGAAAAATGCGTTCCTGATCGGCCTGTTTGCCGGAGCCAGCCATATACTTTCAGACGCCATGACGGACGGAGGTCTGGGCGTGGCGGCGTTCTGGCCCGTGGATCAGCAGCGGTATTTTCTTGCGTGGCGGCCGGTTCGCGTTTCTCCGCTGGGAGTGCGCGCCCTTTTTTCAGAACGCGGCGCGGCGGTTCTGATTTCCGAATTTTTCTGGATATGGCTCCCCTGTCTGCTCGGTGGAGGCGCGCTTTTTGTTCTTCGGCATCTGCTGTCCCGGAGGGGAAAGAATCATGCGTGATTTTTTCAGCCGCTACGGCCTGCTTCTTGCGTGCTTTATCCTTTCTCTGCTTGCGCTGCTGGTAAAGTAAGGTCTTTCTCGGCGTTGTTTATCGGGGGGCACAGTTCTCCGGCCATTTCCTTTTCATGGAGTATGCGTGCCGCCTCCACAGGATTGTCTTCCGGCATATCCAGACGGAAAAGACAGTGTCTCCCGTGCTTTTCCATCTGGCGGGCGTAGAGCCTGTCGTAAAAGAAAAGTATTTCGCCTACGGCGGCTTTGAAATCTTCGCTCCGTATCGCGTTCACGCAGAACGTCGCGCGTTCGTTTCCCAGACGCGGGCGGATGCGTTCCACGCAATCGATCAGAGCCTCCTTGAATTCCGAGCCGGTATAAAGACGCAGCAGCCGCGCTATCCGGCCTTCCCGGGGAACGACCAGTTCGACAAGATTGCCCGTGCGTATATGCTCGAAAAGTTCGCCGCAGAGAGCCACGGTGCCGATGCGGCGGTCTTCGTCTTCCAGCCAGACCGGTCGGGAGGGGGCAAGCCTGCGCCACTGCTCGAACAGCGTATTTTCCATATGCTCGTTGCAGGGCTGCGATTCCAGACCTATGCCCCCGAAAGCGGAACCGCGATGACGGGCAAGGCCTTCCAGATCGATGACCTGTGCGCCGAGTTTCGCCAGTTCGTGCAGCACTTCCGTCTTTCCGCTTCCCGTCATGCCGCCCAGCACAAGGCTTTTGACCGGTCTGGCAAGTTCCGCCCGCACGAAGCTCCGGTATGCCTTGTAGCCGCCTTCAAGAATGGAAACGGAAAAGCCTCCCGTCTCCAGCAGCCAGGCCAGCGCATTGCTGCGCATTCCTCCTCGCCAGCAATGCAGAAGCACTCTTTTTCCCTTTTTTCTGTCCTTTCTTGTCGGGGCGTCATGACTTCCCCTGCAGAGTTCCCGTGCGCGCGCAAGCTTTCCCGCAAGCTGCGGGCCTACCAGCTCCAGCGCAAGGTGCAGGGCCGCTTCCGAACCGCCTTTGGCATGAGCGGTGCCTACGGCGGCACGCTCCTCGTCAGACAGAAGAGGCAGGTTCAGCGCGCCCGGAATATGGGCGTGGGCGTATTCCGAAGGAGAACGCGCGTCAAGGAGCGTCATGCCCTCGTCGCGCAGGCGGAGTAGTTCGGATGGAGAGATATAATCTGGCATGGAGGCACTATAGAGCAGGGGGCGGAAAATGTCAGCAGCTTCGGAGGGTTCGCGTCCGCGGAACGAGGCGGGACTGGCCTTTGAGCAAGGCTTGCCTTAGCTCTTTTTTGGCGGTATTCATGCCGGAATGTCAACGCAACGCCTTCTTTTTCTTGCTCCTGCTCAGGCCGTCACCCGCATTTTTCCGCAACTGCGCGATGCGGGATTTGAAGTCGCGCTTGCCGAAAATCTGAAAGGAGCAACCGCGTTTGTCCGTAAGTCCGCACCTGGACTGATTTTCTCCCGTCCCGCAATGCCGGGATTTCAGGTTGAAGAATTGCTTGCCGCCGGGGCCGATGCTGCGGATTTTCCTCCTGTCATTGTGATCAGCGAGCGCGGTACTGCGGAAGAAGCACGCCGCCTCATGGGGCTTGGCGCGCGCGATTACTGGCTGGAACCCCTCAGTGTTGAAAAAATCGTCGCCGCAGCGCGGGAGCCCCGTCCTGCGCCTCCCGCCCCCCCTCACAGCACGCTGGGAGGCCACAGACCCGAACCCGGACGGGTCGGTAAGTACGGTTCCGCGCCGCATATCGTGGGCAGTCATCCCGCCATACGCAGGGTTCTGGCTCTGGCGCGTCAGGTTGCGCCTTCGCGGGCCACGGTGCTGCTTTCCGGCGAATCCGGCACGGGGAAGGAAATGTTCGCCCGCACGCTTCACGCCTGGAGCGACAGAGCGGACGGGCCGTTTATAGCCGTCAACTGCGCCGCCTTGCCCGAACATCTGCTGGAAAGCGAACTGTTCGGACACGAAAAGGGCGCGTTTACCGGAGCCATAGCCCGCAAACCCGGAAAATTTGAACTCGCGGACGGCGGCACGATCCTGCTGGATGAAATTTCGGAAATGGAACTGGGGCTTCAGGCGAAACTCCTGCGCGTTCTTCAGGAAGGGGAAATAGATCGCGTCGGCGGGACGGAAAGCGTCAAGGTGAACGTGCGCGTCATCGCCACGACAAACCGTAACCTCGAGGAATGGGTTCGGGAAGGGAAATTCCGGCAGGACCTGTTTTTCCGCCTCAACGTCATTCCTCTGCGCCTGCCTTCCCTGAAGGAACGCGGCAACGACGTGCTGGAGCTTGCCCGTTTTTTCATGGATATGTATGTGCGCGAATACGGCCTGCCGCCGGCGGAACTTTCTCCGGAGGCCAGAAACTGGCTGCTGTCCTATGACTGGCCGGGCAATGTGCGCGAACTTCAGAATCTTATGGAGCGTGCCGTCCTTCTTGCCGGAGGCCGTCCCATCATGCCGGGGCATTTTCTGCTCGATCCCGACGCCTGGCCTCTTTTTTCCGAGGAGGAATCCGGAGCGGTTGCGGCGGACGGCGCGGAGTACGGCAGCACGGACGGCAAGCCCGGAAGCATCGAAGGCACGGAATCTCCTTCGGGTGAAGAGTCCGGGGAACATGTGCCCCGTCTTCCGGAAAAGTCCGGCGATTCTCCGGAACATCTGTTCTCCGGGGCGGTTATTCCCCTGCATGAAATGGAACGCATCATGATTATGAAGGGCTTGTCCGCTACGGACGGCAACAGAACGCAGGCCGCGGAACTGCTGGGGATTTCCGTCAGGACTCTGCGCAACAAGCTGAACGAATATCGTGGAATGGGGCTCGACATTGAGGAGCCGGGTTCAAATTCCCGAAGCTGAGGCCGTCTGGGGGCGCGAGAAGAAGATATTTGTTTTGGGCAGAGGAAACGGGAGCTGTGCGTTTTCTGTTTCCGTAGGATAAACATGCAGGCCTTGCGTGAAAGCCGGGAGAGCCGTCCCTCCCTGTGAGCGGACTGCCCGCCCGGCTTTTTCAGGCCTTTTACGGAAAGGCGGCTTTGACAGACCGTGTTTTTCACAGGGGCGGGTACAGATGAATATTGCTCACAAGTTGATTAAATCTCATCTTGTTCACGGCGATATGTCGCCGGGAAGCGAGATCGGAATCCGCATGGATCAGACCCTCACGCAGGACGCGACGGGAACCATGGCCTGGCTTCAGTTCGAGGCCCTCGGCCTTCCCCGGGTAAAGACGGAACTTTCCGTCAGCTATGTGGATCACAATACCCTGCAGATGGGCTTCAGAAATCCGGACGATCATCGCTTTCTGCGCACCTGCGCCGGAGCCTTCGGTGCCGTCTATTCTCCTCCCGGAGCGGGAATCTGCCACCAGCTGCATCTTGAAAATTTCGCCAGACCGGGAAAGACGCTTATCGGATCGGACAGCCATACGCCCAATGCCGGCGGAATGGGCTGTCTTGCCATCGGCGCGGGCGGGCTTTCCGTCGCGCTTGCCATGGCCGGAGAACCGTACGTCCTTCCCATGCCCAAAATCACGAAAGTGTTTCTGCGCGGTCGTCTGACCGGCTGGGCGCAGGCCAAGGACGTGATTCTGCATCTGCTCGGACTGCTGACCACCAAGGGGGGCGTCGGCAGAATCTTTGAATATGCCGGGCCGGGCGTTGCCACGCTTTCCGTACCGGAGCGGGCGACGATAACCAATATGGGCGCGGAACTTGGGGCGACAACGTCCATTTTCCCCTCTGACGAACGAACCCGCGAATTCCTGCGTCGCATGGGACGCGAAGAGGACTGGATCGAACTGTCCGCAGACGCCGATGCCTCCTATGATGACGAAATAGATATCGACCTTTCGGCCCTGAAGCCCCTTGTGGCCTGCCCTCATATGCCGGACAAGGTGGTCGGCGTTGCCGAGCTGGCCGCTTCCAGACCGGATCTGCATATCGATCAGGTGGCCGTCGGTTCCTGCACCAATTCCTCGTATGCCGATCTTCATCTGTTTGCGGACATTATCAAAGGCAAAAAGGTCAATCCTTCAACGGACTGCTGCGTATCTCCCGGATCGCGTCAGGTTCTCGGCATGCTCGCGGAGGACGGCACGCTCATGAACATGCTGGATTCCGGGGTGCGCGTACTTGAATGTTCCTGCGGCCCGTGCATAGGCATGGGGAGTTCTCCCGTGAGCGGAGGCGTCTCCGTGCGTACCTTCAACCGGAACTTTGAAGGCAGAAGCGGAACCCGCGACGCACAGGTTTATCTTTCCAGTCCTGCGGTAGCCGCCAGATGCGCTCTGGACGGGCATTTCACCGATCCGGACACCTGGGGTGAGGCTCCCGCGCGGGCAGACTTTCCTTCCCGTATCCCGGACAGCCGCCGTCATTTCATCTTCCCCCCGAAGGAAGGGGAACCCCGGCCGGAAATTGTCCGCGGGCCGAATATCGTGGCTTTGGAAAAGTTTGAAGGCCTCGGGCAGAGTCTGGAAGGGCAGGTTGTTCTTAAGGTCGGCGACGGCATAACCACGGATCACATCATGCCGGCCGGGGCGGAAATCACTGCGCTGCGTTCCAATATTCCTGCCATTTCCCGCCATGTATTCGGCCGTGTGGACGCCGATTTCGTCTCCCGTGCGGAAGCTGTGCGCGATGCGGGAATGGGCGGAGTCATCGTTGCCGGAGAAAATTACGGACAGGGCTCCAGCCGGGAACATGCGGCTCTTGCCCCGCGGCATCTCGGAATCAGGGTTGTTCTCGCCAAGTCCTTTGCCCGTATTCACCGGGCCAACCTGATCAATTTCGGTATTCTTCCCCTGATATTTGCCGTTCCCGACGATTACGAACGGCTGAATATCGGCGAAAAGCTGAAGTTTTCCTTTGCGGAGCTGAGGCCGGGAGGAACCCTGAACATCATGGCGCAAAACGTTTCCATAGCTGCGCGCAACGATTTGTCGGCGGCCGAACTGGAAATCGTCAGGGCCGGAGGACTGCTGAACCGGGTGCGTTCCCGGAGCTGATATTCCGACGCTGCCGAAGTTTCCGCAGTCTTCCCTCCTCCGTGCAGACGGAGGAGGGAAACGGATACGCCGCCTTCACGCCGGAGAGCGGAGGAGTTTTGCGGCCCGAACACCGGCCGGGGCGTGTCCGGGGAGCGCTCAGGCATAAACTTTGCTGGATCTGCCCTTGAGTATGTGGCAGAACTTTCAGGAAGGCGGCAGAGCAGCCCGACGGGCATACTCTGTGAAAAGAGACGTTCAGATCGGACAAGGAGCGCCGATCGTAAAACATACCACGTAAGGGAGTCACCATGCTTGACGGCATTCGTGCCAACGCCCAGTCCTGGGGTGTTAAAGTGGCGTTCGGCATCATCATCGTTGTCTTTGTGTTCTGGGGGATCGGTTCCTATACCGGCCCGAAGGGCTATGTTGCAACTGTCAACGACATGCACATCACGGAACTGGAATTCCAGAGGGCCTACGGCACAATGGAACAGAATCTGCGGGCGACCTATCCGGATATCACCCCTGAACTGCTCAAGGGGCTTCAGCTTGAACAGCAGGTGCTTCAGCAGCTTGTGGTGAAAAAGCTTCTGGAGTCGGAAGCGGAAAGGATAGGACTTGAAATCAGCCCTTACGAGCTGCGCCTTGCCGTTGAGCAGATGCCCTATTTTCTGAATGACGAAGGCAAGTTCGACAAGGACGCCTATCTTCGCGTTCTCAGTTCTTCCGGCATGACGCCCGCTCAGTTTGAAAACGGTCTGAAGGAAGACATGCTGCCGCAGAAGCTGGAAACGCTGCTGACGAGCGGGGCCTGGGGTTCCCCTGAAGAAGCCCGCCTGCGCTTTATGTACGATCGACAGAAGCGCAGTGTGGATTATGTGCTGTTCCCTCTCTCCGAGTATACGGCCTCTTCCGCGCCTTCCGATGCGGAAGTTCAGGCGGCCTATGAAGCGGCTTCCGCCCGCTACGCGCTCCCTGCGAGAGTGGGGCTGGAATATGTGCTGCTTGATCCGGAAAAGCTCGCGAATCCTTCCGCCATCAGCGACGAAGCCGTCGCGGCCGCCTATGAGGAACGCAAGGCGCAGTTTTCCGAGCCGGAAAAGGTGCATGCCCGTCATATTCTGATTCGCGTTGCGGAAAACGCTCCGGAAGCCGAGGTCAAAAAGGCGGAGGAACGGATCGGGGAAGTTGCCGCAAAAATACGCGGCGGCGAGGATTTTGCCGCAGCGGCCAGAGAATATGGTCAGGATTCCACTGCGGAACAGGGCGGCGATCTCGGCTTCTTTACGCGGGAACAGATGGTCAAACCCTTTGCCGACGCTGCCTTTTCCCTTGCCGTTGGCGAAGTGTCCGAGCCGGTTCGGACGGCCTTCGGCTTTCATTTGATCAAGGTTGAAGAAAAACAGCCTGCAACGCAGCGCACGCTGGATGAAGTCCGCGAAGAACTCCGCAAAACTCTCGCTGTGGAAGCCGCTACGGAGCAGTTGCAGGACAAGACCGACGAAGTTCTGGCGGCCGCTCTCGGCAACGGCGACATGAACGCCGCTGCGGCCCGCGTGGGCCTTGAGGTGACGAAAACCGGACTTTCGAGCGCAGAGGAACTTGCTCAGATCCTGGGCTTGCGTCCCATCGACGCTCAGGCGGTCATGAATACCCCGGTGGGAACAGTGGTGGATTCCTCCTTTGCCACAATAAACGGAAGCCTTGTGATTCGCGTGGTTGAATCCGTCCCTGCCATGACGCGCCCCCTGGACGAAGTCCGGGCGGAACTGGTGGCGGAATTGACGCATAAAAAGGCGATGGACGCCGCCATGCAGGCAGCCCGTGCCGCCGGCGAAAAGGGACTGGACGCCGCCCAGCTTGAAGGTGTGAAGCGTTCGGAGTTCTTCGGGCGGGACGGCAATGTTCCCGGACTCGGCTTTAATATGGATATGGCCCGCGCCGTATTTGCCGAGGATGGAAAAAATATTGTTGCCGATGCCAAGTGGAACACCGAACCCTGGCAGATGGACGACGGCGCAGTGCTGGTTCGTCTGGCTGCCGTGGAAGAGCCTACAGCGGAAGAATGGAAAGAGGCGGAAGCGCTCTTCCAGGGACAGTACGACAGCAGCAGAGCCTCCGTTCTTTTCCAGAACTTCGTCGCGCTGCTGTACGGAAAGGCCGAAATCAGCATTCTTAATCCGACCCTGTTTCAGCTGGAGACTGCCGAATAGCGCGTCTGATTTTTGATTTTTCGTAATTGCCCGATACTCGGGCGGAAGAATTACTGCGGGAAGGGGGAGCAGCCGTTCAAAGACGGCTGCTCCCCTTGACTTAATCAGGGTGGGAGGGCTATCCTCATCACCATTGCTATGCGTTATTTCGCTTGGTTTCAGGTTCATCCGGACTCGTCAAGAATGAGTCATTTCAAGGAGGAGAGGTTTTCATGAAAAAGTTGCTGACACTCGGCCTGGGCGCACTCTTTGCCGTCTCCATGGCCATGCCCGCCTTTGCCGAGCAGCCCGATATGCCGCAGGAGCCTGTTAAAATGGCTCGCACCAAGAAGCCGGTGATGTTCCCCCATAAAATTCACACCACTCCCAACTGTATGGAATGCCATTCCACGATGCCCAGACATTTTCCGCCGCTCGCGCTGGATGTCAAACAGCAGTGCATTGTCTGCCATCATCTTGTCGGGGGCGAAGAAATTATCATGGCCTGTTCCACATCCGGCTGTCATGATGAATTTGATACCCGCGACAAGAGCCTGAGCAGCTATTATCGCATCGCTCATGCGCGCGACGTGCAGGAAGGGTACAATTCCTGTCTGAGCTGCCACTATGAAGTGGTGAAAACCAGACCGGAGGACAAGCAGCGTCTGACCGCGTGCGCCGGTTCCGCCTGTCACCCCAAAAACTGATGACGCTCTGACAACACACTCCCGGAAAGTTGGGGTATTTTTCCGTCAGTATGTTGCGACGTAAAGGAGTTCAGCATGAAAAATCAACTACTCTCCGGGAGTCTTGTTGCGCTTGTCATGGCTCTTGCTGTGCCCGCCCTTGCCGCTCCTCCCGCCGTCCCCACAGGGCCGCTCGAGATGAATCTGACCAAAAAACCTGTGATTTTTGACCATGCGCAGCACAGCAAGCTCGAATGCGGCGCATGCCATCATCAGGTCGCAGGGAAAGAAAACTACCAGAAAT
>LBJMC04202__coassemble_656_pt1 | contig 22892 bp, 14 predicted proteins | sample LBJMC04202__metabat2_low_PE_018 | metagenome-assembled genome bin LBJMC04202 | reverse complement strand
TTGGATTTTTACATCCAAACCCTTGAAATAATTGGTGGGCCCTGCAGGGGTCGAACCTGCGACCTGCCGGTTATGAGCCGGAGGCTCTACCAACTGAGCTAAGGGCCCGTCATCCTGTCGGTTCCGACAGGAACATCGGAACAAATGTTTATGACCTGAAAACTTGTTTCTGGCAAGCTTTTTATCGTCTATTTCCCCGGTTGCGGAAAAAAAGAAGTTCCATCTTTTACCTCATCCGGGAATCCACCCCCTCTACAGACCGAACTGTGCGAGAAGATCGTCTATGTCTCCCTGTTTGCAGCCGTCGCTGCTCGGCCCCTTGAGTTCCGATCCTTCCACTTTCTGCTTGAGATCCGCCACGGCGGCACGGGCCTGTTCTTCAATACGATCCATGTCCTGCCCCGGCTTTTCTTCATACGCCTTCATCATGACGCCGGAAGACAGATACAGCTCCAGAACGGTTGACTCAAGCTGCTTCATGGCGGCGACGGCTTTCTTGATGCGCTGCCCGGTGAGATCCTGAAAACTCATGGCCGTCATGAGCGTGGTGAGATCTTCGCCCAGACTCTTATTGCTTTCGATGACCTTCTGCCATTCGGCCGGAGTGATCATCCCCTTGTGAGCCTTTTCCAGCAGCGTGGTGTTTTCCTGCTGTCGTTCCTGCAAATGCTCCACCACTTCCATGATGGTATTTGCCGCATCTTCAGTCTGGCGAAGCACGGCGGAAAGCTGTTCTGAAGCATCCTTGAACAGCTTGTCGGCTTCCGCCTTGTCCGAAACGTGAACGTCTCCGCTGCCTGCGCTGCGCGCCTCGTTCATTTCCTTATATATACGACGCAGACCATCGCGCATGTCCGTGCTGATTTTGCGATAAAACTCGCTCTCCAGCAGAGCCTGCGTCAAAGATTCGGTAAGCTGCTTTTCCAGCGCGGCGGCAAGCGCGTCACGCAGATTGCGGGTCAGGTTTTCCGTAACCTCCCGCATGATGGAGCGTACGTCGGAATCCACGGCGGATGTTTGCATGGCACTCTCCTTGTTCACGCTTCGCTGTCCACCTGTAACGCCTGTACGGGGCATACGCGGGTGCAAAGGGTACAAACGGTGCAGCGTTCCTTGTCAAAAACGAGATGACGCTGCTCATCCATATGCAATGCGGACGTAGGACAGATGGCCGTGCATACGCCGCACTCGACGCACAGAGACTCGTCCCTGCGGATACGCTGCGCCACAGGGGTGACTTCAACTCCACGGCTCCGGAGGTAGTCCACAGCCTTCCGGCAGTTTTCAGGACTGCCCAGAAGCTCCAGAATCAGAAAGCCCTCGCGCCGTTCTGAAATCTGCGCAGTGGTGATGTTGAAATCCAGCTCGAAAAGCCGGGTCAGATTGCATACCACCGGCTCCGTACTGATACCTGCCGGAAAGCGCAAATGTATATTAGTGCCCATGGACCTCTCCACGACGTTCTGCTCCGTGTCCGAAGCAGATGGCTTCATTACTGCCAGAAACGTTCCGCCGGCCCCCCGGCGGAACAAAAGCGGCTACAGTTTCTGTTCCTTGATGACCTGTTGCGCACGACGGGCCTGAGGAGCCTTGGGGTATTTTTTGATCAGCTGGTTCAGGCGTTCCTTGGCAGCGGCCTTTTTATCCAGATTCACAAAACACATACCCTGTTTGAAATAGGCGTCCGGAGCCTTGTTGCTGTTGGGAAATTCCGAAATCACCTTTTCATAGGCCAGAGCGGCTTCGGCATAATTTTTGAGCTGGTAGCTGCTTTCTCCCTGCCAGAACCAGGCGTTGGACACCAGCGCATGCTGAGGATAGACGGAAGAAAAATCCTTGAATGCGTTCAGAGCCTGCTCATAGTTGCGGGCGTTGAAAGCGGCAAGCCCTGAATCATACAGGGCCTGAGCGGTATCCGCATTGCCGGGCTGCGTGACGGCGGTATTTGTCTGAGGCTCTGCCGGAACCGCAGGCGCAGGACTGAGAACCGCAGCGTCGCCGGTCTGAGAAGAAAGAGCCGCGTCGGAAGTCTGCACGGGCGCAGCGGAACTTTCTCCGGGCAGAGATGACTGCTGCCCTGCTGCGGGCGCGCCGGGAGCGGCAGGAAGCGTTACCGGAGCATCCAGCTGGAGATCCATGGCCAACTGGCTTTCTATCAGGCGCAGAGCCTGTTCATGCCTGGTCAGAGTCACCGCCAGATTCTGCGCCCCGCCGAGAGACTGCAAAGAATACAACATGGTATCCATGTCGCCGCGCAGCGCCGCGACTTCCTGACGCAAGGCCTGCACCTGCGACCAGGTATCCGCCTGTGCCGGCTGAACCCCCGACAACTGGGAATTGAGCTGGCGAATGGCCTGTTCATTGGCTTCCACCTGTCTCTGCAGATTGCTGCCGCCAGTCATCTGAGCGCAACCGCCAAGTGCCAGCGGAGCAAGGCCCAGAAAGATTGCAACGTGTTTAAAAGGATTGCGCATGACGCACCTCGCTCTTCCTTTCCGTCAAATGACGGAAAGGGGTATCATTTCGCGCCGATAACCGGTTTGCTCCGGCGCAGACCGAACAACAGATAGGCCACCCCTCCGAGGAACGGCACAAATACCGCCCCAAGGGTCCACCAGTATTTTTCCCTCTCTCCGGGAAAATCATGCCTCATGGCATGCCAGATTGTCCACAGGTTGGGCAGAATGGGCAGAGCCAGCAGGGCAAGCTGCCCCGCGGTCAAATCGGCAGGAGTCATGACTTTCCCTCCCCCGTAGAGCCGGAGCTTCGCCACAGGCACAGCGCACAGAGGGCGGCCCCGAGGCAGATCCCGATATCCGCCACATTGAAGGCGGGCCAGTGCCAGCCGGCAATATGCAGATCAACAAAGTCGATGACGGCCCGCAGACGTACCCTGTCTATCAGGTTGCCCACAGCCCCGCCGAGAATAAGACCGGATCCCAGAAAAAGAACCCGATTGAAACGGGAAGATCGCGTCAGGTTGAAGATCAGAACGGCTGCAACCAGCGTAGCGACAACAAAGAGCCAGAACTGCCAGTCGATATCGGATCTGTTGAGGATACCGAAGGCAGCTCCGCGGTTGCGCACATGCACAAGATCGAAAAAACCTGAAATAACGGGAATGCCGTGCTGGAAAGGAATCCACGTCACAACGGCCAGCTTGGTCAGCTGGTCGAGTATGACGCAAATCAACGCCGTACTGAATACAATACGATAGCGTCCGTCCTTCGATGCACGCGCTCCGGATACAGGGGAGGACTCACGATATTCCATCGCCGTTCCTTTTGCTCCGATCATGCTCCGGCACGCCCTTCAAGCTCTTTCATGACCGCCGTACACCGGGGGCAGAGCGCAGGATGATCGGGGCTGGTGCCAAGCTCTTCAGAGTATATCCAGCAGCGTTCGCACTTTCCGCCGCCCGCCTTGCGTACCTCGACGGCCAGACCTTCCATATTTCCAAACACGGCGTCCACGGGAGCCTTGGCAATCGGCAGGACATCCAGGGCAGAGACGATGCACACCGCACGCAGATCCGCGCCGCTGGACGCCAGAGCCTTGCCCAGGCTCTCATCGACAAACAGATTGACATGCGTATCCAGCGAATGGCCGAGCGTACCGGCCTTGCGCAGCGGTTCAATGGCTCTGGTGACTTCCGCACGAACGTCCATGACCCGCGCCCAGTCCGCACGTTGCGCCGCGCTCAGGGCATACGAGGTCACATCCCGTGCGGGCATGGCAAGCACCGTAACGACGGGAGAGCCGTCCTTTCCCTTCGGCTTCAGCGCATCGGGCAGATAACGATAGACCTCTTCCGCCGTGAAGCTGAGAATGGGAGCCATATCGCGCAGCAAAAGCAGAAGAATTTCATACAGCGCCGTCTGAGCGGAGCGGCGTTCCCGGCTTTCGGGAAGGGAGGAATAAAGACGATCCTTGAGGACATCCAGATAGAACGAGGAAAGTTCCGTGGCGCACAGTCCGTGCAGCGTATGGAAGACTTTATGGAACTCATATTCCAGATACGCCTCTTCCATCCGGGTATGGGCGGCCAGCGCCAGATCCAGCGCATAGCGATCCAGAGGAAGCATATCCGCAGGCTTCACAAGCGTTTCCGGCGTAAGATCGGAAATATTGCCCAGCAGATAGCGGCAGGTATTGCGGATGCGGCGATACGCGTCCACCAGACGGCTCATGATTTCCTCGGAGTACCGGATATCTTCCCGGTAATCCACGGAAGACACCCACAAGCGCAGCAAATCCGCACCGTATTTGTCTATCACGTCCTGCGGAGCCACGACGTTTCCGAGCGACTTGGACTGCTTGCGTCCTTCGCCGTCCACCACATAACCGTGTGTGAGTACGGTCTTGTACGGCGCCTGACCGCGCGTTCCCTCCGCCACGAGCAGCGAGCTGTGGAACCAGCCGCGGTGCTGATCCGATCCTTCCAGATACATGTCCGCAGGGAAGGCTCCCTCCGGACGCTGGAGCATGACGGCGGCAAAACTTGTGCCGGAGTCAAACCACACGTCGAGGATATCGCTTTCCTTCTTCCAGTGCTGCCCGCCGCAGTGCGGGCACTTGAGATCCTTCGGGACGATATCGGCTACGTCGGTTTCGTACCAGTAATCGCAGCCGGTGGGATGCGTGGCGAAACGTGCCGCTATCTCGCGCATCCAGGCGGGATCGTTCCATGCCTCGCCGCAATCCTCGCAAATCAGCGCAAGAATGGGCACCCCCCACAGACGCTGGCGGGAAATACACCAGTCCGGGCGGGATTCGATCATGTTGTAAATGCGCTCCTCACCCCAGGACGGCACCCATTTCACATCATTGCGTATGGCGGAAAGCGCTCTCTTACGCAGATCGTTGGCATCCATACTGATGAACCACTGCGTTGTGGCCCGGAAAATCACCGGACTCTTGCAACGCCAGCAATGAGGATAGGAGTGGGTGATCTTGCGCTCGGCCAGCAGGTTGCCGACTTCCCGGAGTTTTTCGATCACCACGGGATTGGCGTCGAACACATTAAGCCCGGCAAAATACTGCACGGCGGGGAGAAAACGCCCTTCATCATCAAGAGGAGAGTAGGCATCTAGACCGTATTTCAGACCGACTTCATAGTCTTCGCGGCCATGTCCGGGCGCGGTATGTACGCAGCCGGTGCCGGCATCAAGAGTGACATGATCGCCGAGAATGATGAGAGAAGCACGATCGTAGAAGGGATGACGGGCCTCAAGACGTTCCAGAGCAGCCCCGCTGCATTCACCCAGAACAGTATAGTCATTCCAGCCGAATATTCCGGCGCACTGTTCCAGCAGTTCCCGGGCAAGCACATACTGAAGACCGCCCTGCTCCACCAGAACATAGATGAATTCCGGATGAACGGCCACAGCAAGGTTGTCCGGCAGTGTCCAGGGCGTGGTTGTCCAGATCACGATCCCGGCACGGGAGGGATCGGCCGCCGCAAAGGCCTTTTTCAGCCCTTCGTCCGGCAGAGGGAAGCGCACGAAAACCGAAGGCGAGGTATGATCCGCATACTCCACCTCGGCTTCTGCCAGAGCCGTCTTGCAGTGACAGCACCAGTAAATGGGCTTCTTGCTGCGCACGACCTCGCCCTTTTCCACAAATGTGGCCAGTTCCGCCGCCGTAACGGCTTCGTAGGCCGGATTCATGGACATATAGGGATCGGCCCAGTTGCCGAGGACTCCCAGCCTTCTGAATTCCTTGCGCTGAATATCCAGGAATTTTTCGGCATACTGACGACAACGCTTGCGGATCACATGGGCGGGCAGTTCCTTTTTCTTTTCGCCGAGTTCCACTTCCACATTATGTTCAATGGGCAGGCCGTGACAGTCCCAGCCCGGCACATAGGGAGTAGCCCAGCCCAGCAGATTGCGGGATTTGACCACCATATCCTTGAGAATCTTGTTCAGAGCCGTACCCAGATGAATATGCCCGTTGGCATAGGGCGGCCCGTCGTGCAGCACATAGCGGCCCTTTTCGCCGGAGGCCTCCTGCATGAGACGGTAGGCGTCCACCTCGTCCCAGAACTTCAGTGTTTCCGGTTCCTTCTGCACCAGATTCGCCTTCATCGGGAATCGGGTATCGGGCAGATTGAGGGTAGATTTATATTCAGCCATGGGAAATCCTCCGGGCATGATATGTCGGCGTGTGCAGCCCCCATGAAAAGGGAAAGGCCGCAGCAATGTCGTTTCCATCGAATTGGCTACTTTGTGGCATGAACAGGGCTTAAGTCAAGATTGCGCTCTTCCGCAATGTCCCATTCTGAAAAAGGAAAGAGCCGCCGGGGAGAATCGGCGGCTCCTGAGCCTGAAGTTCCGGGAGTTTCAGCGGAACTTCACGGCAAGGGTGACAGCATGTTTCTGATCGCGCAATGACGTAACCGGATCAGAACTTCGGGCGGCTTTCCAGCAGCGGACGGAAATCCGGGCAGCCGGGATTGAGGCGTCCCTTGGGAGACATATCCCTGCCCTTGAAGCCGGGGAAATCCTTGGCATAGCGATACGCACGATGAACCCATATGCTGTTGGTGTTATCCTCAATAAAGCAGATCGGACCCTTCGCGCTGACGGGATTGACGAAATCCCAGACGACTTCTTTTTCCGGGGTCACTTCAAACAGATGTCCGTGCAGCGTGGAGCAGACAAGATAGTTCCCGTTGGCCAGCTTCTGCGCACTGCCCTGGAACGGCGTATAGAAGCTGTTGGGCGTACGCACCTGGCTGGTGTGGAACTGCCAGACTATTTCGCCCGTTTTGGGATTGATCTCGATCACGCGCGAACGCGCTCCTTCCGGTCTGAAACTGCCGTTATCGAAGACGGAGATGTTGCCGTTGGGCAGAAACGTGGGATTATGCTGACCGAACAGAATCTGATCCCCGTCGTCTCCGCGGCCGGCGGGAGCGCGCCCCTGACCGTAGGCTGCGGGATTGCCGAACCGCCATGTCATTTTTCCGGTTTTCTTGTCGATCAGATAGATTTCGCTGAACTTGTTCGAACTCAGAAGAATCTGATCCGTTTCCGGATTATACTCGAGCGCGTTGAAGTGCGTCCAGTCAGGCCCGGCCCCGTAAGGTCCTTCCACATGGTACGGCGCAAGATAATTTATATCCCACTGATCCGGCCCTGTGCCCACATGATCCCATACATGCCATTCCCAGACTATTTTGCCGGAAGGATCAAATTCGAGAATGGCGTCGGGCCAGAAGCCTTCCACCGGCTTTTCCACCGGCCAGTTGGGATCGTTGATGCTCATCTCGCCCAGAGTCTCGGGCTTGCGCCCTTTGGCAATGGCTTCTTCCCGTGTCTTGTATTCCCAGGCAATGACCATGGTATTGCCGTTGGGCAGACGCTGCATACCGTGATGGAACACGCCCTTCTTGCTGTTGACCTTCAGTTCCCAGACCTTGTTGCCTTCCCAGTCGAATTCCTCAATCAGACCGGCAAAGCCTCCGAAGGGTATGGCTATCTCCTCACGGGGAAGCGTCGATCCGCGCAGCAAATGCCCGTTGGGCAGCATGATCGCGCTCGATCCATTGCGATATTCGCTTTCCCATACGTTGATGATATTTGCATCATTATCAATGAGAAAGGTCTTGGTACTGCCCAGCGGCGCCAGCACGGTATAGCCGTCGAAGGATTTTTCCTCCGTATGCTTGAGAAGACCCGTTGGGCCGCGCCAGGCTTCATAGGCATGAGCGGAAGCCGGCAGCGCCAGCGCCGCAAAGAGCGCGATTACATGTTTCCAGTTCAGCATGACATTCTCCTTTCCTTCTGAGCGTTTCACGAAGCGATTTCAGTATGTGGGCATGGACACATAGGTATCGGCCTCGTACACCAGATCCCCGTCCTTCTCCTCCAACATGAGGATATCCAGCAGTGCGGGATCCAGATCCGGCACACGCAGCAAATCCTTTTCCGTACGGAACGGGCCGTTTTCCTCGCGATATTTCACGATTCGTTCGGCAAGTTCCCGGGAAATTATTCCGTCCTCGATCTCCATCAGTTCCTCAACGCCGGCCCTGTTCATGCTCAATTCGTCAACGGCGGCCAGACACGGCCCGGCAAACACAAGCAACAGAGCCAGAGCGGAAAAGCGATATCCGCGCATGACATACCTCCAGCTTTTTCGTCGATTCAAAGCAACAATCATGCCGAAATCCGCTCTTCATGCGCTTTCATGCAGGATTCCTCCGCATTTCCCCCTGTCGCTCCGTCCGCCCGCTTTTCTCTTTTCACGAACCTGTAAGGCCAGCCTTACAGCAGGCCGGAATCCGTGTAAGGCAAACTTCACACCTTGACAGAAAAAGTCCTGTGGACAACACCATCAACACAACCCTTCTTCCAAGGAATACCAGATGAGCCAGCAATCGATATTCCGCCGCCTTTTCTGCATAATTCCTGCCCTTCTCTGTCTTATTCCGTTTTGCCCTCCCGCCCGGGCGGACGACGCCCCGCTGCGCGTAGGAGTCATGCGGGCGCGTCCCCCCATTGCCTTCCGCTACCCCGACGACCCGGAACGCCGTCTGAGCGGGCTGGCCGTCGATCTTGCGGAGAAGCTTGGGCAGGCGATGGACAGGCGCTGTGTTTTTACCGAAGGCAACCGCGACGAACTTCTGGATATGCTGGCAAAAGGAAACATCGACTATATCTGCGGTCTGCCCCAGCCTCTCGTCCCCGACGGAGCGCGCGTGCAGACCTTGACAACCAGTTTCGCCACAAATCGCCGTATTCTCGTAGGAAACTCCGACATCTATATAAATTCGGAACAGGACTATAAGGGGCACACCATTGCGCTGCTGGACGATTCGGAAAAATATCAACCTGTTGCCGAAAGCTACGGCGCAAGGACAATCAAGGTTTTTTCCTATCAGGAAGGCTTTGCCCTGCTTGCCGCGGGAAAGGCCGACGCCTTTGTCGTTCCTTCAGGAGAAATAGCGTCCTATCTGGTCATGATGGAACAGGTTCCGGATATCCGCCTCATGGGCATGTCTCTGGAGCGTTACCCGACGCTGATTGTGCTTGCTCCGGACAACATCGCTCTGAAAACCCGCCTGTCCGGCGAACTCGTCCGCCTCGAAGAAGCGGGAGAGCTGGAAAATCTGCGCGAAAAATGGTTCGGCCGTCCCCTCATTCATCGTCCCGGACTGTGGGATCAATACCGCGACGTCATTCTTACCAGCCTCGGGATACTTCTTCTGCTGCTGTGCCTCGGCTTGACATGGACCATACTCCTGCGTCGACGCATCCGCGCAGTGACACGCTCTCTGCTTCGATCCGAACGACGTTTTCAGGCCCTGCTGGAAGCCTCACCCGACGCGATCCTGAGCGTGGATGCAGAAGGAAAGCTGCGTTTCGCAAATCAGAGCGCGCTGGCTCATCTTCTGGAATGCAAGGAACCGCAGTCGCATCCCGATCTGGAATGCGGAGGCCGGGATCTGATCGAACTGCTTCAGGATGCGCGCCAAAAAGGCTGTGCAAAAATGACCCTGCCGCTGGGAAAAGACAAAATTTTTGAAGTCATCGCCTTTCCCGCCCCGGATGCGGACAAAGATTCGTCCCTTTCCTGCTGCATCGCCCGCGATGTCACGGAACGCCGACTCATGGAGCAGGAACTCATACAGACGGAACGTCTGGCCGTCATCGGCAGACTGGCGGCGGGAGTCGCGCATGAGATCAACAATCCTCTGGGAATCGTCCGTACCAATGCGGATATCGTCCGGAATCTGAGCGAACATCCCGTCGTACTCGAGCGACTGGAGGTGCTGCGCCGCAACGTGGACAGAGCTGCGGACATTACGCGGAAACTTCTGCGTCTTGCACTTCCGCAAACCATGGAAACCAAAGCTCTGGATCTGGCGGAACTTGCCCGGGAATGCCTGAGTTTTCTCAGCCCCCGACTCGCCCGGATCGAACTGAATCTGGACGATCTTGCAAGCCCGCTCCCCATACTGGGAGACAGAACACAGCTTGAGCAGATAATCATCAATCTGCTGATCAATGCGCTGGAAAGTATGAACTTCAAGGGAAAACTCTGGATTTCCGGGACGCTGGAATCCGGCCCCGACGGACGAAAAGAGGCTGTCCTGCGCGTGCGGGACAGCGGTACGGGAATTGCGCCGGACGCACTGGAACAGATTTTCGATCTGTTCTACACCACGCGCAGCAGCGAAGGTTTCGGCATCGGCCTGTTTGTCTCCCGTCGCATTGCCGAGCAGCACGGCGGAACGCTCCGTGCGGAATCCCCGGCGGAAGGAGGGGCGGTCATGATTCTTTCCCTGCCTTCTTCAATCCAGGATTGAGCAATAACCATCCTTCCGGCCAAAAGCCGAACGCTCTGTTTTCCCGCTGTTGCTGCAAGCATACACATATATTCTCTGACCGCGTGAGGGCTTCGTACAGGAAGCCCTCTTTCTCCTTCGGCAATGCAGCCCTGATATAACCGGATGTTATCTGCATACTCGAGCATGTCTGCCTTGAACATGCTCCCGGAATCATGCGAAGCGCGACTGCGTCGCGACACCGTCACAGCCGCAACGCCTTTGCGGCGCAGCCTCCCGACGGACGGCCAGCAGATCCTAGTCTGCAACGTGCAGGGCGTCCAGGCATGGCCGAAAGAGCAACCTACGGCGGAGGCATGAAAGCTGCGCTCCGGGCACATAGGAGTCTGACAGGCTGCCTTCTTCAAGAGCAAAGCTCTCTCATGGAAACGAACGGACAAAAAATCAACGCAAGCTTCCAACATTCCGCCTGCGACAGGCAGAATACGACTATGCCCTGCCGCCTCGTCAACGAGAAAGGATATCGCTCCGTAACTTACTTTTAAAGACCGTATTCTTCCAATTTGTCGTACAGCGTTCGTCTGGATACCCCAAGTAAGGCGGCAGCCCTTGTTCTGTTGCCCTCGGCAAGCGCCAGGGCACGGGAAACAGCCTCCTTTTCCGCCTGCTGAACGGCCTGTTGCAGAGACAGCCCTTCCGTGCGTTCCTTTTCTTCTATTTCTTCATTCAGGCCCAGTGCGCCGGGGCCGATGCTGTCTCCGTCGGCAAGCAGCACAGCCCTTTCCATGACGTTTTCCAGTTCCCGTATATTCCCTTTCCAAATCTGTGCCTGAAGACTCTGCAAGGCTGCGGGACTGATGCGCGTAACCTGTTTGCCGTAACGTTTGTTGTACTTGCGTACGAAGTGCCCGGCAAAGCCGGGGATATCCTCGCGCCTGTCCCGCAATGCGGGCAAGCGCAGCCTGATGACGGCAAGACGATAATAGAGATCTTCCCGGAAGGCTCCTTCCTTTATGGCGGCAGACAAGTCCCGGTGAGTGGCGGAAATGAAACGCACGTCCACCGGCACGGCAACGTTGCCTCCCACGGGGCGTATTTCATGTTCCTGAAGTACATGCAGCAGCTTTACCTGCATGTGAGGGGAAAGTTCGCCGATCTCATCCAGAAAAACGGTGCCTCCCTCTGCTTCCTGAAACAATCCTCTCCGCGCGCTCAAAGCCCCGGTAAAGGCCCCCCGGACATGCCCGAACAGTTCGCTTTCCAGCAGATTCTCCGGTATGGCTCCGCAGTCTATGGTCAGAAAGGGGCCGTTGCTCCGTGAACTCAGTTTGTGAATATAGCGTGCCAGCAGTGATTTTCCCGTACCGGTCTCGCCCTGTATCAATACGGAAGCAGAAGATTCCGCAATCTTATTGACTGTGGCAAGAACAGCTTCCATAGCGCGCCCTGTGCCCAGCATCATTTCCGGTTCCGCCGCCTCATGCCCGCCTTCGTCCGCCAGCATATGATGGATTCGACCGAATTCCGCAGCCTGACGGGCCAGATTTTCCAGCTCGTCCGCATCAAACGGCTTGGTAATATAATTGAACGCGCCGAACCGCATGGCCTCTACCGCGCTGGGAATGGTTCCCACCCCGGTCATGATGATAAAAGGAATGCGATTGTCCGCCGCGCGCAACTCCTTCAACATATCCACGCCGGACATCCCCGGCATGGCAAGATCGCAGAGTACCAGAGCAAAGGTCCGTTCCGTCAGGCAGCGCAGTCCTTCTCTGGCGGATGATACGACAGTGACATGCCAGCCCTTCATCTCGAACAGTACGCGCAGGGTGTCAAGCCACTCGATTTCATCATCAACGACAAGAATATCCGTTCCCATAATCTCTCCGACAATATACCTTATGTGATGCTCCACCGAATCCCTCGAGCTTTCCGCTCTGCCAGGCTCATTTTCCGGACATGAATACTGAAGTCAGACTCGAAGCTGAACTTCAACAAACATTTTCCCTCGTTCCTCCCCTCAAAGCGGAGCCGCCATGCAGAATTTGAAAAAGCCCGGAAGTCGCCATAATATATGAAGACCGCTTCAGCGGACTGCTCTGAGTGTTTGCCTGAAAAAGGAGCTGAACCTTGCTTCCCCTCATGAGGATTAGCGATCATTGCCCCGGCGGAGACAGTCTCATTGCTCTCGGCACCGGGGCGGCCATGGTCACGGAGTATTACAATACCTGTTTTGTGCTGCGCAGCGACGACGGACGACTGCTTCTGACCGACGGAGGCGGCGGCGGAGAAATCATGCGCCGTTTCAAGCAGGCCCATCTGGACTGGAACGCCCTGGAGGGCATGTTTATCACTCATTGCCATTGTGATCACCTGCTGGGCGCAGTGTGGGTCGTACGCAAGCTGGCTACCATGATTCTCCGCGGAGAACGTCAGGAGGGCATGAGCATCTGCGCGCTGCCTGAGGTCGCAAACGCCCTCCGCACCATCTGCTCCCTGACGCTCGGCCCGAAGGAAAACGCCGTTCTTGAAGGCCCCTTGTGCATCGAAGCCGTGCGCGATGGCGAAACGCGATTCCTTGCAGGGCGAGAATGTACGTTTTTCGACATTCATTCGCTCAAGGCTCCGCAATTCGGTTTTTCCGCATTGCTTGAAGGGGAAAAACGTTTTGTCTGCATGGGAGACGAGCCTGTTGACGCCCGCTGCTCCCGTTATGCCCTCGGCGCAGACTGGCTTGCGGCGGAAACCTACTGCCTCGACTCCATGCGCGACGTGTTCCATCCGGAAAAAATCCGTCACAGCACGGTAAAAGAAACGGCGGAACAGGCGGAGCGGTTCGGCGTCCGCAATCTCATTCTCTGGCACACGGAGGATCGCGCTACCTTCGGGCAACGCCGGGAACTGTTTACGGAAGAAGCCGCACGACACTATTCCGGGAATGTGTTTGTACCCGACGATCTGGAGCATATCGCCCTCAGTGAAAGAGCTTCTTAATCATATGGGGCACAGAAGACTGCCGGACGCTCATGTTGTCCCCTGAAGGCAGGCACTTTCTCGAAGCGCATGAAGAAACAACATGATATAGATATGGTACGACAGGAACTCTCAGGCCCTCCTGCGCGATGATAAGCTTCATTCCCTGCAGTCCGGTCTGATGCAGCTCTCATATTCGCCGTTAAAGAAAGCGCAACCTTTACTGCCGCTTGCATCTCTGCTCGACTTTCCTCCATGTTAAACTCTCATTCGCCTGCCCCCTCACTCCTGCCGGGACGCTGCGGGAAAAGGCCCCCTCCCTTCAGGGAAGCGGCTCGTTTTCGGCCAGAAGGTTTCCGCCCTTTTTCACGCCGAGAAGTTCGCTCAGATAAAATGGAGAAAAGGGCGTCAGACACGCTGAAAGAAGTTCCTCTCCCATTTCCTCAACCAGCGTGGGCAGACCGGAATATAATGAAACGCCAAGCCCCAACCGTCCTTCCGGCACCGTTGCTCCCATGCTTTCCAGCAGCGTCGGCGTCCAGTCGAAATGCGACATGCGGCGGGATTCGGAAGGAAGAGGACGCGCCGGGTTAATCAGCACGTTGAAATTACGGCGCAATTCCGGCTGACGAGTCAGATAAGGACTCAAATCGCTTTCCATGAGCAGATGATCGTTGAGTACCAGAATAGTCGTATTTTTCCCGAAAGGCTGTCGCATGATCCATTCGACAAAATCGGCGGCGGCATGATCGGCATGAAGAACGGCCCCAGCCATGGATCTGCTTTCTTCCGTCAGCTCGCTGTCCGTAAGATCGTGCGGACAGGTCGGATCCGGGTAGCCGTGATGATGGTGCGTATCCACGGTCAGCATGAACAACGCAAACGGCTCTTCCTGCGACGCCAGCTCCTGCAGCTCCTTCTGTGCCCGCGCATACACGAAACGATCGTACAGGCCCCATTCATGCTGATTCTCCGGTAAATCCATTCCGGGGTCCTCCGCCAGCATGACAGGGGTATCAATCATATCTTCCGGCTGCAGAGAATGTGTGCGGAAAAATACGTCCTTACCCGCGAAACTCAGGGTCGCGCTCTGCAGAAAACGCTGTCTGTATCCATGGGCGGCAAGGATATCGGTCAAAGAGGTTGCGCCGGGAAGAAAATCTCTGCTCGCTTCCATGCCATTACCGGCCTCTGCCCGCAGAGGAATACCGCACTGCATGGCCACGATACCGGCAACCGTCCACCCCGTGCCGTACAACTGCACGGCATCTTTCACCCCCTGAAACTCTTCTCTCATGGCGGATAAACGCGGCATGAGGTTCACGGGCAGCAGGCGGGAATCGCCAAGAGATGCCTCCATGGATTCCAGCGTGATGACGACAAGATTGCGCCGCAGCGGCATATCCACGTCAGAAGGCGCAACGAAGGCATAATGATCCCGGTAAAAGTCCGGCGCACTGGGATCTGGAAAAAGCCAGGTCCACAGATAATCATAACCGCGAAAAGCCCCCGACAGAACATATGCGGCAAGCAGGACAAAGGCAGCAGCCAGCGTCGCAAGCCGCGCTCCCTTTTCCGGGCGGGCAAGGGGACTCTTCGCAAGAACAAGACAGACAAGCAGCGCGGCACCAAGTGAAGCAAGCGCAACCCGCAGGAAAAAACTAAGCTCGAAGGCCCGTTGCACCTCCGTACTGGTCGGCAGTGTCAGATGAAAAATAACCTGCTCAACCGTACAGTAGCCAAAATTGGCCGTTACCCAGAAAAAGGAAAAAAGCAGAAAAAAGCCGAGAAGGACGGCCAGAGAGGTAAAGGGATGCTCTTTCAGAAACAGAGCAATATTATACCGTGAAGATAGCCTCTGAAAACGGGGGCTGATTGCTGACATGGAAATTCCTGATATAGGGAAAATAGTGGTAGGATCCGGATACCTGCCTCCGCAGGTGAATATGCCGGAATCCCTGAGAATTCTGAAGAAATTCTTCAGTGCGCCCGCATTCCGGCCGGCCCCTCTTCTTCAGAGGAAAACGGCGGCATATGCGCGACGTATGGAGATAGCACGATATCTCTCCGGGAAACGAAACTCCGTGTCTCTGCGACGCAGAGCTTCTCCGGTCGAAGCTGTTCTCAAGAAACCATCTTTCCCGACGCGGCGTACGCACCGGAACCCCCGCCTGTTCCTTATTCCGGAAACATATGTCAGGTGCGGGGACGTCTGCACTATACCCTGTGGACAAAGGATCAGGCAAGAAATTTCAGAAGGCGGCTCACGAATAGCCTATACCAATACAACTATCTGACATTATTTCGTTTCTATGCTTATATAGGACACGCAGGAAGTCTCCTGTATCCGTTCGTCATTCCGTCAAGCTCACCGCAGCCTTTTGTTTGAAGCCGACGCCATGAGATGTACCTGCCAAGGTTTCGTATGGGCTGAACTTTCTATTTCATAGGCATCCCCTTCCAGAACAGGCCATATCTCAAGATGCGGTCGTCTGCTTCGAAAGCCGCGCCCTCTCGACGGCTCAGGCCCCCTTAACACAGCGTCCCCGCCTTCCTCATTCAAGGAAAGACGGGGACGCTCTTATATCAGGTCGGACGCAGCGGCCCGACTGCTATTCCGTATCAAGATTCACCAGTACGGGACGTTCCTCCAGTTCTTCAAGGAACTTGTCGGGACGTTCCTTCTGTTCCGGCACCTCGATATCCTGGTTGACGTACTCGCGATAACCCGTTCCTGCCGGAATCAGGCGACCGACGATGACATTTTCCTTCAGGCCGCGCAGGAAGTCCTGCTTGCCCTTGAGGGAGGCCTCGGTGAGAACCTTGGTGGTTTCCTGGAAGGAAGCCGCAGCCACCCACGAAAGCGAACTCAAAGAGGCCTGGGTGATACCGAGTACCAGAGGTTCGGCCACTGCGGGCTGACGCCCCTGAGCCATGGCCTTCTGGTTTTCCTCCTTGAATTCCATCTTATCCACCTGCTCGCCCACAAGGAAGGTCGTTCCGCCCGGATCGAGGATGGACACCTTTTTCAGCATCTGACGCACGATGACTTCAATGTGCTTATCGTCGATGGCCACGCCCTGGAAGCGGTACACGTCCTGAATTTCATCCACCAGATAGCGGGCAAGGAACTTTTCGCCCCGGGTGCGCAGGATATCATGCAGTTCGGGATTGCCTTCGGTCAGCAGATCCCCGGCTTCCACATAATCCCCGTCGGAGACGATGATATGCTTGCCCTTGGGAACCAGATATTCCTTGGCGTCTCCCATTTCCGGCTGAACGATGAGCTTGCGCTTGCCCTTGGATTCTCCGGCATATTCCACCACGCCGGTAATTTCGGACACGACGGCCATATCCTTGGGCTTGCGTACTTCGAAGAGTTCGGCCACGCGCGGAAGACCACCCACGATATCCTTGGTCTTGGCGGTTTCACGCAGCTTTCTGGCGATGACGTCGCCGGCCATGATCCGTTCGTCGTCCTTCACCATGATGATGGCGCCCACCGGCATGGCATAGGTGGCGGGCATTTCCGTACCCTGCGCCCCCATGCGGGTCTTGGGGTTCCCCTCTTCGTCGCATACCGTAATCGACGGGCGGAAGTTCGTGGTACGGTATTCCATGATGGTACGGGTGGACTGACCGGTAGCCTCGTCCATCTTTTCCTGCACGGTCTTGCCTTCCACAATGTCCGTGAACTTGATCACGCCGTCCACTTCGGAGATGAAGGGTTCGTTGAAGGGGTCCCAGTCAGCGAGAACCTTACCCTTCTGCACTTCCTGTCCGTCGTCCACATACAGGCGCGCGCCGTTGGGAAGTATGTATTTTTCCCGTTCCCGGCCCTGATCATCCACAATGACGATCTGGCCGCTCTTGCCCAGCACCATGTACACGCCGTCGCGGTTTTTCACCTGCTTGACGTGGTTCCAGTGAACCGTACCGGCGTTCTGAGCTTCGAAGTTGGACTTTGCCACCTGACGGGATGCCGTACCGCCTATGTGGAAGGTACGCATGGTGAGCTGGGTGCCGGGTTCGCCGATGGACTGAGCCGCGATGGTTCCCACGGTTTCGCCCACGTTCACCAGATGCCCGCGCGCAAGATCGCGGCCGTAACACATGGCGCACACACCTCGCTCCGCCTGACAGGTCAACGCGGAACGTATGGTCACGGAACTCACGCCAGCTTCCTCGATCTGACGTGCGATGCTTTCATCCACCAGCGTATTTTCAGGGAAGAGTACCTTGTCGGGATCGGAAGGATCGGTCACTTCATGCAGCAGGGTGCGGCCCACAATGCGTTCCCGCAGGGGCAGCTTGACCTCGTTGCCTTCCATGAGCGCGCTCATTTCGATACCGTCCGCGGTCTGGCAGTCGTCCATGGAGACGATCACATCCTGCACCACGTCCACCAGACGACGGGTCAGATACCCGGAGTTTGCGGTCTTCAAGGCGGTGTCGGCCAGACCCTTGCGCGCGCCGTGCGTGGAGGTGAAGTACTGAAGCACGGTCAGCCCTTCACGGAAGCTCGCGGTGATCGGGGTTTCGATGATGCCGCCGGAAGGCTTGGCCATCAGACCGCGCATACCGGCAAGCTGACGCATCTGATCCTGGTTGCCTCGAGCGCCGGAGTTCGACATCATGAAGATGGGGTTGAAGCTCACGTCGTCGGCAGTGCGTCCGGTCTTGGGATCGGTGACGTGATCCACCGAAATTTCCTTGGTCATTTCCTTGGAAACCTCGTTGGTGGCATTGGTCCACACGTCAACGACCTTATTGTATTTTTCCGTTCTGGTGATGATACCTTCGCGGTACTGACGTTCAATGCCGTCCACTTCAGCTTGCGAACGATCGATGATTTCCTTCTTGCGGGAAGGAATGGTCATATCCTTCACACCGATGGTCACGCCCGCGCGCGTGGCGAATTCGTACCCGATATCCTTGATCTTGTCGCAGAGAAGAACCGTGGCCTTGATCCCGGACCCGCTGTAGGCATAGCTTACCAGCTTGCCGATATTCTTCTTGGTGAAAATCGTATTCACCTGAGAGAAGGGCAGCGCAGGTTCCTTCTGCCCGGGACGAACGGTGGTCAGTTCCTTGGGCAGACGTTCCCACACCAGAATACGGCCCGTGGTGGTATCCACAATCTGACCGTCTTCCATGCGAACGCGGATCTTGGCATGGAGGTCGACTTTACCGGCGTCATAGGCGGCTTCCACTTCCCAGGGCGCGCAGAAGGTCATTCCTTCGCCCTTCTGGAAAGAGCGATCCACCGTCATGTAATACAGTCCGAGAACGATATCCTGAGAAGGAATGATCACCGGGCTGCCGTTGGCGGGAGAAAGAATGTTGTTGGTACTCATCATGAGTACGCGGCATTCGATCTGAGCTTCCACGGAAAGCGGAATATGCACGGCCATCTGGTCGCCGTCGAAGTCCGCGTTGTATGCGGTACAGACGAGCGGATGCAGACGAATGGCCTTGCCTTCCACCAGCAGAGGTTCAAAGGCCTGGATCCCCAGACGGTGCAGCGTAGGCGCACGGTTGAGCAGAATGGGGTATTCCCGCACAACTTCGGACAGAATATCCCATACCACCAGCTCCTCACGCTCCACCATCTTTTTCGCGCTCTTGATGGTGGAAGCATAGCCCCGTTTTTCCAGTTCGGAATAAATGAAGGGCTTGAACAGCTCCAGAGCCATTTTCTTGGGCAGGCCGCACTGATGCAGCTTGAGGTTCGGGCCGACCACGATGACCGAACGGCCGGAGTAGTCGACGCGCTTGCCCAGCAGGTTCTGACGGAAACGTCCCTGCTTGCCCTTGATCATGTCGGAAAGAGACTTCAGCGGCCGTCCGTTGGTTCCGGTGATCGCTCTGCCTCTGCGTCCGTTATCGAACAGCGCGTCCACCGCTTCCTGAAGCATGCGCTTTTCGTTGCGGATGATGATATCAGGCGCACCGAGTTCTTTAAGACGCTTCAGACGGTTGTTGCGGTTGATCACGCGGCGGTACAGATCGTTGAGGTCGGAAGTCGCAAAACGGCCGCCGTCCAGAGGAACCAGAGGACGCAGATCCGGCGGAATGACCGGGATGACTTCCAGAATCATCCATTCCGGTCTGTTGTTGGATTCCAGAAAGGCTTCCACAATCTTGAGACGCTTGGTGAGCTTTTTCTTCTTGGTCTGGCTCTTGGTGGTCTGCGACTCTTCACGCAGTTCCACGCGCAGCTTTTCCAGATCCAGCTCTTCAAGCAGACCGCGTACGGCTTCCGCTCCCATGCCGACTTTCAGGCCTTCGTCGTTGTACCGCTCCATGGCCTGAAGATACTGATCTTCCGAAATCACCTGCATACGGGTGAAATTGGTCTGACCGGGATCCAGCACGACATAGGAATCGAAATACAGCACCTTCTCCAGTTCGGCCATGGTCATATCGAGCAGCGTGCCGATCTTGGAAGGAAGGGTCTTCAAAAACCATATATGAGCCACAGGCGCGGCCAGTTCAATATGCCCCATGCGCTCGCGGCGCACTTTGGAGGCAATGACTTCCACACCGCACTTTTCGCATACGATACCGCGGTGCTTCATGCGCTTGTATTTGCCGCAGTTGCACTCGTAGTCCTTTACCGGGCCGAAGATCTTGGCGCAGAACAGGCCGTCACGCTCCGGCTTGAAGGTACGATAGTTGATGGTCTCCGGCTTCTTCACTTCGCCGTAGGACCATTCGCGGATATTTTCCGGCGAGGCAATAGTGATCTGAATAGCCTTCAAATTCCGGATATTCGTCACACTTCCCGTCGCCGCCGTATTCCGCACGGTAAACAGATCGTCCAAACTCATTCAGGTACTCTCCCTTTAAGAAAGGGTTGTCGTTTTCTCCGGGGGAGGTTCTCCCCTAAAGCCCATAAGGGCAATCCGGCCGGGCAGCAGAGACTTCGTCTTCAGTTCTGCCCCGCCTCCCGGCAGGCAGAACGGCAAATCTGGCGAGCTGCTGTCTCTGCCGCCGGGGACGAGGGGGCATCCGCCCCCTCAGGCTTATTCTTCTCTCCCAACCGAGTCCTCAAGGAAGGGGCGCGGCTTGCTGCGCTTCTTGCCCTCTTCCTGGACGAGGTTGACGTTGAGGCCAAGGGACATGAGTTCCTTGACGAGCACGTTGAACGACTCGGGCAGACCGGCTTCGAGGAAGTTGTCGCCCTTGACGATCTTTTCATACATTTTCACGCGTCCCTGCACGTCGTCCGACTTGACGGTCAGGAATTCCTGCAGCAGATAGGACGCGCCGTAGGCCTCCAGCGCCCAGACTTCCATTTCCCCAAGACGCTGACCGCCGAACTGGGCCTTACCGCCGAGGGGCTGCTGTGTCACCAGAGAGTAGGGGCCGGTCGAACGGGCATGAATCTTTTCGTCAACCAGGTGATGCAGCTTGAGGTAATACATGACCCCGGTGGTGACCCGGTTGGCAAAAGGTTCGCCGGTGCGGCCGTCATAGAGTACGGTCTTGCCGTCGTTGGGCAGACCGGCACGTTCCAGCCAGGCCCATATTTCACTTTCATCCGCGCCGTCGAATACCGGGGTTTTGGTGACGATCCCCTTATTCAGTTTGCGCACGGCCTTGCGGAAGGTTTCGTCATCCATGCTGTCCACAAGCTCATCAATGGTCGGGCCGTCGGTAGGCCTGCGGGAAGAGAAGATATCCTTCACTTCCTTACGAACATGATCGAGAGCCGCGCCGCTGTCCACAAGTGCGGCAAGCTGACGGCCCAGCTCCTTGGCGGCCCAGCCGAGATGCGTTTCCATGATCTGCCCGATGTTCATACGGGAAGGCACGCCGAGGGGGTTGAGGACGATATCCACAGGACGACCGTCGGCAAAGAAGGGCATGTCTTCTTCCGGCAGGATGCAGGAAACGACACCCTTGTTCCCGTGACGGCCCGCCATCTTGTCCCCTACGGAAAGCTTACGCTTGATGGCAATGTACACCTTGGCCATCTTGATCACGCCGGGAGGCAGGTCGTCCCCTTCCGTGGCCTTTTCGCGCTTGGCATCATAGAGGGTCTTGATCAGCTCGATCTGATGGTCATAGGCTTCCACCAGAGCGGCCACTTCCTCATTGACATCCTTGCTCTTGAACAGATTGGCGAACTTCTTGATGGGCAGATCGGCCATGACTTTCCAGGTCAGGGAAGCCCCGGCTTCCAGCAGTACCTCGCCCTTTTTCTTGCCGGGCAGGGACGCCACGATCTGCTTGCCTTCCACAATGGGACGCAGGCGTTCACGGGTGCGATCCGTCAGAGCGCGCACATGATCGGCTTCCTTGCGTTCAATCTTCGCCAGTTCATATTCTTCTATCAGACGCGTGCGTTCATCCTTTTCACCGGAACGACGGTTGAACAGCTTCACGTCGATGACCGTACCCTCAACTCCCGGGGGAACCTTGAGAGAGGTATTTTTGACATCCCGGGCCTTGTCGCCGAAAATGGCCCGCAGCAGCTTTTCTTCCGGAGTAAGCTGCGTTTCGCCCTTGGGAGTAATCTTGCCGACAAGAATATCGTCCGGCTTGACCGCAGCCCCGATACGAATCACGCCGCTACCGTCAAGATTGCGCAGCATGTCCTCGCCCACGTTGGGAATATCGCGGGTGATTTCTTCCGGCCCGAGCTTCGTATCGCGGGCGACAACTTCAAACTCTTCGATATGGACGGAAGTATAGATGTCTTCCTTGACCATCTTTTCGGAGATGAGGACGGAGTCTTCGTAGTTGTATCCGCACCACGGCATGAAGGCCACGGTAAGGTTCTTGCCCAGAGCAAGTTCCCCTTCGTCAATCCCCGGCCCGTCGGCCAGTACGTCGCCCTTCTTCACCCGCTGACCGGGCATGCAGGTCGGCTTCTGCCCGAAGCAGGAGTTCTGGTTCGACTTGTGGTACTTCAGCAGATCATAACAGCGCACGCCGCCGCGATCTTCCATGTACAGCTCGTCATACGCCACAATGATGCGCTCGGCGTCCGCATAGCGGACAACCCCGTCGCCTTCGGCCAGAAGGCAGGCGCCGGAGTCGCGGGCAACGTCGATTTCCATGCCGGTACCGACAAGGGGCTTTTCCGAACGCAGCAGCGGCACGGCCTGACGCTGCATGTTCGATCCCATGAGGGCACGGTTGGCGTCGTCATGTTCAAGGAAGGGAATCAGCGCGGCGGAGATGGACACCATCTGACTGGGAGAAATGTCCATCAGCGTCACTTCGTCTCTGCTGGCCTGCAGCACATCACCGTTGGTTGCGCGTACGGTAATGTATTCGTCCGCCAGACGCCCGTCGGCATCCAGAGCGGCATTTGCCTGGGCAATGATCTGGTTCTGCTCGCGCGAGGCATCCAGATGAACGATCTCGTCGGTCACCTTGCCGTCGCGTACCACACGATACGGCGTTTCAATGAAACCGAACTCGTTGACCTTGGCATAGGTGGTCAGCGATACGATAAGGCCGATGTTCGGGCCTTCCGGAGTTTCAATGGGGCAGATGCGGCCGTAGTGAGAGGTATGCACGTCGCGCACTTCAAAACCGGCACGTTCACGGGTCAGACCTCCGGGACCGAGAGCGGAAAGACGACGCTTGTGGGTCACTTCCGACA
>LBJMC04202__coassemble_645_pt1 | contig 23135 bp, 16 predicted proteins | sample LBJMC04202__metabat2_low_PE_018 | metagenome-assembled genome bin LBJMC04202 | reverse complement strand
ATTGACCCGCAGTACTCCGGAAGGACAGATGATTTTTCTTGATAACTAAATTCTCCGGGAAAACCCCCGGAGGGGATCTGGAACTTTTTCCCGAACAGGGCTAGGGTTTTTCCGAATGCGCCGATAAACAACATGGATTCTGCACAGGAACTAAGTGCTGAAACGGGCCACGGCGTAACCCATACTGAAGTTACCAGAAGGAGCGGCATACATGGCCAGTGAAAAAGACAAAAGGGACGACGATATCTATCAGCTGGTGACATTCAGCATCGGCGGCGAGGAGTTCGGCGTTGATATTCTGAAGGTCATGGAGATCATCCGCACCATGGAAATCACCAAGGTGCCGAAAGCTCCCGACTTTGTGGAAGGCGTGATCAACCTGAGAGGAACAGTTATCCCCATTATTGATCTGCGTCGGCGTTTTGGGCTTCCTCCCAAGGCCGGTGATACGGATACCAGAATCATCGTGATTGAAATCAACAACATGACTGTCGGCTTTGTCGTTGACTCCGTGTCCGAGGTGCTGCGTATTCCGGCGAGTACCATCGAGCCTGCCCCGGCTGTGGTTTCCGGGCTGGATTCCGATTATATCAGCGGAGTGGGCAAACTCCAGGATCGTCTTCTTATCCTGCTGGATCTCGATAAACTGCTTTCTTCCGAAGATATGGAACATCTTGCGGGGATGTGATTTCTTCACGACAGGATGTATTGGCCCGTCTTCTTTTGAGGCGGGCTTTTTTTATGTTTCGGAATGAATTATGGAGAAATATCGCTGAAAAACGACATATCGATGTTCATATATTCATTAATTAAAGTCTCGAAAACGGTCTACCGGTATCAGGGATGAATAGTTTTCGGGCAATATTATCTTCCGTGCAGGATGCAGAATGCCTGATCTGATATCCGCCGGAAAAAATGCCGTATTCCCGGCGGGCATTGTTTTTGTGTCCGTCCTTTTCCTGTCTGTGACGCCCTGCTGAACAGAGCGGAGAAAATTTGATTCAGGATAATACGCAAATAACAGCGGAGAGAACAATGAAGCTGCGGGAGGAGATTAGGGAACATCTGGAAAATATGAAGGAAGAACAGTATCGGCTTTTCAGCGCCGGTCTGCTTCCGGGGGTTGAGGGAATACTTGGCGTGCGTCTGCCCCTGCTCCGACGTTACGCGGCCGAAATCGTTGCCGGAAAAAACTGGCGCGAGTGGCTGGAAGAAAGTCTGCGTACCCCTGAACCTGATGAATATTTTGAGGAAATCATGCTTCAGGGTATGGTTGTCGGCTGTGCGACAATAGCGGCGGCAACCCCGGAGCAGGCTTGGCGAGAAAGAGCTTCGCTGGTGCGGGCTTTTGTGCCGAAAATACATAACTGGTCGGTATGCGACTGCTTTTGTGCCGGATTGAAATCCCTTGCTGGCGACAAGGAATCTCTGAAAGAATTTCTTCTGCCCTTTGTCTGCTCGGAACGGGAGTTTGACGTTCGTTTCGGTTCGGTCATGGTCATGAATTATTTTCTCGACAGCGAGCATCTTACCTGGGCGATCGAGTATTTCGATGCCGCGCGGCATCCAGGTTATTACGCCAGAATGGGTGTCGCCTGGGCGCTTTCTTCATGCTATGTGTCTTTTCCTGTGGAAACGATGAACTATCTGAAAAGCGGAAGTATGGAGCGGAAAACGCTGGATATGACAATACGGAAAATTCTTGAATCCCGACGTGTAACAGGGGAGGAAAGGGAGCAGATTCGTGCTTTTCGTTCCTTCCTGCACGGGGAAGCAGGCTCTGCAGTATGACGTGTTTATCTATGCCCTGTGTTCCAGGGTGCGGGCGATTTTATCCATATTGAGGCTGCGCGCCATGGCGGCAAAGATATCGTGATATTCCCCCCCGTTAGCAAATAATTCGTTGTGTGTGCCGTGTTCGACGATCCGGCCGTTGCGCATGACATAAATGCTGTCCGCGTCAATGATCTGGGAAATACTGTGCGAGATGATGATGACGGTACGATTTTTTTTCAGCGCGTCCAGGCCTGCCTTGATTTGCTCCGTCGCTATGGCGTCGAGGCTGGCCGTGGGTTCGTCCAGAAAAATGATGGGCGGATTTTTAAGAAACATGCGTGCAAGAGCAATTTTCTGCTGCTGTCCGCCGGAAAGATTGACTGCCTGACTGTCATACCCCAGAGGGAGGGTCATGATCTGATCGTGCAGAAAGGCGCGTCTTGCCGCTTCAATCACGTCGTCCCGTGAGGCGGAAGGCTTGCCGTACAGAATGTTTTCGGCAACAGTTCCCGGAAAGATATGATTTTTTTGAAGCACAAGGCCGATATCGGCACGCAGTGCGCGGTTGTCATATTCTTGCAGAGGAATCCCGTCCAGCAGAATTTCTCCGGAGTCCGGCTGATAGAACTTGTCCAGCAGATTGATGAGCGTACTTTTTCCCGCACCGGACAGGCCTACAAGCGCGGTGATTTTGCCGGGTTCGATATTCATATTGATATCGCGCAGCGTGGGGGAAGTATTGGCCGGATAGGTGAAGTTCACATTATGGAGAGAAAAGCGGCCCGTTATATGCGTGGGGATGTAGCTGCCGCTGCTTTCCACCTGACTTCCGGCATGAAGGACATCAAAGAAGCCTTCCGCATAGATTAGTGCGTCGTTCATCTGATCGTAGAGCAGGTGCAGCCGCCGGATGGGCGCAGTCACATTGTTGAACAGAAGCAGATGAAACATGATTGCTCCGATGCTCATGCTTCCCGTCAATACAAAATAGGTGGTAAGCAGGATGATGGCCACCACGCCGATCTGTTCTATGAAGTTTTTCATGCCGTCAAAGAAAAAGCTCGTCTTGCGGATGCGCATTTGTGTGTCCGTCAGGGCATCCTGGAGACGGAGCTGTTTCTGTTCTTCAATATCTTCACGCAGAAAGGATTTTATGACGGGCATGGATTCGAGAATTCCCAGAATCCCCTGGCTTTTGTTTTCCCTCAGGCGTTTGATCAGACGCCTGGAACCGGCCATGCGCGCGGCCTGAATGCGACTCACCTGATAATAGACGGGCACGATGCAGAAAGCAGTGAGTCCGACATGGAAATTTGCCTGAAACATCATGGTCAGCGCCACGGCCGCGCTGGCAAACATGGGCAGAATGTCAATAAAGAAGTTCTGTACCAGTCTTGCCAGACTTTCCACACCGCGATCGATTCTGGTCTGGAGTTTGCCGGGCTGATTTTCGTCCACACTGTAAAAGGCCAGCCGATAGGTAAGAATGCGTTCGATGATGTCCCTTGCCAGATCCCGGGAGAGCAGGATGCGCAATTTTTCACCGAAGTATTTTTGTCCGAATCCTATCAGCACATTAATAATTTCCGTACCGATAAGAATGCCGGAAATAACGCTCAACAGCGGAAGGCCGTCGTGAAGGCTCTTATGCGCGGCGACAAGTTCGCTGATGGAGTCCACCGTATAGCGGAGTACCCAGGCATTGATCTGGGCTGCAAAGGAGGCAACGCAGGTCAGAGCCAGAGTCAGCGCGATGAGTTTGCGGTATGGTCGGGCATAGGGGCGAATATTGCGGAAAAGTTCAAACAGGGTCATTCGGTCGACTCGGCGGCTGATTCCAAAACTGTAGACGGTATGTGTGTCTTTGTCCCTGATGCTTATAGCGTCAGGAAAAGACTGGTTTCCCGTGTCGTTATAGCATGATCGTCCATGGACGTATATGACGAAGGACGCGAGTCTTCCCGTACCGCATGGTTGGGAAAAGGAAATATCTTTCCTCCGGCATGAGCGAAAATCCGGCTCTGGAGCGGGGTTCTGTACGAAGTTGCACTGGGCGGAACTTGAAACGCATGGAGGTAGAGGCTATAACGGTTCATTCTTCCCGCAAGAATTTATTACCTTTCAGCACCATGGATATTTCTGAACTCTTAGCCCGTTTCAATGCGGATCGGCCTCTCGTCATAAATCGGGCCGGTTCCGCAACCGTTGCACGCCTGGCCTGCGCAGCCGTCAGTTCCGGACGGCGTGTTGCCGTTGTCGTGCGTTCCCGTGAAGAACTTGCGAGTATGCGGGGGCTTGTTTCCCTTTTCACCCCGGAGCTGTCCGTCGGTCGGCCGGATTCACCGGCACAGGGAAGCCCTCAGGCGGCGGAAGCCCCGTTATGGGAAAAACCCTGGGCGGTTCTTCCTCCTTTCAATACGCGTTCGCTGTCCCGCGAGGGCTGGGCGGGGCGTATGGCGGTTCTGTATGCGCTGTCAGGGAGAAAGAGCAGAGGCGTGATTCTGTCTGCCGATAATCTTCTGCCTCTTCTGCCCCCGCTTGATTTTTTTGCCGGAAGAGAACTTGTCATTCGCCGGAATGAAGAACTTTCGCCCGAGCTGATGCTGGAGCAGCTCGTCGAGTGGGGCTATCGGCGCGAAAGCATGGTTTCCCGGGCCGGAGACATGGCCAGAAGGGGGGATATTCTGGATGTGTTGCCCCCGGGCTATGAAAAACCGGTACGCATTGAATTTTTCGGCAATACCGTAGATGAAATGCGGGTGTTTGATCCGAACACCCAGAGATCGACAGGTCAGATTGACGAGGTGACGCTGCTGCCCGTCAGCCCCATTCGACAGGATGCCCGCAGCAGAAAGCTGACGACTGGACGCTGGAAGCGTTTGTTCCAGCAGGGTATCATAAGCGAGTTTGCCGAAGCTTCACTGTCGCGGGCCCTGGAGCAGGGAGATTTGCGCCTTATGCCGGGCTGTGCTTATGAGGAAGGCTCTTCGCTGGAAACCTGGATAGGGGAAGCCCTGTGGTTTCTGCCGGGAGCCAGGGATATTGAAGAGACCCTGCGCAGCGCGGAAATGCAGTGGAAAGAGGGTCTCGTCAAGGATATGGAGGAATCGCGTCTCGAGCAGCCGGAACATCTGGTATTGAGACATGCCGACGACGCTGTTCGTAAACTTGAACGGCTTCCTCGCGCTTATGCGGAACCTCTGGTTATGGGTACGGAAAATCAGGGCGTGGATCTTCCGGAACGCAGCTATCGTTCGTTCGGGGAACTTTTTTCCGGCAGGCCGGATACGGATCGGCCCTGGCAGCAGCTTGTTTCCGGATTACGCGGCTGGCTCGGGGAAAAGAGACAGGTTCTGCTTGCCTTTCCTTCCGAACGGGGGCGGCGCAAATTTCTGAAGCTTGCGGAGCAGGACGGTCTGTATCCGGCCCTGCGCTATGATCCCGCCGGGCGGGGGCTTTTTGCGCTGGTAGCCTCGTTCCAGCAGGGGGCCGAGCTTGCGTGGGATTCCTGCCTTGTTCTCGGGGAGGAGCTTCTCCAGCCCCGTGCACAGAGGGGAAGATCGTCTGCTGTCGGCGCCTTCAAGGGGCTGGACAGCTACGACGAGCTGAAACCGGGAGACTTGCTGGTACACCGGGATTACGGTATCGGCCGTTTCGGCGGTCTGCACCGTATGAATCTCGGCGGAGTGGACAACGATTATCTGCTGCTTGAATATGCGGATGATGCGCGGCTGTATCTGCCGGTGGACAGAATGTCCGTGGTGCAGCGTTTCAAGGCTGCGGGAGACGGGCCGGAACCCTCTGTGGACCGGCTCGGGGGAACGGCCTGGACAAGCAGCAGGGAAAAGGCCCGCCGGGCGGTGGAGAAGATCGCCGCCGATCTGGTGGAAATGTATGCCTGGCGCAAGGTTGCCAAAGGCTTTTCCTATTCTCCGCTGGGTGAAATGTACCATGAATTTGAGGCCTCGTTCGGCTTTGAGGAAACGCCGGATCAGGCGCGGGCCATTCAGGAAGTTCTTGCCGATATGGAAAAGCCTGTTCCCATGGATCGACTGGTCTGCGGCGACGTCGGCTTCGGCAAGACGGAAGTGGCTCTGCGGGCAGCTTTCCGCGCTGCGTGCGACGGAAGGCAGGTTGCTCTGCTGTGTCCGACGACGGTACTCGCGGAACAGCACTATCAGACATTTCGTGCCCGACTCGCAGGATTTCCGGTGAATGTGGGGCTGTTGAGCCGTTTTGTTCCCAGAGCCAGGCAGCAGGAAACGCTGCGTGCAGTTGAAAAGGGGCAGATAGATATCCTTATAGGGACGCACCGTCTTCTTTCTCAGGATGTGATATTGCCTAATCTCGGACTGCTGATACTGGATGAGGAACAGCGTTTCGGCGTCAGGCACAAGGAAAAGCTTAAACAGCTCCGCAGGAATGTGGACGCGCTTACACTGACGGCCACGCCTATTCCCCGCACGCTTCAGCTTTCCATGTCCGGAATACGCGAGCTTTCCGTCATTGAGACAGCACCTGCCGAGCGCAAGCCCGTGGCCAGTATGCTCATGAATCGTGATGCGTCCGCGCTCCGTCAGATAGTGGAGCGGGAAATTGCCCGTGAAGGTCAGGTGTTCTGGGTTCATAATCGCGTACAGCAGATGGAGAAAACCGTTGCCTTTGTCAGGGAACTGGTTCCTCAGGCGCGAATCGGTATGGCGCATGGGCAGATGGGGGAAAAGGAGCTGGAAGACGCCATGCACAAATTCTGGCACGGAGAGCTGGATGTGCTGGTGTGTACGGCTATTGTGGAATCCGGTCTGGATTTCCCCAGAGCCAATACGCTGATTGTCGATCAGGCCCAGATGTTCGGCCTCGGACAATTGTATCAACTGCGCGGCAGGGTGGGCCGTTCGGATCGTCAGGCCTATGCGGTTTTTGTTGTTCCTGATGTCGACAATATGCCGGATCTGGTGCGCGAGCGTATGCGCGTGATTATGGAAATGGACTATCTCGGCGCGGGCTTTCAGGTCGCCATGGAAGATCTGCGTCTGCGCGGCGCAGGTAATCTTCTTGGTGAAGCCCAGTCCGGACATATGGCCAGAGTCGGTATCGAGCTGTATCTGGAAATGCTGGAAGAGGCTGTCACACGCTTGAAGGGCGAAGGGGAAGCCCTGCAAACGGAAACGGAAATGAATCTCGGTTTGCCGGCCCATATCCCCGATACCTATATCAGCGACGGAAGAGAGCGGCTTAAATACTACAAAATGCTGTCTTCCGCCACGGACGGCAACGCCCGGCAGGAAATCGTCATGGAGCTGCGGGATCGCTTCGGCCCGCTGCCGGAAGAGTTGGAAACCTTTGTCTCCGTCCTTGCCTTTAAGGCACAGGTGAACAGACTCGGTATTGCACGCGCCGATCTTTTTCCGACCAGGGTTCGCGTCACCTGGGCCGACGGGCAGAAGGCCGTTCGCCCGGAGGCTCTGGTTCGCCTGATTACCGCCCATGCGGATCGTGCCCGTCTTTTTCCTCCCGCCAGCATGGAGCTGCGCCTCGTCGATTCGCTGCCTCTTCCGGGCAGACTGGATGAAGCGCGCCGTCTGCTTGCCACGCTGGCAGAGTCCGGAACGACTTCGGAAGAGAAGAAGTGAGAGGGCTGTCCATAATATATGGGCAGGATGAGAAATTTTTATGGACAGGCATTAAGGAAGTCCTGCCTCTGCTGCATGAATCTAAAAAAAACGGAAGTTCGATGATAAAAAAAGTTTCCACGCTGGTTCTGCTGCTGACTGTAGGGGCGCATAGCTTTCCTCTTTCTTCTCCTGCTGCGGAACCCGCTCGGGAATCCGGCGGCGACGCTTCTCTGCTTGGGGAAGCGGTGGACTGGCTGGCGCTCCGAGGCGAAAAAATGCTGAACTCGGCCCGGGATGAAATTCGACGCCTTGCAGGGCTGGATGGTGCGACTCCCGGCACTATGGCCGAGGTAAACGGGTATCCCATATCGCTGCGACAGGTGGAAGCTCTGTACGATATGCGTACTGCCGGCAACAGAGCCGGGCAGGCCATTTCACTTGACGAACTGCGTGCGGCGTATGCCTCCTGTTTGCAGGATCTCATGGCTCAGAGACTTGTCCATGAGGAACTGGCCCGGCGGGGGCTGGCTCTTTCCGATGAAGAGAAGTTTCGGGAAGAGCAGCGCATCAGCGCCGGTTACGGGCTTGAGCCCGGGCAGGCGTTTGACGCCTTTATCCTTGAAGAAGGCATAGATCCGGATTTGTGGCGGGAACAGTTGTACGCGCGTCTTGAGCTTGAACTTTTGCAGCGGGAACTTGCCGCGAGTATTTCTCCGTCTTCGGAAGATGTCTCCGCCTTTGTGAAGGAACATCCCGAGCTGGCAGAAGAACCTGCCCATTATACCTATCTTTCTGTCAGCGGCTCCCAAAAGGCTTCTGTCGAGGCCGCACGCAACGGCGGCAGGAATAAGACGGAGGAGCTGGAAAAACTGGGGCTGACTGTGGAAAAGAGGGAAGATTACGCGACGGAAATGCCACCTTCGCTTGTGGCGGCTCTGGAAGAAATCACTCCCGGGCAAAGTCTTCCTGTACAGGGAGGGGAGACGCAGTGGGGCTATGTGATCCTTCTGGAAAAAAAGGAGGCTCACCCGAAAAATGCTCTTGAAATGTTTGCCGGCGTTCAGGACGCCATACGGCGTAAACGTTTGCCGGCTCTGTATGAAGAATGGCTCGAAAACACGCTGGAAACATCCCGGATTCGAATGATCCCTCAGCTCCGTCCGCGTAATGTGCCCCGTCCGGCTCCTCGTCCCGTATCGGAACCGGAGCGGGTAAATCCTGAAGCAGATATTCTGACGGAGCAGACTGAATAAGTACCTGCCGGGACGGAAGCTTTTCTCTGTTTCTTTCTCTTCATTTGTTGCGTCCGAATCGAAAAGACGATATCTGATATTCCATTGATTGAGCGTTTTTCTGCTTCCGTTGAAGTGCAGAAAATCATATTTGTCGTTGAACCGGGAAGTTCCCGGATAGTCGAGGATATTAATGATTAAAAATCCCCTCTGCATGTTGTTTGCAGCCACCCTGTTGGCAGGGCAGTTGTATGGAACAGCTCAGGCCGTTCCTCTTGCCCGAGTTGCTGCCGTCGTCAATGGGGACATGATTACCGAACGGGAACTGAACCGGGCCGTCGCTCCGCAACTGGCAAAGGACGGGCTTGATTCGTCGAATCCCGGGGATGCTGGAGAGATCGAACGGATCAGAAAGCAGGTTCTGGAAAACATGATCAATGAGCGGATACTGCTTCAGGCTGCTCAAAAACTGGGAATTTCAATTTCCGATGAACAGGTGGACGCCGCGTTTCAGGGCGCGATACATGACAGTCAGCTTACGGAAGAAGAGTTTCGCAAGCAGATTGCGGCTCAGGGCTTGAGCGAAGATGAGTTCAAGGAGCGTCTTCGCAACGGACTTGTCAGTCAGAGCCTGGTGCGCCGTATGGTGCTGAACAAAGTCGTCGTCACCAGGAACGAAATAGACGCCTATTATCGAGAACATTCCGGTACCATGCCTTCCGGTCGGGTTCGGATTGCTCTGCTCATTTATCCTTCTGATGCCAATGCCGAAAAGTGGGCGCAGAGCATCGGTAATGACAAGAATAAATTCATGGAGGTTGCCCGTGAGATCACCGTCGGCCCCAACAAGGAGGGCGGTGGCGATATGGGCTTCATGGATGTGGCGGATCTGGCTCCGGCGTTGAGAATGGCTGTTTCCGGCCTGGAGGAGGGGCAGGTATCTCCTCTGGTTTCCACGCAGGTGAACATGGCCCAGATTTGTCTGCTTGAGCGGGCTGAAGGGGATGGAGAGGACGCTTCCATAGCAGAGCCGGATGAGGCCACGCGGGCACGCATTGAGGAAATTCTGGCTCAACCGCGTTTGCAGGCCCGTCTGGAAGACTACCTTCGCGAGCTTCGCAGCAAGGCTCTTGTGGATATTCGCGAATAGTACGGCGTTTTGAAGTGTATCCGGTGACGTTGTCATATTCCGGGAACACGAGAATGAGGACGGAGAAGAAAAGAGCTGCTTTTCTTTTTCACGTTCTTCGTCAGTCATATGGATTGACGTTTTTTGATTGAGACAGGCATTGCCGAGAGCTGTTGACTCGGCCTGTATAATTTATGGTGAAATTCTTCAAGGCAGGAATGTCATGACACTGGAAGAATTGGGAGCCCGTCTGCGCGAAAAACGTGTGGAGAAGGGATATTCCATTGAAGATATCGCTGCTCGGCTGAAAGTTCCGCCTCGTGTGCTTAAAGCCATTGAGGAGGGCAACCGGGAGGCTTTGCCCCATACTGTATATATTCGAAGTTTTGTAAAAAGCGGCGGAGCATTGCTCGGCATCGGTGCGGAAGAGCTTGCCGGGATGCTTGCGGCCCTGAACGACGGAAGCGAAGTTCCTCATCCCATTAAGCCGAAAGGGATGATGGATTCGCAGATGGAAGGGGAAAAGCGACATGGCGCAGGATTGCTGCTGAAGCTCCTGCTGCTCGCGCTCATTGGTGTCGGCGGGTATGTATACTATACGACAAACTATCGGGAGGAAATGCCCTCAGTTCTCCGTTTCGGAACGGATCGTTCTGCCCGTGTCGACGAAGCTTCGGAAGTTGCGGAAACAGAACCTCAGGTTCAGACGGAAGATACTTCTCGTGAATCGGTAAGCAGCGTTGTTGATCCGTCCATGGAAAATCCCTGGGGTGAACCTGCGTCTCCTCCCGTATCCGGCACCGCCGCCGTGTCTCAGGTGGCTCCTACGGGAGAAATTCCTCCAGAACCTGCCCCGTTGCAGGACGCCGTTTCCGGTGCGGAAAGTGAACTCGGCGCAGAAAATCCGGAAATGACCGAAAATCAGGAACAGGCGGAAACCGCTTCAACGGAATCCGTTGAAACGGCAACACAGGGAGAAGCCGCGGAAACTCTTTCTGCCGATATTCCGTCTTCCAGCGAACGCTGGACGCTTCGGTCTCCGGCAGGTTCCCGGCATAAACTGGTTATTACCGCACGCGAGGATTGCTGGCTCTCCGCCAGTGCAGATTCGGATGCTGCCCGGAAAGGCGGCACTCTTCACGGAGGCGAGACCTTTACTGCGGAGTTCAACGATCGCCTGACGTTACGCCTCGGGAATGCGGGCGGAGTCGACGTATTTTATGATGGAGAAAAACAGACTGCCCTCGGTAAAAGAGGGGGCGTCATGACGGTCACGTTCCCTCCTCGTTAGACATTCTTTTCATGAGGCTTTCCTCGGTACGGAATATCGTTTGTTCTGATATCCGTGTGAAACTGTAGGCGTTTCTTATGGAACGTCTACAGTTTCTGTTTGCATCAAGGGGAATCGGGGCAGAAGTACATGCGCGTATTGCATGACGAATACTCGTCTCCTGTTTTCAGACTGTTTCCGTTTCGAACTCGGCGGGAAGTTTTTTCGTTGCAGAGCGTGGCCAGGTCGGAACGGGCGCGTATGCAAATATTTATTAAAAACGGGTCTGATTTTCATGGAATGGACAGACACGGCGCTGGTACTTCATGTCGGTAAATTCAGAGAAACCGATCTCTGGATACGCCTCCTTGCGCTTGAACAGGGGCTGATTACAGCATTTGCATTCGGAGGAAGTCGAAGTCGTCGCCGCTTCGCGGGGTGCCTTGACGTGTTCAATGTGATCCGGACGCATGTTATTTCCTCACGCGATGGGCAGTTTCTGAATATGCAGGAATCCACGCTTCTGGAAGGACCGGATCGTCTGCGCCGGGACTGGCGCAGACAGGGCATGGCAGCCAATTGTGTCCGATTTGTGGAAGCTCTTGGTGTTCCGCCGGGTTCTGCTGCGGAGAGTTTTTCTCTGCTGCGTGAAGTTCTCGGTCTGCTGGAAAATGAAGCCAGTCCCCCGGAACCTGCCCCGCTGTTTTTTCGTTTTCGACTGGCTGCAGAACAGGGTTATGCTCCTGATCTGCGCAGTTGTTTTCGCTGTGGTGCCTCGCTGGATTCGCAGGACAAGGCGTATTTTCTTGTCGGGGAAGGGGTGGCATGTTGCCCTTCCTGTCGTCCTCATGGCGGCATGAGCCTTGCTTTGGGACAGGAATCACTTGACGTTCTGCGTAAAGTTCAGGAATACTCCCCCCAGCGATGGGCCGAGCTTGATCCTTCGCCTGACAGCAGACGCGAGGCCGGGCGGCTTATCGATGCTTTTGTGCGATACCATCTTGGTCTGGAGTGGGCAAACGGCCGTTTCAGGAGAAATTCATGAATTTTCAGAATGTGATTTTGACCTTGCAGGAGTACTGGGCCCGGCAGGGGTGCGCCATAGTACAGCCCGTAGATCTTGAATGCGGGGCGGGAACCTTCAATCCTTCCACATTCCTGCGCGTGCTTGGGCCTGAACCGTGGAAGGCCGCCTATGTCGAGCCTTCCCGTCGTCCTACCGACGGACGGTATGGAGATAACCCGAATCGACTCCAACATTATTTCCAGTTTCAGGTAATACTGAAGCCTTCTCCTGAAAATGCTCAGGATCTGTATCTCGGAAGTCTGCGCGCTCTGGGCCTTGATCCTGCCCGTCACGATATCCGTTTTGTGGAAGACGACTGGGAATCTCCTACCCTCGGAGCCTGGGGGCTGGGCTGGGAAGTCTGGCTCAACGGCATGGAAGTTTCTCAGTTTACCTATTTTCAGCAGGTCGGCGGCATAGAGCTTTCACCCGTCAGCGTTGAACTGACCTACGGACTTGAGCGGTTGACCATGTATCTTCAGGGCAAGGAGTCCGTTTACGATATCGCCTGGAACGACAGCGTCAGCTATGGGGATATCTATCACCAGAACGAAGTGGAGCAGTCGCGCTACAACTTCGATGAAAGCGACGCCACTATGCTGCTGAACCACTTCAACGATTTTGAAAAGGAATGCCAGCGGCTCATTGAGCTTGATCTGCCCCTGCCGGCCTATGATTATTGTCTGAAGTGTTCCCATACCTTCAATCTTCTTGATGCGCGCGGAGCCATTTCCATCACGGAACGCGCCGGCTATATAGGCCGTGTGCGCAATCTCGCTTCCGGCGTGGCTCGTCTGTACGTGGCGCAACGCGAGGCTCTTGACTTCCCCATGCTTAAGTCCATGCCCAAGGTAGGCGACAAATGAGTCATTTTGTTCTTGAAATCGGTACGGAAGAACTGCCCTCCCGTTTTCTGGCCCCTCTGGAAAAAGAGCTTTCCGATCGTGTTTCCGCCATGCTCGGCGAAGCAGATTTGAGCTTCGACGAGATGGACGTTTGCGCCACGCCCCGGCGTACATTGCTGCATGTACGTGGACTGGCCGATATGCAGCCGGTTCGTGAGGAACTTGTGCTTGGCCCTTCGGTAAAAGCCGCGTATGATGCTGAAGGAAACCCCTCAAAAGCTGCTCTGGGCTTTGCGCGCGGGCAGGGGGTGGATGTGTCCGCCCTGTTCACGCAGGAGACGGAGAAGGGAGCCTACGTTGCCGCCCGCAAGACGGTAGGGGGAGCGTCCGCCCTTGATGTGCTGAAGGCGGCTGTTCCTTCCGTCATCACGGCTCTTTCCTTCCCCAAGCGTATGCGCTGGGGGGAAGGCAGTTTTGCCTATGCCCGCCCCATGCACTGGATTGTCGCCTTGCTCGACGGCGAAGTCGTACCCTTTAAGGTAGGAAATGTGGACTCTGGTCGCACGACATACGGGCATCGTGTCCACGGCCCCGGCCCCTTTGAAGTTGCGCATGCGGATGAACTGGATATCGTTCTGGCAGAAAAGTGTCATATTACCGTATCGGATGCAGCCCGGAGAGACATTATTCTCGCCGGGGGCAATGAACTTGCCGAGGCGGCCGGCGGGCATGTCCTCTGGAATGACGCCTTGTTGAGCGAAGTTGAGGGGCTGGTGGAACATCCCGTTACTCTTCTCGGTGACTTTGCTCCTTCTTTTCTTGAGTTGCCGCGTGAGGTGCTGATTACCAGCATGGAAACGCATCAGAAGAGTTTCGGGCTTGAGGATGGGGAAGGAAGGCTCATGCCGCATTTTCTCACTGTTCTCAATCTGACGCCGGAAGACATGAGCGTGGTGAAAAAGGGATGGGAGCGCGTGCTTCGCGCCCGTCTTGAAGACGCACGTTTTTACTGGAACACGGATATCAAGACAGGCTTTGACGCATGGACGGCCTCACTCGATCATGTTATTTTTCTGGGGCCCCTCGGCTCCATGGGAGACAAGTGCTGTCGGCTGGAAAAACTGTGCGCCTGGCTTGTTTCCCAGCCCTCTGTTGCTGCCCGTCTGACGGCTCCCTTACCCGTTGAAGACGCTGCAAAGGCCGGACGCATGGCCAAGGCGGATCTTGTTTCCCAGATGGTGGGAGAATTTGATACGCTCCAGGGAATAATGGGGGGAATTTATGCCCGCCGTATGGGCCTTGGCGAAAACGTTGCCTCTGCCCTTGAAGGGCAGTATCTGCCCGCAGGACCTGATTCGCCGCTTCCTTCCACCGATGCAGGCGCGCTGCTTTCCATTGCGGATAAGGCGGATACTCTGGTGGGGTGCTTCGGGCTGGGAAATATTCCTACAGGGGCGGCGGATCCCTATGCGTTGCGCCGGGCTGCTCTGGGGATAGCCCGTATCCTGCTGGAAAAGGGATATCGTATTTCGGTGAAGAAACTGTTCGCTACGGCCTTATCTTTTTATGCGGACGGTATTCGCTGGAAATTCGGAAAAGAAGAGGCTCTGGCCAAACTCGACGACTTTTTTGCCGGCCGTTTGAAAAATCTTTTCCTTACGCGCGGAAGCGATACTCTCCTGGTTGAAGCCGCTCTCGGAGCAGGGCATGACGACGTGTGGGCTGCCGGTCGTCGACTGGTTGCTCTGGAGTCGGAAAGCCGCAAGCCCGGCTTCGCAGATAATGCGCAGACCTTCAAGCGCGTCACCAATATTATCCGCAAGCAGACGGGTGAGCTGCGTGGAATATGGATTGATGAACTTTTACAGGAAAAAGCGGAGAAGGATCTTGCCCTTGCACTGACAGATATGGCTGCGCGCTTCGATGCTCTGTGGGAGGAGGATCGTTTTGACGAACTTCTGACGCTCATGGATGACGTGCGTCCTACGGTGGACAGCTTTTTCAATGAAGTCATGGTCATGGCTGAAGACTCTGCCCTGAGGGAAAACCGCTTGAATCTGCTTCAGGCTCTGTTGTCCCGAATGGGACGACTGGCGGATTTTTCTGCTTTGCAGATGTAACTGCACCGTGCGTCGAGAATATCGGAGCTGATGCTCCGGTAACTCGATCCATAACGGAATAAGAAGCCGTTTGTCTTCAGTTCATTTTTTTTGTCTTGACAATTATCGGTCAGATATTTAAAATTGCTAGTTCGTTAATAGAGGTAGATAACGAGCGTTTGATGCTCGCATCTTCATAGTCCTTTCAGCAAGAATCGGAGGAGTCCGTGGCTAACCACAAGTCCGCTATCAAGCGCCATAAGCAGAGCGTCAAGCGTAATGCCCGCAATCGTGCCGCCCGTACCCGTGTGAAGAACGTGGTGAAGGAAGTTCGCGCCGCCATCCAGAACAATGACAAGGAAGCCGCACAGAAGGCTCTGACCTATGCGACTTCTACACTGGACAAGGTCGCAAGCAAGGGCGTCATTCACTGGAAGAAGGCGGCCCGTAAGGTTTCCCGTCTGGCCAAGGCTGTTAACGCTCTTGAAGCCTGAGTCTTTTTTTTGTCGTTCATAAAAAATGGGGAGGAAGCACCGGCTTCCTCCCCATTTTTTATGAACTGCTTTTTTAGCATACGTTAACAAGCGTGCAGCTTTCAGCAGACAGAACCGAACGATGCAGCGGCATTTCATTTTATGCCGGACTGTATGATATGGAATATATAAAATATATATGGATATAAATTTATCAATTGGTATTGTTATAAATTTTTCTTAGTCATCACTTATTTTTGTACATATATGACATACATGATAACCAAGCCTTATCTGTATCTTATGAATAATTCGACAGCCATGTATAAGCGGTTTTCTTTACATGGACAGGGGCTGAATTCATCTGTATGGTTTTCTTATTTCGGGTATGCGGCGAATATCGTCTGACGTTAAACGCCTGAAACAGAAGGAGGGAGCCGTGAATTCTGTTGTCATATGGTTTCTCATAGGGGTTGCCTGTATGATAGGGGAACTTTTCACTGCCTCCTTTATCGTTGTTTTTTTCGGGATCGGAGCATGGGCGGCAGCTCTGGTTGCGGCAGTGTATGCCGGACTTGAGCAGGAGCTTACTGCTTTTCTGCTGGTGTCTCTTCTTTCCCTTCTTTTTCTGCGTCGTCGTCTGGTTACGGTATTTCAGGGGCAGAAGGCTGATGCCCCGTCGGGGTGTACTTCCGACGCTGCTCCGACGTTTGCCTATGCTGGAGCCTTGGCGGAAGTGAGCAGGGCCATTCCCGCCGGAGGCGTAGGAGAAGTCAGCCTGGGGGGAAGTTTCTGGCGGGCAAAATCTTCTCATTTTCTTCCCGAAGGTACTCGCGTGCGCGTAAAGGGGCCTTCACAGGAAGATGTTCTTGTGCTTGAAGTCGAACCCGTTCAGTGAACATCGGTCATTTATTGTCATCAGGAAATATTTTGAGATAAAAACAGGAGGATGATATGCCCACAATTATCCCGACTTCGATTATCATTCTTGCGCTGCTGGCAGTTCTGCTGATTATCATTCTTCTGAAGACGGCCAAAATCGTGCCCAACCAGCAGGCCTATGTTGTGGAGCGGCTCGGCAAATTCCGCACGGTGCTTTATGCCGGCTTCCACTTGCTTATTCCTTTTCTTGATGTTGTCGCCTACAAGCGTTCGCTTAAGGAACAGGTGCTTGACGTTCCCAAGCAGACCTGCATCACCAAGGATAATGTGAGCGTCGATATTGACGGCGTACTGTATCTTCAGGTCATTGCGCCGGAAAAATCTGCTTACGGGATCAGCGATTATCTTTTCGGCTCCGTACAGCTTGCTCAGACAGCTCTGCGTTCCGCCATAGGGAAACTTGAACTCGACAAGACCTTTGAAGAGCGTACCACCATCAATCAGGAAGTTGTCGCTGCTCTGGATGCGGCAACTTCCCCCTGGGGAATAAAGGTGTTGCGCTATGAAATACGGGATATCACGCCTCCGGCTACGGTTATGGAAGCCATGGAAAAGCAGATGCGCGCCGAGCGTGAAAAGCGCGCCGTCATTGCGCAGTCGGAAGGGGAGATGCAGTCGCAGATTAATCGCGCGGAAGGGGCAAAGCAGGCTGCCATTGCCGAATCCGAAGGCAAAATGGAGGCTCTCAAGAATCAGGCCATGGGAGAGGCCGCGCTGATTGAGGCTGTTGCGCAGGCTACGGCTGAAGGCTTGCGTCTCGTATCTGAACAGGTATCTGTCCCCGGAGGCGTTGCTGCCGCCAACCTGCGCATAGCAGAAAGCTGGATTCAGCAGTTCGGTTCTCTGGCCAAAGAGGGCACGACCATGATAATTCCTCAGGATCTGGCAAATCTTTCCGGAATAGTTGCCGGACTTACCAGCGTCATCCGGCAGAACGAGGTCTCTTCCTCATCTCCGGAAAGAGGCGCGGCAGGGAACCGGAGTGCCGGAGAAAGCGCAATAAACCCGATTTTTACGAAACCTCGCGTCTGATATGAAAGAGACTCCTTTTCGACTTCATTCTCCTTTTGCGCCCATGGGCGATCAGCCTGCGGCCATTGACGAGCTGGTGGCCAATGTGGAGGCCGGTATCCGTGACCAGGTCCTGCTGGGAGTGACCGGCTCCGGCAAGACCTTCACCATGGCCAATGTCATTGCCCGCACGGGGAGACCAGCTTTGATTCTGGCTCACAACAAAACGCTGGCGGCTCAGCTGTACAGTGAGTTCCGGGCTCTTTTTCCGGAAAACGCCGTGGAGTATTTTGTCAGTTATTATGACTATTATCAGCCGGAAGCCTATGTCCCGTCCTCCGATACCTATATTGAAAAGGATTCTGCAATCAACGACAATATAGACAAGCTGCGCCATGCCGCCACTCACGCGCTGCTGACCCGGCGGGATGTGATTATCGTTGCCTCGGTTTCCTGCATTTATGGTCTGGGTTCTCCCGAGTACTATGCCAAGTTGATCATTCCCGTGGAGGAAGGCCAGAAGATCGAGATGGAGGACGTTATTTCCCGACTGGTGGACGTGCAGTACACGCGCAACGACTATGATTTTCACCGGGGAACCTTCCGGGTGCGTGGAGATGTGCTGGAAGTCATTCCCGCCTATGAACATGAGCGCGCGCTGAGGATGGAGTTTTTCGGCGATACTCTGGATTCCATGAGCGAAATAGATCCGCTTACCGGTAAGGTACTGTGCAGAATTTCCAAGACCGTCATCTATCCGGCAAGCCATTATGTATCGGACAGGGATAACCTGTCCCGGGCCATGGACGACATCCGAACGGAACTGGGCGAACGTCTGCGCGAGTTTCACGAATCCAGCCGGCTGGTGGAGGAACAGCGTCTGGATCAGCGCACGCAGCTTGATCTCGAGATGATGCAGGAGCTTGGATACTGCAACGGCATTGAAAACTACTCGCGTCATCTGGATGGCCGCAGGGCAGGGGAACCTCCGGCGACGCTTCTGGATTACTTTCCGGAAGATTTTCTTCTCTTTGTCGACGAGTCACATATGAGCATTCCTCAGGTCGGGGCCATGTACAAGGGGGATCGCTCAAGAAAGCAGACGCTTGTGGATTACGGCTTCCGGCTTCCGTCGGCCCTTGATAATCGTCCTCTGACCTTTCAGGAGTTTGAAGCGCGCATACATCAGAGTATTTATGTCTCCGCCACGCCTGCCCGCTGGGAGCTGGATCGCAGCGCAGGACTTGTTGTTGAGCAGGTCATCAGACCGACCGGGCTGGTGGATCCTCCTGTGGAAATCCGTCCTACCAGAGGACAGATGGACGATCTGGTGGGGGAATGTAAAGCCCGTGCGGCAAAGGGCGAGCGTGTACTGATTACAACTCTGACCAAGCGCATGGCTGAAGAACTGACGGAATACCTCGGGAATATGGGGGTGTCCACGCGATATCTGCATTCGGATATCGACACGCTGGAGCGTATCGCCATCATCCGTTCCCTGCGCATGGGGGAATTCGATGTACTGGTGGGGATCAACCTGCTGCGGGAGGGGCTGGACATTCCGGAAGTTTCTCTGGTCGCCATTCTGGATGCCGACAAGGAAGGCTTTTTGCGTTCCACCGGCGCACTCATCCAGACATTCGGACGGGCGGCCCGCAATGCAGGCGGACGGGTGATTCTCTATGCCGACACGGTAACTGCTTCGATGCGGGCGGCCATGGACGAAACGGAGCGTCGACGGAACAAGCAGCTGCTCTGGAATGAGGAACACGGCATCATACCGAAAACAGTGAGTAAATCTCTGGAAAGTCCGCTGGACAGTCTGTATGGTGAAGACGCCGGAGGCGGCAGGCGGAAAAAGGGCAGGGAGCGCAAGGAAAGTGTCCCCGTTGCGCAGATTCCGGAAAAACCGGAAGATATTGCGCATCTTATCAATACGTTGGAAAAGGATATGCGCGCGGCCGCCCGTGAGCTGGAATTTGAAAAAGCCGCCGAGCTGCGGGATCGCATCAGTCTCCTGCGGGAAGCCCTGTATCTCGGGGGAGGCCCGGAGCCTCAAGAAGCAGGTACGGAAAAGAAGGAAAGTCTTCCTTCAGCCCCGTCGCAGAAAGGGAAACGGACAGGAAGCGGAACACGCAGACGGCGGACATCGGATCGCGGGGGAGGAATATGAAGATTCAGGGCATTTTTTCCGTGGTCATGGCCGTGAGAAACGGCGGCGCCACATTGACGCGGGCTCTGGATTCCCTCATGTCCCAGACTTGCGGGGACTGGGAGTGTCTGATTCAGGACGGTATGTCGGACGACAATACGGAGGAGCTTCTTGCCGCTCGTCAGGATAAGCGGCTGAAGGTTGCCCGGGAGGCGGATTCCGGCGTGTATGACGCATGGAACAAGGCCCTCGGGCGGCTTTCCCCGGAGAGTTGCTGGGTCATGTTTCTTGGTGCGGACGACGCTCTGGCTGACCCGTATGTCCTGGCCAGAGCCTCGCATGAGCTTGTCCGGTTGCCGGAAGACGTCATGTTTGCTCAGGCAGGCTTGAACGTCGGGCGCGACGGGAAAAAGAGGGAATGCATTTCCCGCAGTCGTGCGGAAGTTTTTCAGCGTCTTGTCTGGGGAATGCCTCTTTTGACGCCTGCGGTCTTTTTTCGAACCTCGTTATTTCGTCAGGCGAATTTTGACAGCACATATCGCATTGCCGGTGATTTTGCCTTTGTTGCGGAGCGGCTTGCTCCTGCAAATTTTGCCGTCCTGCCCTTTGTGGCGTCATATATGGAACTGGGAGGCCTGAGTTCCTCCCTGCGTACCCGCTCCCTGTTGCAGGCGGAACGCCGGCGTGTTCTTGCAGAATGCGTACTGCCCCGGGCTGCTGAAATCGTACAGGCCTGTATTGAAACTTTAGACGAAACGGCAGATCCCATGGCTTCAGTCCGCTGAAGCCGTGCATCCGTGACCTGCCAGGAAATACCATGGAACAGCACTCTTTGTTTTCCCTGCCTGTGAAGTCCGAAACTCCTTCCGAATCCGGAGAATCGGAAGCAGAGACCATTGTGACGAATGGGAGAATATCATCCCTCTCCACGTCTTCCGCTCCGGATAAATGCAGCGACGCCGATGCTGAACGCGCCGCATTTTTAAGGAGGGAACTCGAGCGACATAATTATCTGTACCATACTCTGGATGCTCCGGAAATAACGGACGAGGCGTATGACCGGCTGTTCCGGGAACTTGTGGAGATCGAAGGACGACGCCCTGAGCTTCAGACTCCGGATTCTCCTACCCGGCGTGTCGGGGGCGAGCTTTTACCGTATTTGGAAACACGCGCCCATTCTCAGCGCATGTACGGGCTGGATAACGTGTTTTCTTCTGAAGAATGGCAGGCTTTTGTCCAGAGGGCACGACGCCAGCTGCCGGAAGCTTCTGATGAAATCATGAATGAATGGTGGGCGGATCCGAAGCTGGACGGGCTTGCCTGCGAGCTGACCTATGAAAACGGTCTGTTCACGCAGGCACTGACTCGCGGGGACGGAGAGACGGGGGAAGTTGTGACCGCCGCCATGCGTACCGTGCGTAATCTGCCGCTTCGATTGCACGGAAAGGGGCCGTTTCCCGCCAGACTGGAAGTCCGGGGCGAGGTACTTATGTTCCGCAGGCAGTTTGAGGAGCTGAACCGACGGCAGGAATCGCTGGGTTTGAAGACCTTTGCCAATCCGAGGAATGCGGCGGCAGGTTCCCTGCGCCAGCTGGACACTTCCGTTACCGCGGCCCGTGGTCTGCGTTTTCTTGCGTACAGCGCCGGTCAGATTGTCATGACGGAAAACGGCGAAGGAGGTCTCAGCCCCTGGAAGACTCATGCGGAGCTTCTTGAGGCTTTCAGGGAATACGGATTTGAAACCCCTACAGGAGGGCGCCTCTGTCACGGGCTGGAAGAAGCGCAGGCCTATTATCAGAAGCTCGAGGCCGGACGTGACGCATTGCCTTTTGAGATTGACGGCGTTGTCTATAAGCTGAACGATCGCGAGGCGGAAACGGCTCTGGGCTTCACGGCCCGCGCCCCGCGCTTTGCCGTAGCATGGAAATTCGCCGCACGTCGGGCTAAAACCGTTCTTGAGCGGATCGTCGTTCAGGTCGGCAGAACCGGCGTGTTGACGCCTGTGGCTGAACTGAAGCCGGTCAGTGTGGGCGGGGTCGTCGTCTCAAGGGCCACACTCCATAATGAAGATGAAATCAGACAGAAGGATATCAGGGAAGGGGATACCGTTCTTATCCAGAGGGCCGGCGACGTTATTCCCGATGTGGTAGGCCCGGTGCTGGAGGAACGCAGACCGGACTCCGTTCCGTATCAGTTTCCCAAATTCTGCCCTGTCTGCGGGGCAGAGGCTTCCCGTCTGGAAGGGGAGGCTGCCTGGCGTTGTCTGAACATGTCCTGCCCCGCAGTTCTGCTGCGCAGTCTGGTGCATTTTGTCTCCAAATCGGGCCTTGATGTGCAGGGAGTCGGGGCACGCTGGATTGAAGAGCTGGTTCGGGCAGGCAGAATAAAGAATGCGGCGGATTTGTTTACCCTGACCGCACAGGAGCTGCTCGGATTCGAACGCATGGGCGAGGTGCTGGCCGAAAAATTCGTGGATTCTCTTCAGGAGGCAAAGCAGACGGCTTCTCTGGAACGATTCATTGCCGCGCTGGGAATTCGGCTGGTCGGCGAACAGACAGCGCGTACTCTGGCGGCCAGTTTTGAAGATATGGACGCACTGGAGAAGGCCTCAACGGAAGATTTGACGGCACTGCCCGATATCGGGCCGGAAGTTGCCTCCTCAATCCGCGCATTTTTTGATACGGAATCCAACCGGAATCTTTTGGAACGCTTCCGTTCTTTGGGGTTGTGGCCCCGTCGCAGGGCGCAGGCCGCAGAAGTAAAGACGGCTCTCAGCGGGAAGCGAGTGCTGTTCACCGGGACGCTAAGTCGATCCAGAGACGAGTTTCAGCGTATGGCCGAACACGCCGGAGCTGCGGTCGCAGCTTCTTTTTCAAAAAAGCTTGATTATCTCGTGGTTGGCGAGAACCCCGGATCAAAACTTGCCAAAGCCGAGGACGCCGGCATAACTATTCTTAATGAAAAGGAATTTCTTGCTCTTCTGGAGCAGAAGGAAACAGTGAGTTGATGTCTTCTTTATATGTATGCTTTATGGGCACTCCATGTTGATCTTTTTGGAAACAGTTATTAGAGTCGGTAAAAACTTTAAGGAGTTTGTTGATGCAAGCCAGCGCACGCAACACTTTTCTCGGAAAAATTACAGCCCTGACTTCTGGGGCGGTCAACGACGATGTGACAGTGACCTTTGAAAATGGCCAGCAGGTTGTTGCGACGATTTGCAAGGCCGCAGCCGAAAATATGGGGCTGGAAATCGGCAAGCCCGCGTATGTGGTGCTGAAGGCCAGCAATATGATTATTCTGGCTGACGCAGATCAGCACAGGCTGTCCACTCCGAATCAGTTTACCGGAAAAATAAAGAAACTCACCCGCGGCTTTGTTAATGGTGAAGTTGTTCTGGAACTGCCGGGAGGAACCCTGATCACGGCTATTATTACGCTGGATGGGGTTAACCGTCTGCGCCTGGAAGAAGGTTCGGAAGTAACCGCCGTCATCAATCCCTGCAACGTGCTTGTTGCAGTGGAAAAG